>Ga0184627_10000130_pt1 | contig 36744 bp, 38 predicted proteins | sample PLM3_127_b1_FD_133150 | JGI IMG/M metagenome (GOLD analysis project Ga0184627, IMG submission 133150) | Groundwater sediment microbial communities from an aquifer in East River, Colorado, USA - PLM3_127_b1 | ecosystem: Environmental > Terrestrial > Soil > Riparian zone | place: USA: East River... | reverse complement strand
CTGCGCCGCGAGCTGCTCACCGCCCAGTTTCTGCCATCTCCCCTGGTCACCCCCACCCTCGAGCAACTCCTCCAAGCGCAGCTCACCTGGGCCGCTGAAGCAGCGTAACCGCGAAAGTCAAGTAAATAACATTGGTCGCAGCGCTTCCAATCAGAATTGGCACATCGTTGGGCAAGCCCAGGTCGCGGCACAGCGATTCGAGATCTACCAGCACATCGGCCTCTGCCGCCGGTCGAAAATATCAACGTGAAGTGGCTCGGTATGCCATCTACTTCATCGTTCTCGCCATCATTAGCTTTGGGCCACTCCTGATCATATTTGTGCTTCGCGGTAGTTGAGTACAAAACTCCATCCGCGAAGCCGGGACAGCTCAGATCGACGGGACGAGGCCTCAACCCGTTCGGAAGGGTCCATCGGCGCTTGTGGGCCGGGGGCTTCAGACCCGGGCGCGGGCGCGGGCCGGGGCCGCCCGGCCCGGGGTGAGGACGGCGCCGAGGGGCCGGCGCCGCTCGGCCAGGCCGAGCAGCAGCAGGTGCACCACGAACAGCACGGCCGACCCGGCCAGGAAGAGGTAGCTGGGCAGGAGCGGGGCGCCGGTGTCCTTGTAGGCGAACACGGTGACCGGGGAGAAGTCCGGCTTCACCAGGCCGGAGCCGGCCGGTGGCTCCTTCGGCGAGATCACGATGGCGGCGACGGTGGTGCCGTCGTCGGTGGTGTAGAAGGACTTGGCGTCGAGGTTGGTGACGTCGAGCTCCTTGCTCGAGTCGGTCACGTTCTTGTTCCGCTCGGTGATCAGCGCCTGGACCGCCGCCTGCCTGGCCGTGTCCAGGTCGGCCTTGAGCTCCTCGTCGGCCGCTGACAGCTTGCCGCCCTCCGGCTCGGCTGGCGCGGCGGACCAGCCGTTGCCGGCGCCCTGGAAGTCGTCGACCTTGGGGAACCGGGAGGCCACCGGGTCCTCCCTGGTGAGCTCCTTGAGCGAGGCCGGGGTGCCCTTCGGCCCGGTGAGCGCCGGGGTCCCGGGCAGCCCGAACGTCCAGGTCGCCGAGAGCACGATCAGGAGGCCGAAGAAGGCGACGGCGGCGATCAGGTACCCCTTGAGCGCGCCGAAGTTCGCCGCCAGCAGCATGAACACCGAGCCGGCCAGGCAGATGAAGCCGGTGCCGAAGAGCAGCAGACCCTTCACGGACGGAACGCCTCCTTGCCGCCTCGTGGCGGCCCCGACCTTCCTTGGGGAGCCACTAGCGGGCTCCGCGCCGGTACTGGCTGAGGGCGACCGCCACCCGCTGCCTGGCGGTGCCGTCGGCCTTGAACCGGAGCTGCCGGCGCGGCTTGTTGTCGCTCTGGATCGAGAGCAGGTAGTTGACCAGGTTGACGATCTGCTGGTCGTTCATGGGCCCGCCGTAGCGGACGCCCCAGGTCGGCATCGGCGTGGGCGGCCGGCCCTTCTGGATCGTCTCCCAGGCCACGTCCGCCACCTGCCGGTCGGGGTGGCGCTGGTAGATCTCGCGCAGGTTGGGGGCCGGGTAGTCGGCCGGCTTGGCGTCCTTGACCCCGGGGATGACGTAGCGGTCGACCACGCCGCCCTCGGCGTTGACGCCGTGGCAGCGGGCGCAGAACTCCTCGAAGGACTGCCGGCCGAGCACCACCGACTCCTTCTCCTGCTTGGCGCCGGCCGCCCGCATCCTGGCCGGCTCGCGCACGTAGAGGAAGGGCAGCAGGATGGCCAGCAGCGCGGTCAGGGCGACGCCGGCGAGCTGGTAGCCCTCGAGCAGGCGGCCCTCGAGGGCCTCGTCGGTCGGGCCGGGCCGGCGCGACGGCGGGGCGCCGCCAACGGCCCGCGCCTTCTGGCTGGCGCCCGCCAGGGCGATGATCAGGCCGGTGAGCAGGATCAGGCCGGCCGCGAAGACGAAGACTAGGACGGTGCCGCGGCTCATGCGTTCTCCCCGCCCCCGGCGCCGCCGCCGACGCAGTGGGGGCCCTGGAGCTCCTGGCCGGTGGTGTTGGTGCCCCGGGCCGGGCCGGTGACGGTCTTGGAGGTGTCGACCACCACCTGGTCGCCCTGGACGGTGATGGCGAAGCGGTCGAGGCCGCGGGGCGCCGGGCCCTCCTTGTACTCGCCGGCCTGGTTGTACTTGGAGCCGTGGCAGGGGCACTCCCACCACTGGGCCGTGGCGCACCAGGGCACGCGGCAGCCGAGGTGCACGCACCGTTGGTACAGGGCCATGTAGCCGCCGCCGGCCACGCCCTTGTAGACGCCCTCCCGGTCCACGGTCTCGTCGTAGGGGACCAGGTAGAAGCGGCCCTCAGGGATGTAGGCGTAGCCGTCGTTGGCCTTGATGTCGGCGTCGAGCTTGATCTTGTTGCCGGCCTTGATCTTGGTCCCGAAGCCCTCGCTGAGGTTCGGCCACAGGAAGTAGACGGTCCCGGCCCCGAACCCGGCCAGGCTGGCCCCGAAGGTGCCGAGCCAGGCGTTGCGGAGGAAGGAGCGCCGGCTGACCTTGGACTTCTTGGGCGCTGGCCGGGGGGCGGCCGGCGGGACCCCCGAGGTGGTCGCCATCGATTGCTGATCCTTTGCTTCGTCGTGGTGGCTAGAACTCGAAGAAGATGCAGGCAGGGTCGGGATGGATCACCGAGGTGCAGTTGTTCATCCACGGCCACACCCACTCGAAGCTCGGGCCGCGGAAGAACGAACCGGCCATGACCAGGATCGCCCAGAACATCAGGAACATCGTGAACATGAGCACGGCCAGCTTGCGGTTCTCCGGCCGCATGGACGGGTTCTTGTCGAAGTAGGGCGTCGCGGCCAGGATCACCAGGGCGATGCCCGGGATGGTCACGCCGGCCACCATCGGGTGGAAGTAGCGCAGCAGCTCCTGCAGGCCGAGGAAGTACCACGGCGCCTTGGACGGGTTCGGGGTCAGGTTGGAGTTGGCCAGCTCCCGCAGGGGTGCGTTCACGAACATCGAGAACACGGTGAGGAAGACGAAGCAGGCGAAGGCCGCCACCGTCTCCCGGATCAGCAGGTGCGGGAAGACGTTGACCTTGTCGTCCTGGCGGGCCTCGGCCCGCTGGATGCCCTCGGGCGGGACCATGGCGAGCAGGCGGTGGGTCTCGCCCTGCTTGGCGGCGGCGCCCGCCTGGCCGGGCAGGCCCTTGGTGGCCACGGCGGCGGCCACCCGGGCCGCACGCTCCTCAGGGGTGAGCCGGCGGCCGTTGCCCCCGTTCCCGCCCGGCGCCGGGCGGGCCGGCAACGGCCGGGCGGCGGGCGCCAGCCCGGCGGGGCCAGCGGGTGCCTGCGCCGGGGCGGCGGCCACGGCGGCAGGCTGCGCGGCGGCGGCCGGCGCTGCCGCTAGGGCCGCGGCGTCGGGCGTGGCCGTAGCGGCCACGCCGCGGTTGACCCCGCGGGCCCGGCGCACCGCGACCGACTTGGCCTTGGCCCTGGCGGTGCGCTCGGACTCGCCGGCCGCGATCAGGCGCTCGTAGGTTTCCTGGTCCGGCGCGATCTCCTCTGCCATGCGGTCTCTCTCCCTACAGCGGGCCCGAGATGCCGCCGTCCTTGCGGATCCGCCAGAAGTGGACCGCCATGAAGATGACGGCCACGAAGGGCAGGGCCAGGACGTGCAGCACGTACCAGCGGATCAGGGTTGCCGGCCCGATCTCCACCGCGCCGAGCAGGACGAAGCGAACCTGGTCCCCGATCACCGGGGAGTACCCCATCATCGAGGTGCCGACCGCCACCGCCCAGATCGCGAGCTGGTCCCAGGGCAGCAGGTAGCCGGTGAACGACAGCAGCAGCGTGAGCAGCAGCAGCACCACGCCCACGACCCAGTTGAACTCCCGCGGCGGCTTGTAGGCGCCGTGATAGAAGACGCGGGCCATGTGCAGGAACACGGTGAACACCATCGCGTGGCCCGCGTAGCGGTGGACGTTCCGCATCAGCTGGCCGAAGTTCACCGAGGCGGACAGGGCCTGCATGTCGTTGTAGGCGAGCTCCTGCCCCAGCCCGGCCGACGGCCGGTAGAAGAACATCAGGAAGATGCCGGTGATCGTCAGCAGGATGAACAGGAAGAACGAGAGCCCGCCGAGGCAGAAGGTGTAGGTCAGCTTCAGCCCGTGCCGCTTCACCTTCACCGGGTGCAGGTGGTACAGCACGTTGTTCATCATCGCCAGGGCCCGGTCCCGGGAGGTGTCCCGGTAGCCGGGCCGGTAGATGGAGCCCGGCCGGAAGATCGACTTCCAGACCTGTGACTCGCGGGTCTGCTTCCACAGCTCCCCGGGGCTGGGGGGCTTCGGCGGCCGCTTCAACGCCACGTGCGTCTCCTCGAGGTCGACGGCCCGAGGGTCCCACTGGCACGGGCACGCCCTGTTTTTCGTTGCTGCCTGGTCCCTACCCCTTCGCCGCCGTCTTGCCCTCGCCGACCCTCGCGTACCAGAGGGCGCCGGTCGGACAGCGGTCGATGCAGATGCCACAGCGCACGCACTCGTTGTCGTCGATGACGAACAGGGCGTGCGACGACTGGGCGAGGGTCGTGACCTCCTGGCCCTGGCCGTCCTTCACGATGTCCGGGGCCAGCATGTAGATGCAGTCCCACGGGCACACATCCTCGCAGGCGCGACAGAGGATGCACAGCTCGGGCGAGAGGGCGATGTGCCGGCGCGGCTTGATCCGGTCCTGCAGCCAGTTCGGGTCGACCGTGGCCAGCGTGTAGTCGTCGTGCATGCTCGGCTTGTTGGGGTTCATCGTCCGATCCCCTCACTTGTAGCCACCGGTCGCCTCCCGCTTGTCCTCGCCGGTGGGCAGCACCTTGGGGTTGCGCTTGTTGTAGGCGCGCACGGCCAGACCGCCCGCGACCAGCACCACCCCGTACCAGGTGACCACCACGACGTCGCGCACCGCCTGCATGGGCAGGGTGAGCGTGCGGAAGCCAAGGGAGAGGCGGAAGGTGTAGGTCCACTTCAACACCCCGTCGGCGTAGTAGAGGAACCACGACGGGATGACGGCCATGGTGACGAACAGCCCGACCCACAGGGCCATCATCAGGAGCGTGAGCGACACCCAGCGCTCGCCCTCGTCCTTCGGTCGGACCAGCGACACCCTGCGACCTCCAGCGGTTCTCGTGGTGAGCACGCCGCGCGCGTGCGGGACGGGCACTGCGCCCCGCGGAGCTGCACGACGGGACACCGGCCCCTCGAGCGGTATCCCGCTTGGGCGCATCGTAGCATCAGCCCGGTGCACCGCCAACGCGTAGCAGCGCAGGTCACAGGCGATATCGGGGCTCGTTCGGCCCTTCACGAGTTCACGTGGCCGCCCGCACGAGCGCACATGGCCGGGAGGTGCCACCCTCATGCTTTCGGTCCCTCGCCGATAGACTCGATCCAACCCTCCGACCAGCACGAGGAACCGCCAATGCCGCGCCGCACCGTCATCGCCAGACTGGGCGTGCTCGGCGTGCTCGCCCTGGCCGGGCTGGTGACCGCGCTCGGCGGCGGTGGCACCGGGCTCGGCCCCGAGCGCACGCCCGGCCAGGTCAGGCAGGTGGCCGCCAACGTGGTGATCGTGCCGGACGGCGAGCGCCGGCCCCTGCCCGCGTTCTCGGGCCAGACGGTCACGGGCGGCACCTTCGACCTGGCCAGCCTGCGCGGGCGGGTGGCCGTGCTGAACTTCTGGGCCTCCTGGTGTGGCCCGTGCCGGGCCGAGCAGGCCGGCCTCGAGCGGGCCAGCCGCGAGCTTGCGGCCAAGGGGGTCAGGTTCGTCGGGGTCAACATCCACGACCAGCGTGCCCCGGCCGCCGCCTACCTCGAGGAGTTCGAGGTCTCCTACCCCTCCTTGTACGACCAGCCGTCGCGGCTGCCCCAGCTCCTCCGCGGCGACGGCGGCGAGGGGCCGCCCTACACGCTGGTGGTCGATGCCCAGGGCCGGATCGCCGCGCGCATCTTCGGCGTGCTCGGCGGCGGCCCGGTCGCCCCCGCCGTCCAGGCCCAGCTCCTCGCCGACGTCGTCGACCAGGTGGCCTGACATGAGGGCGGGCGCACCCGGAGCCGGTCGCGTGGGGGAGGTGCGCCACCCATGAGCATCGCGGAGCGGGCCCAGGAGATCGTCGCCGGTGGCAACCTCTTCCTCGCCATGCTGGTGGCGGCCACGGCCGGGTTCGTCTCGTTCGCCTCGCCCTGCGTGCTCCCGCTCGTGCCGGGCTACCTCTCCTACATGTCGGGGGTGTCCGGCCGGGACGTGGAGGACGGCAGCCGCCGGGTGGGCCGCGTGGTGCTCGGCGCCGCCCTGTTCGTGCTCGGCTTCTCCCTGGTGTTCGTGGCCCTTGGCGCCACCCTGGGGGCGCTCACCGACTGGCTGCGGTTCAACCGGGGCACGGTGATCCGGGTCGCGGGGGTCCTGGTGATCGTCATGGGACTGTTCCTGGCCGGCGTCGTGAAGCCCCGCTTCCTCTACCGTGAGCGCCGCATCCAGGCCAACCGGGTGCCCCCGGGGCTGGCCGGGGCCCTGCCGCTCGGCATGGTGTTCGGGCTCGGCTGGACGCCCTGCATCGGGCCGACCCTGGGCGCCGTCCTCGGGCTCGCGGCCGGCGTGGGTGGGGCGGGCCGGGGCGCGGTGCTGCTGTTCGCCTACTCGCTCGGCCTCGGGACCCCCTTCCTGATCGCCGCCCTCGGCTTCCGCTCCGCCGTCGGGCGCTTCCCGGCCCTGCGCGCCCGCTTCCGCTTGTTCGAGCTCGCCGGAGGCGGGATGCTGGTGGTCATCGGCCTGCTGCTGGTCACCGGGCTGTGGGCCGACTTCCTGGCGCGGCTCCAGGCCTGGGCGGGCGCGGTCTCCCTCCCCCTGTAGAAGAAGGTGTTCGCTTGGCGGTGCAGTCACCTGAATCAGCCACCCGGCCCGGGCCGGGCCCCCGCCAGCCCCTCGGGCTCGCCGTGCGGCAGGGCTGGCGCGAGTTCCGCTCCATGCGGACCGCGCTGATCCTGCTGTTCACCATCGCCACCGCCGCCATCCTGGGGAGCCTGTTCCCCCAACGGGGCCTTTCACCCCAGCGGGTCGCCCAGTACCTCGCCGACCACCCTGGGATCGGGCCGGTCCTGGACCGCCTCGGCATGTTCGACGTGTTCGGCTCGGCCTGGTTCACCGCCATCTACGTCGCCCTGCTCACCGCGCTGGTCGCCTGCCTGGTCCCCAGGGCGAGGGCGTTCGCCCGCCTGGTCCGGGCCCGGCCCCCGCGCACGGGCGCCGGGCTCGACCGCTACCGCAACACGGCCGCCTTCGACTCGGCCCTCCCGCCCGAGCAGGCGCTGGCCGCGGCCGGGCGCGTGCTCCGCAGGCGGCGCTTCCGCGTGGCCGTCCACGGCGACTCCGTGGCGGCTGAAAAGGGCTACCTGCGGGAGGCGGGGAGCCTCCTCTTCCACGTCTCGTTCCTGCTCCTTTTGGTCGGGCTCGCCTACGGCAAGGGCTGGGGCTACCGCGGCCAGGTCACCCTGGTCGAGGGCGACACCGTCTCCAACACCCGGGTCAACTACGACGCCTTCACCCCGGGCCGCTGGTACGGGCCTGAGGAGCTTCCCGAGTTCAGCCTCAGGCTGGACGACTTCGCCAACTCGTTCTGGCCGTCGGGGCAGCCGCGGGACTTCGTCTCCGACCTGACCGCCGTCGACGCCCAGGGGCGCACCCAGCGGCAGGAGGTGCGGGTGAACCGGCCCCTGACCGTGGACGGCGTGCGGGTGTTCCAGTCCGACTACGGCTACGCGCCGGTGGTCAAGGTCACCCTCAACCGGCCAGGGGGCAGGCGCACCGTGCCCCAGGACGGCCCCCTGCTCACCCTGCGCGACCAGGCCACCGAGGTGTCCAACGGCGCGGTCAAGCTGCCCATGCTCGACCCGCAGGTCGGGCTGGACGTCACCATGTTCACCGGCTTCCAGCTCACCCCCGGCCCGGGCGGGCGGGCCCAGATCGGCAACGACCCGCGCCTGGTCAACCCGCTGCTGGTGGTCTTCTCGTGGCGGGGCGACCTGCACGCCGACCGGGCCCAGAGCGTCTTCACCCTCGACCGAACCGACCTGCGCCCGCTCGCCGACCGGCCACTGCTGATCCCACTCGGCGCCAGCAGGGAGCTTCCGGGCGGTCTGGGCACGGTCTCGTTCACCGGTGTGCGCCAGTACACCGTGCTCACCCTGGCCCGCGACCCGGGGGTGCCGGTCGTGCTGGCGGCGGCCGTGCTCATCCTGCTCGGCCTGCTGCCGTCCCTCTACGTGACCCGGCGCCGGGTCTGGGCCCGGGCCGTCCCGGCCGGGAGCGGGGCCCTGCGGGTGGAGGTGGCCGGGCTCGCCCTGCAGGGCAAGACGGCCTTTGCCGACGAGTTCCAGGAGCTCGCGGCCGAGGTCGGCCGCGAGGTCGACCGGTCGCCGCGGGCCGGCGACGGGGATACTCTTGGCGGCGTCGCCGGAGCGGACCAGGCGCCCGCCGCCAGGTCCCCTTCGGGGTGAGTGAGCCGACCGTCGCGCCAGAGGAGCGAGCCCATGACCACCGCCAGGATGGCCGAACTGTCCGACACGCTCGTGTGGCTGGCCGTGCTCAGCTACGCGGTCGGCGCGGTGCTGTTCGGCTTCGAGTTCGCCTACCGGGTGCGCTGGGCCGGCCGGGCCGGCGTGGCGGTGACCGTGGCCGGGCTCGTGGCCAACGTCGGCGCCGCCGTGGCCAGGGGGCTCGCCGCCGAGCGGGTGCCCTGGGGCAACATGTACGAGTACTCGGTCATGGTCGGGGTCGTCACCGTGGCCGCGTTCCTGGTCTGGGTGGCCCGTCGGCGCGAGGTTCGGCCGCTCGGGGTCTTCGTGCTCCTGCCAGCCGTGCTCGCCATCGCGATCGCCGGCATCGCCCTGCGCACCCCGGCCGGCCCGCTGGTGCCCGCGCTGAACTCGGGCTGGATCAAGATCCACGTCGCCGCGGCCATCATCGGGTCGTCGGTGCTCGGCCTTGCCGCCATCTTCAGCGTCCTGTACCTGGTCAAGGACCACTTCGAGCGGCGAGCGGCCGGGACGCGGCCGCCACTGGTGGCCGGTGGCGCCCGCACCGCCGACCGGGCCGAGGTGCGCGAGGCCATCGCGAGCTACGTCGAGGAGGAGGCCGAGGGGCGCGACGGCGAACCCGCCCTGGCCCGGACGGTCTGGGACCGGCTGCCCTCGGCCAAGCGGCTCGACGACCTCGCCTACCGGACGACTGCGTTCGGCTTTCCCATCTGGACGTTCGCGGTCATCGCCGGCGCCGTCTGGGCGCAGTCGGCCTGGGGCCGGTACTGGGGCTGGGACCCCAAGGAGACGTGGTCGTTCATCACCTGGGTGGTGTTCGCCGCCTACCTCCACGCCAGGGCCACCGCCGGCTGGCGCGGCCGCGGCGCGGCCTGGATCGGCGTGCTCGGCCTGGTCGCGCTGCTGGTGAACTTCTACGTGGTCAACATCTGGGTGGTCGGGCTGCATTCGTACGCGGGGGTCTAGCAGGCCCGCCTACGGCCCGAAGAGAACGACCCCGGGTCATGCGATCCGGGGTCGTCTCGGGTTCGGCGGGGCCGGTCGCTGCCCCCTGGCCGCAGCAGGCGCTCGTGGCGCCCTCCGTGCTCATCGGGCCGAGCGCGTGCGGCGGCGGGCGAGGCGGGCGATGCGCCGCTCCCCCTCCTGCCGCGCCTCAGCGCGCAGGTCTTCCTGGTGGACGGCTGCCATGGCCATCGAAACGTGCAACATCATCTACATCACACTCCGTGCTCTTGGTTTGTCGTCTGTGACAACGACCGCGGGGCACCGAAATATTCCTGGCGCCGGGCCGGGGCCCTGCCGCTCGGCATGGTGTACCGGCCCGGCTGGTGACCAGGAGGCCTGCCAGTTGGAAGGGGCCGGCAGCTCGGCCAATAAGGTGGTGCCAATTCGCAACGCGCCGAGGCCGTGCTGGCCGGCACGGGCCATGAGCTTCTGACCTGCACCGTTGCGGCCTGGCGCAACATTCCGGACCCCTATCTATCGGGTGGCTCGGGCAGGCTGCACGGTTCGGGTGGTCACGGTTTCATAACCCTTGCGCGCAGTGGCGAGCGAACCGTTTGAAGCCAGCGAACCGGGCTTGTTGGCCAGATCGACGCCGTATTACGAAATGGCCTCAGGGTGGTCTCAAGGCCCCGGCAAAGTCGCGGTCTGCACCAAAATGCCCGAACATGCCTGTCGCTGGAAGCTGGCTCCAGGCCTGGACCAACGCGGTCGCGTGGCGCCGGGCCACGACGTGGGGCCATCGGACAAATAGGGACGAATCGCGACTTTGCCGGGACCTGAGTCGGTCGGGTCAGCCATGCCGCCTGGCCTTGGTTCGGGCCATCCGCCGCCGGTGAGCGTGCTCGTCTTGCTGGTCGACCCACAGCAGCGCGACGATCAGCCCCAGCCCGACCAGGACGACCAGCCCGGCCGCGACCACGGCGGGCACGCTCACACCGACCGCCCCCAGCCCGGCCAGCCCGATCGCCGCCTCGTTCCCAGCAGGGACGGGTGTGGCGCCGGCCCGATCGCGGCCAGGATCTGCGTGATCGACCGGGTCATGCCGTCCTCCTGCGCCTACGTGGTGCCGGTTACAAGACAGGTGAACTTGACGGGCTCGGCGAGGTCGAGGGAAAACATCCGTTACTACCCAGCCTGTTCCACTCCACGGCGCAGGAGGAGCGATGCGTGGGCCGTCCGATCCGACCGAGGAAGCTCGGCCTGCCCTTGCTGAGCTTGTCCGGGAGATGCGTCGTCTGCGGAGGCGGGCGGGGGTTTCGCAACGGGTCCTTGCCACCAGGATGGGCTACGCCCGCGAGTACGTGACCATGGCCGAGCGCGGCGCCCGGCTCGTGGACCTGGCTGTCCAGCCGGGTGATTCGCCCTACACGACCGCGACGGCGATGTCTGCCCTGGCGAGCACGCTCGTGCGCCTCAGCGACGGCGAGGCCGCCGAGGAGTACGCGCGCCAAGCCGTCGCCTTGTACGACGCCCCCGGTGTCGAGGATTCGCGCTTTGAGGACAGGGGCAACGCGACCCTGAACCTGGCCGCGTCGCTCGTGGTCCGGCGGCGGCCTGACCCCGAGGAGGCGGTCCGGCTTGGCATCCAGGCCATCGCCGTCCAACAAGCCCAGCGGACCGAGACGGTCCGCCAGCGGGCGGTGGAGCTGCTATTGCTCCTCGGCGACTGGCACGCGGCGCCTGCGGTCAAGGACTACGCCGATCGGCTCCGTGACTACCAGCTGCCCGCATCCAGCAGCTGATCGAGGCACCATACGGACAACCGACGCCTGCGGGTGCCGCTACGGATGCGACGACAGCGCCGCAAGCGGCAGCACCTCACCGGACGCGGTGTCGACAATACCCGCGCTCGAGACATGGGCGGCGATGACCGGCTGGTCATGCAACAGATCGATCCCCTGCACGATCTGGTCACGGGTAAGCCCCTGCGCCAGGGTGCAGTGCGGCACCCAAGCGCCAACCGAGTACGTCTCCCAAGGCGCCACCATGCTGCCGGCCAGGGCTGCGTGCACGTCCTCGTGCAGCCGCAGCAGCGCCAGGGTCGGGACGACGCTGAGGTACAGCACGCCCGTGCGGGGAAAGACCGCGGGCGAGTAGAGCGTGACGTCAAGGTGGGTGCTGGCCAGGCGTTCCCAGGCGTCCTGGAGCTGGCCTGCCTCGATGCGTTCGGCGACGCTCAGCGACACGTGCGGCCGATGGCGGCGGTGCGTACGACTGGCCAGGCTGGGCAGCCCTGCCGTCTCAAGCCGGGCCCACACGTCCTTGATCGCCGCTTCGGCAGTGGGGTCGAAGAACAACTCAAGCGCGTGCCCCATGGCTCCCCGTCTGCGCTCTGCCGCGATCACGACTGTCCCAACCTTACTCGACAGAGGCTGTACGGCCCGCCGCCACCACCCGCAAGGGTGGTCTCGTGCGTGGTGTCCAGGTCACCAGCATGAGCGCGCCACAGGTCTCCGGGGTCCTGGCGATCCTGGCCAGCGCAGCCGACCAGACCGGCCGGGCATGGGTCCCGCACAGCCTCAAGCGGTCCCTCGAACTCGGCGCGCGCCCGGTCGACGGCGGCACCAGGGTCTACCAGGAGTTGGAGGTCGGGCACGGGCTGGTCCAGGTCGACAAGGCGTGGACCTGGCTCACCCGGATCGGCACCGTCGACCGCGACGTCCAGACCCAGATCTTCAATTCCAGCTCGGGTCGAACAACGGCGAATGGGATGCCTTCGTTGATGGCGAGTACCTCGGCGGCTCGCGGCATATATTTGCCTCGCCCAACATCGGGTCGAATACCCCCTACGCGGTGGCGGAGACCTCGATCGGAGGCGCAGGGCTTCCCAGCACGTCCGATGAAATGGGTCCGTCACAGTTCAATCCGGCGCTCCAAGTCCGGTTTGGCGGCTCGTACTACGCGAGCCTCATGCGAACGTGTACTCGTGGAACGCCAACTGCGACTCTTCCGGCCGTCCCTACAACACCATTCTCGGGGGGTTCAACAACATCGGCGCTGGCAGTGACTTCGGGCACCCCTGCACCTCGAACGGACAGATGGCATGGTGATGACGATGAACAGGCGAGTTGGCGGTACGCTCGTCCTGATGGTGATCCTGGTCGTCGCGTCCGGGTGCGCGACCACCTCGTCTCGCCAGGAGGCCGGCAGGTCACCCGCACGGTCGGGCGGTAACGCCTCGGCCGTGACGACTGTCAACGGAGTGCAGGTACCATTGCCGCCGCGCAGGCCTTGCATCTTCCCGTCGACTGCGCGCGACCTGCTGGGGCTGCGAGCGGACAGTGATGCCGTGGTCGACGGGACGGTCGCCGGAAGCCCGAAGATCGTCAGAGGGCAAGACCTTCTGATGAGCTATTACAGCGTGCGTGTGAACGGCGTGACCGAGTCTCGCTCGGCAGTGGGTGGCGCACTCGTGGTCGCCGCTACCGGGGGGTCCCGAATCCGATCTTGCCTCCGGGCCGGTACGTGCTCTTCCTGACTCGAGACATCAGCCGTCCGGATCCGGCCGCCCGCACGGCGACCTTCGGGCTGGTGGGTGGGCTGGACGGCGCGTTCCCCGTAAGGAACTCGCGTGTCTATCGTGAATGCGCGGACCCCTCGAATCCAGGGCGGCGGGTTGATGCGTCAGGAGCGAAGCAGGGCATGTCCTTGAGTTCATTTGTCACCACCATGATTAGAGCTGTGTCACAACCAGCACGAGCACCTGGCCCAGGTCGCCGGGTCCGAATAACCGGCTAATCCGCCTGAGGACTTTGACAGATTGATTAGCCGGTTAAAGGAGGTTATCGGGGTCCGAAGGGCGGGGGCCGCCCCCGCATGGCGGTCGCCGCCGGCGTCACGTTCCGCGGTCCGCCCAGAAGGACGCCGCCCAGGTCACACGGGCCAACTCCGCCTGCCCCTCGCGGTCGGGGTGGAAGTAGTCGAGCATCGACACCTGGCTCGGGGTGAACCGGTAGCGGTAGGTGACCAGCCCGTCGAAGCGGCAGGCGCGCCAGGCCGCGCAGGCGCCCGCGAGGATGCGGTTGTACTCGTGTGCCCGCTCGACGACCGCCTGCCGCTCCTCAGGGCCGTTGGCCTGGGCGAGCATCGACGGGCAGATGCGGCCCAGCCGCCACACCAGGCGAGCCTTGCGGTCGGTGTGGAGCATCCTCCAGAGCCGGTGGAGGTCGGGGATGCTGCTGACGAACACGTGCGCGCCGTCCGGCAGCCCGGCCCGGAGCACCGCCAGTGTCGCCCGCCACTGGCTCGCGAACGCCGCGGCCGGGGTCATGGCGGCCGCCGACGGGGCGCAGAGGTCGTTGGCGCCGAGCAGCACGGTGACGTAGCGGGCCTGGCGGGCCACTGCCTGGCGCGCCTGCCGGGGCCCGTCGGCCATCTTGGCGCCGCTCACCGCGAGGTCCCAGCGCCGCCCGGTCACGGCCGGGTTGCGCGCCCGGATGCGCTCGTAGTGGCTGGCGATGCCGTCGTGAGGGAGCCAGCCGGTCGACCACGACAGGCTGGGGTGGTCGCCATACCAGCAGCAGGCGTCGAACGCCTGGCTGATCGAGTCGCCGATGGCCGCGATCGAGTCGGGCAGGGGAGGCGCAGCCCGAGGGGACGTTGCCGCGGCCGTGCCCGGGCCGGACAGCACCAGGACGAGGGCGAGGGTGAGGAGGATGCCGACCAGACGCCGCCGCACGCGCTTCCTCCATCCGGCAGACACAGACGGACCGACACAGCATCCCAAACCGGTGCTCCGGTGCCTACCCCACGTTCAGGTCGAGCCGGCTGTCGAGGGGGTGGGACGGCCCGGTCCCGCGTGGCGAGGTGGGAGAATGGCGGCCCTTGTCCCTCACCTGGAGGAGCCCGCATGGGCGTGTCACCGGCGGCCGAGCGGACCTCGGCGGGGGTGCGGCGCATGTTCGACAGGGTGGCGCCCAGGTACGACCTTGCCAACACGGTGTTCTCGCTCGGGCAGGACCGGGCCTGGCGGCGGGCGGCGGCGGTGGCCACCGGGCTGGGGGACGGGGAGGTTGCGGTCGACGTCGCCTGCGGGACCGGGGCGCTCACCCGGGAGCTGGCCAGGCTCGCCCCGGGCGCGGTCGTGGCCGGGTTCGACTTCTCCTGGCAGATGGTGCGCCGGGGGGTGGGCGAGGGCGGCACCGGGCGGCTCGCGGTTGCCGACGCGCTCCGGTTGCCACTGGCCGACGGTTCGGCCGACGTGCTGACCATCGCGTTCGGGCTGCGGAACCTGCCAGAGCCCGGCCAGGGCCTGCTCGAGTTCCGTCGCGTCCTGCGCCCCGGCGGGCGCCTGCTCGTCTGCGAGTTCTCCCAGCCGGTCGTCCCCGTGCTGCGCCAGGTCTACCGCCGCTACCTGACCCGGCTCATGCCCCTGGCCGCCCGCAAGCTGTCCAGCGACCCCGAGGCCTACCAGTACCTGGCCCGCTCGATCGGCTCCTGGCCCGACCAGCCGGGCCTGGCCCGCTGGGTCCAGGAAGCCGGCTTCGAGAAGGTCCGCTGGCGCAACCTCTCCGGCGGCATCGTGGCCCTCCACCGGGGCGCCGCGGCCTAGTGCCGCGGCTTGCGGCGCACGATCTCGCGGTCCCAGCCTGCGTGGATGCTGCAGTGCGAGGTGGGGTTGTAGCGGGACAGGCGGACGGTGCAGTCGTCGGAGGCGCAGCGGCGGAGCCCGTCGATCGAGCGGATCTGCTGCGGAGCGCCGACCGGGCGCCGCTTGGCCTGCCGTTTGCGTACCACCATGTCGAGCATGATCCCCAGGGCCGAGCAGGCAGAAACCCGTTCGGCTGCGCCGCTGCCCGTCCGGGGAACTATGCTTTGCGTGCTCCGCCAGGTCCGGCGTTTGCCGGGGCGTGCCGCCCGGCCTACACTCCGGGTGGCAAATTTGTGCGCCGTTTCACAAGGACACGCAAGCCGGGGAGACGACGGTGGCCAGCCAGTACGACGCGCTCGTGGTCGGCGGGGGACCGGGTGGGGCGGCGACCGCCTACCACTTCGCCCGCGCCGGCGCGCGCGTGCTGCTGGTGGAAAAGGCCGGCTACCCACGTGACAAGGTCTGTGGCGACGGGCTCACCCCCCGCGCGGTGGCCGGGCTCGACGCCATGGGCCTGCGCGACGAGTACCGGAGCTGGTCGCGCAGTGCCGGGCTCAAGGTGCACGGCGGCGGGCTCGTGCTCGAGCTGCCCTGGCCCGAGCTCACGGCCTACCCGTCCTACGGCCTGGCCCGGCCGCGGACCGACTTCGACCAGCTCCTCGCCCGCCACGCCGAGAAGACCGGGGCAACCCTCTGGGACTCGACCGAGGCGGTCGCCCCCCTCGTCGAGCACGGGCTGGTCCGCGGGGCGCTGGTCCGCCGCGAGGGCGAGGGCCCGGTCGACGTGCGGGCCGAGGTCGTGGTCGCCGCCGACGGCGCCTCCAGCCGCTTCGCCCAGGCCCTCGGCCTGGTCCGGGACGAGCGCCGGCCGATCGGCGTGGCCGTCCGCCAGTACTTCCCCAGCCACCGCGACCGCGATCCCTGGCTCGACTCCTACCTGGAGCTCTGGCGGGGCGACGACCTCCTGCCCGGCTACGGCTGGGTGTTCCCGATGGCCGACGGCACCCTGAACGTCGGCCTCGGCCTGCTCAACACCTCCAAGGGCTTCCGCAACACCAACTACCGCCGGCTCCTGGACGACTGGCTCCCCACGGTCGGGCGGGAATGGGGGTTCACCCCTGCCGACGCGATCGGCAAGCCGCGCTCGGCCCCCCTGCCGATGGCTGCCAACCGGCATCCACCCCTGTACCGGGGGGTCATGTTCGTGGGCGACGCGGCCGGGCTGGTCAACCCGTTCAACGGCGAGGGCATCGACTACGCCATGGAGAGCGGCCGGCTCGCGGCCGAGACCGGGCTGGCCGTGCTGACCAGCGGCGACCGGTCCCTGCTCGGCCGCTACCGCTCCGGGGTCGAGCTGCGCTACGGCTCCTACTTCGCCATCGGCCGGGCGTTCGTGCGGGCGATCGGCGACCCCAGGGTCATGAAGATCGCGACCAGGTACGGGCTGCCCCGGCCGACCCTGATGCGGGTCGTGCTCAAGCTGCTCGCCAACCTGTACGAGCCCACCGGCGGGGACGCCGCCGACCGGGTCGTGCGGGCGCTGACCTGGATGGCTCCGTCGAGGTGAGCGGCATGTGGAGCGTGGTTTGCGGACGATCGGATCGGGCACGTAGTTTGGCGGCTCCGTCCCGTACCTCACCCTGCACGTGCCAGCATGCCCACGGTCCCGACGCGCCGGTGGGAGGCCGCCTGTGAGCCTCGGCTCCTTTACCCCGATCCTCGTCATGATGGCGCTGGCGACGGCCTTTGCCGTGATCTCGATCGTGGTGTCGGCGTTCCTGGCGCCCCACCGGCCGACCAGGGCCAAGTACTCCGCCTACGAGTCGGGCGTCGAGCCGGGCCGGCTCCCCAAGGGCGAGCGCTACCCGGTCAAGTTCTACCTGACCGCGATGCTGTTCGTGGTGTTCGATGTCGAGGTGATCTTCCTGTACCCCTGGGCGGTCGTCTTCCGGCAGCTCGAGCTGTTCGGTCTGATCGAGATGGGCATCTTCATCGGGCTGGTCACGATCGCCTACGTCTACGACTGGAAGCGCGGCGGATTGGAGTGGGACTGACCCATGGGCACCGGGAGCGGACTCGAGAAGCTGCCTGGCGGCATCCTCGTCACCACGGTCGAGAAGCTCGCCAACTGGGCCCGCAAGGGCTCGCTCTGGCCGGCCACCTTCGGCCTGGCCTGCTGCGCCATCGAGATGATGGCCACCGGCGCCGGCCGCTACGACCTGGCCCGGTTCGGCATGGAGGTGTTCCGGGCCTCGCCGAGGCAGGCTGACCTGATGATCGTGGCCGGCCGGGTGTCGCAGAAGATGGCGCCGGTGCTGCGCACCATCTACGACCAGATGCCCGAGCCCAAGTGGGTCATCTCCATGGGCGTGTGCGCCACCTCGGGCGGCATGTTCAACAACTACGCGATCGTCCAGGGCGTCGACCAGATCGTGCCCGTCGACATGTACGTGCCCGGCTGCCCGCCCCGGCCCGAGATGCTGATGGACGGCATCATCCGGCTCCACGAGAAGATCAGGAAGGGCGAGCCGCGCTCCAAGCTCGTCCTGCCGGAAGGGCCCGGCCGGAGGGGCCCGGGGAACCCCGAAGGGGTGCCCCGGCCGGAGGGGCCCCGAAGGGGTGCCCCGGTCCACCAGGAGGCGTGACCAAGGTGCAGCCCCAGGACGCCGTCGCCACGCCCCCCGACGCCCTGCAGCCGATCCTGACCAGCCTGCGGGAGCGCTTCGGCGAGCAGGAGCTCGAGGTGACCGGCCACCGCGGCGAGGTCACCGTCGAGCTCGGCCGGGCCCGGCTGGTCGAGGTCGCCACCTGGCTGCGCGACGACCCGGCCACGCGCTTCCGCCACCTCTCCGACCTGTCGGGCACCGACTACCCCGACCGCCCCGACCGCCTCTGCGTCGACTACCACCTCTACTCCTTCGAGCACAACGCCCGCCTGCGGCTCAAGGTCCGCGTCACGGTGGAGGACCCGCATGTGCCGAGCGTGACCGGGGTGTGGCCGACCGCCAACTTCCACGAGCGCGAGGTGTACGACTTCTTCGGGGTGCGCTTCGACGGTCACCCCGACCTCACCCGCATCCTCATGCCCGAGGACTGGAAGGGGTACCCCCAGCGCAAGGACTACCCCCTCGGCGGGGTGAACGTCGACTACCACGGTGCCCACGTGCCGCCACCCGACACCAGGCGGTACAAGGGAGGGTGGACGAGCACATGAGCGAGATCCTCCGCGACGACGCCGACGAGGCCACGCAGGACGTGCCCGAGGCCGACGGCCCGTCCACCAGCCAGCTCCTGGACCAGGCCGTGGTCCGGCCCGGCGAGGCGCTCGACCTGCCCGCCAGGCCGGCTGCCGAGCACGTCACCCTGAACGAGCAGCGGGCCAGGCAGGTGCTGGCCATGGGTGGCGGCGACTGGGCCGAGGTGACCGCCCGGGCCGACGCCGAGGGCGACGACGACCTCATGGTCATCAACATGGGGCCGCAGCACCCGTCCACCCACGGCGTGCTCCGGCTGGTGCTGGTGCTGCGCGGCGAGGAGGTCATCTCCTGCCAGCCGGTGGTCGGCTACCTCCACACCGGCATCGAGAAGTCGATCGAGTTCCGCACCTGGGTCCAGGGCGTGACCTTCGTGACCCGCATGGACTACCTGGCCCCGATCTTCAACGAGACCGCCTACTGCCTGGCCGTGGAGAAGCTGCTCGGCGTCGAGGCGCCCCCCCGCGCCCAGGCCCTGCGGGTGCTGCTGATGGAGCTGAACCGGGTCGCCTCCCACCTGGTGTGGCTGGCCACCACCGGCCTTGAGCTGGGCGCGCTGTCGATCATGCTGTACGGCTTCCGCGAGCGCGAGGAGATCCTCGACATCCTGGAGGACGTCACCGGCCTGCGCATGAACCACGCCTGGGTGCGGCCGGCGGGGGTCTCCCAGGACCTGCCCGACGGCACCGAGGACAAGATCCGCGCGTTCGCGCGCGACATGCGTGGCAAGGCCGACGAGTACGAGACCCTGCTGACCAACAACCCGATCTGGCTCGAGCGCACCAGGGGCATCGGCGAGCTCAGCCAGGACCGGCTCATCGGGCTGGGCGTCACCGGGCCGATGCTGCGCGCCTCCGGGCTCGCCCACGACCTCCGCAAGGCCGAGCCGTACTGCGGCTACGAGCAGTACGAGTTCGAGGTGCCGACCGCCACCGGCTCCGACGTCTACGCCCGCTACCAGGTCCGCCTGGCCGAGATGCGCCAGAGCCTGCGGATCGTCGAGCAGGTCCTGGACTCGCTGCCCGGCGGCCCGGTCATGATCCAGGACCCGAAGGTCGGCTGGCCGGCCCGGCTGGCCCTCGGGCCCGACGGCCTGGGAAACTCACCTGCCCACGTCAACCACATCATGGGTGAGTCCATGGAGGCCCTGATCCACCACTTCAAGATGGTCACCGAGGGCTTCAAGGTCCCGGCCGGCGAGGTCTACGTCACCGTCGAGTCGCCCAGGGGCGAGCTCGGCTACCACGTCGTCTCCGACGGCGGCAACCTGCCCTACCGCGTGCACGTGCGTGACCCGTCGTTCGTGAACCTGCAAACCGGTGGGCCCATGGTCGAGGGGCTGCTCGTCGCCGACGTCCTCGCCGCCATGTCCTCGATCGACCCTGTCCTCGGCGGTGTCGACCGCTGACCGCACCCGCGCAGAGCCCAAGGAGACCACCGCCGCCGTGCCCCTGACCGACGAGACCCTGGCCCGCGCCGAGGAGCTCATCGCCCGCTACCCGGAGCGGCGCTCGGCCCTGCTGCCGATCCTGTTCCTGCTCCAGGCCGAGGACGGCTACGTCTCGCCGGCCGGGGTGAGCCAGGCGGCAGGGCTGCTCGGCCTCACCAAGGCCGAGGTCGGCGCGGTCGCCACCTTCTACACGATGTTCCGCCGCCGCCCGGTCGGAAGGTACGTCGTGTCGGTCTGCCGCACCCTGTCGTGCCAGCTCCGCGGCTCGCGCGAGATCGCAGACGCGCTCGCCGAGCGGCTCGGCACGCCACTCGGCGGCACCGACGAGAGCGGCATGGTCACGGTGGAGGAGGTCGAGTGCCTGGCCGCCTGCGACGGCGCCCCGGTCGTGCAGGTCAACACCGAGAACTACGAGCGGCTCACCACCGAGCAGGCGCTCGGGCTGGTCGAGGCGCTGCTGCGCGACGAGGTGCCGCCGCCGACCTTCAGCGCCGAGGGGTCGGTCACCGAGCCGTCCGCGGCGGCCCTGCACTGGCGGCTGGCCGGGCTCGGCGAGCCCCCGGAGCGGCTCCGCGGGCGCCGGCCCGAGAAGGCCGGTCCCGACCAGCGCGAGCAGCCCGGAGGGGAGGCGCAGTGAGCCACGACAGCGGGCCCGTGGGCCGGGAGCCCCGCAGTCCAGCTGGCGAGGTGCGGGTGCTGACCAGCCGCTGGGGAGACGGCAGGGCCCACGAGCTCGACCGCTTCGCCGAGCTCGGCGGCTACGCGAGCCTGGACGACGCCTTCGCCAAGAACCCGGCCGACCTGGTCCAGCTGGTCAAGGACTCCGGCCTGCGGGGCCGGGGCGGGGCCGGGTTCCCCACCGGCATGAAGTGGGGCTTCCTGGCCAAGGGCACCGGCAGGCCGACCTATCTGGTGGTCAACGCCGACGAGAGCGAGCCGGGCACCTTCAAGGACATGGAGCTGCTCGAGCGTGACCCGCACGCCCTGGTCGAGGGCGTGATCGTGTCCGCCTACGCCATCGGCTGCCGCACCGCCTTCATCTACCTGCGCGGCGAGTGCGGCTTCGCCGGGCGGCGGCTGGCCGCCGCCATCGACGCCGCCTACGACAAGGGCCTGTTGGGCCGGGACATCCGCGGGTCCGGCTTCGACCTGGACGTGATCCTGCACCGGGGTGCCGGCGCCTACATCTGCGGCGAGGAGACCGCCCTGCTCTCCTCGCTCGAGGGCCAGCGGGGCCAGCCCAAGCTGCGCCCGCCCTTTCCGGCCGTCGAGGGCCTCTACCGGGCCCCGACCACGGTCAACAACGTCGAGACGATCGCCACCGTCCCCTGGATCGTCCGCAAGGGCGTGGACTGGTTCCGCGGCATGGGCACCGAGAAGTCCCCCGGCCCGAAGCTGATCAGCGTCTCGGGCGATGTCAACAACCCGGGCAACTTCGAGTTCCCCATGGGCACGCCCGCCCGCGAGGTCATCATGGGGGCCGCCGGCGGGATGCTGGACGGCAAGTCGCTCAAGGCGTGGACGCCCGGCGGCTCCTCCACCCCCCTGCTCACCGCCGACCACCTCGACGTCACCTTCGACTTCGAGGCCATCCAGGCGGCCGGCAGCCTGCTCGGCACCGCCGCGGTGATCGTGCTGTCGGAGGACGTCTGCATCGTGCGCGCCTGCCTGAACTTCACCGAGTTCTACGCCCACGAGTCGTGCGGCAAGTGCACCCCGTGCCGCGAGGGCACCGACTGGATGCGCAAGATCCTGATCCGGCTCGAGACCGGCCAGGGCCGCAAGGACGACCCCGAAACCCTCAAGGACATCAGCGACGGGATCTTCGGCCGGGTGTTCTGCGCGTTCGGCGACGGCGCCACCAGCCCGATCCTGTCGGCTCTCAAGTACTTCCCCGACGAGTTCGCCCAGCACGTCGACGGCCACGGCTGCCCGTTCCCGGGCGCCCGGGTTGCCGCGGGCGCGCACTAGGAGACCCGCCCATGGCCGGCAAGCCGAGCACCGTCAAGGTCACCATCGACGGCACCGAGCTGGAGGTGCCGCCGGGCACCCTGGTGATCCGGGCCGCCGAGCAGATCGGGGTCGTCGTCCCCCGCTTCTGCGACCACCGGCTGCTCGCCCCCCTGGGGGCCTGCCGGCAGTGCCTGGTCGAGGTCGAGGGCCAGCGCAAGCCGTTGACCGCGTGCACCACCACGGTCACCGACGGGATGGTGGTGAAGACCCAGGAGACCAGCGAGGTGGCCAGGGCCGGCCAGGAGACCAACCTCGAGTTCCTGCTGATCAACCACCCGCTCGACTGCCCCATGTGCGACAAGGGTGGCGAGTGCCCGCTGCAGGACCAGACCCTGGCCCACGGCCCCGGCGAGACCCGCTTCGTCGAGACCAAGCGGCGCTACGAGAAGCCCATCAAGATCTCCGAGACCGTGCTGCTCGACCGCGAGCGCTGCGTGCTCTGCGCCCGCTGCACCCGGTTCTCCGGCGAGATCGCCGGCGACCCGTTCATCGAGCTGTTCGAGCGGGGCGCGCTCGAGCAGGTGGCGATCTACGAGGGCGAGCCCTACGACAGCTACTTCTCCGGCAATGTCGTGCAGATCTGCCCGGTGGGCGCGCTCACCTCGCCGAGCTACCGGTTCCAGGCCCGCCCCTTCGACCTTTCGTCCACCGAGGGCGTGTGCAACCACTGCGCCGCAGGGTGCAACCTGCGCCTCGACTCGCGCCGGGGCCTGGTCACCCGCCAGCTCGCGGTCGACAACGACGAGGTCAACGAGGCCTGGAACTGCGACCGGGGCCGCTACGGCTTCGCCTGGGCCCAGGACCCCGAGCGGGTGCTTGTCCCGAACGTCAACGACGGTGGCAGGCTGCGCACCGCCTCCTGGTCGGAGGCGCTGCGCCGGGCCGCCGACGGCATCAGGGCGGCCCGCGGCAAGGGCGTGGGGGTGCTGGTCGGCGGCCACCTGACCGACCAGGACGCGTACGCGCTGCAGAAGCTGGCCCGGGTGACCTTCGGCAGCAACAGCGTCGACGCCAGGGCCTGGCCCGAGAGCGAGGCCGGGGCTGCGGTGGCGGCCCGGGTCGCCGGCGGGTTCGGTCCCACCTACGCCGACCTGGAGACCGCCGCCGCGGTCGTGCTGGTCGACCTCGACCCGCACGAGGAGTCGCCCATCCTCTTCCTGCGCTTGCGCAAGGCGGCCCTGCGCAAGGGCGTGCCGGTGGTCACGGTCGGGCCCCGGGCCGGCCGGCTGGCCGAGTTCGCCACCGTGGTGCCGACCCTTCCCGGAGGCGAGCCCGAGGCGCTCGCTGCCATCGGCCGGGGCGAGGGCGACGCCGGCCGGGTCGTGGCCGGCGCGCGCGATCCGGGGGACGCGTCCGGGCCCAGGTCGGGCAGGGGGCCGGTGGTGGTGCTGGCCGGCTGGCGGGCGGCTGCCGGCGATGCCCTGGAGGCCGCGGCCCGCCTCGCCGACGGGCTTGGCGCCCGCCTGGCCTGGGTGCCGAGACGGGCCGGGGACCGGGGCGCGCTCGACGTCGGCGCCCGGCCCGACCTGCTCCCGGGCGGCCGTGCCGTGGCCGACCCGGCCGCCCGGGCCGAGCTGGCCGAGGCGTGGGGGCTGCCGGAGGGCCTGCCCGAGGCGCCCGGCCTGGACGGCCCGGCCATGGTCAGGGCGGCCGCCGACGGTGAGCTGGGGGTGCTGCTGCTGGCCGGGGTCGACCTGGTGCGCGACTACGGCCCGCGCGAGCTGGCCGAGCGCGCCCTGGCCAATGCGTTCGTGGTCGCGGTCGACCACGCCGTGAACGACACCACCCGCCGCGCCGACGTGCTGCTGCCCGGGGTGGTCCATGCCGAGACCGAGGGCACCTTCACCGACTGGGAGGGGCGGGCCCAGCGCCAGCGGCGCGCCGTCCCGGTTGGCGGCGCCGCCCAGACGGTGTGGGAGCTGGCCGACCAGCTCTCGGTCAAGCTCAGGGTCAACCTCGGCCTGGCGAGCTGGGACCGGGTCGCGGCCGAGACCGAGCGGTTCCGGTCCCGCCCGGAGGGCGCCGCGAACGGGAGCGGCCCGGAGGACGCCGCCACCGGCACGGGGCCCGGGCCGGCCCAGCAGAGCGGCCAGCCAGCGCCCGAGGGGAGCGGCCAGCCAGCGCCCGAGGGGCCGGCCGACGGGCTCGCGCTGGTCACCTACCCGCTGCTGCTGGACGGCGCGTCGATGCTGGCCCGGGCGGCCGACCTCAACCGGGCCACGGCCGCCGCCTTCTGCGAGGTCCATCCCGACGACGCCGGCCGGCTCGGGCTCACCGGCGGAGGCCGGGCCACCCTGGACTTCGGCGGCGGCACCACCGCCGAGCTGCCGGTCAGCGTGTCGGCGGCGGTCGCGCCCGGGTGCGTGTTCGTCCCCACCAACCAGCCCGACCTGTCCCTCGGAGCGCTGCTCGGCCAGGCCCCGGCCCTGCGTGTGGCCGTCCGGGCCGTGGAGGAGGCCGCCGCATGATCTGGGACCTGTTCATCCTGCTGGTCAAGGTGGTCGGGCTGTTCGCCTTCCTGATGGTCACGGTGCTGTTCGTGATCTGGCTGGAGCGCAAGGTGGTCGCCTTGATGCAGACCCGGGTCGGGCCCAACCGGGTCGGCCCCGCCGGCCTGCTGCAGAGCCTGGCCGACGGCATCAAGCTGTTCTTCAAGGAGGACGTGCGGCCGACCAACGCCGACCGCATCCTCTACAGCCTGGCTCCGGTGGTCATGATGGTGCCGGCGTTCCTGTCGATCACGGTGATCCCGTTCGGGACCAACTTCGGCTCCCAGAACGCCCAGCTCACCGACCTCAACGTGGGTCTGCTGTTCGTGCTCGCCATGGCCAGCCTGCAGGTGTACGGGATCGTGCTGGCCGGCTGGGCCTCGGGCTCGAACTACCCGCTGCTCGGCGCGGTCCGCTCCAGCGCCCAGATGATCAGCTACGAGATCGCCCAGGGCCTGTCCATCGTCGGGGTGCTGATGTACGCGGGCACCCTGTCGGCCGCGGGGATCGTGGCCGCCCAGCACGGCGACCCGATCTGGGGGTTCATCCCCCGCTGGTACATCGTTCCCCAGCTCCCCATGTTCCTGGTGTTCCTGCTGGCCGGCATCGCCGAGACCAACCGGCCCCCGTTCGACCTCCCCGAGGCCGAGTCCGAGCTGGTCGGCGGCTACCACACCGAGTACTCGGGCGTGAAGTTCGCGCTGTTCTTCCTGGCCGAGTACCTGAACGTCATCACCGTCTCGGCGGTCGCCACCACGCTGTTCCTGGGCGGCCCGGACGGCCCGGTCATCCACGGGTTCCTGCCCTGGCTCTGGCCCATCCTGTGGTTCGTGGCCAAGATCTACCTGTTCATCTTCCTGTTCATCTGGTTGCGGGCCACGCTGCCGCGGCTCCGCTTCGACCGGCTCATGGCCATCGGCTGGAAGCTCCTCATCCCGGTCGCCCTGGCCTGGGTCGCGGTCACCGGCGTCGTGCTCACCGTGGACCTGACCAGCGTGAACCGCCGGGTGCTCTACATCGCCATCGGGGCCCTGGTCGTGCTGCTGCTCTTGTCCCTGCTCATCCCCGGCCCCAAGGAGTCCAGGAAGCGTCCTGGCGCCCCGGACCGCACCGCCACCGGAGGGTCCACCTCATGATGTCCTCGGAGATCTTCAAAGGCCTCTCGGTCACCTTCCGGAGCATGTTCCGGAAGAAGAACACCATCCAGTACCCGGAGGAGAAGCGCCCCACCGCGCCCCGCTTCCACGGCCGCCACCAGCTCAACCGCTACGACGACGGCCTCGAGCGGTGCATCGGCTGCGAGCTCTGCGCCTACGCCTGCCCGGCCGACGCCATCTACGTGCAGGGCGCCGACAACACCCCCGAGGCGCGCTACTCGGTGGGGGAGCGGTACGCAGCCATCTACCAGATCAACTACAACCGCTGCATCTTCTGCGGCCTGTGCATCGAGGCCTGCCCGACCCGGGCGCTGACCATGACCAACGAGTACGAGATGTCGGCGGCCAGCCGCCAGGACCTCGTCTACGACAAGCCGCAGCTGCTCGCCCCGGTCCCTGCCGGGGCCAAGCCCCTCCCGCACACCGACGCCGAGGACGGGCCGCCCGCGATCGCCCGCTACGGGCCGCAGGCGTCGGTCTCCCAGGAGTCGACCGAGCCGGTCTGGGCGTTGCTGCGGGCCCGGGAGAGCAGGCAGGCCGACCGCGAGCTGCCCGCCGACGAGGTCGTGCCCGGATGAGCATCCTCGCCGCCACCGCGGCCGAGCGGGCCGAGCTGATCACCTTCGTCCCGCTCGCCGTCCTCAGCCTGGTCAGCGCGGTCGGCATGGTCACCAGCCGCAACGCGGTCTACTCCGCCCTGCTGCTGGTGGTGAACTTCTTCTGCCTGGCCGGCTTCTACGTGCTCCTGCAAGCCCAGTTCCTGGCCGCGGTGCAGGTCATCGTCTACGCCGGCGCGATCATGGTGCTGTTCCTGTTCGTGCTCATGCTGCTCGGCATCGGCAACCAGGAGGTCGTGTCAGAGACCATCCCCGGCCAGCGGGTGACCGCCGGCGTGCTCGGCGTGCTGCTGCTTGTCGTCGTCGCCGTCGCCGTCGTCAACGGGGGCCTGTCGGGCGGGGCCGGGGACCTGGCCGCCGCCAACGCGGGCGGCAACGTGCAGGCGGTGGGCCGCCTGATGTTCACCCGCTACGTGTTCGCCTTCGAGGCGACCGGGATCCTGCTGGTCGTGGCCGCGGTCGGGGCCCTCGTCCTTGGGAAGCGTCGCCCATGAGGGTCGGGACCAACGCCTATCTGCTGCTCGGCGCCGTGCTGTTCACCATCGGGGTGATCGGGGTGCTGGTGCGGCGCAACGCCATCGTGGTGTTCATGTGCGTGGAGCTGATGCTGAACGCGGTCAACCTGTCGTTCATCGCCTTCGCCCGGCGCAACGGCACCCTCGACGGCCAGGTCCTGTCGTTCTTCGTGATGGTGGTCGCCGCCGCCGAGGTCGTGGTCGGCCTCGGCATCCTCGTCGCCATCTTCCGCAAGCGCTCGTCGATCAGCGTCGACGACGTCAACCTGCTCAGGGGGTGAGCCTGCTCTGAACGCAACCGGCACGGTCCGCCTGGTGTGGTTGCTGCCCCTGCTGCCCCTGGCCGGGTTCGCGGTCAACGTCGCGCTCGGGCAACGCCTGCGGCAGCTGGCCGGCTGGCTCGCCACCGCCCTGGTCGCCACCTCGTTCCTGATCGCCGTGGCCGCGTTCTTCGCGCTGCTCTCCCACGGCGGCGAGGAGCGCACCCAGATCCTGCGCGGCTACGAGTGGTTCAGCGCCGGCGACCTGCGCGTCGCCTTCGACTTCCGCTGGGACCAGCTCTCGGCCACCATGGCGCTGGTCGTCACAGGGGTATCGGGCCTGATCCACCTCTACTCGATCGGCTACATGGCCCACGACGACCGGTCGGAGACCTTCTTCGCCTGGCTGAACCTGTTCGTGGCCGCCATGCTGGTGCTCGTGCTGGCCCAGAACTTCCTGGTCATGTTCCTCGGCTGGGAGGGGGTGGGGCTCTGCTCCTACCTGCTCATCGGGTTCTGGTTCAACCGCCGCCTCCCGGTGGTCCAGCCCGACGCCCGGCTGGTCGAGGGCGTCCCGGACGAGACCGAGGAGGTCTGGGCCCCGCCGGCGGCGAAGAAGGCGTTCCTGGCCAACCGCATCGGCGACTTCGGCTTCCTGATCGCCATGTTCCTGCTGTACCGGCAGTTCGGCAGCCTCGACTTCGACGACGTGCTCGGCCGGGCGAGCGGGCTCGTGGGCGCGACCGCCACCACCGTCGCGCTGCTGCTGTTCCTCGCCTGCGCGGGCAAGAGCGCCCAGATCCCCCTGTACGTCTGGCTGCCGGACGCCATGGCCGGCCCCACCCCGGTGTCCGCCCTCATCCACGCGGCGACGATGGTGACCGCCGGGGTGTTCCTGGTCGCCCGGACCCACGCCCTGTTCGAGGCCTCCCCCACCGCCCAGACCGTGGTGGTGGTCGTCGGCGCGCTCACCGCCCTGCTCGCGGCGCTCATCGCCGTGGGCCAGGACGACATCAAGAAGATCCTCGCCTACTCGACCGTCTCCCAGCTCGGCTACATGTTCGTCGCCGTCGGCGTGGGGCCGGTCGGCTATGCGGCCGGGCTGTTCCACCTCGTCACCCATGCCTTCTTCAAGGCCCAGCTCTTCCTCGGGGCCGGGTCGGTGATGCACGGCAACGACGACGACACCGACGTCAAGCACTTCGGCGGCCTGCGCACGGCCATGCCGGTCACGTTCTGGACCATGGGGGCGGCCTGGCTCGCGATCATCGGGTTCCCGCTCACCGCGGGGTTCTACTCCAAGGAGGCGATCCTCGGCGCCGCCTTCGAGCACGGGGGCTTCGGCCTGCTCGGCTGGGCGATCGGCGCGCTCACCGCCGGGCTCACCGCCTTCTACATGTCCCGGATGTTCTTCCTGACCTTCCTGGGCAAGGCGCGCTGGCCCGAAGGCCGGCACCCGCACGAGTCCCCGCCCGTCATGACCGCCCCCCTGGTCGTGCTGGCCGTGCTCGCGCTCGTCGCCGGCCTGGTCCTCGGCGGGGGCGGCTTCGCGGGCGGGCCCCTGGCCCGCTTCCTCGACCCGGTCCTGGTCGGCCCCGAGGCCGCGGCCGAGCATTCCGCCAGCTTCGCCCGCGAACTGCTGCTCGGCGCGATCGTGGTGCTCGTCGGCGCCGTCGGCGTGCTCGCCGCCTGGTGGCTCTACCTGTCGGGCCGGGTCGAGTGGCTCGCGGTGCGGGCCCGCTTCGCCGCCGCCTGGCGGCTGCTCGCCCACAAGCTCTACGTCGACGAGGTCTACGAGTTCTTCACGGTCACCCTCGGCCGCGCGGCCGCCGCGTTCCTGGCCGTCAACGTTGACCAGCGGACCATCGACGGGGCCGTGAACGGCGTGGCCGCCGTGGTCGGCGTGGTCGCCAGCCGCGGCCGCCGCCTGCAGACCGGCCTCGTCCGCACCTACGCCGTCGGCGTGCTCGGCGGCGCCGTGCTCATCGTCGCGTTCCTCGTGTTCCGGACCAGCTAGGAGCCTCGACCGTGCTGCTCACCATCACCGTGTTCGCCCCGCTGGCCGGGACGCTGCTGCTCGCCGCCATGCCGGCGGCCCGGGCTTCGGGGGGGTCGGGGGGCGGAAGCCCAGCCCCCCGATGGGACCCGGGGGGTTCGGGGGGCTCAAGCCTAGCCCCCCGATGGGACAGTGTGGCCCGCTGGACCGGGCTGGCGGCGAGCCTGGTCACCCTCGCCCTCGCGGTCGTGCTCGCGGTCCGCTTCCGGAGCGGCGAGGCCGGCTTCCAGCTCGGGCTTGCGGCCGACTGGGTGCGCTCGTTCGGCGTCCAGTACAAGGTCGGGGTCGACGGGGTGAGCCTGCCGCTGGTGCTGCTCACCACCATGCTGGTGCCGCTCGCGATCGCCGGGTCGTGGCGGATGACCGACCGGCCGCGCAACTACGTCGCCCTGCTGCTGCTCCTCGAGACGGCCATGCTCGGGGTGTTCGTGGCCCTCGACATGTTCCTGTTCTACATCTTCTGGGAGGCCGTGCTGATCCCGGCCTACTTCCTGATCGGGTCGTGGGGCGGTGAGCGGCGCGTGTACGCGGCGGTCAAGTTCTTCCTCTACACCCTGTTCGGCGGTCTGCTCATGCTGGTCGCGATCGTCACCCTGTTCTACCTCTCGGCCAGGGCGGGCAGGCCGGGCACGTTCGACTACGAGGTGCTGCGCGACCTCTCCAAGGACCCGACCACCCAGCGCTGGCTGTTCGCCGCCTTCTTCGCCGCCTTCGCGGTCAAGACGCCCCTGGTCCCGTTCCACACCTGGCTGCCAGACGCCTACGTCGAGGCGCCCACCACCACCACCGTGCTGCTCGCCGGGGTCATGTCCAAGCTCGGCGTCTACGGGTTCCTGCGCTACTCCCTGCCCCTGTTCCCCGACGCCTCCCGCTACTTCCAGCCGGCGCTGATGACCCTGGCGGTGGTCGGGATCCTGTACTGCGCGATCGTGGCCACGGTGCAGAAGGACTTCAAGCGCCTGGTCGCCTACTCGTCAGTCTCCCACCTCGGCTTCATCGTGCTCGGCATCTTCGCGTTCACCGTCCAGGGCCTGCAGGGCGGGGTGTTCTACATGGTCGCCCACGGGCTCGTCATCGGCGGGTTGTTCTTCATGATCGGCATGCTGTGGGAGCGCCGGGGCACCCGCCGGATCGACGACTTCGGCGGCCTGCAGCAGTCGGCGCCCCGCATGGCCGGGGTCATGCTGGTCATCACCCTGGCCTCGCTCGCCCTGCCCGGCCTGGTCGGCTTCGTCGGCGAGTTCCTCATCCTGATCGGCGCCTTCCTGGCCCACCCGGTCTACGCCGTGCTCGGCGCCGTCGGGGTGATCCTCGGCGCGGTCTACCTGCTCTGGGCCTACCAGCGCATGTGGCATGGCCCGATCACCTCGGAGGAGAACCGCGCCGTCCCCGACCTGAGCGCCCGCGAGTGGGCCATCCTGGGTCCCTTGGTGGCCGCGATCGTGGTGCTCGGCATGTTCCCGCGACCGGTCCTTGACCGGGTCGAGCCGTCCGTCCAGCGTGTCGCCGAGGAGACCGCCCGAACCGCCGGCCCGGCCGGCGCCGCCCTGCAACCCAGCCAGCCAAGCCCCTGACCGAACCGCCGTGGGCCGGCGCACCGGCCGGCCCCGGATCCCCTGGAGGAGCCCGTGCCCGTCCTGGCCCAGTCCGTCGCCCAGGCGCCCCTCGACCTGCCCCAGATCGACTGGCGCGGGATCGCCCCCGAGCTGGCCCTGGCCGGTGCCGGGGTGGTCCTGCTGATGGTCGTGGCGTACTGGCCGAACGCCCGGCGCGAGGTCCTGGCCGCACTCACCCTGGCCGGCCTGGCCGTCGCGGGCGGCCTGACCGCGTGGAACTGGGACATCGCCCGGACCGCGTTCGAGGGCGCGGTCGCCCTCGACGGCATCACCCGCTACGCCCGGGTGATCCTGCTCGCCGTGGGCGCGCTCGCCGCGCTGATGGCAGCGAGCCAGAGCGGGCGCGACCGCGAGGAGCCACCGGAGATCTTCCCGCTGCTGCTGTTCTCGCTCACCGGCATGGTCCTGCTCGCCTCGGCCTCCGACCTGCTGGTGGTGTTCATCGCCCTCGAGATCCTCTCGCTCAGCCTCTACGTGATGGCCGGGGCGACCCGCCGCCTGCGCGCGCAGGAGGCGGCGATGAAGTACTTCCTGCTCGGCGCGTTCTCGTCCGCGTTCCTGCTCTACGGCATCGCCCTGTGCTACGGGGCGACCGGCACGACCAACCTGCTCCGCATCGCGCAGGTCACCGGCGACCCCACCATCAGCTCGACTCTGCTGATGGCCGGGGTGGGCCTGCTCGCGGTCGGCTTCCTGTTCAAGGTGGCCGCGGTGCCGTTCCACATGTGGACCCCTGACGTCTACCAGGGTGCGCCCACCCCGGTGACGGCGTTCATGGCCGCCGGGACCAAGACGGCCGGGTTCGCGGTGCTGCTGCGCGTGTTCGCGGGCTCCCTGGGCGGGCTGGTGCTCGACTGGCGCCCGGTCGTCGCCGCCGTGGCCGTGGTCACCATGCTGGTCGGGGCGATCCTGGCCGTGGTCCAGTCCGACCTGAAGCGCATGCTCGCCTACTCGTCGATCGCCCACGCCGGCTACCTGCTGATCGGGGTGATCGCGGCCGCCACCAGCCCCGACGGCGCCAGCGCCTCGATGTTCTACCTGCTCGCCTACAGCTTCATGGTCATGGGCGCGTTCATGGTGGTGCAGTACGCCTCGCCCGGGCCGGCGGCCGCCGAGGCCGCGGCAGAGGAGGCCGTCGCCGCGGCAGAGCAGGCCGGCGCCAGGCCTGTGGCCGCTCCTGTGCCGGCCGCGGCCGCCACCGGGGAAGAGGCCGGGGCCGGCGCGGTCGCCACCATGACCAGGGAGGCTCCGGCCGGGAGCGGCGGGCCGCCCGGCGACGGCCTGCCCGGGGCGCCTGCCGCGGCAGGCGCTGCCGAGCTGGACGGGGCCGGCGAGCGCTCGTCCCTCGACGACTTCCGCGGCTTCGGCCGCCGCCACTTCGGGCCCGCGCTGCTGCTGGCCATCTTCCTGTTTGCGCTCGCCGGCATCCCGCCGTTCTCGGGCTTCTGGGCCAAGTACTACGTGTTCCAGGCCGGCGTGGGCACCGGGCTCACCTGGCTGGTGGTGGTGGCGGTGGTCAGCTCGATCATCTCAGCTTTCTTCTACCTGCGGGTCATCGTCGTCACCTTCCTGCAGGAGCCGGCCGAGCCGGGGCCGGGCGTGACCCGGTCCCCGGCGCTCGGCGTCGCCCTGGTCGCCGCCGGCCTGCTCACGGTCGTGATCGGCCTCGCCCCGCAGATCTTTGTCACCGCGGCCCAGGCCGCCGGCCGGATTCTCGGGTAGCTGGTGCCAGCTCGAGCCGTCGACCCGCTCCTGTCCGGACTGTACGCCGGTATCCAGGCGCGCACCCGGGCCGGCCTGGCCGAGGTCGAGGCGGCCCTGGCCGACGCGGTGGCCAGCGCCGACCCGTTCGTGCAGGAGGCGGCCAGCCATTTGCTCGCGGCGGGAGGCAAGCGCTTCCGCCCCACGATGGTCTTCCTCGCCGGTCACTTCGGCGACCCCACCGATGCCCGCCTGGTCGGCGCCGCGGTCGCCATCGAGCTCACCCACCTGTCCACCCTCTACCACGACGACGTCATGGACGAGGCGCAGATCCGGCGGGGCGCGCGCTCGGCCAACGCCCGCTACGACAACAAGATCGCCATCCTCACCGGCGACTACCTGTTCGCCCGGGCCTCCGAGGTGACCGCCGGGCTCGGCGCCGAGGCGACCCTGGTGCTCGCCCGTGCCATCGCGCGGCTGGTCGAGGGGCAGATCCGCGAGTCCAGGGGCCCGGGTCCCGGGCAGGACCCGGTCGAGCACTACATGGGGGTGCTGACCGACAAGACCGGCGCGCTCATCGCGGCCGCCTGCCGGCTGGGCGGCCGCCTGGCCGGCGCGCCCCCCGCGGAGGTAAAGGCGCTGACCCGGTACGGTGAGCGGGTCGGGGTCGCGTTCCAGCTCGGCGACGACCTGCTCGACATCGCCACCGAGACGGTCACCTCCGGCAAGCTGCCAGGCATCGACCTGCTGGCCGGGGTCCGCACCCTGCCCGTGCTGTACCTGCTCCGCCGGGGTGGCCGGGACGCTGCGCAGCTCGCCCGGCTGCTCGACGGCGAGCGCGCCGACGAGGCGCTCGCCAGCGCCCTGGCCCTGCTGCGCGCCTCGCCGGCGTTCGAGGAGGCCAGGCGGACCGCCCAGGTCGAGGTCGACCGGGCCAAGGCCGCCCTGGGCCCGCTGCCCGCCGGCCCGGCCCGCTCCGCCCTCGAGGAGGTCGCCGACCGGGTCCTGGACCGGGAGGCGTGATCCCCAACGTGGCAGCGCTGACCGCCTGGCCGGTGCCTGGTCACGGCTGGGGTCGCCGGTCAAGAGACCGCGAGGGTGTCGAGGAGTTCGCCGTATGGGCCGAGCGTGGGGACGGGCCGGCGGTAGAAGCCGTTGGCCAGCCGGTGAGAGGGGCGCCCGGCGAGGCAGCACAGCACCTCGGTAGCAATTGCCTGGGCGAGCTGGACAGGTACGGCGTTGCCGACCTGCTCGTACTGGCTGGACCTGTGGCCGTGGAAGACGAAGCCGTCGGGGAACCCTGCAGCCGCGCCGCCTCACGGATCGTGATGGTGCGGTCCTGCTCGGGGTGGGTGTACTCACCCGTCTTCGGGTCACGGAACCGGGTGATGACAGCGCGTGGGACACCGTCCCAGGTCATCCGCCGGTAGCGGCGGGTGTGGTCCTTGCGCAACGCCCGCTGCATGCCCGAAGGCAGCAGGTCGAACGACAGGTTGCGCCAGTCCTGGCCAGGCTTGAGCGCAGCGGTCCGGGCCAGGTTCGCGGCCGAGAGGCGGGCCGCGTAGTGGTTCCACAGCTCGTCGGCAAGCCCTTCACGCATCCTGTGCTGGTAGGCCGTGGCCGGGCTGCCGTTGTAGCGGTCGGCCTGCTCGCCGGCCCGTACCGCCGGGAGGTCGCCGATCGCTTCACGGGCGGTGACAAACCCGTCCATGTCGACTACGCCGACGGGGCAGTTGGAGATGAGGTCGCCGATCCGCTTGCGCCCGTGTGTCGGCGGCGGGAAGCCGTAGCCAGGAGGCACTCCGAGGTCACGCCTCCACCCGACGACCGCGAGCCGCCAGCGCATCTGTGGCGCCCCGTACTGGGCCGCCAGCAGCTCCGCGCACGATGCGCTGTAGCCAGCCTCGGCGAGGCCCTGGAGGATTGCGCGCAGGTACGCGCCGCCCGCCAGGGTGACGAGCCCAGGGACGTTCTCGATCACGACAGCCCGTGGCTGAAGCGAGGCAGCGAGGCGCAGCACCTCCAGGAAGAGGTTGTTGCGCTCGTCCCACACTACCCGGGAGCCGATCATGGAGAAGCCCTGGCAAGGTGGGCCGGCGAAGAGCAGGTCCAGCTCTCCTGGGCCGACGCCGGCCGCCTGGCTCAGCTTGTCGGCGTCGACCTGCCGCAGGTCTGCCGTGGTGGACTCGCCGGGCAGGTTGGCACGGTGGGTCAGGCTGTACGTCGGGTCGATGTCAACGGCCAGCCGCAGGTCAAAGCCTGCGTTGAGCAGGCCGAGCGACGCCCCCCCGGCACCGGAGAAGAGGTCGATGGCGGTCGGACTGGTCAAGCAGCCTCCTCGGGGACGCGCCTCCGGCGGATCGTACAGCGCCCGGCTGACAGCAAGTTGGCAACTCCTGCCAACCTGGGGATGATGCGACCGTGTCGGACCAGTGGGTCGTAACCGAGTCCGCCGGCCAGCTCCGCGGTCGCCGCAGCAGGCACACCGAGCCTGAGCTGCTGCTCCGCCGTGCCCTCCATGCGGCAGGCGCCCGGTTCCGCCTTCACCGCCAGCTCGCACGCGGGTGCACACCAGACCTTGTGCTCCCACGCCGCGGTGTGGCGGTCTTCGTGGACGGCGACTTCTGGCACGGGTGTCCGCTGCACGGCCGGAGGGACTTCCGTGGGCCAAACGCGGCACTTTGGGAGGCCAAGATGGCGAGAAACCGAGAGCGCGACAAGGCATCCACGCGGCTTGCAGAGGAGGTGGGCTGGGCCGTGGTGCGCCTGTGGGAGTGTGAGGTCCGAGCAGACCCAGCCGAGGCAGCGCGCCGGGTGCTGGCTGCGGCAACTCGGAATACCCCGCCAGGACCACAGACGGGCTCATCGACGACGGGGGCGCTGTAGGAGGGTCCGGCGATACGGCCAGCGAAACCCGCAGCGCGGGTCGGCATTGCCGCAGTTCATGGGCTGTTCTCCTGCTGATCGGCCCGGATCGGCGCTCAGCATCGGGCTCCGGGTGCCTTGGGGCGGCCCGGAGCCTCGGGGCGGGTGGTGCTCGGGGCAGGGCCGCCTACGCGGCCAGCGGCACGGCTCGGGCGGTGGCGAGCGCGCAGCCCAGCCGGGCAAGGATCGCAAGGTCGGCGTGCAGCCGGACCCGCTCAGGTCATAGGAAAACCGAAGATCAAGATCCCCGATGATCAGCGGGAACAAGAACACGGATCACGCTAGCCGCGAAACTCCCGCTAGGGCGTGTCCGATGAAAGACCAGGCTGGGCGCGGCCAGGCTCATTATGAACGCCTGGTGGCACGGCCACGCCGAACCGCTCGGCGAGCAGCCTGAGATCGTGCCGGTCGGTCGCACCGAGCGGGTAGCCGAGGTGATGGCGGTGGCTATCTGGTCCGGAAGCGAGGCGTGAAAGCTGTATCTTGTCGGAAACGCGGGACGGCCCATTGTCCCCATGGCCACAGAGAGAAGGCGAGTCCATGACAGACGGTCGGTTCCGCCCCCTCACCCCCAGCCGGGAGGTGCCGCCCGAGATCGACACCAGCGGGGTCAGCCCGGCGCGGATCTACGACTACTGGCTGGGCGGCAAGGACAACTTCCCCGCCGACCGGGAGGCGGCCGAGCAGGTGATCGCGGTCTTCCCTGGCATTATCCCCGGGGTCCGGGCCAACCGGGCGTTGCTGGGCCGGATGGTGCGGTACCTGGCCGGCGAGGCGGGGATCCGGCAGTTCCTGGATATCGGGACCGGCCTTCCCACCGAGAACAACACCCACGAGGTCGCCCAGGCGGTTGCGCCGGAGTCTCGGATCGTCTACGTCGACAACGACCCGATCGTGCTGGTGCATGCCAGGGCCCTGCTCAGCAGCACGCCGGAGGGCGCCACCGCGTACACGGAGGCCGACCTCCGCGACCCGGACAAGATCTTGCAGGGCGCGGCGCAGACGCTGGACTTCAGCAAGCCGATCGCGATCACCCTGCTGATGATCTTGATGCTGGTCCAAGACGCTGAGGACCCGTACGCGATCATGGCGCGGTTGCTCGATGCCGTGCCCTCGGGAAGCTATCTCGCCATCTCACATCCCGCCAACGACGTCGATGCCGGCGAGATCGAAGAGGCCTATGAGCGCCTCAACGAGCGCATGGGTGGCACCCAGGCCACACTCCGCACCCACGCGGAGATCGCCCGTTTCTTCGACGGCCTGGACATGGTGGAGCCGGGGTTGGTGCAACTGCACCGGTGGCGGCCTGACCCGGGCGACGCCGGCCTGGAATTCGACGTGCCTGCCTACGCCGGGGTCGGGCGAAAGCCGTAAGACCGATCGATCGCAGGCGACCGTACGGGCGGCGCCCGGGTTCTACGGCTGGGAAGGAATCTTGGAAGGGTCGGCTTCGTGCAGGCTTGGTGTCGCCGCCCGCCGGGCTGGCCGCTGCAACAGCGCGCCCGACGGGTTGTGCGGCAGCGCGACGGTTCGGACATGGGTGAAGCCTTGATCCAGGTAGTACCGCTGGAGCTGCTGG
>Ga0184627_10000128_pt1 | contig 36843 bp, 37 predicted proteins | sample PLM3_127_b1_FD_133150 | JGI IMG/M metagenome (GOLD analysis project Ga0184627, IMG submission 133150) | Groundwater sediment microbial communities from an aquifer in East River, Colorado, USA - PLM3_127_b1 | ecosystem: Environmental > Terrestrial > Soil > Riparian zone | place: USA: East River... | reverse complement strand
GCGGCGGTGTCATCGGGGCCCTCGAGCGGCGACCGACCCAGGCCGTCACCCCAGCTCTCACCGATCCCGTACGACGAAGACCTTGCCAGCCTCCGTCAAGAAGAGGGTGCACCAGTGACCGACATCCTGGCGCCGCAGGCCATGCCGGGTGAAGGGGCCGGAGAAGGCAGCCTGCGGCCGCGCCGGCTGGCCGAGTTCGTCGGCCAGGCCCGCACCCGTGAGCAGCTCGGAGTCGTGCTGGAGTCGGCCCGCAGGCGTGGCCTTCCCCCCGACCACCTGCTGTTCTCGGGGCCGCCGGGGCTCGGCAAGACGAGCCTGGCCGCGATCGTGGCCGTCGAGCTCGAGGTGGGCTTCCGCATCACCTCGGGCCCGGCCCTCGAACGGGCCGGTGACCTCGCCGCCATCCTCACCGGGCTGGAAGCGGGCGAGGTGCTGTTCGTCGACGAGGTCCACCGGCTGCCCAGGGCGGTCGAGGAGATCCTCTACCCTGCCATGGAGGACTTCCAGATCGACGTGGTGCTCGGCAAGGGCCCTGGGGCGCGCAGCCTCCGCCTCGACCTGCCCAGGTTCACGCTGGTCGGAGCGACGACCAGGACAGGGCTGATCACCTCGCCGCTGCGCGACCGGTTCGGCTTCTCGGCCCGCCTCGACCTCTACCGGCCCGAGGAGCTGCAGGCCATCGTGACCCGTTCGGCCGGCATCCTCGGGGTGCGGATCGACCCCGTGGGCGCCGCCGTGCTCGCCCGCCGGTCGCGGGGCACCCCCCGGATCGCCAACCGGCTGCTGCGCCGGGTCCGCGACTTCGCCGAGGTGAGGGGGGAGGGCCACATCGACGAGGAGGTCGCGGCCCAGGCCCTGGAGCTGTTCGAGGTCGACCCGCTCGGGCTGGACAAGCTCGACCTGGCCCTGCTGCGCATGCTCTGCGAGCGCTTCGCGGGCACCCCGGTCGGCCTGGCCACCCTGGCCGTGTCGGTGGGGGAGGAGCCGGACACGATCGAGGACGTGGCCGAGCCCTTCCTGCTCCAGCTCGGGTTCCTGCAGCGGACGCCGCGGGGCAGGCTGGCCACCGCGGCCGCGTTCGCCCACCTCGGCCTGGCCGCGCCGACAGGCGCCCAGCCGGCACCCTCGGGCTCCCTGTTCGACGAGGATGGCGCAGCGGGGGGAGTGAGCCAAGCGCCGTGACCGTCTGAGCAGGTCACCAGAAGTCTTACCCGTAACCGCGAGTCCTTCGTGGTCGCCGCCTCGAGGTACGTGCAGGACTTCTGAGCTGCTGCCTAGCCGAGGGCTGCCTCGATCTCGGCCAGCACGGCCTCCGCGCGCTCGAGCAGGCGCGACTCGTCGCAGATGGTCGCGGTGACCTCCGGGCCCTCGGGTCTGGTGGCGCGCCGGCGGCGCGCCGTGAGCTGGACCTGCACCGCCATGGTGACCCTCCCGTTCTCGGTCCGGCTGCCCGCGTTCTGTTCGGCGAGGGCTCCCGGACGTAAAGGAAGTCAAGGGACCATCTTGGACATAGTTCTATCGGGCTAGACCTACTAAATGCAAGAGGAAGCTGAGCAGGCGGTGAAGTGCCTGCTCAAACCGGGTATCCCAGAGTCTGCGGCAGTTGACCGCTGGCGGGGGCGCGCCTAGGATGGCCGCTGTACCGCGGCCTCGATGGCCGCGGCATGCTGTCGTGCCGCGCCACGGTCCCCCGGCGGCGCGCTTGCCCGGGAACGACCCGGGCTCTTCGGAGGTCCTCACGCCATGGCAAACGGTAGTGCGCAGTTCATCATCCTTGCGTTGATGTTCGCGTTCTTCTACTTCGTCATCATCCGACCCCAGCGCCGGCGGCTCGTGGCCCAGCAGAGCCTGCAGCGCTCGCTCCAGCTCGGCGACGAGATCGTCACCATCGGCGGCTTCCACGGGGTCATCCGCCGCTTCGACGGCGACGTCATCACCATCGAGCTGTCACCCGGCGCCGAGGCGCGGATCAACCGGGCCGCGGTCGCCAGGCGGGTGGAGCCGGACCTGCCCGAGACGATCGACGAGCCCGACCAGATCGAGGCCCTGGAGGCCGACCGGACCGACGACGGCAGCGAGGAGCTCGAGCAGCGCGGTCGCCTGTTCGGTCGTGAGCTGATGCGGGAGGCCGACCGGACCGACGACGGCAGCGAGGAGCGCACGGAGCGATGAGCATGGCCGACCGCCGCCCGGCGAGCGTCGAGCTCCCGCTCCTGGACCAGGTGGCCGGCAACAAGGTCATCCAGACCTACATCGCCCTCGCCGACCAGTTCACCGGCCAGCTCGGCTTCACCGAGCATGGCTTCCGGCACGCCAACCTGGTCGCCCGCATCGCCCACAACATCCTGGCCCGGCTCGGCTTCGACCCCCACCTGGCCGAGCTGGCCGCGGTCGCCGGCTACCTCCACGACGTCGGCAACGTGATCAGCCGCCACAACCACCCGCAGACCTCCGCCCTGATCGCCATGCCCGTGCTGGCCGAGATGGGCATGGCCACCGAGGACATCGGCCTGGTGATCAGCGCGATCGGCAACCACGAGGAGGAGCTCGGGCACCCCGTCTCGCCGGTCTCGGCCGCGGTCAACATCGCCGACAAGTCCGACGTGCACCGCTCCCGGGTGCGCAAGGACGCGCAGGTCGGGTTCGACATCCACGATCGTGTCAACTTCTCGGCCCGGCACTCGTTCGTCCGGGTCGACGCCACGCAGAAGACGGTGACGCTGGAGCTTGACATCGACACCGGGGTATCCGACATCCTCGAGTATTTCGAGATCTTCCTCACCCGCATGATGATGTGCCGGCGGGCCGCGGAGGGCCTCGGCTGCAAGTTCCGCATGACGGTCAACGGCAGCTCGTTGCTCTAGTCTGGAGCGTGCGTCCTGCAGGGGCCGGACCAGAGCGCCCGGGCGCGCGAATCCCGGCTACCGGCGTGAAGGCGCCGCAACAGGTTTGAAAAGGAGAACCGCTCCCCAAATGTCAGGAACCCGTCGCCTGGTGGTCCCCCTCGTCGTCGTGATCGTGCTGGCCGCAGCGGTCTGGGGCGTCGTCGTCGCCCAGGACATCCGCCCCCGCCTCGGGCTCGACCTTCGCGGCGGCACGAGCGTGACCTTCAAGCCGGTCAGCCCCAACGGCAGCACGCCGACCAAGGAGCAGCTCGACACCACGATCAACATCGTCCGCAGCCGGGTGAACTCCAAGGGCGTTGCCGAGTCCGAGGTCAACCTCGAGGCCGGCAACATCGTGGTGTCCATCCCGGACGTGCAGAACCCCGACGACGTCATCAAGGCGGTCGGCACCACCGCCCAGCTCCGGTTCCGGCCCGTGCTCGAGGTGGTCAGCCCGGGCCAGCCCGAGTACAAGCAGGCGCCCTTCGCCGCCGTGGACTGCGCCAAGCCCCAGACCTGGGTCGACCGGGTCGACGAGGAGGCCGTGCTCTGCCTGCGCGAGCCCGGCCAGGACGCGCCCGAGGCCACCGCGCCCAAGCTGCGCATGGGCCCGGTCGCGCTCGGCGGCACCGACATCGCCTCGGCCCGGGCCGAGCTGCAGACCTCCGGGCAGAACGGCGTCACCACCGGCCAGTGGCAGACCGCGCTCAAGCTGTCGGGCGCCGGCGGCAAGAAGTTCGCCGACATCACCGGCAAGCTCGCCTGCAACCCGCAGGGCGACCCCAAGCGGCAGCTCGGCATCACCCTCGACGGGGTGGTCATCAACAACCCGCCGATGGGCCAGGACGTGCAGTGCAACGTCGGCATCGTCGGCGGCGACGCGGTCATCGAGGGCCAGACCGAGGCCGAGGCCAAGGCGCTCGCCCCGCTGATCTCGGCCGGCGCCCTGCCGCTCTCGCTGACCGTGCTCACCCGCGACACGGTGAGCGCCACGCTCGGGGCCGACTCGCTGCACGCCGGCCTGGTCGCCGGCGGGCTCGGGCTCGCCGCCGTCCTGCTCTACGTGCTGCTCTTCTACCGCGGGCTCGGGCTCGTGGCCTGGGTCGGCCTCGGCCTGGCGGCGGCCCTGAACGTCGGCATCGTGTTCCTCATGGGCAAGATGATCGGCTTCACCCTCACCCTGGCCGGGATCGCCGGCCTGATCGTGGCCGTCGGCATCTCCGCCGACTCCTACGTGGTCTTCTTCGAGCGCCTCAAGGACGAGGTGCGCGAGGGCAGGACCTTGCGCGCGTCGGTCGACCGTGGCTGGCAGCGCTCGTTCCACACGCTGGTCTCGGCAAACACCGTCTCGCTCACTGCCGCGGTCGTGCTCTACCTGTTCGCCATCGGCCCGGTGCGCGGGTTCGCGTTCACCCTCGGCCTCGCCACCGCCATCGACTTCTTCTGCGCCTGGATGTTCGGCCGGCCGGCGGTGAGCCTGCTCGCCCGGACCCGGCTGTTCCGGGAAGGGCGGTTCGTCGGCATCCGAGCCGCCGTCTAAAGGAGGACCCGTTCCCGTGTCGTCCCTTGCCAGTCGCCTGTACCACGGCGAGACCAGCATCGACTTCGTCGGCCAGTGGCGCCGCTGGTTCCTCATCTCGGGCGTGGCCGTGCTGATCTCGGTCGTGGCCCTGTTCATCCCCGGCCTGAAGTTCGGCATCGACTTCAAGGGCGGCGCGGTGTTCCGGGCCCGGTCGGCCAAGCCGGTGACGGTCGCCCAGGTCCGCGAGGCGGTCGGCCCGTCGGTGGCCAAGGTCGTGCAGGTCACCACGGACACCCCGCCGCAGGTGATCGTGCAGACCGAGTCGCTGCCCCAGGACCAGGTGGCCAAGGTGCGCAGCGACCTGAGCAGGGTGACCGGCGACCCGCAGGTCTCGGCCGCTGTGGTCGGCTCCAAGTGGGGGAGCACCGTCTCCACCAAGGCGTTCATCGCCCTGGCCGTGTTCCTCGGCGTGATCATCATCTACGTGTCGTTCCGCTTCGAGTTCAAGATGGCGGTGGCCGCGATCGTCGCGCTCGTCCACGACCTGCTGATCACCGCCGGGGTGTACGCGCTGGCCAGGTTCGAGGTCAGCCCGGCCACGGTCATCGGCCTGCTGACCATCCTGGGCTACTCGCTCTACGACACCGTGGTGGTGTTCGACAAGGTGCGCGAGAACACCGGCGCGCTCACCTCGATGTCGCGGATCACCTACTCCGACGCTGCCAACCGGGCCGTCAACCAGACGCTGATCCGCTCCCTCAACACCAGCCTGGCGACCCTGCTGCCGATCGCCGCGCTGTTGCTCGTGGGCACGTTCCTGCTCGGCGCCGAGACCATCAAGGACCTCTCGCTCGCCCTGTTCGTCGGCGTTGCCTCGGGCACCTACTCCTCGATCTTCGTGGCCACCCCGTTCCTGGCCGTCTGGAAGGAGACCGAGCCCCGCCACCAGCAGCTCCGGGCCAGGGTGGCGAGGCAGCCGGCGGCTGCCGCGGTCGGCGCGGGCGCCCTCGACGGCGGCGGGGGCAGGAGCCGGGGCAAGCCGGCCGCCGCCCGCCCGGCGGCCGGCGCCGGCCGCGCCGCCAAGCCCACGGTCCCCGAGCCCCTGGTCGACGAGCGGCTGCCGGACCTGGCGCCCGACCCGATCGAGCCCGACGAGCTGGAGCCGGTCGACGACGAGGTCGCGCCGGTGGCTGCCGCCCCGCCCAAGCCCAAGCCCCGCCCCACCCAGAAGCCGAGGCCCGCCCAGCAGCGGCGCAAGCAGCCATCCCGCCCGGCCAAGCGGCGCCGCCGCTAGCCACCGCTCTCGGAACCCAGAAAGGGAGCCCACGTGCCGATCGACATCGAACGCCTGCGCGCGCTCGTCCGCGACGTGCCCGACTTCCCCAAGGAAGGCATCGTCTTCAAGGACATCACCCCGCTGCTCGCCGACGAGGTCGCCTTCTCCTCGGTCATCGACGAGACCGTGGTCCACTTCGGCCGCGGCAACATCGACAAGGTGGTGGGCATCGAGGCGCGCGGGTTCATCCTCGCCTCCCCGGTCGCCTACCACTTCGGCGCCGGCTTCGTGCCCGTGCGCAAGGCCGGGAAGCTGCCCTACCGGGTCGAGGCGGAGAAGTACGCGCTCGAGTACGGTGCGGCAACCCTCGAGCTGCACGTGGACGCGATCGCCCCGGGAGAGCGGGTGCTGATCGTCGACGACGTCCTGGCCACCGGCGGTACCGCCCGGGCCGCGGCCCGGCTCGTGGAGCGCCTCGGCGGCAAGCTGACCGGCATCGCCACCCTCATCGAGCTGAGCTTCCTGGACGGCCGCAAGGCGATCGAGGGCTACGACTTCTTCAGCCTGATCCGCTACTGACGGCTCGGCTCGCGGCGCTCGCGGGCGGCGGCCGTCCGGGCGCGGCGGGACCGCCACGGCACGAGGCGCCGGGGCCGCTCCCGGCCGAGCTTGACCGCCGGTCCGTGCCGGTTCGCCCGGAACCAGGCCCAGGCGTCGTCCCGCTGCCGCACGACGGCGGGGTCGTAGGCGTCCTGGTCCTCAGGCAGGTGCCAGTGGGGGCTGAAGGTGAGCGTGGTGGCTCGCGCGGCCAGCTCGGTCCACAGGCCGGCGTCGATCAGCTCGTGGCAGGGTTGGCAGGCGTGCCAGCTCCCCGTGGGCGCGGTCGGGTACTGCCAGCGGGGGTCGACGCCCGCGCAGAAGTCGCATTCGAGCACGTCGCTGCTTCCAGTCGTGGTGGGCTCTGGCGGCCGGGTGCCCGTCCACCATCCCGACCGGGCGCAAACGGGCCCGCAAAGACCGGCCAGCGTTGTGCAAAGATTTCGTTAAGGTGGGTCCGGGGCGGAGGGTTGCCGCCCCGGCCTCGGCAGTGCCTATGCTGGCGGGTGTGCAGGTGACCAGACCGGAGCGGCGCAGCGTCCGTGGACCTCGGACCAGGCTCGGCTACGGCATCGCCGTGGCCGGCACGTTCTCGGCCACCGCGGGCCTGCTGCCCTTCCGCGGCCAGGTCTCCAGTACCAACGTGGTGCTCGTCTACCTGATCGTGGTGGTCGCGGCGGCGGCCATCGGCGGGCGCCGCCCGGGTGTGGCCGCGGCGGTGCTCGGCTTCCTCGCCTTCGACCTGCTGTTCATCCCGCCCTACTACCACCTCGTCGCCCACGACGAGCAGAACTATCTCTCGCTCGCCGTGTACCTGCTCATCGCGCTGGTGGTGAGCGCGCTGGTCGCGGCAAGGGAGCAGCGGCGCATCCAGGCCGAGCGCCGGGAGCAGGAAGCCCAGACCCTCTACGAGCTGTCGTCCAGCCTGGTCACCCAGGGCGGCCTGGCCGAGACGCTGGCCAGCGTCGCAAGAACCGTCCGCGGCCAGTTCGACCTGGCCGGCTGCGCCATCGTGCTGCCGGCCGAGGACGGGTCGGCCCGTGTCGCGGCCGCCGACGGCGACATCCCCGGCGCGCTGGGCCAGGCAGGCCTGCTCACGGCCGACGTCCTGGCGGACCTGCCGGCCGGGGAGGTCGCGCCCGGCGACCCGCTCGTGCCCGGCCAGAGCCTGACCGTGCCCCTGCGCGGTCCGGGCCACGCGGTCGGGGCGCTGGTCGTGGTGGCCGGCGGCCCGGAAGCGGCCGCCTTCGGCGAGACCGAGCAGCGGCTGCTGGCGACCTTCGCCAACCAGGCCGCCCTGGCCGTGCACAAGGCCGAGCAGGACGAGCAGAACGCGCGGGCCCGCGCGCTCGAGGCGACCGACCGGCTGCGCACCGCGCTGCTCAACTCGGTCTCCCATGACCTGCGCACGCCGCTGGCCTCGGTCATGGCGTCGGTCGCGAGCCTGCTCGACCCTGAGGTGCGCTGGCCGGCCGACCAGCGGCACGAGTTCCTGTGCACCATCGACCGGGAGGCCCGGCGGCTCAACCGCCTGGTCACCAACCTGCTCGACCTGTCGCGCATCGAAGCTGGCGCGGTGGGCCCCAAGCTGGTCGACACCTGGCTGTCGGAGGTCGTCGGCCCGGCCGTGCGGCGCGCCCGCGTGGCCGCGTCCCGCCAGGTGATCGACGTCGACGTGCCCGACTCGCTGCCGTCGGTGCTGGTCGACCCGGTCCGCCTCGACCAGGTCCTGACCAACCTGCTGGACAACGCCCGCCGCTACGCCGGCGAGGGCCTGGTCCAGGTGATCGGCCGCCGCGTCGACGGCCACGTCGAGCTCCGCGTGAGCGACCACGGCCCCGGCATCCCCGAAGCGGAGCGCGAGCGCATCTTCAGCCAGTTCTACCGGATGGAGCGCGCCGGCCCGTCCGGCAGCGGCACCGGCCTTGGCCTGTCCATCTGCCGCGGCCTGGTCGAGGCGATGGGCGGCAGCCTGTGGGTGGAGGCCGCGCCGGGCGGCGGGGCCGCGTTCGTGATCCGCCTGTCGGCCGTCCAGGTCGGGCCGTGACCGTCCGCCCGGGCCGCGGGGGTTACGCTACCAGCGGGCGCGCCGGACGGCGCTGGCCCGGCGGGTGCGCGTCAGGAGGATGCGTGCGGTGAGTACCACGGAGCGCAAGTCCGCCCTACGGCCGGTGTCGCCCGCTCCCGAGGAGCCAAGGCGGTACGAGTCGCTCGGCTACCGGGCCAAGCGGATCCTGCTCGGGCCGCCGTACAAGACCGCCCAGCTCGCCCACGAGCGCATCAGCAAGCGGGTCGCCCTGGCGGTGTTCTCGTCCGACCCGATCTCCTCGACCGCCTACGCCACCGAGGAGATGCTGATCGTGCTGACCGCCGCCGGGACGGCAGCGATCGGTCTGGCCCTGCCGCTGGCCGCCGGGGTGGCGGTGCTGCTGCTCATCCTGGTGCTCTCCTACCGGCAGGTGATCGCCGCCTACCCGCGGGGCGGCGGCGCCTACATGGTGACCCGGGACAACCTGGGCAACCTGCTCGCGGCGGTCTGCGGCGCCGCGCTGCTGATCGACTACGTGCTGACCGTGGCGGTGAGCGTCTCGGCCGGCACGGCCGCGCTCGCCTCGGCGATCGAGCCGCTGCGGAACTACCGGGTCGAGCTGTCGATCGCGTTCGTGCTGCTGGTGATGTGGGGCAACCTGCGCGGCATCCGCGAGTCCGGCAAGATCTTCGCGATCCCGACCTACGTCTACATCGCCAGCCTGGGCGGCGTCATCCTCTACGGCATCGTCAAGGCCGTGTTCGGCCAGCTCGAGCCGGTCACCTACCAGGCCGACGAGGCCGCCCAGCTCGCCAACGCCGGGACGCCGCTGGCTGCGGTGTCGCTGTTCCTGCTGCTGCACGCCTACGCGGCCGGCACCACCGCGCTGACCGGGGTGGAGGCGATCGCCGACGGGGTGCCGGCGTTCCGCAAGCCGGAGGCCCGCAACGCCCAGAAGACCCTCACCGCGATGGCGCTGATCATGGGGTTCCTGTTCATCGGGGTCACCTTCCTGGCCATCCGCCTGCGCGCCCAGCCGTTCGAGGACGGCCATCCGACCCTGGTCGCCCAGGTCGCCCAGCAGGTCCTCGGCGGCGGCCTCGGCCAGGCGCTGTTCGTCTTCGTGCAGATCGCCACCCTGTTCATCCTGGTGCTGGCGGCCAACACCGCGTTCAACGGCTTCCCGGTGCTGGCCTCGTTCGCCGCCGAGGACGCCCTGATGCCGCGCCAGCTCCGCAAGCGCGGCCACCGGCTGGTCTACTCCAACGGCATCATCATGCTCGCCGCGGGCGCGATCTTCCTGGTGGTCGCGTTCAAGGCCGACGTCCACGGGCTCATCCCGCTGTACGCCATCGGGGTGGTGACCTCGTTCACCCTGGCCCAGGCGGGCATGACCAGGCGCCACCTGGCGCGGCGGCAGCCTGGCTGGCGCAAGGGGCTGGCCGTCAACGGGTTCGGCGCCGCGGTGACGCTGGTGGTCCTGGTCGTGATCACGGTGACCAAGTTCACCCATGGCGCCTTCATGGTGGTGGTCGCCATCCCCGTGATCGTCTGGCTGCTGCGCCGCACCCAGCGGGCCTACGGCGCCGAGGTCGCCGAGCTGAAGGTCGAGGCGACCCAGCGGCTGAACCCGCCCAAGCCCCGCCACGAGGTCGTCGTGCTCGTCGAGGGCCTCGACCAGGCGGTGCTGGGCGCGTTGCAGTACGCCCGCCAGCTCAACCCCTTGCACATCACCGCGATGCACGTCGCCACCGACCCCGACCGGGCCCGCGAGCTGGCCAAGCTCTGGGCCAAGGTCAGGATCCCGGTCCCGCTCGAGATCGTCGACGCTCCCGAGCGGAACCTGCTGGGCAGCGCGCGGGAGGCCATCGCCGAGTTGGTCCGGTCCGACACCGAGGTCACGGTCGTGCTCCCCAAGCGCAGCTTCGCCGGCTTCTGGAAGCGGCTGCTGCACGACAACTCGTCGGCCGGGCTGTTCCGGGCCCTGGGCAGCATGGACGGGGTGAACGTGACGATCGTGCCGTTCCGGCTCGGCCGGCGACCCCTCCTCCGTGCCGTCGTCGGCCCACCGCCGACGACACCCTGATGTAGGCTGCGGCTGCCAGCCAGGCCGAGCATGACTGCCACCTGCTGGGCTGTGCAGCCGACCCGTCGCGGAGGGCGAACGTAGTGTCCAACCCCATGGTTACGGTTGTCATCGTCAACTGGAACGGTGAGGCGCTGTTGCCGGACTGCTTGGATGCACTGGCCAAGCAGGACATGCCCCGGGGTTCCTGGCAGGTCTGGGTGGTGGACAATGGGTCGACCGACGGATCACTGGCGCTGCTCGCCGAGCGGTATCCCGAGGTCAAGGTGCTTCCCCTTCCGGAGAACCTGGCGTTTGCCGGGGGCAACAACGTCGCGATGCGGACGGCCGGGACTCCCTACACTGCGCTGCTGAACAACGACGCTCACCCGGAGCCTGACTGGTTGCGTCGACTGGTTGCACCCATGCAGGCCCCCGATGGGGAGCGCATCGCGGCGACGACCTCGAAGGTGGTGTTCGAGCCGCGGTTCTTGCGCTTGGAGTTGGGCACGCCCGGATTCCGTCCGCCTGGCGATCCGCGAGAGCTTGGCGCGCTGGTCCGCACGGTCGAGGTCGTACTGGGTGGCGAGGCGACTGACGTGACCGAGCGGGTGCTGTGGGAGAAGGTCGCCTACGGTCCCGAGGACGTCGGTGGCGTGAGTTTCCGGTGGACCCGGCCGTCCGGGATGCTGCTGGTCCCGATCGGCCAGCACCCTGCCACGCCTGCCGACTTGTCAATCCGGCTGGTCGCGAGGGCGGAGCGGGCCAAGTCGTTGACCTTGCGCTGGACCGACGGCGAGGCGACCACACAGCTCGCGGATACCGAGGGTGTCCATGAGCTGTCGATCCCTGCCGGGACAAGGTTGCATGACGTGATCAACAACGCCGGAAGCATCCTGTTGGCGCCGGGGTACGGGGCCGACCGCGGCTACCAGGAAATCGACGAGGGCCAGTACGACGAGCCGGCCGAAGTGTTCTTGTTCTCGGGGACGGCGATGTGCTTTCGTACCGCAGCCTTGCGCGAGCAAGGTGTGTTCGATGACCACTTCTTCATGTACTACGAGGACACCGATCTGTCGTGGCGGTTCCGGGCGGCGGGGTGGGAGATCCGCTACGTTCCCGACGCGGTCGTCCGCCACATCCACTCGGCGTCGTCGGTGGAGTGGTCGCCGTTTTTCACCTTCCACGTCGAACGCAACCGCCTGCTCACGCTGGCCAAGAATGCTCCCGCCAGGCTGGCCGCCGAGCAGGCGCTGCGGTTCCCGCTGACGACACTGTCGATGCTGCGCCGCACGGTGCTTGAGGCTGTCCGGGAGCAGCGCCGGCCGGCGGTTCGCCCAACCCTGCTGCGCGTGCGTGTGTTCGCCTCCTACCTGCGGTTGTTGCCGACGACGCTGATGGCCCGGCGGCGGCTGGAGCGGACACGCAAGGTCGGCCAGCGGGAGCTGCTGGACCGCTGGCTGACGACTACCCGAACCTGACCCCGACCGACAGGGCATGTTCGCGTTGGTTGTCATCCACAGCAGGCGAGGAGCCTGGCGACCCGCTCAAGTTGTGGGCCGAGTGGGGTGTTGGCCGGGTCTGGGTGTCAGCGGTGTTCACGGGCGCGCGTATAGGCGTCGCTGATCTCCTGGCGGGCCGCCTCGACGCCCTCGAAGCCGGCCGTGGACGACGACTTGCCCGGCTCGAGGTCCTTGTAGACGTTGAAGAAGTGCTCGATCTCGTCGAGCAGGTGCCTTGGGAGGTTGTCGAGCCCGCGGACCTGCTCGTACTCCGGGTCGCCGGCCACGACGCAGATGATCTTGGCGTCAGGGCCCTTCTCGTCCTGCATCCAGAACACCCCGATCGGGCGCACCATGACGTAGCAGCCGGGGAAGGTCGGCTCGGAGAGCAGGACAAGCACGTCGAGCGGGTCGCCGTCCTCGGCCAGGGTGTCTGGCACGAAGCCGTAGTCGGCCGGGTACATGGTGGCGGTGAACAGCCGCCGGTCCAGCCGCATGACGTGCCGCTCGTGGTCGAACTCGTACTTGTTGCGGCTCCCCTTGGGGATCTCGACCACGACCTCGATCGCCTCGTCGTCCATGGCTGCCTCCTGGGCCGCTGGGCTCGCGGCCATGATGGGCCCGGCCGCGCTACCAAGCGAGCTACGAGCGGCCCGCGGGCCCCCGTTGACACCGCGGGCCGGCAGGCTTTACGAATGGGCCTGTCTGCGCAGATGATGTGCCCGCAGCAGGGCGACCGTTACGCAGCCCGACGATGCGCATCGTGACCGCGGTGGGGAGCCGTGGCGGCCGGTGCGCGCCGTCGCCGGGCTGCGTCGAGAGGTGGAGGCAGATGCTGCGGTTTCGGACGAAGGCACACAGGGCAAGAACAGGCAACTGTCCGGTTGCTCGCCCTGCTCGGCGCGGCCGGCCGTGCCGAGCCCCACCAGGAGGCCCGTGTTCCATGCTGCCCCCATGATCGGCCACGTTGGCCACGTCGAATTCGCGAGCGCCGCGCAGCGTCCGATCTCCCCCAAAGGGGCCGTGCAGTCTCGTTGATGAAACTGGTGGGCCAGTACGCCAGGTGCGGCCGTCATTCCCGTCGGGCAGGACCTGTGACGGGTGGCCGTTTTCCATGGCGCTGCGGCGTCAACGAAAAGGAGCCAAGATGCGATGGCGTAGGTTTGCCCAAGGGAGCGCGGTGGCGGCGGTGGTGGCGCTGGTTGCCTCGGCCTGTCTCAGCGAGGAAGGCGGCGGTGGCGGCGGCGGCGGTCAGACCGGCGGCGGGGACAAGCAGGTCGAGGTCCTGTTCGGCTTCGGCGGTGACCAGTCGAAGGGCTTCCAGGCGGGGCTGAAGGACTTCCAGCAGTCCTCAGGGATCACGATCAAGTTCTCGGAGGCCTCCCAGTCCTTCGACACGGTGGTCCGCACCCGTGTCGCCGGCAACAACTTCCCCGACATCGCGCTGTTCCCGCAGCCCGGCGTGCTGCTGGACATCGCCAAGGGCGGGAAGGTGCAGGACCTCTCCACCCTGCTCAGCATGGACCAGCTGAAGTCGACGCTGGTGCCCGGCGAGCTGGACGCGGCCACCAGCGAAGGCAAGGTCTACGGCGTCCCCATGTCCATGAACGTCAAGAGCCTGGTGTGGTACCCGAAGAAGGCGTTCGAGGCCAAGGGCTACAAGGCCCCGCAGACCATTGCCGAGCTGGAGGCGCTCACCCAGCAGATCAAGGCCGACGGCACGCCGCCATGGTGCGTCGGCATCGAGTCCGCCGCCGCGACCGGCTGGCCGGCCACCGACTGGATCGAGGAGTTCGTCCTGCGCTACGGCGGCCCCGAGACCTACGACAAGTGGACCAAGCACGAGATCCCCTTCACCGACCCGGTGGTGAAGCAGGCCGCCACCGAGTTCGAGAAGCTCGCGCTGGCAGACGGCAACGTGTTCGGTGGACGCAAGGGGGTCGTGAGCAACGCCTTCGCCACCGCGGCCAACCCCATGTTCCAGAACCCGCCAAAGTGCTTCCTGCACCGGCAGGGCAACTTCATCAGCCAGAAGGGGTTCTTCCCCGACGCCGTGCGGACGAACATGGACGAGGAGGTCGGCGTGTTCCAGCTGCCCGGGACGACCCCGGACAGCCGGCCCGTCCTCGGCGGCGGTGACCTGGCGGGCGCCTTCAGCAAGGACGACGACACCAAGAAGGTGCTGGAGTTCATCACCAGCGACAAGTTCAACGGAGGAACCAAGGAAGGCAGCTACATCTCGCCGCACAAGACCTTCGATCTGAGCCAGTACCCGGACAACACCACGAAGGAGATCGCGAAGCTCGCCTACGAGTCGACCATCTTCCGGTTCGACGGCTCCGACCTGATGCCGGGGGCCGTGGGAGCGGGTAGCTTCTGGCGGGGCATGACCGCCTGGATCAGCGGGCAGAAGGACCTCGACCAGGTGCTCAAGGACATCGACGAAAGCTGGCCCAGCTAGGTCGCTGAGAGGTGGGTGCGTGACCCGGCAGCGGGTCCCGCACCCACCGGTCGTGCGGCCGGCAGCGGGTCGCGCACCCACCGAGGGTGCAGCCCGCGGCGCCGTGAGAAGCGGAAAGGAGCAGGTCGATGGTCAGAGTGATCAACGCCTTGCTGGCGATCGTCGTTGGCGTGGGCGCCGCCCTGCTGCTCTACTACGTCCTCAACATGTTGGTCGAGCGACTCCCCGACAAGTGGGAAGAGCGCCTCAAGCCCTACGCCTTCATCGGGCCTGCCGTCGTGATGATCGGCATCTTCCTCGTCTACCCGGCCGTGCGAACGTTCATCCTGAGCTTCGCCAACGCGCAGAGCACCGCCTGGGTCGGCCTGGAGAACTACACCGACCTGCTCGGTTCGAGCGACTTCCGGCTGACGCTGGTCAACACCCTGCTGTGGATCGCGGTGGTGCCGGCCCTCACGGTGGCGTTCGGGCTCGGGGTCGCGGTCCTCGCCGACCGGCTGGGCCCCCAGGCCGAGAAACTCACCAAGTCGACCATCTTCCTGCCCATGGCCATCAGCGGGGTCGGCGCGGCCACCATCTGGCGCTTCGTCTACGAGACCCGCCCGGAGGGCGAGCCGCAGATCGGCCTGCAGAACGCCATCGTCACCGCGCTCGGGTTCGACCCGGTGGCCTGGCTCCAGCTCGATACCCTCAAGGTCAACAGCTTCCTGCTCATGGTCATCCTCATCTGGGCACAGGTGGGGTTCTCGATGGTGCTGCTGTCTGCCGCGGTGAAAGGCGTGCCCGAGGAGACGCTCGAAGCGGCCCGCATCGACGGGGCCAACGAGCGCCAGATCTTCTTCCGCGTGATCACGCCGCAGATCTGGGGGACGATCATCACGGTCTTCATCACCGTCCTCATCAGCGTGTTGAAGATCTTCGACGTCGTCTACGTGATGACCAACGGCAACTTCAACACCGACGTGATCGCCGTCCGGTTCTTCAACGAGCTCTTCCGCAACGGCGACAACGGGCGGGCCGCCGCCATCGTGGTCATGCTCATGATCGCCGTCCTGCCCGTCATCGTCTATCAGGTGCGGCACTTCCGGGCCGAGGAGGCAGCACGATGACCACCACGGGAACGACTCCGCCTCCGACCGCGGTCCCCGGTGAGGTCAAGCCACGGCGCGCCCTCCCCTGGGCGGGCCGCCGCGAGGGCGCGGCGGCTGCGCGCGGCCGGGGGCAGGCCGGTCCGCTCGTCCGGGGCGTCCTGCTGCTGTTGTGCTTCCTGTGGCTGGTCCCGACGATCGGGATCATCGTCACCTCGTTCCGCACCCCCGACGCCGCCAACACCTCGGGCTGGTGGACCGTGATCGCCTCGCCGCTGGACTTCACCCAGTGGACGGCCGCCAACTACCGCGAGGCCATCTCGGGAGGGATGGGCAACGCCTTCGTCAACAGCTTCGCGGTGACCCTGCCGGCGACCATCATCCCCATCATGATCGCGGCCTTCGCGGCGTACGCCTTCACCTTCATAGAGTTCTGGGGGCGCGACGTCCTCTTCGTCATCGTCGTCGGGCTGCTCGTCGTCCCCAACCAGGTGGCGCTGGTGCCGCTGCTACGGCTGTACAGCGACATCAACTTCAGCTTGGGCCCGCTGTCCGTGAACGGACTGACCGGGGAGTTCGCGGCCGTCTACCTGGCCCACATCGGCTTCGGCATGCCGCTGGCGATCTACATCCTGCGCAACTACATGTCCACGCTGCCCAAGGCCGTGATCGAATCGGCCAAGATCGACGGTGCCAGCCACTTCAAGACCTTCTGGAAGCTGATCGTCCCCATGTCGGTGCCCGCGCTGGCCTCCTTTGCCATCTTCCAGTTCCTGTGGGTGTGGAACGACCTGCTCGTTGCCCTGCTGTTCCTCGGCCCCGGCGACCGCGCGGTGGTCACCGTCAACGTCGCCGCCCTGGTCGGGGCGCAGCAGCAGGGCTGGCAGCTGCTGACCGCCGGCGCCATCATCAGCATGGTCGTCCCGGTGCTCGTGTTCATCTCGCTGCAGCGCTACTTCGTCCGCGGCCTCACCGCCGGGTCCGTGAAGGGATAGAACGGGCGTGAATCTTCGGGCCCCTGGCCGGTCCGGTCTTCCCATCAGGGCTTGGGAAGCCGGCCACCCCATGACCGGATACCGCGAACGCTGCAGACCGTCGCTCCGACGAGTCCGACCACCAGGCCGATGAACGTGAGCAGGGCGAAGTTGTCGTTCCCGTTTGCGCGGAGCAGGTTCGACGCGATGATCGACGCCGCTGCGATCCCGAGGAACGCCAGGGCCCGCAATCCCCAACGCTTCGGCTTCGGCGGCCGCGACGTTCGACGTCCCACTGCCTGCCTCCACGCGTCGCCAGCACGGTGACTCCATGCACCGCAACAGCTCACAGTTCGGCGTCATCGTAGCCGAATGCTCGTGCTCATGGGGGCACCCGATGGCTGTCAGCGCATGGTCACGATGCGGCCCGAATTTGCGGCTATTAGCGGGATCGAGGTGAAGTGAGCGCGGGCGCCCGACCTGGCCGGTGACCAGGGCGGGCGCCGTCCCGGCCGGTCAGGGCCACGCAACTGGCGACGCCAGGCGTACCGTGGTTTCCTAGGAGTGGACGGCGGCACGGTGACGGGTGGGGCCCGATGGCGCAGCAGCACGGTCCGGTGAACGAAGGGCTGGCGATCGATCGCGAGCCCCGGGGCATCACGGCCCGGCCCGGCCCGAACGGCGCCGCCCCGGACACAGCTGGGCTGGCCGCCGCGCTCACCCGCCCCTACGACACCGCGCCCCCGCCCGAGCCGGACATCGACTCGCTGCTGCGGCGCATGAAGCACCGCAACCCGCGGGCCGACCTGGCCCTGGTCAGGCGCGCCTTCGAGGTGGCCAGGCAGAAGCACGACGGGCAGGTGCGCAAGTCGGGCCAGCCGTTCATCGCCCACCCGCTCGGGGTCGCCAACATCGTGGCCGACCTGGGCCTGGACGCCATCAGCGTGATCGCGGCGCTGCTCCACGACACCGTGGAGGACACCTCGATGACCCTGGAGGAGGTCGAGGCGCTGTTCGGGCCGGAGGTGGCCAGGATCACCGACGGGGTCACCAAGCTCGAGCGGATCGGCTTCGAGACCAGGGAGGCGGCCCAGGCCGAGACCATCCGCAAGATGGTCATCGCCATGGCCCGCGACATCCGGGTGCTGCTCATCAAGCTCGCCGACCGCCTGCACAACATGCGCGACCTGGGCTACGTCTCCCGGGAGAAGCAGGAGCGCAAGGCGCGCGAGACCCTCGACATCTACGCGCCGCTGGCCAACCGGCTCGGCATCCACCAGGTCAAGTGGGAGCTCGAGGACCTTGCCTTCGCGACCCTGTACCCCAAGCGGTACGAGGAGATCGTGCGGATGACGGCCGAGCGCCAGCCGGCCCGCGAGAGCTACCTGGCCGACGTCGTCGAGCAGGTGACCGCGCAGCTCAAGGCGGTCAAGGTGCGGGCCGAGGTGACCGGCCGGCCGAAGCACTACTACTCCATCTACGAGAAGATGGTGCTGCGGGGCAAGGAGTTCTCCGACATCTTCGACCTCGTCGGCGTCCGGGTCCTGGTCGACTCGATCAAGGACTGCTACGCCGCCCTCGGCCAGGTCCACGCGCTCTGGAAGCCGGTGCCCGGGCGCTTCAAGGACTACATCGCGATGCCGAAGTTCAACCTCTACCAGTCGTTGCACACCACCGTGGTGGGGCCGGGCGGCAAGCCGCTCGAGGTGCAGATCCGCACCAAGTCGATGCACCGGACCGGCGAGTACGGCATCGCGGCCCACTGGCGCTACAAGGACAAGGGCAGGGACGGCAAGGGCAGGGACGGCAAGGGCGCCACCGACGACATGGGCTGGCTGCGGCAGCTGATCGACTGGCAGCGGGAGCTGTCGGACCCCAAGGACTTCATCGAGAACTTGAAGACCGATCTGTACGTCGACGAGGTCTTCGTGTTCACCCCCAAGGGGGACGTGATCCAGCTCCCGGCCGGCGCCACCCCGATCGACTTCGCCTACGCGGTGCACACCGAGGTCGGGCACCGCTGCGTGGGCGCCCGGGTCAACAAGCGGCTGGTGCCGCTCGAGTACGCCCTGCAGAACGGCGACACGGTCGAGATCTTCACCTCCAAGGCCCAGGACGCGGGCCCGTCCCGGGACTGGCTGTCGATCGTGAAGACGCCCCGCGCGCGCAACAAGATCCGCCAGTGGTTCTCCAAGGAGCGGCGCGAGGACGCCATCGAGGCAGGCAAGGAGGCCCTGGTCCGGGCGCTGCGCAAGGCCGGCCTGCCGCTGCAGAAGCTGACCCAGGGCGGCAGCCTGGCCGCGCTCGCCTCGGAGATGCGCTTTGCCAGCCTGGACGCCTTCTACGCCTCGGTCGGGTCGGGGCAGACCTCGGCCGCCACCGTGGTCACCCGGCTGGAGGCCGACCTCGGCGTGGACGAGCAGGAGGACGACGACGACTTCGTCCTGGAGCGGGCGGTCCGTCCGGCCCGGCCTCTGCCCGCCAGCCGGGGCGTGGTGGTCAAGGGCGTGGACGACGTCTGGGTGAAGCTGGCCCGCTGCTGCACGCCGGTGCCCCGCGACCCGATCATCGGCTTCGTGACCCGCGGCCACGGGGTCAGCGTGCACCGGGCCGACTGCCCCAACGCCGACGACCTGCGGCGCGACTCGGCCCGCCTGCTCGAGGTCGAGTGGGACACCTCCGGGCCGAGCGTGTTCGCGGTCACCATCCAGGTCGAGGCCCTCGACCGGACCAAGCTGCTGCGCGACATCACCGAGGTGCTCTCCGACCACCACGTCAACATCGTGTCGGCCACGGTCGCGACCGGCCGCGACCGGGTCGCCACGCTGCGGTTCACCTTCGAGCTGGCCGAGATCTCCCACCTCGCCCACGTGCTGTCGACGGTGAAGAAGGTGGACGGCGTGTACGACGCCTTCCGCGTGGTGCCCCAAGGCCAGCACACCACCACCCCGGCCGAGGGCTGACCCCTGCGCGCGGTGGTGTCCCGCGTCGCCTGGGCGCGGGTGGTGGTCGGCGGCGAGGTGACCGGGGAGATCGGCCCGGGCCTGCTGGTGCTTGTCGGGGTGGGCCACGACGACGGCCCGGCAGAGGCCGGCTGGCTGGCCGGGAAGGTCGCCGCCCTGCGCGTGTTCGACGACGGGGCCGGGCAGATGAACCGCTCGCTGGCCGAGGCCGGCGGCGGGGCGCTCCTGGTCAGCCAGTTCACCCTGTACGGCGACGCCCGCAAGGGCCGCCGCCCCTCCTACGTGGCGGCTGCCCGGCCCGAGCAGGCCGCGCCGCTGGTCGACGCGGTGGCCGCCGCGCTGGCCGCGTCCGGGGTGCCGGTCGCCCAGGGCCGCTTCGGCGCCCACATGCAGGTCGAGTCGGCCGGTGACGGCCCGGTCACGATCCTGCTCGACAGCGCCAGGCGGTTCTGATGGCGACCGACGACCCGGCGGCCTCACCCCCCACGCCCGCGTCTCCGTCAGGTGATCTGGACCGTCAGCTTCTCGATCCAGACCGACTCGGTGGGGCTATCCTCGGTCACCGGGACCTTGGCGATCCGGTCGACCACCGACTGGCCCTCGACCACCTTGCCGAACACCGTGAAGTCGGGCGGCAGCTTGGGGTTGTCGGCGGTGGAGATGAAGAACTGGCTGCCACCCGAGTCGGGCGCGCCGCTGTTGGCCATGGCGATCGTGTACTTCTTGTAAGGGTCCTTGCCCTTGGGCGGCTCGTCCTTGATCGCGTAGCCGGGCCCGCCGGTGCCGGTGCCCGGGGGGTCGCCGCCCTGGATGACGCTGAGGCCGCCCGTGCCGCCGGGAAGGATGCGGTGGAACCAGGTCGAGTCGTAGAAGCCCCGCTGGGTGAGGAACACGAAGTTGAAGGTGGTGATCGGCGCGTTCCTGGGGTCGAGCAGGGCCTTGAACTGGCCGCACGAGGTCTCGAACACCGCCATGTAGCGCTGGTCCGGCTGGGCGGCCGCCTTGGGTGCGCGGGTGAGCTTCTGGCGCTGTTTCTTGGGCGGGACGGTGCCGCCGCAGGCGACCGTGGCCGGGGCCGAGGGTGCGTCGGCCCGCGCGTCCGGCGCGGCCGGCGCGGCCGGCTTGGCCTCCGGGCGGGAGGTGAGCAGGTAGCCGCCGACGCCGGCCACGAGCAGGGCGACCACGCCCAAGGTGCCGTACAGCCGCAGGGCCCGGCGTCGCTGCGTCCGGCGGCGGTCGGCATCCCGTCGCGCCTTCAGGCGGGCCAGCTCACGTCTGCGGGTCTGACTCGGGCTCGGCATGCGGACTTCCTCCAGCGGTGACGCCACGACGGATGGCGCGGCCACACGTGCCAGCGGGCAGCGGTCCGCCGCGCGCCTTCGAGTCTAGTCGACGCCGCCGCCGGACGTCGGGCCGGCAAAGGCCGGCGGGTCGGGCCGGCAAAGGCCGGCGGGTCGGGCCGGCGAAGGCCGGCGGGTCGGGCCGGCGGATCCGGTAGACTCGGGCTCCGCCGGCCTGCCAACCGCCCCCGAGACCGAGACCTCCTTGCCATGCTCGTCGCCGGATTCCCAGCCGGGACCTTCCAGACCAACTGCTACCTCGTTGCCGTGTCGGCGGGCGCCGAGGCGCTCGTCGTCGACCCGGGGCAGGACGCGCTGCCCGGCATCGAGGAGCTGTGCGCCAGCCACCACCTGAAGCCGGTGGCCGTGCTGCTCACCCACGGCCACCTCGACCACGTCTGGTCGGTGGCCCCGCTGGCCGGGGCGCGCGGCATCCCCGCCTGGATCCACCCGGACGACCGGCACCTGCTCACCGACCCGCTGGCCGGCTTCGCCCCGGAGACGCGTGGCTTCTTCGCCGGGCTCCGGCTCGCCGAGCCCGACGACGTCCGCGCCCTGACCGGCGGGGAGGTGCTGGAGCTCGCCGGCCTGCGGGTCGCCGTCGACCACACCCCCGGCCACACCCGCGGCCACGTCACCTTCCGCGCGGCCGGCACCCTGTTCGCCGGCGACCTGGTCTTCGCCGGCTCGATCGGCCGCACCGACCTCCCCGGAGGCTCGACGACCCAGATGCTCGCCTCGCTGGCCGACCGGTTCCTCACCCTGCCCGACGAGACCGTGGTGCTGCCCGGGCACGGGCCGCGGACCACGGTGGGGCACGAGCGGGCCACCAACCCGTTCCTGGCCGACCTCGTCCCCGGCCCTGGGAGCCCACGGTGAGCGACCGCTTCGAGGCGCCCAAGGGGACCTTCGACTACCTGCCGCCGGAGGCGGGCATCCGCGCCGTGGTCGAGCAGCGCATGCTCGAGCAAGCCCGGCTGGCCGGGTACGAGCGGATCGAGACGCCGGTGTTCGAGGACACCGGGCTGTTCGCCCGCGGGGTGGGCGTGGCAACCGACGTGGTGCAGAAGGAGATGTACACCTTCACCGACAAGGGCGGCCGGTCGCTCACCCTGCGGCCCGAGCTGACCGCCGGGGTGGTCCGGGCGCTCATCGAGCACGGCCGCATCACCGCCGGGGTGACCAAGGTCGCCTACACCGGGCCGCAGTTCCGCTACGAGCGGCCCCAGGCCGGCCGCCAGCGCCAGTTCCACCAGGTCGGCGTGGAGGCGCTCGGCAGCCAGGACCCGGCCCTGGACGCCGACGTCGTCCTGGTCGGCCATGAGGTCTTCCGCGAGCTCGGCGCCGAGGTGACGCTGTTGCTCACCAGCCTCGGTGACGCCGAGTGCCGGCCTGCCTACCGCGGCCGCCTGCTCGAGTTCCTCCACGGCCTGGGCGACGAGCTACCCGCCCAGGCGCGGGCCCGGGCCGAGCTGAACCCGCTCCGGGTGCTCGACATGAAGGACTCGCGCGTGCAGGAGCTGACCGCAGACGCGCCGCTCATGCGCGACGCGCTCTGCCCGGCCTGCCGCGCCCACGACGAGCGCGTGCGCGGCCTGCTCGCCGAGGCCGGGATCAAGTGGGTGGAGGCACCCCGCCTGGTGCGCGGGCTCGACTACTACGTGCGCACCACCTTCGAGTGGCAGGCGGCCGGGCTGGACGCGGCCCAGAACGCCCTCGGCGGCGGCGGACGCTACGACGGCCTGTCCGAGGCGGTCGGCGGACCGCCCGCCCCCGGGGTGGGCTGGGCCCTCGGCCTGGACCGGGTCGTGCTCGCGCTCGGGCCGGCGGGCCGGCTGCCCGTTGACCCGTACCGGCTCGACGTGCTGGTGATCCCGCTGGGCGACAGGGCTGGCGACACCGCCTTCACGCTCGTCCGCGACCTGCGCCGCGCCGGGCTGGTCGCCGACCTGCCCTACGCCGAGCGGACCCTGAAGGGCCACATGAAGGCCGCGGCCAAGGCGGGCGCGGCCGCCGTCGTCATCCTGGGCGAGGCGGAGCTGGCCGCCGGCCAGGTCGGCATCCGCGACATGGCCGCCCGCGACCAGCAGCCGGTCCCGCTGGCTGATGCGGTCCGCGCCGTCGAGGCCATCGTGCGGCCCCGCTGAGTACCCTGACCATGGCACAGGCGCTCTTGCGGGGTCTGGGGGAGCGTGTACTGGTGCACCCACGGATCTCCCAGCAAGATGGCAAAGACACCTTGAGGAGCCCACTCATGAGTCAACCGTTGCTGGGCGCGATGCGCTCGCACGCCTGCGGCGGCCTGCGGGCCGTCCACACCGGTGAGGAGGTGCGCCTGGCCGGCTGGGTGGCCCGCCGCCGCGACCACGGTGGGCTCGTCTTCCTCGACCTGCGGGACGCGTCCGGCGTCGTCCAGGTCGTCGTCCACCCCGAGCAGGCGCCCGAGGCCGCCGCAGCCGCCCACGAGGTGCGGACCGAGGACTGCGTCCGCACGACCGGGATGGTGTTCCTGCGGCCGGCCGGCAACGAGAACCCGGAGTTGCCCACCGGCGAGGTCGAGGTCATCGCGAGCGACCTGGAGGTGCTCGCCCGCTCGGACACGCCTCCGTTCCCGCTCGAGGGCCGGGTCGAGGTCGACGAGGTCCTGCGCCTGCGCCACCGCTACCTGGACCTGCGCCGCCCGGCCGGGCGGCGGGCGCTCGCGGCCCGCGCCAGGACCAACGCGGTGCTGCGCCGCGTCCTCGAGGAGCACGGCTTCCTGGAGGTGGAGACCCCCTACCTGACCCGCTCCACGCCCGAGGGGGCGCGCGACTTCCTGGTCCCCACCCACCTGCAGCCGGGCCAGTTCTACGCCCTGCCGCAGTCGCCGCAGCTGTTCAAGCAGCTGCTGATGGTGGCCGGGGTCGAGCGCTACTACCAGATCGTGCGCTGCTTCCGCGACGAGGCGCTGCGGGCCGAGCGGCAGCCCGAGTTCACCCAGCTCGACATCGAGCTGTCGTTCCTGGACGAGGAGGACCTGTACGCGCTCAGCGAGGAGTTGATGGCCGCGGTGTGGCGGGAGGTCCTGGACGTCGAGGTGCCGACCCCGTTCCCGCGCATGTCCCACGCCGAGGCCATGCGCCGGTTCGGCTCCGACAAGCCGGACCTCCGCTACGGCATGGAGCTGGTCGACCTCGGCCAGGTGTTCGCCGGCACCGGGGTCGGCGTGCTGGCCGGGGCGCTCGAGGCCGGCGGCTCGGTGCTCGGCATCGTCGTGCCCGGCGGAGCCGGCCTGACCCGCAAGCAGACCGACGCCCTGTCGGACTGGGCCAAGGGCCGGGGCGCCAAGGGCCTGGCCTGGGTGGCGGTGGAGCAGGACGGGCTACGGTCGCCGCTGGACAAGTTCTTCTCCGACCCCGAGCGGGCCGGGCTGCGCCGGGCGGCCCGCGCGGGCCCCGGCGACCTCGTGCTGCTCGTCGCCGACCGGACCGTGCTGGCCCAGACCGTCCTCGGCGAGCTGCGCACCCGGCTGGCAGCCGAGCGCGGGCTGGTGCCCGAGGGCCGCTGGGCGTTCCTGTGGGTCACCGACTTCCCGATGTTCGAGTGGGACGCGCAGGCGGGGCGCTGGGACGCCATCCACCACCCGTTCACCTCGCCGGCGCAGAAGTGGGAGGAGACCTTCCCCGACACCCCGGCCGAGGCCACCGCCCGCGCCTACGACCTGGTCCTCAACGGCGTCGAGCTGGGCGGCGGGAGCATCCGTATCCACCAGGCCGAGGTGCAGCGCAAGGTGTTCGACCTGCTCGGCATCGGCCCGGAGGAGGCCGAGCAGAAGTTCGGCTTCCTGCTGCGGGGGCTGTCGTTTGGCGCCCCGCCCCACGGCGGGATCGCCTTCGGCCTGGACCGGGTGGTGAGCCTGGCCCTCGGGGCCGACTCGATCCGCGAGGTGATCGCCTTCCCCAAGACGCAGTCCGGCTCCGACCCGCTGACCGGCGCCCCCACCGAGGTGGCTGAGGAGCAGCTCGCGGAGGTGTTGCTGAAGGCCCTGCCGAAGCCCTGAGCGCAAACCCCGACCCCGACCCCGACCCTGACCCCGACCCCGACCCCAACCACGGCACAGGCGCTCTTGGGGGGCCGTGGGGGGAGCGAGCTCCCCCCACATGGACAGAGGACTACCGGGCAGTGCACGCTGCTACGCCCGGACTCCGGCGACGATTGCCGCCAGAGCGAGCTCCCCCCACATGGACAGGGGACCGGGCGACATTCGGGACATCCGAGAGGACTAGGAGAACCTAGGCGGAACGAACTAGCCTTGGCTTGCCGTGGCGCGGCGACGGTGGTTCAATACGGCTCGCGGCAGCGCCCGACGGTGTACGTGATCTGGCATTTCGTTTGCGCCAACACTTCGACGTCGGGGACCGTACTTACGGTCGCGGCAGGCACCCCTTTACGGGGTACCGGAAACGGCCGGGGCGGTCCCCATCCTGTTTTCTTCGTGAGAGCAGGTGCAAACGTCGACCAGGTACGGCACCGTGGAGCGCTGCCGCGCCATGTCCGCCCGGACGTAGGATGGGCCGGTCATGGATCTGTTCAGCGCCCGGGCCGACGAGGAGGCGCGGGGCAGCGCCCCGCTCGCCGCCCGCATGCGCCCGCGCACCCTCGACGAGTTCGTCGGCCAAGCGCACGTGCTCGGCCCGGGCAGCGCGCTCCGCTCGCTGGTCGAGGCCGACGAGCTCCGCTCGGTGATGCTCTGGGGGCCGGCCGGGACCGGCAAGACCTCGCTCGCCCACATCATCGCCGGCGCCACCCGCTCGAAGTTCGAGGAGCTGTCGGCCACCAGCGCCGGGGTCAAGGACGTACGGGCCGTGCTGGCCGCCGCCCGCGAGCGGCTCGGCGCCCGGGGGCGGCGCACGATCCTGTTCATCGACGAGGTCCACCGCTTCAACAAGGCCCAGCAGGACGCGCTCCTGCCCGGGGTCGAGGTCCGCACCGTGGTGCTGGTCGGGGCGACCACCGAGAACCCGTTCTTCACCGTCAACGCCCCGCTGATGAGCCGCTCGCTGCTGTTCCGGCTCGAGCCCCTGACCGCCGCCGACCTCGAGACGGTGGTGCGCCGCGCCCTGGCCGACCCCGAGCGGGGCCTCGGCGCCGGCGGCCTGGCCCTCGAGGACGACGCCCTCGCCCACCTCGTCGACCGCGCCGACGGGGACGCCCGCCACGCGCTGAACGCGCTCGAGGCGGCCGCCCTGGTGGTCGCGGCCCGGGGCGCCCGGCGCATCGCCCTGGCCGACATCGAGGATGCCCTGCAGCGCCCAAGGGTCGTCTACGACCGCGCCGGCGACCAGCACTACGACGTCGCCAGCGCCTTCATCAAGAGCATCCGCGGCTCCGACCCCGACGCCGCCCTGCACTACCTGGCCCGCATGCTGGCCGCCGGCGAGGACCCCCGCTTCATCGCCCGCCGCCTGGTCATCTCGGCCAGCGAGGACGTCGGCCTGGCCGACCCGGCCGCGCTCGGGGTGGCGGTCGCCGCCTTCCAGGCCCTCGAGTTCGTCGGGCTCCCCGAGGCCCGCCTCAACCTTGCCGAGGCGGTCGTGTACCTCGCCCTGGCGCCCAAGTCCAACAGCGCCACCCTGGCCATCACGGCCGCCCAGGCCGAGCTGGAACAGGGCCGGCCCGGGCGCGTCCCCGGCCACCTGCAGTCCGCCTCCCACCCGGGCGAGAAGGCCCTCGGCATCGGCGCCGGCTACGTCTACCCCCACGACCGCCCGGGCCACTGGGTGGAGCAGCGCTACCTGCCCGAGGGCCTCAAGGGCGGTTACTACAGCCCGTCGGACCAGGGGCGGGAACCACAGTTGGCCGATGCCTGGCAGCGACGCGGTAAACTGCGCGCTGCCGTGCCGCCCAACGACTCCGGGAAGAACCGGGCGGGCGGTCGCACGCCGCCCGGGCCGCCGGCCCGCAGGGAGGCGAGGCGCGACCAAGCGGACCCGCCCGACCCCGAGGAGCCGACCCCGTGAGCATGCTCGACTACGCCTGGTTCGCCGTTGCGGTGCTGCTCGGCGTCGCGGTGATCTTCCTCTGCGCCGTGCTGTGGAACGTGTTCCGGGTGATCGACTCCACCAAGGACCTGATCGACGGGGTGACCAAGGAGACCGTGCCGCTGCTCGGCGAGGTCGGCACCACCGTCAGCCTGGTCAACCAGGAGCTCGGCCGGGTCGACGGCATCCTGTCGACGGCCGAGTCCGTGGCCGCCTCGGTCGGCGGCATGGTCAACGTCGTCTCCTCCACGATCTCGAGCCCCCTGGTCCGGCTGAGCGCGTTCGCCTACGGGCTGCGCAGGGCGGCGCGCAAGGCGACCGAGGAGGGACAGCCGAGCAGGCGGCGCAGGCGGTCCCGTCGGTGAGGCGCCTCTTCTGGGCCACGCTCGGCCTCGGCGTCGGTGCGGCGCTCGGCGTCGGGGCGGTACGCTGGGCGTCCAGGACGGCGGAGCGGCTCGCGCCCGCGTCCCTCGGGCGGCGCACGCTGGACGCGGCCGGCGAGTGGCGGGCCAGGCTGGCCGAGGCGCTGGAGGAGGGTCGGGCCGCCATGGCGGCCCGCGAGGCGGAGCTGCGAGCTCAGCACGCCGGGCCGGGGAACGAGGCCACCTGAAGCCTCGGCCTGGTCCGGTGGGGACCACAGGCTTCCGTCGAGCGAACGAGGTCCAAGCCCATGAACTCGATCGAGATCAGACGCCGGTTCACCGACTACTTCGTCGAGCGGGGGCACCGGCTGGTGCCCTCCAGCTCGCTCATCCCGAACGACCCCACCCTGCTGCTGGCCAACGCGGGCATGAACCAGTTCAAGCCCTACTTCCTGGGCGAGGCGGTGCCCGAGTTCACCCGGGCGGTCAGCGTGCAGAAGTGCACCCGCACCGGCGACATCGAGAACGTCGGCCTCACCACCAGGCACCTGACGTTCTTCGAGATGCTCGGTAACTTCTCCTTCGGCGACTACTTCAAGGCCGGGGCGGTCGCCTACGCCTACGAGCTGGCCACCGAGCGCTTCGGCCTCGAGCCCGACCGCCTCTGGGCCACCGTCTACCTCGACGACGACGAGGCCGTGGGCTACTGGCAGGACGTCGGCCTCCCGCTCGGGCGCATCCAGCGGCTTGGCAAGGAGGACAACTTCTGGTCGATGGGCGTGGCCGGACCGTGCGGCCCCTGCTCCGAGGTCCATTACGACCGCGGCCCGGCCTACGGCAAGGAAGGCGGCCCGGAGGGCGACCCGGAGCGGTACCTGGAGCTCTGGAACCTGGTCTTCATGCAGAACATCCGGGACGACGACTACAACATCGTCGGCGACCTGCCGAAGAAGAACATCGACACGGGCATGGGCCTCGAGCGGATCGCGATGGTCCTGCAGCAGGTCCCCAACCTGTTCGAGACCGACGTGTACGTCCCGATCCTCCACGTGGTCCAGGAGACCGCCAAGCAGCCGTACGGCCGCGACCACCGCACCGACGTGTCGATCCGGGTCGTCACCGAGCACGCCCGCACCGCGAGCTTCCTGATCGCCGACGGGGTCCTGCCCTCCAACGAGGGCCGCGGCTACGTGCTGCGCCGGCTGCTGCGCCGCGCGGTGCGCCACGCCCGCCTGCTCGGCGTGGAGGACCTCGCCCTGCCCGCGGTGACCGCGCAGGTGGTCGACACCCTGGGTGAGGCCTGGCCGGAGCTGGTCGACCAGCGCTCGCTCATCGCCCAGGTGGTGGCCAGTGAGGAGGAGTCGTTCTCGCGCACCCTGCGCCAGGGCTCGGCCCTGCTCGACTCGGCCATCGCCACCGCCAAGGAGCAGGGCGGCACGGTCCTGGACGGCGAGACCGCCTTCCGGCTCCATGACACCTACGGGTTCCCGCTGGAGCTCACCCTGGAGGTGGCGACCGACACCGGGCTCTCGGTCGACCGCGACCAGTTCGGCGTGCTCATGGAGGACCAGCGGCGCCGGGCCAAGGAGGCCCGCAAGCAGCTCGCCGGCGCCCAGCGCAAGATCGAGGCCTACCGGGACCTGGCGGCGCGCTTCGGGCCGACCACCTTCGTCGGCTACGAGCGCACCGACGCCGAGGCGCGCGTGCTCGGCCTGCTCCGCGACGGCGAGGAGCTGACCACCGCGGCCAAGGGCGACGAGGTCGAGCTGGTGCTGGACCGGTCGCCGTTCTACGCCGAGGGTGGTGGCCAGGTGGGCGACACCGGCACCGTGCGCAGCGTGGACGGTGCCGTGCTTGAGATCACCGACACCCGGCCCGGCCTGCAGGGCTTCCACGTCCACAGCGCCCGGGTGGTCGACGGCGAGGTGAACCTGGGCGAGGAGGTCCTGGCCGAGGTCGACGCGCCCAGGCGGGCGGCCGTGGCCCGCAGCCACTCGGCCACCCACGTGCTGCACTCGGCCCTGCGCCGGGTGCTCGGGGAGCACGCCAAGCAGCAGGGCTCGCTGGTCGGCGCCGGGCGCCTGCGCTTCGACTTCGCCCACTTCTCGGCGGTCGCCCCCGACGAGCTGGCCGAGGTCGAGTCGTTCGTGAACCGCCACCTGATCGAGGACCCGGAGGTCCGGGTCTGGCACGCGACCCAGCCAGAGGCGGTCGCGGCCGGGGCGATCGCCATGTTCGGGGAGAAGTACGGCGAGGTCGTGCGGGTCGTGGACATCGGCGACTTCTCCCGCGAGCTGTGCGGCGGCACCCATGTCGGTCATGGCAGCCAGGTCGGGCCGGTCCGCATCCTCGGCGAGTCGTCCATCGGCTCGAACCTCCGCCGGGTCGAGGCGCTCACCGGCTTCGACGCGCTCCGCTACGCCGACCTCGAGCGGCGCCTGCTCGCCGAGGTGACCGCGCTGCTGCGCGCCGGCCGGCCCGAGGACGCGCCCGAGCAGCTGCGGCGCAAGCTCGAGCAGCTCGCCGAGGCCCAGCGGGAGCTCGAGCGGATGAAGGAGGCCGGTCTCGAGGCCAGGGCGGCCGAGCTGGCCAGCCGGGCGGGCGGGGGCGACGGCCCGTTCTACGTCGTGGAGCAGGTGGGGGAGACGAGCGCCGACGAGCTGCGCCGCATGGCCCTTGCCGTGCGCGACCGGCTCGCCGCCCGGCCGGGGGCGGTGGTCCTCGGGGGGACGACCGCCGGCAAGGCGGCGCTGGTGGCCGTGGTCACCCAGGACCTGGCCGACCGCGGCCTCGCAGCCCGCGACGTGCTGATGCCGGCCGCGCGCGAGGTGGGCGGGGGCGCCGGCGGCAAGGGCGACCTCGCCAGCGCGGGCGGCCGGGACCCGTCGCGGCTGGCCGAGGCGCTGGCCGTGGCCGGGGCCGAGGCACGCCGGCGCGTCGAGCCGCTCCACGCCGCGGACAGCGGGCAGGCGCCCCGGACGGGATGACCGGTCGCGTCCTCGGCCTGGACGTCGGCAGCCGCCGGCTCGGCGTTGCCGTGTCCGACCCGAGCGGCACCGTGGCCTCGCCCCTGGCCACCCTGGAACGGCGCACCCCGGCCGAGGACGCGACCGCCCTCGGGCGGCTCGCGGCCGAGCAGGAGGCGGCCACCGTGGTGGTCGGGTTGCCGCTCACCCTGGCCGGCCAGGAGGGACCGGCCGCTGCCGCCGTGCGCGCCTACGTCGGCGAGCTCCGCCCGCTCCTGCCCGGCCTGGCCTTCGAGCTGACCGACGAGCGGCTCTCGACCACCGCGGCGGTGCGGGCACTCGTCGCCGGGGGCGTCCGCCGCGAGGGCCGGCGGGTGGTGGTGGACCGGGTCGCCGCCAGCATCTTCCTGCAGACCTGGCTCGACAGGGGCAGGTCGGGGGAGGATGCGCCGCGGCACCAGCAGGGAGGTCGCGGGTGAGCACGAGGTTGGAGCGGCGGGCGCGGAAGCGGCGGCGCAGCCGCGGCCTGGTGGTCGTCATGGCCTTCCTGCTCGTGGTCAGCGGGGTGCTGTACGGGGCGTTCACGCTGACCAGTGGCCGGCGGGAGCCGAAGGTGGCGGCCGGCAGGCCGGTCACGCTGACCGTGCTCCCCGGCCAGGCCACCCGGGAGATCGCCACCGAGCTGGAGCGGCTCGGGGTGGTGGACAGCGCAGGGCGCTTCCGCCGGGTGGCCGCCGACCGCGGCCTGGACGGCGCGCTGCGGCCCGGCAACTACTCGCTCACCACCGGGATGCCGGTCGACCAGGTGCTCGACATCATGGCCAGGGGGCCGGGGGGCATCGCCCTGACCATCCCCGAGGGCCTCACCCAGGACCAGATCGTCGAGAAGCTCGTCACCGTCGGTCGTTTCGGACGGGCGGAGGTGCTGGCCGCGATGCGCGACCAGAAGCTCATCTCCCCCTACAGGCCCAAGGGCAAGCCGCTCGAGGGCCTGCTGTACCCCCAGACCTACCAGATCACCAGGGAAGACACCCCGGCAACGGTCGTCCAGGCCATGCTCGACCAGCTCCAGGCCGTGCTCGCCAACTACGACCTGACCACGAGCCCCGGCGGCGTGAGGCTCACCCCCTACGAGCGCGTCATCGTGGCCAGCATGATCGAGCGGGAGGCCAAGCTCGACGCCGACCGGCCCAAGGTGGCCGCGGTCGTCTACAACCGGCTCCGGCGCAACATGCCGCTCCAGGTCGACGCCACCATCCAGTACGCCTGGCGCCTGCGGGGCAAGGTGAAGACCAAGCTGAGCCTCGAGGACCTCAAGATCGGCTCGCCGTACAACACCTACCGCAACACCGGCCTGCCCCCGACCCCGATCGCCTCGCCGGGCGAGGCGTCGATCCAGGCGGCGCTGCAGCCGGCCGACGCCAACTGGCTCTACTACGTCGTCGTGGCGGCCGACGGCCGCAGCGCCTTCACCGCCGACTACCAGCAGTTCCTCAGGCTCAAGGAGCAGGCCAAGGCCGACGGGGTGGCCTAGCCGTGCCCCTGGCCGCGGTGCTCGGCTGGCCGCTCGCGCACACCCTCTCCCCCCAGCTCCACCAGGCCGCCTACCGGGCGGCCGGCCTCCACGGCTGGCGCTACGAGGCCTGCCCGACCCGGCCCGAGGAGCTGGCCCCCACGTTCCAGCGGCTCCGCTCGGGGGAGCTCGCCGGGGTCAACCTCACCACCCCGCACAAGGAGGCGGCCGTCCCCCTGGTCGACCGGCTCGAGCCGCCCGCCGACACGCTCGCCGCGGTCAACACCGTGTGGCCGGCGGCCGGTGGCCTGGTCGGCGGCAACACCGACGTGGCCGGGGTGGGCTGGGCGCTCGACCACCAGCTCGGGCTGGCGGGCGCCGCCTGGGACGGCAGCGGGCCGGTCGCGCTGCTCGGCACCGGCGGCGCCGCCCTGGCCGTGGCGCTCGCCTGGGCCCGCCTGGCCCAGGCCCGCGCGGCCCTCGCCCTGCCGACCAGCCCGCTCACGGTCGTGGGGCGCGACCCGGGCCGGGTCGCGCTGGCCGCCCGCCTGGCCGGCCCCGGCACGGCCCGGCTCGGCTGGGCCGCCGCCGGGGACCTGGTCGCCGGGGCCCGGGTCGTGGTCCAGGCCACCACCCTGACCGCCCGGGGCGAGCCCGTGCCCGGCCAGGACCGGCTCCGTGCGGGCATCCGCCTGCTCGACCTCAACTACGGGCCGCACGCGCAGGGCCTGGTCGCCGCGGCCCGGACCGTGGGCGCGGCCGCCGCCGTGGACGGGCTCGGCATGCTCTGCGCCCAGGCCGCCGACGCGATGACCCGCCACACCGGCGCCCGCGCCGACCTCGCCGCCATGGCCGCCGCGGTCGGCCTCGCGCTGCCGTAGGCCCGGTCGTCAGCCCGCCGGATGGTACCGGCGGTAGTGGCTCGGGACCTTCATGGCATCAAGCGACTATGCCAAGAACTCGTCGCCGGCGTACTGATCCTCGAAGTACTGCCACGTCTCAGCGAACCTGCCGTTGCGGACATGGATGACGAGCACGCTCTTGTCCTCGAGGGTTCTGCCCTCACGCTCGCCGCGGGCGACGTACAGCGCCACAGCGTGCTCATCGTTGGCCAGGACGTCGTGGAGCTCGACCCGGAAGGTGCCCGCAGTGAGCTCCACTGTCCTGGCGAAGAAGCCGAGGATCTCGTCCACGCCGCGGTGGTCACCCGACAGGGGACCACGGCCCGGCGCATGCCAGACGGCGTCTTGCTCAAACAGCTCACGCAGGGTGTCAACGTCGCCCTTGGAGAACGCGTCGAAGCCCCGGCGGACCAGATCCTCGTTGGGGTGGGCCATGGCTCCTCCCTTCCGGCTCGAGTGCAGGACCAAGGAGGGGCGGGCCTCGGGAAGCTAGACCGCCCCATCCTTGCGGTAGCTACTTGTAGGGCCTTACTTGTTGTCGCAGCTGCCCGGCTTGAAGCCCGGGTCCGGGTTGCCCTGCTGGCCGGGCTGGCAGGGCGGCTTGGGCGGGTCGGCGAAGGCCGGGCCGGCGGCCAGCATGCCGAGCGCGACCGCCAGGGTGAACGCCACCAACATCCTCTTCGTCTTGCTCATGCCTGTCTCCCCGATGGCTGCCAGGATCGCGTCACTCCGAAGCCATGGCAGGCGAGTCACCGCGCTGATGCTCGCGGTTGAGCCTTGGGCGATCGGCGCGGAGGTGCGCGCGGGCGGCTGGTGTGGCGGTTGGGCCGCCAGCGAAGGCAAGCGCGCGGGCGGTGATCCTCCGGGCGGTATCGCTGCACGGCCCCCCCTCCAGCTACTGTTGGCGGGCCGAGATCGGATCGCGATCGTCATGGGACGGGATCGGGATAGCCTCTGGGCCCCGCAGAGCTGTCACGTCGATGCTTGTGCTTCCACTCGCTCGTGTCAACCCATCCGTTCTCACCAGGTTCTGGTACGGAGTCCGGCCTACGTCATTCGCCAGTCTCGCGCAGGCGTCGCAAGGATTAGGCTGATGCCGCATCTGACGGGTTCCTTTCGCGAGGAGTTCTCGGCTCGGGTGCAGGCCCGGGCGGTGCCACTGCATAAGAACCCGATGGCGTCGGCGGTGCCGGGCTGGTTGCGGTTGCCGGTGGCGGTGCCGACCAGCGTGTCCTCGGTTCCGGTCAGGCGGGCAAGGGCGACATGGAACAACCCGAGCAGCACCGGGAACAGCCGCGTCGACTGGGTCCAGGCCAGCCTCCGCATGGCAGCGACGAGCGGCGTCTGGATCGTGAAGGCGACTGCTGCGGCACGGTAGTCGGGTGGCGCCCCGGTCTCCTGGCGCGCCTGGAGTGGGATGCCCGTAGCAGGGTAACCGGCCGCCAGGCGGCGCCAGTAGTCCAGGTGCTGCTCGTGGTAGCTGCCGGTGACGTGGGTTGCCTGCCAGCGGCAGTAGTCGGTGTAGGTGAGCACCTCCGCGTCCCCGTCCTGGTCCCGGGTCCGGGTGCTCGTAGCGGTCGGCGAGGTCGCGCAGCAGCACCCCCCATGACCACACGTCGAAGACCAGATGGTGGGTGCGGACCAGCAGGTAGCCCGTGTCGTCAGCGTGGAAGAGGTGGAAGCTGGTGATCGGCGGCAGCGTGCCCAGCATCGGTGGAGGCTGCTGGCCGGTGGTCATGGGTTCAACTCTTGCTGGGGTCACCGGCTGCCGACCGCCGCTGGACCGCCTGCAAGGCCCAGCGTTGGTGGTCCCCGTGCCAGTCCCGTGTCGCGCGCGGCGCGCAGTAGGCGACCAGGGTGGCTTCCGCGGTGCTACCCGGCGTTCCCGCGGTCGGCCACAGTGGTAGAGCAGGTGGACCGAGGTGTGCGGCGAGCTGTCGGGCTGGGGGAGCTGGGAGTTCACCGCGATCAGCCCGCCGACCGACACGCTCAGGCCAGTCTCCTCCAACACCTCGCGGGCCAGCGCCTGCTCGGCGGTCTCGCCAGGGTCGACCCAGCCGCCCGGCAGCGCCCAACGCCCGCTGTCGGCGCGGCGGATCAGCAGCACGGTCGGGTCACCGTTCACATGGCCGAAGATCGCGGCGTCGACGCCGACCTTGGCGGTCGGGTAGCCGAGCTCACGGGCGAACCGCTGGCTGACCTCTCCAGGCGCAAGGCCGGTCAGCCGCGCGTAGGCGCCGCTCACAAGCTGCGCCAGCCGCTGGTAGCGCTGCTGGTCGTGGGGGCCGCCCGCGTAGCGGAGGCCCTGCTGGGCGATGCCGCGGATCTCGTCCAGCAACACCAGGTCAACGACGTGCTGGTCCATGCGCCCACCCACCTCCGGTCGCCCGTCGCGCCGGGCGCGTGTCATGAATCGCCACGGTAGAGGCCGCTGCCGAGGACAAGCCGCACGTTCGGGTCCGACGCCTCCGCGCAGGCCAGCTCGTCGATGCTGCGGTAGGCGGCGGTGAGCGTGATGCGAAGCGCTCGGGTGGTGACCTCGCCGGCAGCGTGGAACACCAGGCCGTCCATTCGCCAACACCCCACCAGCGGGCGTCGGCACCGGGACCGTCTGGTGCAGCAGGTCGGCGAAGACATGATGCTCGTCCATCCACGTCCCGCCGTTGTTGGGCCTGCCCACAAACGGCAGCAGGTGCGAGGCCGGGATGACCCGCGTGCAGCCGCTCTCCTCGGTCGCCGCGTCCAGGTAGACCAGGACCGTGACGATGGGCCGCGACCACTGCAACACGTCCCAGTGCAGCCGGGCCGACTTGGTCTGCGAGCCGTTCAGGGTGGCGTGGTTGTGGCGGTTACGCACGAACACGATGTTGGGTCCAAGCAGCGACGCCAACGGGCCCAGGATCACCGGCGAGGTCAGCGTCTGGCGGAAGATCGGCGCCCGCTCGAAGATCCGCGACACCCGCACTAGGAGAGACTAGCGAAACGCATCGTCCCTGCTGAGGCTACGTGACCCGGTAGGGACGGCGAGGCTGTACCCCATTGTTACTGTCGTTGCCGCGTGCCTGCTGTTCGGCATCGTGGCCGTCGTCCTGTACCTCGCCGACGTGGCCACCGAGCGTGACGCCCGGCGGTTCGACCGCTTGTACGAGTCCACCCGCCAGGCCCGCCGCCGCCGCTGAGGCGGCCAAGACGCCGGCCGGGGGGAGGACCGCCGCCAAGCGAGCCCCGACCCCCGGCCGGCTCTCAGCATGCTGCCACGCGCGCCGGTTCGGCTCCAGCCATTGACGAAACCTACCAATCCGTCAAGATGAGCGCGGTGGAGGAACGGGGAACGAGGAGGGCTATCCAGCCTTCACCCTGTCAATGCCGATACTGCTCCCACGGCATCGATCGGAGAGGCCATGAGTCCAACGCCCGCCGAGAAGATCACTCACCCGGCTCAGCTTTGGTTGCCAGCCCGCTTAGAGCGGGCGAACGAGGTGTTCGCCAGCCTCACTCCAAGCGGCCAAGCACAGTTCATCAGCGAGTTCATCCAAGCGCTGTATGAGGCACGGCGCACCGACAACCTCCGACCACTACAAGATGTGGTCGAGGCGTGGTATCGAACATTGATCGCCCGCCGCAGCCCTGACTACGAGGCGGGTATCGCGTGGGCGCGCGAGCACGAACCATCGTCCGATGACCTCGTAGACGTTGAGGAGCTTCGCCAGCGTCTCGGCATCTAACCGTGCCCGCATGCCGCCGCCATACAAGTTCGGGGATCCCGCGCCAGGCTTCTTTGACAAGCAGCGCGATGCCTCGATCGACCTTCAGCTGAAGCTCGGATCGGTTCTGAGCATGCTTGCAGCTGACCCAGTACCGGATACTGAGGAACTTCGCGCGCTGCCTCTGATGGATCGCCGGCTTCCGGACGGCTTCACGGTGACCTTCGACGATGGGGACGCGATGCTCACCTATCAGGTCCGAGAGGACCTTTGGGCGATCATCCTCTTACCGTGACGGCGACGTTCCAGCCGCGGTGCAGCCCGCCGATGAGGGTGGTGTTCGGGGACGTCACGGTCACCGACACGACGAGCGGCATCTCGACGACGATCCCCGGCACGTTCTAGGGAACGCTCTCGGCAAGCTGTGCTTCGCGACGACGCGGAGAGGGGGCGGCTGGTCACCGCCCCCCTCTTCATTCCGCGGGGCCGGTGGCGCCGCCGCCCCGACGGCGTGGATGGGGTTTCTGACCGAGCGGTTTGTCGGCAGCGACGATCCTGCTGGCTAATTCGGGTTCATGCGGCCAGGGCCAGTTCGAGGCGGGCGAGGTGGCTGGTGCGGGTGCGGTCCATAGGGTGGCCGTTCCACCAGGCGTCCAGGCGGAGCAGGTTGAGGG
>Ga0184627_10000127_pt1 | contig 36858 bp, 36 predicted proteins | sample PLM3_127_b1_FD_133150 | JGI IMG/M metagenome (GOLD analysis project Ga0184627, IMG submission 133150) | Groundwater sediment microbial communities from an aquifer in East River, Colorado, USA - PLM3_127_b1 | ecosystem: Environmental > Terrestrial > Soil > Riparian zone | place: USA: East River... | reverse complement strand
GATCCAGGCCGGGCGGCCCAGGATGGTCACCATCGCCACCAACATGGCGGGCCGCGGCACCGACATCGTGCTGGGCGGCAACCCGGAACCGGAGATCAACAGGCTGCTGGCCGACGAGGCGGTCGACGAGGCGACCCGCAAGAGGCAAGCCGAAGCGGTCCGCTTCGAATGGCAGAAGCTGCACAACCAGGTGGTCGCCGCGGGAGGCCTGCACATCGTAGGCACGGAGCGCCACGAGTCGCGTCGCGTCGACAACCAGCTGCGCGGGCGCTCCGGGCGCCAGGGCGACCCCGGCTCGAGCCGCTTCTACCTGTCGCTCGAGGATCCGCTGCTGCGCATTTTCGCCTCCGAACGCGTGGCGGCGATCATGGAGCGGCTCAAGATGCCCGAGGGCGAGGCGATCGAGCACCGGTGGGTGACACGCTCAATCGAGAACGCCCAGCGCAAGGTGGAAGCCCGCAACTTCGACATGCGCAAGCACCTGCTCGAGTACGACGACGTGGCGAACGATCAGCGCAAAGTCATCTACCAGCAGCGCAACGAGCTGCTGGAGTCAGCCGACATCTCGGAAACCCTCACCGCGATGCGGACCGACGTCGTCAACGGCTGCATCAGCCTGCACATTCCGCCGGACAGCCTGGAGGAGCAATGGGACGCGGCCGGGCTCGAGAGGGCGCTGGAGGCCGAGTTGCAGCTGACGCTCCCGGTCCAGCGCTGGCTCAAGGAGGAGCCGGAGCTGGAGCAGCAGGAGTTGCGGCGCCGCATCACCGAAGCGGCCGCCAAGCAGTACCAGGACAAAATCGCCAGCGTGGATCGGCAGGCGATCCGCCATTACGAGCGCGCCATCATGCTGCAGAGCCTCGACACTCACTGGCGCGAGCACCTAGCCGCGCTCGACCACCTGCGGCAGGGCATCCACCTGCGCGGCTACGCGCAGAAGAACCCGCAGCAGGAGTACAAGCGCGAGGCGTTCGAGCTGTTCTCCATGATGCTGGAGTCGATCAAGACCGAGGTCACCAGGACCCTGATGATGGTGCAGATCCGCAGCGCCGAAGAGCTCAACGCGGTGGAAGAGCCCGCGGTGCCCAGGAACGTCCAGTACCAGCATGCCGAAGTCACGGGCGGCAGCGACTCGGCCGTCGCGGCGGCGGAGCAGGGCGATGTCGCGGTGGCCGAGCGGCCAGCGCAGCCGTTCGTGCGCGCCGGCGAGAAGGTCGGCCGCAACGACCCGTGCCCGTGCGGCTCGGGCAAGAAGTACAAGCAGTGCCATGGCAGGCTCACCTGATGGCAGACTCGCCTGACGGCGACTCTGCCATAGTGGGAGAGGCTCAATATTAGAAAGCTGGACGCCTGGCACGCCAGGCGATATTGGTTTCCGGGTATGGACCGTATCCCGACGGCGCCAGTCGTCCCGATATAATCGTCTCTGACCGAAACGATGCTCCCGGAAACCAATACGGAAACCAATGCCGGTCAATCTCAAGCCGCCCGATCCGAAGAGCCTGCTGCCCGTCAGGGGGGTGAGCCTGGGCGTTACGCAGGCGGGCATCCGCAAGACCGGGCGTAACGACCTGCTGGTGATGAAGCTCGAGGACGGCGCCCGCGTGGCGGGAGTGTTCACGCAAAACCGGTTCTGCGCCGCGCCGGTGGTGGTGGCGCGCCAGCACCTCACCCTCCTCGATCCCGACCGCTCGATCCGCGCGCTGGTAATCAATTCCGGCAACGCCAACGCCGGCACCGGCAGGGAAGGCATGGCCGCCGCCCGCGAGACCTGCAACCGGCTCGCGGAGATCATGAACTGCTTGTCGGCGCAGGTGCTGCCGTTCTCGACCGGCGTCATCATGGAGCAGCTGCCCGTGGAAAAAGTTGCCGCGGGGTTGCCCGCTTGCCTCGCCGACGCGCGTGAGGACAACTGGTTCGTCGCGGCACAGTCGATCATGTCGACCGACACGTTGCCGAAAGCGGCGTCCCGTCGCGTCAAAATCGGGGCCGCGGAGATTACCGTGACCGGCATCGCCAAGGGCGCCGGCATGATTCATCCCGGAATGGCCACCATGCTCGGCTTCGTCGCCACCGACGCCAGGCTGTCCCCGCCGCTCACGCGGGCGCTGGTCGCGCAGGCGGCGAACCGCTCGTTCAATTGCATCACGGTGGATGGCGACACTTCGACCAACGACTCGTTCATGCTGATCGCCACCGGCCGGGCGGACATGCCGGAGATCGTCGACGCGAAGAGTGCCGGGTTCATGGCGCTGGCGGAGGGCGTCACGGCGGTGGCGACCGAGCTCGCGCAGGCGATCATCCGCGACGGCGAGGGCGCCACCAAGTTCATCACCGTCCGCATCGAAGGCGGGCGCAATGAAGACGAGTGCCGCAAGGTGGCCTACGCCATCGCGCGCTCACCGCTGGTGAAAACCGCGTTTTTCGCATCTGACCCCAATCTCGGCCGCATTCTCGCCGCGGTCGGCAACGCCGGCATCGCGGACCTCGTGGTCGACAAGGTCGACCTCTATCTCGACGATGTGCTGGTGGCGAAGAACGGCGGGCGCAACCCCGCCTATCGCGAGGCGGATGGGGCACGCGTCATGAAGCAGCCTGAGATCACGGTGCGGGTGGTGCTGAACCGCGGCGCGGGCGCCGCGACGGTGTGGACGTGCGACCTGTCGCATGACTACGTGACCATCAACGCCGAATACCGTACCTGACGGAATTTTGAGTTTTGAGTTTTGAGTGTTAAGTTGTCGCCTAGTGCTTGGTAACTCAACACTCAACACTAAACATTTGATGTATGGCTGATGTTTCGAAATTGGTGGCACGCGCCGAATCGCTGGTGGACCAGCTGGAGCGGCTGCTGCCGCGAGAGGCGCCGGCCCCGGACTGGGACGCTTCGATCGCCTTCCGCTGGCGCAAGAAGAACGGCAAGGGCCATATCGAGCCGGTGCGGCACGTGCATCGCATCGCGCTGCGCGATCTGCGCGGCGTGGATGTCCAGAAGGACCTGGTCGAACGCAACACGCGGCAGTTCGTGGAAGGCTATCCCGCCAACAACGTGCTGCTTACCGGCGCGCGCGGTACCGGCAAGTCCTCGCTCATCAAGGCGCTGCTCAACAAGTACGCGCCGCGCGGGCTGCGGCTGATCGAGGTGGAGAAGCAGGAACTGGTGGACCTGCCGGACATCGTGGACCGCATCGCAGACCGTGCCGAGCGTTTCGTGCTGTACTGCGACGACCTTTCGTTCGAAGCCGACGGGCCCGGCTACAAGGCGCTTAAGGTGGTGCTCGACGGCTCAATCGCGGCCGCGTCCGAGAACTGCCTCATCTACGCCACGTCGAACCGGCGGCACCTGATGCCCGAATTCATGCAGGAGAACCTCGACTACAAGCATGTCGGCGAGGAGATTCATCCGAGCGAGACCTCGGAGGAGAAGGTGTCGTTGTCCGAGCGCTTCGGGCTGTGGACGACATTTTACCCCTTCGACCAGGAAGACTATCTCAAGATCGTCGCGGTCTGGCTGGAGCACTTCAAGGTTCCGGGGGCCGGCGCCGAGCCGGTGCAGCGGGCGGCCCTGCAATGGGCCCTGCAGCGCGGCTCGCGCAGCGGGCGCGTGGCGTGGCAGTTCGCGCGCGACTGGGCGGGAAAAACAAGGATGAAGGCGGAAGGCGGAAGACGGAAGGATGAGTAGAACAGACGGCTCAGCCGCGGACTCATCACCCATCACCCATCACCCATCGCCCGCAAGAGTTGAAGTCGTCGCCGCCGTCATCCTGCAAGGGGACGGCCGGTTTCTTCTCGGGCAGCGGCCGGCGGGCAAGGTCTATGCCGGCTATTGGGAGTTTCCCGGCGGCAAGATCGAGCCGGGAGAGGCGCCGCTGGTGGCGTTGCGGCGCGAGCTGCACGAGGAGCTCGCCATAACCGTCGAGGAAGCCTATCCCTGGCTCACCCGCGACTACGACTATGCCCACGCCGCCGTGCGGCTGCGCTTTTTTCGTGTGGCCAGATGGTCCGGAACGCTGCACGGGCGCGAGAATCAATGCTTCTCGTGGCAGTTGCCAGACGCGATCAGCGTCGATCCGCTGCTGCCGGCGAACGCGCCCATCCTGCGCGCGCTGCGCCTGCCGCCGGCGTACGCCATCAGCAATGCCGCCGAACTGGGGGAGCGGGCATTCCTGGCGCGGCTGGAACGGGCGCTCGCCGGCGGGCTCAAGCTGCTGCAGGTGCGCGAAAAGGAAATGACCGGCGGTGACTTGCTGCGTTTCTCGACGACCGTGGTGCGGCTCGCGCACGCCTGCGGCGCGCGCGTGCTGGTGAACGCCGATATCGAGCTGGCGCAAAAGGCCGGCGCCGACGGCGTGCACGTGACCTCGGCGCAACTCGGGCAGGTGAAGCGCAGGCCGGCGCTCGAACTGGTCGGCGCCTCGTGTCACGACGCGGGTGAACTGGCGCGTGCGCAAATGCTCGGGGCGGACCTGGCGGTGCTCGGGCCCGTGCTGCCAACGCCGAGTCACCCCGGCGCAGCCGGCATCGGGTGGGAGGCGTTCGCCGCGCTGCTGAAGGATTGCCCGCTGCCGGTGTATGCGCTGGGCGGGCTGCGGCCCACCGACCTGGAAACGGCGTGGCGGCGCGGCGCGCACGGCATCAGCATGATGCGGGGAGCCTGGATCTGACTCTTGGGTCAGCGCGGCGCTTTTCGCGCCGCCGTTCTTGCGCAGGGCGGCTCAAGGCGCGGCGGGCGGATCGCCCGGCGCCGCGTCCTCGGGCTGGTCGTTCGATTCCGTGACCGGCACACGGTACTTCTCAGAGGCCCACGCGCCGAGGTCGATCAGCTTGCAGCGCTCCGAGCAGAACGGGCGGAAGGCGTTCTGCGACGTCCATTGCACGCTCTTGCCGCAGGTCGGGCAGGCGACGGAAGTTGGTTCTTGATTCATATTTCTTCGGATAAGGAATTTGTCGGACCGCGGTCCGACAATTTCCTAAAGATTACAGAATGTGAGCTCGAATTCGACGTCGGCTTCGGCCGCCTTGGGCCGCTGTATGCCTTCCTGCGTCGTGAAGCGGATGTTCAGCGCGTACTTGTTGGCGCTGATCTCCGGCACGCAATGGTACTCGCGCTTCAGCCGTAGGCGCAGCATCTGGGACATGCGGCCGGCCATCATCTGCTGGTAAACGCCCTGGTAGGCGACCTGCGAGGTGGTCTTGCCGGACTCGCGCAGCAGCCGCAGCACGATGCCGATCGCGTCGCGTATCGGCAGCAACGGGGCCAGCCACTGCTGCAGGTCGTGGCGGTGCTGCTCCGGCCCCTGCTGCAGCCAGTAGTGGTACGACGGCAGGTCGAATTCGCAGACGCCGCCGGGGATGTTGGTACGTTGGCGGATGCTCATCAGCCATTCGTTCTCGCGCAGCTCCTGACCGATCTTGCCCGAAGCCTGGAACAGCCGCGAGGACGCCTGATCGATCTGCCACAGCACGTTGTCGAGGGCCTCCTCGGACACCTCGGGATTCTCGCGCAGCGCCTCGAGCGTATGCTTCTGGCGTTCCAGCTCCTGCAGCAGGTCGGACTTGAGGTCCGCCCGCCCCGACACCTCGAGCATCTCGAAGATCGACAGCAGCGCCACGTGATGCTCGTGCGGGTCGTTCTTGTGCAGGAAATAGTCGACCCGCTCGAACATGTCTTCGAGCCGCAGCAGCGTGCGCACGCGCTCGCTCAGGGGGTGCTCGTAGCTGATCACGTCAGGGTGGTCTCAGTCGCCATCCGTGGGGCCCGGATTTGCGGCTAAGTATTGACTAAAACCCGAAAAAAATAAAGGCTTTACTGGGTGCTTGCCAGGTCGGAAAACGCGCCCGGTTCACTCACGCAACGCGCGCCAGATCGAGGTACTTGGCGTGCAGTTGCGCGACCCGCCGGTGCAGCGCCGGGAGATCGCCGTCATTGACAAGCACGTCGTCGGCGCGCCGCAGGCGCTCGGCGCGCTGCAGCTGTGTCGCCATGATTTTTCGCACCTCCCCGGCCGACAACCCGCTGCGGGCCATGGTGCGGCGGACCTGCTCTTCTTCCTCGCAATCCACCACCAGCACGCGCTGGACCAGTTCGGCGCAGGCGCCCGTCTCCAACAGCAGCGGCACGACCACGACGACGTACGGCTGCGCGGCCGCGGCGATGGCGGCGCGCGTGCGGGCGCGGATCAGCGGGTGCAGGATGGCTTCGAGCTTTCTCCTGGCGGCGGCGTCGCCGAATACCAGGCGCCGCGCGCGGGCGCGGTCGAGGCCGCCGTCGGCGGCGACGAATTTCGGGCCGAACTGCCTGCGGATCTCCTCGATCGCGGCACCGGCCGGCGCGGTCAACTCGCGCGAGATCTCATCGGTGTCCACCACTCCCGCGCCGAGCTCTCCAAAGCGGTCGGACGCGGCCGATTTTCCCGAGCCGATGCCGCCGGTGAGGCCGATGCAGTACGGCATGCTAGCAGCCTGTCGGACTGGGTGTCATTAACGGTTGGTGTGAACGCATGGGTAGACGTTCTTGGCTATCGCGGAGCCGACAGGCTGAATAATTACACCTTGTTTGCCTAACGACCAAACGCCATTCAGGATGACTGCAACCGCTCACAACCTGTCGTTCAATTTAGGAGTTTGTCCGACCCAAGTCCGACAAACTCCTAGAACAGGTCGAGATAGAGCCGGTTGATCTGCTCGCCCCAGAACAGCGCGATCAGTCCGGCGACCGCGAGATAGGGGCCGAACGGAATCGGCTTCTCGCGCGCGTGCTTCGCGAACACGATCAACGCGATCCCGATCCCGGCGCCGACCATGGAGGAGAGCAGGATTACCAGCGGCAGCATCTTCCAGCCGAGCCAGGCGCCGATCGCCGCGAGCAGCTTGAAGTCGCCGTAGCCCATGCCTTCCTTGCCGGTCGCGAGCTTGAAGGCCCAGAACACTGCCCACAGCGCAACGTAGCCCGCCGCAGCGCCGATCACCGCCGAGCGCAGGTCGATGAATGTTCCGCCGGCGTTGAACAGCAGCCCGGCCCACAGCAGCGGCAGCGTGATGCTGTCGGGCAGGTAGAACGTGTCGAGATCGATGAAGGCGAGCGCGATCATCGCCCAGGTGAAGATCAGCGCGCCGAACAGGGCGGAGCTCATCCCGTAGCGCCACGCGATGTAGCCGGCCAGCACGCCGGAAACGGCTTCGACGACGGGGTAGCGCGGCGAGATTGGCTCCCGGCAGTTGGCGCATTTTCCGCGCAGAACGAGATAGCTCACGAGCGGGATATTCTGGGCCGCGGTGATCTTGCTGCCGCACTTCGGACACGCCGAGCGCGGGGCGACGAGATCATATTTTCCGGCGGGCGCGAGCGGCGTCCCGGCGAGCTCGGCGCATTCGGCGCGCCACTGCCGCTCCAGCATCTTCGGCAGGCGGTGGATGACGACGTTGAGGAAGCTGCCGACCATCAGGCCGACGACCACCGCAACGACGACGAGAAACGCGGGATAGGTGTAGAAGGAAACGGGAAACATCAAGGATTCAGGATTCCGGATTCGGGATTCAGGGCACCAGCGGGCAGCAAATCGCTGTTCCTGAATCCTGGTTCCTGGCTCCTGAAGCCTGCCGTTAAACGGCCTGGCCCATCTTGAAGATGGGCAGATACATTGCGATCACCATGCCGCCGATGAGAGTGCCCAGCACCACCATGATTATGGGTTCCATCAGGCTCGACAGCGCCTCGACCGCGTCGTCCACTTCCGCCTCGAAGAAATCGGCGACCTTGCTCAGCATGGCGTCGAGCGAGCCGGCTTCCTCGCCGATCAACACCATCTGGATCACCATGTTGGGGAAGACATCGGTGCCCTGCATCGAGGAGGTCAGGCTCGAGCCGGTCGAAACCTCGCTCTGGATCTTCTTGGTGGCGATGTAGTACTCGTAGTTGCCGGCGGCGCCGGCCACCGACTCCAGCGCCTCGACCAGCGGCACGCCGGCAGCGAACATGGTGGAGAGCGTGCGCGCCCAGCGCGCGATGCACGATATGCGCACCAGGTGGCCAAATACCGGCAGCTTCAACAGCACGCGGTCCATGACCATCTGCATCTTCACCGAGCGCTTCCAGGTCCAGAAGAAGGCGTAGACCCCAGCGCCAACGCCGCCGAAGATGGCGTACCAGTAGTCGACGAAGAAATCGGAGATCGCCATCACCACCAGCGTCGGCCCCGGCAGGTCGGCACCGAAGTTGGCGAACACCTGCTTGAACGCCGGGATCACGAAGATCATGATCACCGCCGTGATAACGACCGCCACCACGATGATCGCCAGCGGGTAGAACAACGCCGCCTTGATCTTGCTCTTGATGGCGAGGATCTTCTCCTTGTAGGTCGCAAGGCGTTCGAGCAGCGAATCGAGAATACCGGCCTGCTCGCCGGCGCCGATCAGGTTGCAGAACAGCGCGTCGAAGTAGAGCGGGTGCTTCTCGAACGCCTGCTTCAGGCTCGATCCGGTCTCGACCTCGGCCTTGATGTCCATCAGCAGCCGGGCGACCGCCGCGTTGGTGTGGCCCTTGCCGACGATGTCGAACGCCTGCAGCAGCGGCACGCCCGCCTTCATCATGGTCGCGAGCTGGCGCGTGAACAGCGTGATGTCCTTGTCGGAGATCCTGCCGCCGCCTCTAGTCTTCTGCTTCTTGATCTCGACGACCCGGATGCCCTGGCGCCGCAGCGTGGCATTGACCTGCGCTTCACCGCTCGCCCGCATTTCGCCGCGGACGGTCTTGTTGCCCTTGTCCGTGCCGACCCAAGTGAAACTGAATTCCTTGATGTCCGACCTTCTGGCCGCTGCCGTTGCCGTCGCCATGACAGATTTCCCAAATTAACCAACAGGTTAGGTGCGAGTGTTAACAAAATGATGCACGTCTTGGCCGGGTTTGTAAAGGACAGTTTGCCACACCCCCCTCGGCCGGGGCGTCACACGGCGGCCGGCGGCAGAACCCGCACCGCTTTCACCACCCGGTCGTGGGTCTGGACGATTTCCAGCGGGTAGCCGGCGATCTTGATGCTGGTGGCGGGTACGGGCATGTCCTGCAAGTGCTCGAGAATGAGGCCGTTCAGCGTCTTCGGCCCGTCCAGCGGGAAGTTGAAGCCGAGCTTGCGGTTCAGCTCCCGCAACAGCGTCGCGCCTTCCACCAGGTAGCTGCCGTCGGACTGTATTACGAAGCCGCCGGCCTGCAGCGGCGACTGCGTGGTGAACTCGCCGATGAGCTCCTCGAGGATGTCCTCCATCGTGACCAGCCCCATCAGCTCGCCGTATTCGTCCACCACCAGGCTCAGGCGGTCCTGCTGTTCCTGGAAGTTCTGGATCTGCGAGAACAGCGGCGTGCCGGCCGGCACGAAATACGCGTCGCGGATATGCGTGCGCAGTTTTTCCTTGGTGAGCTCCTCGTTCTGCACGAGGTTGAGCACGCTCCTTACGCGCAGCGTGCCCACTACCTCGTCGAGATGGCCCTGGTATACGAGCACGCGCCGGTGATGGGCGGTGGCGATCTGCTGCTGGATCTGTTCCAGGGGCGAGGAGAAGTCCACCGCCTCGATGTGACTGCGCGGAACCATCACGTCGTCCACCGTGATCGCCTCCAAGTCGAACAGGTTCATCAGGATGCTCTGGTGCTTCTGCGGCAGGTAGCTCGTCTCCAGCACCAGCGCGCGCAGCTCCTCCACCGTCAGCTTCTGCTCGCCGTGGCCGGGCGCGGGCCTGAGGCGCATCAGACCGAGCAGCGTCTGCACGAATAGGTTGACGAACCACACCACCGGCTGCGAAACGCGCAGCAGAGGCGTGAGCACGTAGGCCGACGGCAGCGCGATACGCTCGGGATAGGTCGCGCCCAGGATTTTCGGCGTGATTTCACTGAAGACCAGGATGATGAAGGCGGCCACTGTCGTCGCCACGAACAGCGACAGCTCGTTCTGGCCAAGGTAGCGCTCGGCGATCAGCCCTACCAGCAGCGCGGAAGCGGCGTTGACCAGGTTGTTGCCGAGCAGCACCACGCCGAGAAACTTGTCGGTCTTTGCCAGCAGGTCGGAAACGAGCCGGGCGCCGCGCAGTCCGCTTTGGGTCAGGTGCTTCAGGCGGTAGCGGTTGAGCGCCATCATGCTGGTCTCGGAAATCGAAAAAAACGCAGAGACAATGAGGAGGACGGCCAACGTCACATAGAGCGTCGATAGGGAGATGTCTTCCACGGAAATAACCGGCTGGTGGTGGGGGAAAATTCAGTATCGGAGCCGTTCTTGACGCTGTCAAGAACGGCTAAAGAAGAAGAACCCGGGATCGGGCGAAGAAGCGTAACACGCTGCGCCCTATTTCGTTCTTGATATAAGTAATCTTAGGAGTTTGTCGGACTTAGGCCCGACAAACTCCTGATGCAAAACCGCCTGCACGAATAAGGGAGGGAAGGCCAGTGAAAACCCCGTTTCTGGCCTGCTGGCGTGCTTTTGGGAGGGCAAGAACGGTGGTTAACCCGTGGTACATTCGAAATCCGCAGGCGGTTTTGCTGTTAGCAGCCTGTCGGATACTAAGTCCGACAGGCTGCTAGGCCCTGCCTAGGATTACTTCGAGGACGAACTTGCTGCCGATGTAGGCGAGCACCAGCATGAGGAAGCCGGTGAGTGTCCAGCGCACCGCGACGCGCCCGCGCCAGCCGTAGACGTGCCGGCCGCCGAGGAGAGCCGCGAAGATCACCCACGACAGCACGCCGAACACCGTCTTGTGGTTGAACCGCGCCGCGCGACCGAACAGCTCCTCCGAGTACATCACGCCGCTTGCGAGCGTGAGGGTGAGCAGGATGAAGCCGGCCCAGATGATACGGAACAGCAGCGATTCCATCGCCAGCAGCGGCGGCAGCCCCTGCAGCGCCCGCGGCAGGTTGCCGTCGTGCAGGCGTCGCTCGAGCAGCGCCATCAGGGCGACGTGCAGCGAGGCGATTGTGAACAGGCTGTAGGCGAGCATAGCGATCAGCAGGTGCATCTTGAACGCCATCAGCTCGGTGTTCGGCAAGGGCTTCAGCGACGGCACCAGCGCCGGCAGCAATGCGGCCGCGGCCGCCACCGGCAGCACCAGCGATTGCAGGCCGTCGAGGCGATAGAAAAAATTGCCGAGCCAGTAGATCAACACCGTCAGCCACAGGATCGTCGAGATCGCATTGCCGACACCGAGATGCATCCCGTCGGGCGCGAACACCGCGCGTGCGATGAGGAAGGTATGCAGCCCGAGCGGCGCCAGCACCGCGTAACGGTCAAAAACGTTGACAGAAGCGGTGGCTGGCGTAGCCGCGCCCGCGGCGCTCCAGCGCGTGCGCCAGGAGTAAAAGGCGAGCGCGCCGTAGAGGAGGGCGTTGACTAAATAAGGTAGAATTTCAGGCACTTTCCGAGTGTACACCAACCCCAACCCGTACCCGTGTTCGACCATCTGACAGGACGTCTCGCGCGCGTGATCAAGACGCTGCGCGGCGAGGCGCGGCTAACCGAGTCCAACGTCCAGGAAGCGCTGCGCGAGGTCCGCGTCGCGCTGCTGGAGGCCGATGTCGCGCTGCCGGTGGTGAAGACCTTCATCGACAACGTGCGCGCGAAAGCACTCGGCCAGAATGTGATCGGCAGTCTCACGCCCGGCCAGGCGGCGGTGGGCGTGGTCTACCGCGAGCTGGTCGCGCTGATGGGTGAGAAGAACGACGCGCTCGACCTCGCCACCCAGCCGCCCGCGGTGATCCTGCTCGCGGGGCTGCAGGGCTCGGGCAAGACCACCACCGCCGGCAAGCTCGCGCGCTGGCTCAGGAAGGATCTCAGGAAAAAGGTGCTGCTCGCGAGCTGCGACGTCTACCGGCCGGCCGCGATCGAGCAGCTGAAGACGCTGGCGGGCCAGGTGGAGGCGGAGTTTTTCCCGTCCGCGGTGGGCGAGAAGCCGGTGGACATCGCGGCGCGCGCGCTCGACTACGCGCGCAGGCACTACGCCGACGTGCTGATCGTGGACAGCGCGGGGCGGCTCGCGATCGACCAGGAGATGATGCGCGAGATCGGCGAGCTGCATGCCGCTCTCAAGCCGATCGAGACGCTGTTCGTGGTGGACGCGATGCAGGGGCAGGACGCGGTCAACACGGCGAAAGCCTTCGCCGATGCGCTGCCGCTGACCGGCATCGTCCTCACCAAGCTCGACGGCGACGCACGCGGCGGCGCCGCGCTGTCGGTGCGCAGCGTGACCGGCAAGCCGATCAAGTTCGCGGGTGTGGGCGAGAAGCTGGACGCGCTCGAGCCGTTTCATCCCGACCGCATGGCCTCGCGCATCCTCGGCATGGGCGACGTGCTCTCGCTCATCGAGGACGTGCACAAGAGCGTCGACATCGCGGAGGCGGAAAAGCTCGCGCAGAAGGTGAAGTCGGGGAAGGACTTCGACCTCGAGGATTTCAAGCAACAGGTGGCGCAGATGCGCAAGATGGGCGGGCTGGCCGGGCTCGCGGACAAGCTGCCCGGCAACCTCGGGCAGCTCGCGCAACAAGGCGCGCTGGGAATGGACGACAAGGCGATACGCCGTCTCGAGGGCATCATCAATTCGATGACGCCCGGCGAGCGCGCGAAGCCCGAGCTCATCAAGGCTACGCGCAAGCGCCGCATCGCCGCCGGCGCCGGCGTCACCGTGCAGGAAGTGAACCGCCTGCTGAACCAGTTCGAGCAGACGCAGAAGATGATGAAGATGATGGCAAAAGGGGGCGTGGCCAAGATGATGCGGAACATGAAAGGGATGTTTCCGGGAATGCGGTAGTACAAGCTGTGTGAATCGTGATTCGTGAGTCGTGATTCGACTCCCCTCCTGTCCGAGGAGGGGTGGCGCGGCAGCGCCGGGGTGGTGGAAGCGTCACTTCGTCACCGAGGTTATGCATCTATCGCGACTGCGTCGCTGATTGCCGGGAGGCGGCCCCGGGCGCCGGTGACTTTCTTTTTGCTCGCCCAAACTGAAACTCACCAAAGAAAAAGGGCGCCCCGGTTCGCCGCCGCCACCTCGCAAGCTCGTAGCGGTTCCCCTGTGCTGCTCGACCAGGCAGGGCGGCTGCGCAACTCGCGCACCGTCTGTGCTATTGCACACGCATCAGGCGTGAAGTTGCAGCGGGATAGCCTACGTACGCGAGGCTCGCCCAGTGCTCGCCGACATCCCCCTGCCTAGTCTGCGCTGCTCGGCGGCGAACAGGGGCCCCAAGATCAAAATCCGTAGCCGGCACTCATCACCCGATACCGGGGTCGAGATCCTTTCGCCTTCCGCATTTCGCCGTGCGGTCGGGGCTGCTCGGCGGCCCCGAGAATCTACTTCAGGCTGAAACCCTTTCCGCGGATGAAGACGCCGAAGTCGGCGCGCTCGGGCACCGCGTACTGGCGTGCCTTGTCTTCCGACCAGCCGTAGAAATCCGCATTGCCGAAACGTTCGGGGTTGCGCTGCCTGCGGTAGGGCAGCACGGCGTCGCGCCGGCGATCGTAGGCTTCGATTTTTTCCTGCAGGTCGGTTTCATCGTAACGGTCCGTGTGCATCGTGACTTCCAGCGACAGGCGCGGCGTGATGCGACCCTCCTCGGCGGGATAACCGACGCACAGGCCCGCCACGGGGAACACGCCGGCCGGCAGTTCCAGCAGGCGGCTCGTTGCGTCCGGGTGATTGCGCACCGCGCTGATCGGGCAGCAGCCGAGGCCGACCGCTTCCGCGGCGCGGATGAAGCTTGTCATCACGATGCCGGCGTCTACCGCGGCGTTCATGAAATGGTCGAGGTGCTCGTTCGCGAACGGCTTGCCGCGCCAGTCGCCGATTCTCCGGATGCGGCGATTGTTGCCGCAGAACACCAGGAACACCGGCGCGTTCGCGATCCACGGCATGTCGGGGATGCCGTCGGCGACCGACTTGATTTTTGCGCGGTCGGCGACTTGCACGATGTCGGCCTGCTGCAGGTCGGACTTCGACGGCGCCGAGAAGGCGCAGGCGAAGAGCAGCTGGAGCAGCGCCGCTTCCACCGGTCGGCGCTCAAACTTGCGGTGGGAGCGGTGCTCGGCGATGCGCGCCAACTCATCCAGACCGGGCAGGCCTGCGTCAGCGCGCAATTTCGTTCCGAAGCGCTCCGCAAGTGCAGCTTCGATGCGGTGAGAAAGATCGTAAGGTGAGTCCATGGGGGTTCCCCTCAAACGACGCCGCAGTTTACCGTAATGACCACGGACGACCGCGGGCGTATTGGAAGCGAATCATCAAGTTAATGGCGCGTGGCCCGTGGAGCGATGGTCCTCCCGCATGCGTTTCGGCCACGCGCCATTCGCCTTGCCTTAAGGCGAAAATCTAGCGTAAAATCACGCCCTTTCCGCATTTTCGGGGCAGGCAAAACCATGGTGGTCATACGGCTGGCACGCGGCGGCGCCAAGAAGCGCCCGTTTTTCAATCTGGTGGTGGCCGATTCGCGCCGCTCGCGCGATGGACGCTTCATCGAGCGCATCGGTTTCTACAATCCGAAGGCGCCCGAAGGGCAGGAACGGCTGCGCATCGACAACGCGCGCCTGACGCACTGGAAGAGCAAGGGCGCGCAACTCTCCTACACGGTGGCGCGGCTCGTCAAGCAGCTCGGTGCAAGCAAAGCAGCAGCCTGAGAAACTGGTAACAATGGGGCGGATCGCCGTCCCGTTTGGCGTGAAGGGCTGGGTCAAGGTACAGCCGGACACCGCGGCGGCCCAGAGTCTGCTGGCCTACAAGACCTGGTGGGTTGAGAGCGCAAGCGGCTGGCGGGAAATCGCCGTCGTGGAAGCGAAAGTGCAGGGACGCACGCTGGTGGCGAGGCTCGAAGGTTGCGATGACCGCGATGCCGCCGCGGCGCTGCGGGGAAAGACGGTGGCGGTGCCGCGGGAGGCGCTGCCCCGGGCCGGTGACGGTGAATATTACTGGGTCGATCTGATCGGCCTGGCGGTGGTGAACGGAGAAGCGCGGGACTTTGGCCGGGTAACCGGCATCCTGCAGACCGGCGCAAACGACGTGCTGGTGGTGGCGGGAGAGCGGGAGCGGTTGATCCCGTACATCGCGGAGGTGGTGCGGGAAGTGGACCTCGCCTCCGGCGTGATGCGGGTGGAGTGGGGCGCGGACTACTAGGAATTTGTCGGGTCTGGGACCGACAAATTCCTAAGGCAAAACCGTCTGCGGGAATACAGGCAAATGGACAGGGAAAACGTCGATACGACCGCGCTTGAGTGCTCTACGGAGGGAGCCAAAGTCGGTCTTTATGCTCGGTGTCATTTGAAGTCCGCAGGCGGTTTTGCTATTAGCAGCCTGTCGGAGGTATGAGGCCGACAGGCTGCTAGATGTTCAATTTTGACGTCGTCACGCTGTTCCCGGAAATGTTCGAGGCCGTCACCGAGAGCGGGGTGACGGGCAGGGCGCGCGAGCGCAAGCTGTTCGAGCTGGTGCTGTGGAATCCGCGCAGCTTCGCGGCCAACAGCTACCGCACTGTGGACGACCGCCCGTATGGCGGCGGCCCCGGCATGGTGATGATGGCGGAGCCGCTGGAGAAGGCCCTCAACGCGGCGCGCCAGCGGCAGAAGAGCAGCGGCGTGAGCGTGAAGCAGACGAAGGTCGTCCACCTGTCGCCGCAGGGACGGCTGCTGAATCACCGGCTGGTGATGGAACTGGCGGGGCTGCAGGGGCTGGTGCTGCTGGCCGGGCGTTACGAGGGCGTGGATGAGAGGCTGATCGCCCGCGCGGTCGACGAGGAAATCTCGATCGGCGATTACGTGCTGTCGGGCGGCGAACTGGCGGCGATGGTTTTGATGGACGCGGTGGTGCGGCAGCTGCCCGGGGTGCTGGGCGATGCCGAGTCGGCGAGCCAGGACTCGTTCGTAAACGGGCTGCTCGACTGCCAGCACTACACCCGTCCCGAGGTGTACGAGGGCGCGGCGGTGCCGCAGGCGCTGCTCTCGGGCAATCATGCGGAGATCGCCCGCTGGCGGCTGAAGCAGGCGGTGGGACGCACCTGGCAGCGGCGCCCGGATTTGCTGGAGCAGCGCGCGCTGACAGCCGACGAGCGGGCGCTGCTGGAAGAGTACAAGAAGGATAACGAAGGCGAGAGAACGTCGAAGAGAGACTGATAACCCTCACCCCTTCCCCCTCTCCCTAAGGGCGAGGGGGAAAGTACCGTGCGGAAATGGGAGCAACCATTCCCGCAACAGAATGATTGGAACTTGAATATGGATATCATCAAGCAGCTCGAAAGCGAAGAGGTCAAGCGGCTCGGGAAAGAAATACCCGAGTTCTCGTCTGGCGACACCGTGGTGGTGAACGTCAACGTGGTGGAAGGTGACCGCAAGCGCGTTCAGGCCTACGAAGGCGTAGTCATCGCCAAGCGCAACCGCGGGCTGAACTCCTCCTTCATCGTTCGCAAGATCTCTTCCGGTGAAGGCGTGGAGCGCACGTTCCAGACCTATTCGCCGCTGATCGCCAGTATTGAGGTCAAGCGCCGCGGCGACGTCGGGCGCGCCAAGCTCTACTACCTGCGCCAGCGCACCGGCAAGGCGGCGCGCATCCGCGAGAAGCTCGCGATCGACGAAACGAGCGAGCCGGGCGGAGCCCAGCAACAATAGTGAGCGCGCAAGCGCTCCACAAGAAAGGCGGCGCGAGCCGCTTTTTTTGTTGCTGCTCTGGGTCATTATTGAGCTTTACGTATCCGCGTGACGCTCAACCACACCACCCCGCCTCCGCCGGAGGCACCCCTCCTCGTGAGAGGAGGGGAATAACTTAAACACTCCCCTCCTTGGTTAAGGAGGGGTGGACGCGAAGCGGACGGGGTGGTTGCGTCGCGCGACCTGCTCTTGATGGTCACGCGGTTACGTAATTCTCAATAAGCGGCGCCTCCGGGATATAGAATCTACCGATGCGGATACTGCTTGCACTGATCTGCCTGGCCTGCGCCGGCGCTGCCCCGGCGCTGGAGACCGCGCGCGGCCTCGCCGCATCCGGCGCGCCGCAGCTCGCGCTTGCCCGCGCCGACCAGCTGCAGCCGCGCGCAGCCAACGGTCCGGGCTGGCCCGAGTGGGAGGCGCTGCGCCTCACGCTGCTGGTCGATCTCAAACGCAACGACGAAGTCCTGAGGCGCGCGGCGGCGCTGCCCCCCGGCATGCCGCAGCCGGCATTGCGCCAGTGCCTGCTTGCCGCCGCGCGCGCCGCGGTTGCGGCGGGGCAGGGCGCGGCGGCGCGCGCTTACGCCGCGCGCCTGCTGTGGCAGCTCGACGCTGCGGCCGAGGAGGCGCGCAGCGCGCGGATCATCGTCATCGAGAGCTACGCCGCGGAGCGCCAGGGCGAGAGCGCGTACCGCTCCATGCTCCGCTTCGACCAGGACTATCGCCCGCTTGGTCGCGATGTTACCGAGCGTTTCGTCGAGCGGCTGCTCGACCTCGGCATGGAACAGGAAGCGGTCAACTGGCTGGCGGGGCTCGACGACGCCGGCGCGCTGAAGCTCCAGTTGCGGCTGCGGACCGGGTTGGCGGCGCCGGATGTCGTCATCGCGCAGGCCCGCGCCCGGATCGCCAGGGGTGGGGGCCCGGAATACTGGCAGGTGCTGGCCGCGGCTGCTGTAAAACTGGGGGACGGCGTGTTGCGCATCGAGGCGCTCGAGCGGCTGCTGCAACTGAGCAACGAAGACGACGCGCAACGCCGCAGCGTGCTGGCCGGCGCGCTGCTGCAGGCCTATGCCACGGAGGCGCAGGCCGCCGCCAGCCAAGGCAGGTTGCTGTCCGGGGACGATGCTGCCTGGCTGGACTACGCGGCGCGCCGCCTGGGCGCGAGCCCGCACCAGTCGCGGGCGCTGTTCTCTTATCTCCTGACGCGCAGCGGAGCGCCGCGGGAGACGCGCTTTTCCGCGCAACTGCAGCTGGCCTTCTCCCTTTACCAGGACGGCCTCGATCAGACCGCATTGCATCTGTTCAGTGACGAGCGCGCCCGGCCCGATGGGCTGGATCCGCAAGCGCGATACCTGCTCGGCAGTATCGCCGAGGCGCGCAACGCTTCCGCGTCCGCGCTCAGGTTCTGGCAGGGACTGGCAACGCCACCCAGTGCCGGCGCGGAAGAATGGCAGGTGCGACTCGCCGTCATGCAGTGGCGTGCCGGCGAGGTCGAGGCCGCCGCCAACACGATGCGCGCGCTGCTGAAACCGGTGAAGCCATTGCCGGGTCCGGTTTCAATCCGCGCGCTGGCGCTTGCCCGGGAAATGCACGGCGCCGGCAAGCCCGACCTGGCGGAAGAGATGCTCTCGGCGATGCTGCCGCTCGCCGGCCGCGGCCACGAGCGCGACATACTCATGACACTGGGCGGAATCGCGGAGTCCGCCGCGCAGCACGCGCGTGCCGCGGATTATTTCCTGCGTGCCGCGCTTGCCCGCGAGCCGCAGGCGCCCGACGCGCTCGCGCTGCAGGCGCGGCTCGCGGCCGCGACGAGTCTCGCGCGCGCCGGCTACAAGGAGGACGCGCGCGCGCAATTCCAGTGGCTGCTCAGGAATTCGCAGGATTCGGCCCAACTCGATATCGCGCGCCGCGAGCTGTCCAGACTGTAGGCCCTGCCGCTGCGCGCGGAATCCCTTGAACTCGGGCCCGCTTGCGCGCTACGATGGCGGCTAAGAACAACAATATCCGTCGTAATCCGTTGTCTATTCCGGGCCCGCGCCAATGCCGGGCCCGATTCAGGAGTCGAGATGATTCATATTCTGGTTCACGACAAGAAGGACACCGTGGGCGTCATCGTGGTCGAGGGCGTCAAGGCCGGGCAGGAGCTGACCGGCTGGGTGATGGAAGACGACTCGACCATCAAGGTCAAGGCGCTGAACGACATCCCGATCGGCCACAAGCTTGCGTTGACGGACATCGGCAACGGCGAGACGGTAATCAAGTACGGCTTCGACATCGGCAAGGCGGTGGCGCCGGTCAAGAAAGGCGAGCACGCCCACGTGCACAATATGAAGACCAAGAGATGGTGAAACGCGACGGGGCGCGAGGGGTTCATCCAGATTTCAGACATTGCGTTTCACCATGAGACAAGGATTCTCGACATGATCAACAGCAAGACGACATTCCAGGGCTACCGCCGCGAGAACGGCCGCGTCGGCATTCGCAACCACGTCATCATCCTTCCCGTGGACGATCTGTCAAACGCGGCGTGCGAGGCGGTGGCCAACAACATCAAGGGCACGCTTGCGCTGCCGCATCCCTACGGGCGGCTCCAGTTCGGCGCCGACCTCGATCTGCATTTCCGCACCCTGATCGGAACCGGCTCCAACCCCAATGTCGCGGCGGTGGTGGTGATCGGCATCGAGGATGGCTGGACCAAGAAGATCGTGGACGGCATCGCCAGGACCGGCAAGCCAGTGACCGGCTTCGGCATTGAGCTGCACGGCGATCACGATACCATCCTGCGCGCCTCCAAGGTCGCCAAGGAATACCTGCAGTGGGCGTCCGAGCTCAAGAAGGAAGCGAGCCCGATCAGCGACCTGTGGGTCTCCTGCAAGTGCGGCGAGTCGGACACCACCTCCGGTTGCGGCTCCAACCCGACGGTCGGCAGCGCTTTCGACAAGCTCGAGCCGTTCGGGGTGACGCTTTGTTTTGGCGAGACCACGGAGATCACCGGCGGGGAGAACATCGTCGCCGACCGCTGCGCCACGCCGCAAGTCCGCGAGCAGTGGATGAAGGTGTTCAACCGCTACCAGGAAGTGATCAACCGGCACAAGACCAGCGACCTGTCGGAGTCGCAGCCGACCAAGGGCAATATCGCCGGCGGGCTCACCACCATCGAGGAGAAGGCGCTCGGCAACATCCAGAAGATCGGCAAGAAGTGCAAGGTGATTGGCGTGCTGGACAAGGCGGAAACGCCGACGCGTCCCGGGCTGTGGTTCATGGATTCGTCATCGGCCGCGGCGGAAATGGTGACGCTGGTCGCGGCGGCGGGCTACGCCGTGCATTTTTTCCCCACCGGCCAGGGTAACGTCATCGGCAATCCCATCCTGCCGGTGATCAAGCTCACCGCTAATCCGCGCACCGCGCGCACGATGTCCGAGCATATCGATTACGACTGCTCGGGCTTGCTGCAGCGGCAGAAGAACCTCGATCAGACCGGCGACGAGCTGATCGAGGTCATGCTGCGCACCTGCAACGGCCGGCTCACCGCCGCGGAGGCGCTGGGCCACCGCGAATTCGTTCTCACGCGCCTCTACGAGAGCGCCTAACGGCAGTGAACGGTGAACGGTGAACGGTGAACGGTGAACGGTGAACGGTGAACCGTGAGCGGCACTGAGTTGGCCCGTTTACCGTTTACTGTTTACTGTTCACCCGGCATCGCATTGCGATGAGTACGCTGCGAGTTTCCGTCTGGCGCGGGACGGAGAGCGGTCGTTTCCAGTCGTTCGAGGTGCCGCGGCTCGAGAGCCAGACGGTGCTCGACGTCATCACCTACATCCAGCGCGCGCTCGATTCCACACTGGCCTACCGTTTCGCCTGCCGCGTCGGCATGTGCGGCTCGTGCGCGATGACGGTGAACGGGCGCGCCCGCTGGACCTGCCGCACCCACGTCGACCGGGTCGCGCAGGACGGCCGGCTCGAGATTGGGCCGCTCAGCAACCTGCCGGTGGTGCGCGACCTGGTCACGGATATGAGCGGGTTTTTCGACAAGTGGGCGAAGGCGCGCGGGCAGTTTCGCGGCGCCACCACGCGCAAGGACGAATTCGCGCGCGTGCCACCCGCTTCGCTGGCGCGGCGCCTGGCGGATGCCGCGATCGAGTGCATCGGCTGTGGCGTGTGCTACAGCTCGTGCGACGTCGTTGCCTGGAACCCGGACTATCTCGGCCCCGCGGCGTTGAACCGCGCCTGGACGCTGGTGAACGACGCGCGCGACACCGGTAACCGGGAACGGCTGGCGGCGGTGGCAGGGGACGCCGGCTGCCATGCCTGTCACACCCACATGAGCTGCAGCGAGCGCTGCCCCAAGCAACTATCGCCCACTGCGTCCATCGCCGGGCTCAAACGCGCCGCAGCACTGGCGGCGCTGCGCGGGGAGCTCTGAAGGCAACGATGAACGCGGAACGCGGAACGATGAACGGTGAAAACCGGGTGTTGTGCGGGACGGTAGATGTCATCAGTTCATCGTTCATCATTCATCATTCATCGTTCGTCTTGTGCGGAGCGTGTTCATGAACACGCGGGCACAAGTCCTCCTGTGGACGGCACAGCGTGTCAGTGCGGCCGTGCTGGCGGTCTGCGTGATCGTCCATCTCATCACCATCATCTACGCCGTGCGCAACGGGCTGTCGGCGGCGGAGATACTCGGGCGCACGCGCGGCAGCTTCGGATGGGCCGCGTTTTATGCGCTGTTCGTGATCGCGGTGACGGTGCACGCGCCGATCGGGCTGCGCAGCGTGCTTGCGGAGACATTCAACTGGCGCGGCCGTGGCCTCGACATCGCGGTGATGGCGGCGGCACTCACCCTCGCCATGTGGGGCTTCCGCGCTGTCTATGCAGTGTTTATTTAGCCGCCGATGAAGAGCGACTTCCGCGCGCGCAACCACCCCGCCTACTGGGCGTTCGTCGTGCACCGCGCTTCGGGCGTGCTGCTGGCGCTGTTCCTGCCGCTGCATTTCTGGGCGCTGGGGCAGGCGCTGCACGGCGAGGCGCGGCTCGAATCCTTTCTGCGCTGGAGCGATCAGCCGCTGATGAAGTTCGCGGAAACGGCGCTGGTGCTGCTGCTCGCAGCGCACCTGACGGGCGGGCTGCGGCTGCTCGCGCTGGAATTCCTGGCGTGGCGCGACTGGCACAAGAGCCTGCTGGCCGTTGCGGCGGGGGTAACGCTCGTGGCGGGCCTCGCGTACCTGCTCAACCTGGTCTAGCAGCGCAAGTCGGTTCTCAGCCACAGATAAACACAGATAAACACAGATGAACACAGGTAAGTTCAAAGGCAGATTAGCCGCAGATAAACGCGGATAAGATCAAGAGCAGATCAGCCGGCAATGAACAACGATGTGCGCCGATGAATTCGAGAACAATCAGGTTGGCTCTTGATCCTGGGTTCTGAAATCTGCGTGTATCTGCGTTTATCTGCGGCCAATTCCTGTTCTTGACCTCGGGTTTTGAAATCCGTGTTTATCTGTGTGTATCTGTGGCTAAATCCTGCCCTTAACGAGACAGCATGAAGCGGCGGCCCAATTTTCTTGTCATCCTGATCGACGATCTCCGTTTCGACGAGTTCGGCGCGGGCGGGCACCCGTACCTGAAGTCGCCGCACATCGACCGCATCGCGCGCGAGGGCGCGATCTTCGAACGCGCTTTTCACACGACGCCGATCTGCTCTCCCAACCGGGCCTCGATCCTCACCGGCCAGTACGCCAGCCGCCACGGCATCATCGACAACGTGGCGCGCGACGCCGCCAGCCACCGCCTGCCCAACTATCACCTCGAGCTGCAGCGGCTTGGCTACGAGACCGCGCACATCGGTAAGTGGCACATGGGCAACGACGGCCAGCCGCGGCCGGGCTACGATTACTGGGTGAGCTTTGACGGCCACGGCCGCTTGAACGACCCGAAACTGAACGAGAACGGCGCGTACGTTCAACACCGCGGTTACGTGACCGACATCATGAACCGCATGGCGGTGGAGTACGTGAGCCGCAAGCATGACCAGCCGTGGTCGCTCTTTTTCGCCCACAAGGCGGTGCACCCGGACGCCGAGCAGGCGGCGGACGGGACGCTGTCCCTCGTCGGCTACCTGCCGGCGGCGCGGCACGAGAAGCTGTACGAGGGCTGCGTGTTCCCGAAGAAACCGAACATGCTCGCGCCCGCGGAAGTGGTGAAGCAGAAGCCGGCGTGGGCGGAAGCCTTCGAGTTGAAGCGCAACGAGCGCTCGCAGGCGCTGCTAAAGCCGATTCACGCCGGGCAGCAGGAGGAAATACGCCTGCGCGCCGCAATGATGGCCTCGGTGGACGAAGGCATCGGCATGCTCTTCGACGCGCTCGAGCGCGCCGGAGAGCTCGACAACACGTTCATCCTGTTCTTCGGCGACAACGGGTATTTTTTCGGCGAGCACGGGCTGGGGCCGGAGCGGCGCTTTGCATACGAGGAGGGCATACGCTCGCCCTTCATCGCGCGCTACCCGAAGCGGATCAAGCCCGGCTTGCAGGTGCGCGATCTCGTCATCTGCCAGGACATCGCGCCGACGTTGATCCAGCTCGCCGGCGGCAGGCCGGGGCCGCAGGTCCAGGGGCGCTCGCTGCTGCCCCTGCTGTCTGGAAAGCGCTCGGGCTGGCGCAAATCGCTGCTCGTCGAATACTGGGCCGAGAACGCCATGCCGTGGCTTATCGGGATGACCTACAAGGCGGTGCGCACCGGGCGCTACAAGTACATCCGCTGGGTCAATCGCAGCCGAAACGGCGAGCTCGACGAGCTGTACGACCTGGACCGGGACCCCTATGAGATCAGCAACGTCATCAACCGGCCACCGTACCGCGCGGTGCGCGAAAGGCTGCGTCGCGAGCTGCGGCGGCTCGTGGTCGAGGCGACTGGCTTGTGAAAGCAGGCGCCTTGCTGCGGCAGGGGCTATCGGGTAAGGTGGTCTGGAATAATTCGTTGATCAGAACCCACGATCAGGAGGAGATCATGCGCATCGCAAGATGGCTCGCAGCAGCGGCGCTGTCGATCGCGTCCGCGGCCTACGCGCAAGGCTACCCCACGCGGCCGGTCCGTATCATCGTGCCGTTCGCGCCGGGCGGCGCGACCGACATCGTGACGCGCGTCGTCGCCCCGAAGCTCACCGAGATTTGGGGCCAGAGCATCGTGGTGGACAACCGGGGAGGCGCGGCCGGCAACATCGGAGCGGAACTTGCGGCCAAGGCGACGGCCGACGGCTACACGCTCTTCATGCCCTCGGGCTCCGTGATGACGGCGAACCAGCACATCTACATGAAGATCTCGTTCAACGCCGAGAAGGATTTCGTGGCGATCACCAACGTCGCGAGCGGCCCGCAAATTGTCGCGGTCGCGAATAGCGTACCGGCGAAGAACCTGAAGGAGCTGATTGCGCTGGTGAAAGCAAAACCGCGCTCGATCACGTTCGGCTCCGCTGGCATCGGCTCGCAAACCCATCTCGCGGCAGAGAACTTTCTCTACACGGCGGGCATCGACGCCATCCACGTTCCGTATAAGGGCGAGGGGCCGGCGCTCACCGAGCTGGTCGGCGGCCAGATCCAGCTCCTCACGCCCAATCTGTCGGCGTCGATCGGCTTCGTCAACACCGGCAGGATCCGCGCCCTCGCGGTGACCAGCAAGCAGCGCGCGCCGCAGGTGCCCAACGTGCCCGCCGTTTCCGAAACGCTGCCCGGCTTTGAGAATCTCGGCTGGTTCGGGCTGGTGGCGCCTGCCGGCACGCCGAAGGCGATCATCGACAAGGTCCATCGCGATGTGGTCACCGTGCTCGGCAGCGCCGACGTGAAGAAGCGCTTTGACGAGCTGGGGATGGCTCCGGTCGGCAACACGCCCGCGGAGTTCGCGAAGGCGATGACGGAAGAGTCCGCGCGCTGGGCCAACGTGGTCCGCGCGCGCAAGCTGGAAGTTAATTGAGTGTCGAGTGTCGAGGGATGAGGAGTTTGCAGTTTGCAGTGGGCAGTTTGCAGTTACTGCCAACTGACGGCTGCCAACTGCCAACTTTGGATTCGACTTACAAATCACGATTCACGAGTTTTCGGGAGCAGCGTGAAGGTTGATTTGAAACAAGTAGAGGAGGCGTGCAAGGTGCTGTACATCCGCGCGCTCAAGCTGCTGCCGCCCGACATCAAGGAGGGGTTCCAGCGGCTCGACGCGGGCGAGACCCACGCCACCGGCAAGGCGATACTCGGGACGATGATCCGGAACATCCAGGTCGCCGAGCAGAACAACAACCTGCTGTGCCAGGACACCGGCATCCCGATCTACAACGTCTGGATCGGGCGCAACGTCGAGGTGGAGGGGGCCGCGCTCAAGGAGGCGATCCGGCGCGGCTGCGCGCGCTCGACGCGCGAGTATTCCTTCCGGTCCTCGATCGTGCATCCCGTCACCCGCGTGAACGAGCAGACCTCGTGCGGCCGCAACGTCCCGGTCATCCATTTCGACTTCACCGACCGCGCCGACACGCTGGAGATCGAGATGATCCCCAAGGGCTCGGGCTCGGAGAACAATTCCTGGCTCAAGATGGCGGTGCCGGCCGACGGCGTGGACGCGATCAAGGCCTTCGTCGTGGATTGCGTACTCGATGCGGGCGGCAAGACCTGCCCGCCGACCATCGTCGGCGTCGGCGTGGGCGGTTCCGCCGACCTGTGCGTGCACCTCTCCAAAATCGCCGCAACGCGCTCGCTCGGCAGCCAATGCGATGATCCTGAAGGCGCGAAGCTCGAAGAGCAATTGAGCCGCGCGGTCAACCAACTGGGCGTCGGGCCCCAGGGACTGGGCGGCGATTCGACCTCGTTCGCGGTGCACGTCGAAATCGCGGCGACGCATATAACGATGAACCCGGTCGCCGTGAATATGCAGTGCCACTCCGCCCGCCGCGCCCGCGCCACCTTCACGCCGCAGGGCGTCACCTACGGTTTTTAAGCCGTGAATCGTAAATCGTGAATCGTAAATCGTCTGCTTGGCCAAAGAGGATACCTGCTGTGGACTACTCGATTCACCATTCACCATTCACCATTTACGGATTCTAGATGGCGCATTTTGATTTCGAGATGCCGGTGAGCGAGGAGCAGGTCCGCAAGCTCCGCGTCAACGACACCGTCACCCTGAACGGCACGCTCTTCGGCATCCGCGATGCGACGCATATCCATATGTTCGACCGCGGGCGGAAGACCCGCTTCGATCTGCGCGGCCACGCGCTGATACACACCGCGCCCAACGTGAGGTGGGTGGGCGAGACCAAAGCGGCCCCGACCGGTTACGAGCCGATCTGCGTCGGCACCACCACCAGCGACCGCATGGAGCGCTTCACCCGCCCGCTGATGAGCGAGTACGGGGCGCGCATCATCATCGGCAAGGGCGGATTGCGCGAGGGCTCGGCGCAGGCGTTCAAGGACCTGGGGGGTATCTATCTCGCCGTCGTCGGCGGCGCGGCGGCGCTGGAGACGACGTGGATCGAGAAAATCGAGGACGTGGATCTCGACGATCTCCATCCCGAATCGCTGTGGAAGTTCCGCGTGAAAGGCTTCGGCCCGCTGCTGGTGTCGATGGACAGCCACGGCGGCAGCCTGTACTCGGAAGTGAACGCGCAGGCGCGCGCGAAGCGCGCCGCCGCCCTCGCGTCGCTCGGCGTTAAGAACAATTAACCGCCAAGGCGCCAAAGAGCATTCAAAGACCGGATAAGGCGCGAAATGCCGGGCGCACCTGCTGGATGTGAAAATTCTGGCGATTGCGCTCTCGATAAATACTGATTTTGAATGCCGTTTGGCGTCTTGGCGGTTCAATGATTGCTTTTGACCTTCTTGGCGGTTCGATTTCATGCGCAGATTGAAAACCGACATCCTCATCCTCGGCTCCGGCGGGGCGGGGCTGTTCGCGGCGCTGCACGCGCACCAGGCGGATCCGGACCTTTCCATCACCATCGCGGTGAAGGGGCTGCTGGGGAAATGCGGCTGCACGCGCATGGTGCAGGGCGGCTACAACGTCGCGCTCGCGCCCGGGGACTCTGTCGAGCGCCATTTCATGGACACCATCGAGGGCGGCAAGTGGCTGCCCGACCAGGACCTCGCCTGGACGCTGGTCAGCGTCGCGGTGGAGCGCATCCGCGAGCTCGAGAACGAGTTGGGCTGCTTCTTCGACCGCAACCCCGACGGCACCGTCCACCAGAAGGCATTCGCGGGGCAGACTTTCGACCGTACCGTGCACAAGGGCGATCTCACCGGCATCGAGATCATCAACCGCCTAGCCGAGCAGGTGTGGGCGCGCGGCATTGGGCGGCTGGAGGAACACCGCGCGCTCGAGTTCATCAAGAGCCGGGACGGCGTTGCGCTGGCCGGCGTGCTGATGGTGGACATACGCAGTGGCGAGTTTGTGTTCGTGCAGGCGCAGGCGGTGCTGCTCGCCACCGGCGGCGGCCCCACCATGTACAAGTACCACACGCCGTCCGGCGACAAGACCTGCGACGGCATGGCGATGGCGCTGCGGGCAGGGCTGACGTTGCGCGACATGGAGATGGTGCAGTTCCACCCGACCGGGCTGCTCGCGGGGACCGGCACCCGCCTGACCGGCACCCTGCTTGAGGAGGGCTTGCGCGGCTCGGGCGGGTATCTCCTGAACGGCACGAAAGAGCGCTTCATGGGCGGCTACGATCCCAAGGGCGAACGCGCGACGCGCGACATCGTCTCGCGCGCGATCTACGCCGAGATGAAGGCAGGCAGAGTAACGCCCAACGGCGGCGTTTATATCAGCATGGGCCATCTCGGGCCGGAGCGGGTGCGCAAGGAATTCAAGGGCATGGTGGAGCGCTGCGACGACTGTGGCTTCGATCTCGCCGGCGGGCTGGTGGAGGTGCTGCCGACGGCGCATTACATGATGGGCGGCGTCGTGTTCCGCGGCGATTGCACGACCGAGCAGGCAGGCCTCTTCGTTGCGGGCGAGGATGCGGGCGGCGTGCACGGCGCCAACCGCCTCGGTGGCAACGGCGTCGCCAATTCGACGGTCTTTGGGGGCATTGCAGGGGACGTCATGCCTGGATGGGTACGCCACAATGGAAACTTCCACGAGCCAGATGAAGCGACCGTCGAAAACGCAGTCGCTTGTGCGACTGCGCCATTGAGCAGGCGAACTGGTGATCTCAACGCGATCCGGGAGAAACTCTACGATGTGATGTGGGACGACGTCGGCATCATCCGCGACGCTGCGAGCTTGCGGCGGGCGGAGGGGGCGCTCGACGAACTGGAGGCGCGGCTCGACGCGACCGGAGTGGATGCATCAAACCTCGCCTTCAATCTCACCTGGCACGACTGGCTCAATCTCAAGAACCTGCTGCTGGTCTCGAAATCCATCCGCGCGTCGGCGGTGGCGCGCGAGGACTCGCGCGGCGCGCATTTCCGCGCCGACTTTCCCGACGTGCGCGATCTCGACGGCTCGCGCTACGTATGCGTCGGCTGGCGCGAGGGCTGCTTCGAGATCTCCACGCGCCCGGTGCAGTTCACGCGTGTCAAACCCGGCGAGACGCTTTTGAGAGAAACGGCTGCTGCGTAACATCGAATCAGCCACGGACCCCGTTAGAGGCCGCGCCTCTAACGGGGCGGAACCACACGGAAGCACACGGTAAATGAAAACCGCACTCGAACTGCCCGATGACCTGAAGCGCCGAGTCAAGCTGCGCGCCGTACACCGCAACCGCGCTGACAAGGGCCGCCAGAACAACGACGACAAGCACCGGCAGCGTGGTAAAATGATTAGGTTAGATCACTTTACGGTGCGCACATGCCTACTACAGTCACATTGAGCAGCAAGAACCAGGTTGTCATTCCCCAGGAGGCTCGCAAGAAGCTCGGCGTTGGGCCCGGCGCGCGTCTGCTCGTGCTGGTCAAGGAAGACCGGATCGTATTCATGCCCGAGCCGCGCCATTTCGTTAAACGTTTCTCCGGCCGCCACAAGGGTGTCTGGGGCAAGGGTTATCTCGATCGCGAGAGAGGCGCTTGGGGACGCTAGCGTCCGCGCTGACCGGCCACCGGTTGGTCGCGCTCGATACCTCGGTCTGGATTTACCACTTCGAGGGATCGAACGCATTCGGTCCGGTGGCTGATAGTGTGCTGGAAACCATCGCCCGGGGGCGGGTGGCGGCAGCGGCCTCGGAATTGGTGCTGCTTGAACTGCTGGTAGCACCATTGAAAAAAGGGGCACGGGACGCTGCCGACGAGATCGAGCTGACGCTGCTGCATTTTCCAAATCTGCAGCTCGTGCCGATAACGCGGGCAGTGCTCGTGCGCGCGGCCGGGATCCGGGCGCAGCATGGGATGCGTACGCCGGACGCGATCATGCTTGCCACCGCTATCGAGTCTGGCGCTACTTTGGCGGTGACGAACGATGCTGCGTGGCGCAAGGTGGATGGGATAGAGATCTTACTGTTGCGTGATTTGAGTCGTTAACAGGGGGTCGGGAATCTGTTCCTGGCCTATCAAAGCGGGCACTCCACGGAGCCGAAGAAAATTAGCTTCCTGGTTTGATGTTGGCGATCTTGACCACTTTCTGCCACTTCGCGACCTCGCGTTCAAGCACTTCGCGGAAGCGCTCCGGCGAGCCGCCGGCGGGCTCCATGCCATTGCCCGCCATGCGTTCTTTCACGTCGGGCAGTTGCAGGATGCGGTCAATCTCCCGGTTCCAGCGCGCGACGATGTCCTTCGGTAGCGCCTTCGGGCCCAGGACGGCGTTCCACTGCACGACTTCATAACCCGGGACCGTTTCAGCCACAGTCGGGATATCAGGCACGGCGCTGGAGCGCTTGGCGGTAGTCACCGCAATGCCGCGCAGGCGGTTCGATTTAACGTGCGGAATCATCACTGACAGAGCGCCGAAGATGAGCTGAATCTGCCCGCCGAGCAGGTCGTTCAATGCGGGGCCGGTGCCCTTGTACGGCACGTGCGTCATCCTGGTGCCGGCCATTTGGTTGAAGAGTTCGGTGCCGAGGTGGATGTCGCCGCCGGTGCCGCCTGAGCCATAGTTAAGCTTGCCGGGATTCGCCTTGTCATACGCAATCAGTTCCTTGATGCTCGTGACGCGTACCGAAGGATGGAGCGCCACCAAGTGGCCGGCCTCGCCGATCAGCGCGATCGGCGCCACGTCGTTCACCGGGTCGTAGGGCAGCTTGTAGAGCGCCGCGTTTGCGGCGTAGGCCCCCGACATGATGATCATGGTGTAGCCGTCGGGTTCCGCCCTCACCGCGATTTCGGTGCCGATGGTGGCGCCGCCGCCGGGGCGGTTGTCCACGATTACCGATTGCTTGAAGGTCTCGGTGAGTTTCTGCGCCAGCATGCGCGCCACGATGTCGGACGGGCCGCCGGGCGAGAACGGCACGATTATCCGTATCGGCTTGGTCGGGTACGTCTGCTGGGCATGCACGCCGCCCGCCGCAAGCAGCAGTCCCAGAATCGCGGTCACCATCCGGTAAGTGCGCATCGAATTCCCCCGTAAAGATTATCGTTGCTCTTTAGCTCTCAAGTGAACGGCCGGAAAGTAGGCGGCCTATGATTGCAGCGATACGATAAACGCGCGTGCGTATAATAAGAATCTCGATTTCCCTATAGGCATATCGGCAATCGCTATGGCGCAAACCAACACCAACTGGGAATTGAAATATCGCCTTGGCCGGCGCCTGAGGTTGCGCGATCTTCATGTTCTGTCCGCTGTCATACAGTGGGGCAGCATGGCGAAGGCGGCTGCGCACCTCGCGATGTCGCAACCGGCGGTGTCTGAAGCGATCTCAAAACTGGAGGACACGCTTCGCGTCCGGCTCCTCGATCGCAACTCGCACGGGATCGAGCCCACCGTCTACGCGCACGCGCTGCTAAAACGTGGCGATGTGGTGTTCGACGAGCTGACGCAGGCGTTACGAGACATCGAGTTTCTGGCAGACCCGACGGTAGGGGAAGTTCGGGTCGCATCGTCAGAGCTGTTCGCCGCCGGATTATTGCCGGCAGCCATTTATCGATTATCGCGGCGCTATCCCAAAATCGTTGTGCGTGTGGTTCAGGCAGACAGTGCGACGCTGGAATTTCGGGAACTGCGAGCGCGGAGTGTCGACCTGGTGCTGGCAAGAACGCACGAGGATTTTGCGGAAGAAGACCTCGATGTCGAGGTCGTCGCCCATGATCGGCATTTGGTGGTGGCAGGAACGCGGAGCCGCTGGGCACGCCGTCGCAAAGTCGCCCTTGCGGAATTGGTGAATGAACCATGGATCTTTCCATCAAACCAGGTAGTCAGGGCGCTGATTGCCGAGGCGTTTAAAGCGCATGGATTGGAGGTTCCGCGGGAAAGGGTGAGCGCCGGTTCCATTCCGCTTCGCTACCATCTTCTCGCAACCGGGGGCTTCCTTGATGTGCTTCCCGATTCCGTGCTGCGCTACAACGCCAAGCAGTGGTCGCTCAAAGCATTGCCGGTCGATTTAGGCGTCAAGCCGCGGTCAGTTGCGGTCGTCACGCTGAAAAATCGAACGCTGAGCCCGGTGGTTCAGCTTTTCGTCGAGCAGGTGCGGGCGGTCGCGAAAACGATGTTTGCGCCATCGGGCTCGAAGCGAGGCGCCCGCGGCAAGGCCGATCGCGCGCCGCCTGATGCGTGAGGCGGGCTACGTCTGATAAAGTGACGAAGTGCTTTCAGTGCGCGAGAGCCGTCAGTCGTCAGTCGTCAGCCGTCACCACAAGTAAGAAAGAGGAGGAGAAAACCATGAAGCACTCGCTTGCGTTCTCGGTAGTGTTCGCATGCCTGTCGGCGTTACCGGCCCTGGCGCAGGAGTATCCCGCCAGGCCGGTGAGGGTTATCGTGGGGTTTCCTGCCGGTGGCGGCAGCGACCTCATCGCGCGCGTGTTTGCCCAGAAGCTGACCGGTGCGCTCGGGCAGACGGTGGTCGTCGAGAACCGTCCCGGCGCGAGCGCCAACATCGCGGCGGAACTCGCTGCCAGATCCGCGCCGGACGGCTACACACTTCTCTTCGCGAACTCGTCCCTTTCCATCAGCCCGGCGGTGTTCCAGAAGCTCGCCTATGACCCGGTCAGGGACTTCACGCCGATTTCGATGGCTTCCTCGTACCCGTTCGTTCTCGCGGTTCACCCTTCGTTGCCTGTTCGTAGCGTGCGCGAGCTCGTTGCCTTGGCGAAGACGAAGCCGGGGATGCTCGACTACGCGTCGGCCGGGCCCGCGACCATGTCGCACCTGGCGATGCAGCTGATGCGGCTCAAGACCGGCGTCGAACTCGGCCATCTGCCGTACAAAGGGGCTGCCCCCGCCGTAGTCAGCCTGATGTCGGGCGAGACCCAGCTTGCCTTCCTGGTGATGCCCGTCGCGCATCCACAGTTCAAGGCCGGCAAGCTACGCGGGCTGGGCGTCGCGGCGCCGACCCGATCGACGGCGGCGCCGGAGGTGCCGACGATGCAGGAAGCCGGCATCGCGGGTAATGAGGCGGTGCAATGGAACGGTTTTTTCGCGCCGGCCCGCACGCCACCGGCCATTCTCGACCGGTTGCACCGTGAGGTGGCGAAGGCGGTCGCTGCGCCCGAAGTCAGGCAGCGGATCGAGGCCGAAGGCGCAGTGCCCGTGGGAAATACGCCGCGGGAGTTCGCGGCGTTCTTCCGCGCGGAGGCGGAGAAGTGGGCCGACGTGGCGAAGCGCTCGGGAACAAACCTTGATTAGGCGTGACCAGTGACTGGAGTTGGCAGCCGTCAGTTGGCAGTAACTGCAAACTGCCCACTGCAAACTGCAAACTTCGGGCGTTGAATCACGACTCACGAATCACGATTCACGCTGTTGGATGAAGTGCTCGGTTGAAGAACTGACGCAGCTCGCAGTGCGGGCGCTGAAGCGCGCGGGCGCGTCCAAAGCGATGGCGCAGGCGACGGCGCAGGCGCTGGTCGCGGCGGAAATGGAAGGACTGACCGGGCACGGGCTGTCGCGCGTGCCGCTCTATTGCCAGCATTTGCGCGAGGGGCGCGCCGACGGCAAGGCGAAGCCGAAAGTCGTCAGGAAGAAGGGCGCGACCTGCCTCGTGGACGCGAACGGCGGGCTCGCGTTCCTTGCTTCCGCGCTGGCGGTGAAAGAGGCGGTGAAACGCGCGCAGCGCTACGGCGTGGCTTTTGCCGGCGTCACCAACAGCCACCATTTCGGCGCCGCCGCCTATCACCTCGCGCCGGTCGCGCAGGCCGGACTCGTCGGACTTGCATTCACCAACTCGCCCTCGGCGATCAACGCCTGGGGCGGGAAGAAGGCCTTCTACGGCACGAATCCGATCGCCGCAATTTTTCCGCGCCACCACGCTGACCCTATCGTGGTGGATCTGTCGCTAACCGAGGTGGTGCGTGGAAAAATCATGCTCTACGCCAAGGAGGGGAAATCCATTCCCCTCGGCTGGGCGGTGGACAAGGACGGCAACCCCACCACCGACCCGAAGGCGGCGCTGACCGGGAGCCTCACCGCGATCGGCGGCGTGAAGGGCACGGCGCTGGCGCTGATGGTGGAAGTGCTGTGCGTTGCGCTGACCGGCGCGGCGTTCAGCTACGAGAACGATTCCTACTTCGAGCCCGGTAACCGCCCGCGCATCGGCCACGCCATCCTGGCGATCGATCCCGACGCGCTCGCCGGCACGGACGCCTATTTCTCGCGCCTGGAAGTGATGATCTCGAAGATGCTCGCCGACGAGGGCGTGCGCCTGCCTGGCTCCCGCCGCCAGCAGTCCGCCACGAAGGCGCGCGCCGAGGGCCTGGAAATCCCCGATACGCTGCATCAGGAACTCAAAGCGCTTGCCGGGAGCAGGATGAAGTGACCGATCGCGAGATATGCTGCCCGAGTAAAGTGTTGCGCATGGTGTTGTTCTGTCGGGTCATCAAGCGCCGAGAAGGCGGCCAGTCAGCAGCGACTGCATTTCCCGCCGGCCGTCCGCGATCAGGTAGATGAAGACCTGCTTTCCAATCACGCGATAGATGAGCCGATACGGCTTGAAGTAGGTCTGGCGATATTCCCGGATGCCGAGCGCCTGCAGTTCTTTCGGGTGCGGGCCGCGATCGGGGAAAGTGGCCATGCGTTCGGCCACTTCGAGCAACCGGCTCAATACGTATTCTGCTTTCTCCGGCGAATCGAATTCGGCGATGTGGTCGTAGATCTCCTCCAGGTCGCGCTCCGCGCCTTGTGTAATCAGGACTTCGTAGCGCATCAGCCGCCGTTCTTTTTCGCCCGCAGTCGGCGCACGACATCGATAACGGGCTTGATCTTGCCCGCCTCGACCTCGCGGTTGCCCAGCGCCAGAATCTTGAGCAGGGCCAGCGTTTCCTGCGTCGCCTCGTACGAGGCGACGTCCTGAATCACGGCCCTGGCTTCGCCGTTCTGCGTGATCAGCATCGGCTCTCGTCCTTCAGCCAGCCGGTCGAGCACCTCCGCAGCGTTCGCTTTCAGGTAGCTGATCGGTTTGATTTGAGATGAGCGCATGATCGGGTTTCCGGTTGAAGCAACAGGACTGAATATAGTCCATTATAAGTTCGACAGCAACAGCCGCGCCAGATTCCACATGCTGACACCATCGTCCCGGCGGCTGATAAACTTCGGCTCCTGAACCAAACCCGGCCTTGAGCCTTGAGCCTTGAACCTTGAACCTTGAACTTGGAACCTTGAACTTGGAACTTGGGACTCGGAACCCGGAACCCGGAACCCGGAACTTTGAACCCGGAACTTTGAACCTGGAACTTTGATATGTATAACCTTCAACTCACCCCCGAACAGCTGGAATTCCGCGACACAGTGCGGGATTTCGTCGAGAGCGAGATCAAGCCGGTGGCGCTGCACCCGGACCGGCTGCAGCCGTTCGAGAAACCGCTGCTTGCCGATTTGCTCGACAAGGCCGCACAGATGGGATTGCGCACCCTCGCCCTGTCAGAGGACGCGGGCGGCGCGGGCGCCGACGGCCTCACCTCCTGCATCGTCATGGAGGAACTCGGGGCGGGCGACGTGGACCTCGCGGCCGTGCTGGGACAGACCTCGGCGCTGGGCCACGTGCTGTTCGACCGACTGATGTCGTCCGAGCAGCGCCAGCGCTTCCTGCCGAAGTTCACCGGGGACGACCGCTATCACCTTGCCTTCGCTGGGCGCGACCCCGGCGCCGGTGCCGGCTGGTGCTACCACCGGCCGCTGGCCGCGGAAAGCGGGGCCGACCCGGTCGCGGTGAAACAGGGCAACGACTGGGTGATCAACGGTGCCCTGCCGTTCGTCGCCAACGCGACGGTGGCAAAGCTGTTCGCGGTGCAGGCGAAAACCGGCGAGGGATTCACCACGCTGCTCGTGCCGCGCGACACCCCCGGGCTGGCGGTGCGCGAGCCGCTGAAGGCGGTCGGCGAGGGCATCCGCTGGCACCACGGCGCGGGCGCCGGCATGACGTTCAAGGATTGCAGGGTGCCGGCGGACCACCTGCTGGGCAAGGAAGGGGCGAGCCCGTTCGCGCAGGGCGTGGATGCGGCGCGCGGCGTCACGCAGCTCGCGGCGATCAATCTCGGGCTGGGCCGCGCCGCCTTTGATGCCGCCGTGGACTACTCGAAGATCCGGCGCCAGGGCGGGCGCAACATCATCGAGCACCAGGCGATCGGCACCAAGCTCGCCGACTGCACCATCAAGCTCGAGCTGGCGCGCGGCATGATCTGGAAGGCGGCCTGGCTGCTGGACCATCCCGAGGCCGTCGCCGACCGCAGCGCGCCCGGGCTGCCGTTCCACGTCATCGCGCGCGTTTACACCGCGGAGGCGGTCAACGAGGTCGCGCTGCTGGCGGCGGAGTGCTTCGGCGCCATGGGTGTGATGCGCGACATGCCGCTGCAGAAGTACGTGCACGACTCGATGGTGTTTCTGCATGCCGATGATGCAGACGGTGCGGCGAAGCTCGCGGTAGCCGAGGCGGTTGCCGGCTACCAGCGGCCGGCGGCGGATGCCGCCTGACCGCTATTGATGAATCGTGACGTGGTGGTGCGTGACATGATGTTGCGTGACATGGTGAAGCGTGACGTGATGAGGCGTGACTCGTTGTTTTTGTCCGCTCACTACTCACCACTCACGCTTTCTGGGAGTAAAGAATGGACTTTTCACTGAACGAAGAGCAGCGCCACTGGCAGTCGGAGGCGCGCAAGTTCTCCGACGATGAGCTGCGCCCGCGCTCGCTCGAGCGCGACCAGATCGAGGGCGCGTTCGAGCCATGGGACTGGAACATCATCGAGCGGGGCTCGAAGCTCGGTTTCCGCACGCTGGCGGTGCCCAAGGAATGGGGCGGCCCCGGCGCGGATTTCGTGTCGCAGGCGCTGGTGATGGCGGAGCTCGCCCGCGGCGACAGCGCCATGTCGAAGGCCTTCAGCCAGAACTGGAAGTGGAGCCACCTCATCGCCTCCGCCTGCACCGAGGACCAGAAGGAGCGCTTCCTCAAGCCCTTCCTCGCCGACCACCGCTACGTGATGGGCCGCGGCATCACCGAGCCCAACTCCGGTTCCGACAACCGCCTGCCGCCGGAGGACGACCCCAAGGCCGGCTACCGCCTGCGCGCGGAGCGCAAGGGCAACGAGTGGATCCTCAACGGCGAGAAGTGCTTCATCGCCAACGGCAGCGTGGGCTCGCTGTTCTTCGTCGACGCGCGCAGCAACCCGAACGTCAACATCAAGCAGGGCGGCACCCTGTTCATGGTGCCGAGGGCGACGCCCGGCTTCCGCATCGGCAAGGTGTTCAACAAGCGCGGCTGGCGCTTCTACCAGAACGCCGAGCTCATATTCGAGAACGCGCGCGTGCCGCACGCCAACGTCGTGGGCGACGTCGGCACCGGCTCGGTCAAGGCGGGCAAGGGCGACACCACCGGCGGCGACATCTTCGGCGACCTCGAGCTCGCGGCGAACGCGCTCGGCGTGTGCGACGACGCCTGCCAGCTGGCGATGAACTTCGCGAAGACCCACAAGCGGGCCGGCAAATACCTGATGGAGCACCAGCTGGTCCAGCTGAAGCTCAACGAGATGTATGCGCTGACCGAGGCGTTGCGCTCGTACGTGATGCGGGTCGCCTGGCAGCACGACCACAAGGAACACTCCGCCAACGCCGGCCTGGTGATGAACTGGTCCACCGACGTGATCCAGCGCGTCACGCGCCTCAATATGGAAAT
>Ga0184627_10000126_pt1 | contig 36871 bp, 34 predicted proteins | sample PLM3_127_b1_FD_133150 | JGI IMG/M metagenome (GOLD analysis project Ga0184627, IMG submission 133150) | Groundwater sediment microbial communities from an aquifer in East River, Colorado, USA - PLM3_127_b1 | ecosystem: Environmental > Terrestrial > Soil > Riparian zone | place: USA: East River... | reverse complement strand
CGGGGGGCGCAACCCAGCCAGAGTGACCGTGACGAGCCGGCGGACCGCGGCCTTGGACGGCAGGCTGCTGGCTGCTGTGAGGGCGTGGAGGCAGTAGCTCGCAAGCTCGTCAGGCGCGACATCGTCCCGGAGGTCGCCGGTCTCTGCGCCCTCGGTCAGGTCTCGGATGAAGTCGCGAGTCAGGATGGACAGTAAGGCGCCACCACGAAGGAGATTTCAATGGTGCCTGGGCACTAGAAAGCCGACGCCGGCCCGTGACGGGGCCGGCGTCGGTCATGTTGCTCCGCGCGCGGGCTAGTCGCCCGTGTAGCGGAACAGGTACAGGCCGAAGTCGCGGTCGCTGGCCGGAACGAGCGGCTGCCCGCGGTTGCCCAGCTGGATCGGCTCGATACCCCAGAAGTCGTTGCCACCCTGGTCGATGAAGTGGCCGACCTCGCGGATGCCGTTCTTGCCGAACTTGACGACGCGGAAGCCGGCGTCGTAGTAGGAGATATAGGCGAGATTCACGTTGGCCCGGGGGTCGGTCTGGACCTCGTGGACCGTGAGGTTCCCAAAGCCGGTCTTGAAGGCCGGGTCCAGCCCCTCCGGCACCGCGTAGGCGTCGATCTCCTGGAGGGTGTTGGCGTTCAGGAGATGGACGTAGCCCCACCCGTCGAACACGCCGCCCTTCGCGAACAGGCGCTCGCCGAGGGTGCCCTTGGCCGGCATGTCCAGCGTGTCGCCGCCGGTGTAGGCGGGGGCATCGTTGAACAGCTGGTGCATGGCCAGGTGGCCGATGCAGGAGCCCGAGGCCTGCCCGAGGACGGGGCTGCCCTGGCCGCCGCAGATGAAGCTGTCGGGCAGCAGCCCGTTGCGGCTCCCGGCGTGGCTCTGGCCGACGAAGACCATCTTGTAGCCGGCGAGCTCGCCGGTCTCGACCTTCTGCGAGAAGAAGCAGACGCCGCGGCTGAACACGATCGCGTCGGCGCCGGTCTGCGCCTTGGTGACGCTGGCGAGCACCTCGGCGCGGTCGCCGGTGCCGTTGCCGTCGACGTCCTCCGGGCAGCCCGAGCCGCCCCAGACGGTCGTCCCCGAGAAGCCCGACGGGAACTGGTCGGAGAGCGGGACGGTCCAGCCGAACTCGCCGCACGGCGTGGCACCGGCGTTGGGGCCGGTCTCGATGCTGCAGTTGGTCCGGGTCGGCGAGAAGTCCTCGTCGGTCCCCAGGATGAACTGGTTGTTGGAGCTCCACCACGCCTGGTGCCCGTTGCCCTCCGGAATGGCGAACCCGGTCAGCGGGTCGGGCGTGGGGTAGTCGGAGTCGTTGATGAAGACGGGGCTGGCCGGGTTCGTCACGTCCAGGAGCACCCAGCCGGCGTCCCAGTAGGAGTTGAGCGCGATCCACCTCGTCCCGATCCGCTTGACCTGGAAGTCGTGGTTGAAGACCGTGTCGCCGTTGGCCAGCGGCGACTGGGCCGCCGGCCAGTCGTTGAGGCCCGTCTCGGAGGCCATGACCGGAGCCGCCGGGTTGGTGATGTCGAGGATGTCGACGTCGGCGACCTCCTGGTTGTCGGCCATCATCACGTACGCCTTGCCCGTCGCCGGCGGGTTGGCCCCGGGCACGTACCAGGCGAACGCGCTGTGCACCGAGTGCACCCCGTTGATGTTGGGCGAGATGGCCGGCGTCGAGTCGCCCACGCCGCCGGCGAGCCGCACCGGGGCGAGCGGGTTGGTGACGCTCCACAGCGACACCCCGCCCTCGAACGGCTGGCTGGAGTCACAGCCCTCGTTGTTGTGCACCAGCAGGTCGCCGGTGAAGGACGGGGTGGCCATGTGGATGACGTGGACGCCTTCCCCCACGTAGGAGTTGGCGTGCGCCGGGATGAAGCCGACCTTGGTCGGACTGGCCGGGTTGGCGATGTCGACGATGTGCACGCCCGTCCCCTGCGCTCCCGGCCGCCCCGCACACTCGGGGTTGAACGCGCCGAGGTAGGCGTGGTTGCCGAACGCGCCGACGTCGCTGATGCCGCCCGTGACGTTGGTCAGCCGCACCTTGCCGACCAGCTCGACGTTGGCGCTGGAGGGCGGGAGGTGGCCGCCCGTGCCGCCGTGCTGGTCGTCGGCGGCGGGCGGCGGCCCGTCGGCGGGGTCATGGCCGCGCGCGTGGTCCGGAACCGACGCTCCCGCCGCGCCGGCCCACAGCACAAGGGTGAGCACAACCACCGGCAAGAGGACACTCCTACGGAACGACATTGTTCTTTCCTCCCCTCCCGGGGCCCTCTCCCGCGGGGGCACCTAAGGCGGGAGGAATCTACGTTCTGGGAGGACGCCGCGTCAACGCCGAAAGGAGCGAGACCGCCCTATTCCTCCGTGTCCTGCTCGGCGGCCGCCCGCTCTTGGGAGGGGCGCCCTTGGCGGCGCCCCTCCCTTCGCGCCTGGGTTACTTGGTGCGGGTGACGATGTAGAGGCCGAAGTTGATGTCGCTCAGGTAGATCCGGTCACCGAGCGGGTACGCGCCCCAGACGAAGGGGATCGGGTGCCTGGCCGCCGGGCCGAAGCCGGCGAAGACCCCCGTCGGGTCGAGGGTCGGCTTGGGCCGGTAGAAGCCGACCTCCCGCGGCGTGCTCGGGTTGGCGATGTCCACGATGCGCAGCCCGTCGGAGTACCAGCTCAGGTACAGCGTGGTCCCGCGGATCTGCGGGTTGTGGGCCGAGTAGAAGCCCGAGGTCGAGCTCGTCAGCGAGTGCGGCGTCGCGAAGTCGCTCAGGTGCCGCGGGCTTGTGGGATCGGCGGTCCCCCAGAGCCGCGCGAAGCCCCACGTGTCGCCGCGCTGCTTCGGCTCCCCGGCCGCGACCAGCTCGCCGGGGCTGAAGTCCTCGTCGGTGGTGACCAGCACCGTCCCGGCCGCGTTGGGCATCGCCGAGTGGGTGTCGCCCTCGCTGCCCGCCGGGTAGGGCGTGCGCCCCACCATGCCGACGGCGGCGGGGTTGGAGATGTCGACGATGACCGCGCCCGCGTCCCAGTAGGCGACGTAGGCGGTCATGCCGTCGGTGCTCGGCGAGGCGCTGTGGCCGAACACCGCCCCGAAATGGCCACGGCACAGCGGCTGCTGCCCGGCGGGCGGGGCGCAGTCGAACGGGGCCGGCAGGCCGATCCCTGCGATCCCGAAGGCCAGCCCGCCGTCCTTGCCGGCGCCCCAGTCGTCGGTCCGGGCCGGGTGGCGCGGGTCGGTGACCTCGACCAGCTGGAAGTCGCCGACCGTCCCACCCGAGGCGAGCTCCGAGAACGGCACGGCCGCCAGCGCGAACACCCGCTGCCCGCTCGCGCGGACCTGCTTGGTGAGCGAGACCTCGTGGGTGCCCCCAGCCCCGGTGTCGAAGAACCCCAGGTGCGCGGGGTGGCGCGGGTCGGTCACGTCCCACAGGTCGACACCGGTGCGCCCGGGAGCCTGGCCCTCAAGGCCGCAGTCCTGCAGGCCGACGGCGAGCAGGTCGCCGGTGAACGCCGGCGTCTGCACCGACAGGACCTCCATGTCCTCGGCGGAGGTGTTCGGGTAGCCGGCGGCCGTCGCCACCAGCCGCGGGCTGGCGGGGGTGGCGGCGTCGATGATCTTCACGCCCGTGCCCGGGCAGGGCCCGCTCCAGGTCCCCACGTAGGCGAAGGTGCCGTGCGCCCACACGTCGCCGTGGAGCCCGCCCGGGATGTGGAGCCGCCCGAGCTGGCGCGTGTGGCGGCCGGCCGGGGTGCTCGCGCCCGGGTCGGCGGCGGTGGAACGCAGGCCCGCCGCAGCCCGCAGCAGCCGGGTCGCCAGGGGGTGCTGACCCTCGTCCCCCTGCGCGGCCGCCCCGGGGGCGAGCTGTGCGGCCAGCAGCGCGGCGAGCACGGCGCCCACCACGAGAAAGCCCCTTCGTCGCATCATGGCCCTCCTGCTCCCTGACCCCACGTGGGTCGGCCCACCCTGTCCCCGACACGATTCGCCTGCCTGACCGGGCTGTCAACGGCCACCCGACGTAATGCCGGATCGCGCTGGCCGTAGCTCCTGCTGCTGCCAGACAACGACCCGCACCACCCGGAGGCACTCTTGGTGTGGAAGGTGACGGAGGCTTGCCGGTCCGGAACAAGCAGTACATCCCAGGTTGAGGTTTTCGAGAGGTCACTCTCAGGCGCCCGCAAGGGCAGGAGTTCCGGGGCGGTCCAGACCGGCGGTTACTCCCCATCGGCGGTGGCCGCGCCTTGCTGGCCAAGCGGATCGGCACGACATCAGCTCTTGACCGCAACGGTACAGAACGGCACAGTGAGGATATAGAGAGTGGCTCCCTTGGTGGGTTGGCTTCGCAGGTGATGCTGATGCTCGACCCGTCCGATGTCCCCTGGTGCCTTACCACCCCCGACGTGGCCTGTCCGGCCGCCGTGCCCGCTGGGCCTGGGCGCGCGCGCGACCCCCCTGCGGCCGGCGTCGCGGCTCCCGGTCGTTCGACCCACAAGGAGGTGGGTGGCGTGCGATCTCGTACCCGATGGACGGCGTTTATCCTCATGGCGGCCCTGGCTCTGGTGGTGGGCACCGCGTTTCCCGCGTCGGCAGACCATGCGACGCGGCCGCACACCCCGAACATCCATGCGCTGGGCCACAGCCCACAACCCGGCACGTTCGAGGTGCCCGACGGCCAGCGCACCGTCAACTCCGACATCGCCTTCTGGGGGAACCTGGCCTTCAACGGCAACTACAACGGGTTCCGGATCATCGACATCTCCGAGCCGGGCGACCCGGTGCTGCTCTCCCACACCCTCTGCAACGGCGACCAGGGCGACATCGTGGTCTGGCAGAACGTCCTGGTCCGGTCGTGGAACACCAAGCGGGCCGCTGAGAGGGATTGCGACGGGCAGACGGTGCCCGCGGGCTGGGAGGGCGTGCACGTCTTCGACATCAGCAACCCCGCCGACCCTCGGCTGGTGGCCTCGGTCGAGCTTCCGTGCGGTTCACACACGCTGACGGTGGCCGGCATCTCCAACGACCGGCTGATCGTCTATAGCAACAACTCCAGCAGCTCCGGCTGCGGCGTGGGCCTGGATCTTGCCGGCCAGAACGCCTTGGGCGACTTCATGGACGTCATCTCGGTGCCCCTGGACGACCCGGCGGGCGCCAGCCTCATGCACCGCGAGCCGCTCGCCGGACCGACCGACCCGACCGTCCGCACCGGGTGCCACGACGCGGCCGTGCTCCTCGGCGGCGTCAACCTGGCCGCCTGCGCCAGCGCCGACACCACCAACGTGTTCGACATCGGCGCCAACGCCTTGCCGGGCGGCAGCCTGGCGGACCCGGTGTTCCTGTACACGATCCAGGAGCCGGGCGTGGACGGCCACGCGGGCCGGTGGCACTCGGCCGCGTTCACCTGGGACGGCAAGGTGGTCATCCTCGGCTGGGAGCCCGGTGGCGGCGCCGCGCCCGAGTGCGAGGCGACCGACCCGCCGGTGAAGAAGAGCATGTTCTTCTACGACGCCGGCACCGGCGCCAAGCTCGGCCAGTGGACCCTGCCGCGTCCGCAGAGCGCCGCGGAGAACTGCACCATCCACAACTACAACGTCGTGCCGCTGCGAAGCGGCCGGTACGTGGCGGTCAGCGGCAACTACCAGGCCGGGACGTGGGTCACCGACTTCACCGACCCGGCCAGCCCGGTGACGGTGGCCTGGTCGGACCCGCCGCCGCTGGTGCCCACGCAGCTCGGCGGCGCCTGGTCCTCCTACTGGTACAACAACTTCGTCTTCGAGTCCGAGATCACCAAGGGCCTCAACGTCTTCCGGGTCAGCGACCCGCGCCTGGCAGGGGCGCGCGTCCTCGGCCACCTCAACCCCCAGACCCAGGAGTTCACGATCGGCTGACGGTTCACCGTGGGCCTCCCTTCGGGGAGGCCCACGTCCTCCCCATCGAAAGCCCGGAGGGTCATCGATGCGGAGACGACCACACCGAACCGTGTCGAGCGTCCAAGCTGCCGCTCCAAACCCCAGATCCCGCCTTAGCAGCGGTCGCGGTCGCGCGCGACTGCGCCCGTGGCCGCCGCCATCGGGCTCCTTGACCGTATGGGCTTCACCTATCGCGAAGGAGTGGTGTCGATGAGACGGACCCTGCGCAGCTCGCTTTCCCTCCTGGCCTTCCTGGCTGTCGTGCTCTGGGCGCTCCCGGCGGGCGCCGACCACCCCGGGCGCTACACCCCCAGCCCCGAGAGCACCAGCAAGAACATGAAGCTGCTCGGGTCCGCGCCGAGGACGAACCCGGCGTCCTTCTACCGCAACTCCGACCTCGCCTTCTGGGGACGGCTCGCGTTCGCCGGCAACTACGAGGGCTTCCGCGTGATCGACGTCTCCGACCCCGAGGCGCCGGTGGTGCTGGCCGACGTGAACTGCCCGGGCCAGCAGCATGACGTGTCGGTCTGGAAGAACCTGCTGTTCCTGTCGATCGACCGTCCCCTCATCGCGCCGGAGTGCGGCTCGCCACAGACACCGGTGGTGGGCGGCGTGATCACACCCGGGTTCGAGGGGATCCGCATCTTCGACGTGGCAAACCCAAGCAACCCGCGGTACGTCGGCGCGGTCGCGACCGACTGCGGCTCGCACACCCATACCCTGGTCCCCGACCCCGACGACGCCAGCCGCGTGCTCCTCTACGTGGCCTCCTACCCCGCGTCGGCGCTCGGCCCAACCCCGTTCGGCACCCAGTGCTCGCGCTCGGGCCCGGGCCACTCCAAGATCTCCATCGTCGAGATCCCCCTCGCCGCGCCGGCGCGGTCCCGCGTCATCGCCCAGCCCACCTTCGACCTGAACGACTTTGGCGCCCCCGGCTTCCGTGGCTGCCACGACATCACGGTCTTCATGGAACCGAGGATCGCGGCCGCCGCCTGCCTGAGCGAGGGGCAGATGTGGGACATCTCCGACCTGGAGCACCCACGCACCACCGCGCGCATCCACAACGCCAACGTCCAGATCTGGCACAGCGCGGCCTTCACCTGGGACAACAAGCTCGTCGTCTTCGGCGATGAGGCCGGCGGTGGTGGGGCGCCATTCTGCAAGGCCAGCGACCCGTCGACCGTCGGCGCCGCCTGGTTCTACCGGGTCGCCGACCTCGACAACCTCTCCGCCACCACCGAGGAGCAACCGCTCGGCCACTTCAAGATCCCGCGGCCCCAGGGGAACGTGGCCAACTGCACGATGCACAACTTCAACGTGATCCCGGTCGGCGGCCGCTACGTGCTCGTCTCCGCCAACTACTCGGGCGGCACGTCGGTGGCCGACTTCACCGACCCCGCCAACGCGGGCGAGATCGGGCACTTCGACCCGCACGGCGCGAACACTTGGTCGTCGTACTGGTACAACAACTTCATCTACACCAACGACTCCGGCCGCGGCGTGGACGTCGTGCTGCTGTCGGACCGTGTGCGGGCCGGGGCCCGCAAGTTCCCGTACCTCAACCCCCAGACCCAGGAATTCACGATCAGGTGAGCCACGGAGACCGCACGAGTGGGGATGGGCGAACCGCCGCCCATCCCCACGATCCTTTGCCTCGTCCAGACCGCACGCCTTCTCCCACGGGCTTGCACGCCGCATGGGGGAGGCATCCACCGACAAGCGTCGCCAGTCGCAAGGGAGGTAGCGATGAAGCGGAGGCTCCTTGCTGGGTTGGCCCTCGTCGTGCTCGGCCTCACCACGCCGGCCGTGGCCCGTGGTGACGTGGGCGTCGGGCCGGGCGGTGGGACGCCGGCCACCTCGTCCAACTTCACGCTCGTGGGCGCGACCCCGCTCTTCGGCCGTGGGATGAACGCCGCGCTCGCGGCCTACGACCACTACGTCTACGTCGGGAACCGCACCGATGGCTCCAGCCGCTGCGGCATCGGCGATCCGCGGCGGGACGTGAACATCGACTCGTGCCCGCACCCGCATCCGGGAATCCTGGTCGCCGACGTCGCGGACCCGGCGAGCCCGACCGTGGTCGGGGAGTTCGGCGACGAGTTCGTGACCGGCGTCAACCAGGGTCAGACGTCGCGGGAGCTTCGCGTATGGCCGCAGCAGAAGCTGCTGATGGTCATGTACTTCCGCTGCAGCACGGTGATCCACGCCTGTCCGCCCAGCCCCGACACCTGGCGGATCCGCTTTTTCGACTTGACCGACCCGGTGCACCCCACGCCCGTGGCGACCTACGTCCCCTCGCGGAAGCCGCACGAGATGTACCTCTGGCTCGACCCGAAGAACCCGGCGCGCGCGCTGCTGTGGCTGTCGACGCCGACGGCCTCGGCCGACCCCGCGAGCGCGAACCTGGTCATCACCGACATCAGCCGGGCGCGCGAGGGCGTCTTCACCGAGATCGCGAAGGGGAACTGGAACCAGTTCTTCCCCGGCGCGTCGAACCCGGCGACCTACGACTTCGACCTCGCGCTCCACTCGATGACCCCGTCGGTCGACGGGACGCGGACCTACCTGGCCTACCTGCGCGGGGGGTTCGGCGTGCTCGACACCAGCAAGGTCGCCAACAACGAGATCCCGGCCGGGACGGTGGAGTCGCTGAACGACGACCTGCTGACGCGGGTGCCGTTGCCGACGTGGGGGACCGGGCCGCACTGCGAGGGTCACACGCCTGCCGGCTGTGCGGAGAGCCACTCGGCGGTGCCGCTGCCCGGCCGGCCGTTCGCCATCACCATCGACGAGGTCTACGGGACCTTCACGGTGTCGTCCTTCGGCTGGCCGTGGGGCTGGATGCGGACCTGGAACGTCGCCCAGCCGCGCCAGCCGCGTATGCTCGGCGAGTACAAGATCCTCCAGAACACCACGGCGTACACGCCTGCGCCGGGCGAGAACGAGTTCACGTCGTACTCCTCGCACAACCCCACCCCGACGCGGAACCTCGTCCTTGACGCGTGGCACTCGGGCGGCCTGCAGGCGATCGACGTGTCCGACCCGGGGCTGCCGGTGCAGGCCGGCTGGTTCTCACCGGCGCCGCTGCCAGCCGTCGCCAACGAGGACCCGGCCCTGTCGCGCGGGCCGAACAAGGTCGTGATGTGGAGCTTCCCGATCGTCAAGGACGGTCTGATCTACGCCGTCGACATCCGCAACGGGCTCTTCGTCCTCCGCTACACGGGGCCCCGCGCAAAGGAGATCGACGCGATCCGTTTCCTCGAAGGGAACTCCAACCTCGGCGACGCGCTTCGCATCGCAACCAGCGCGGGGTAGGGAGCCGACCCGGCGGGAGGCCGGTGCCGGCCGCCGACCTCCCGCTTCCGCCACGCAGCCAGCGACCGATACACGTAGTGTCATCGGCCGTCCCGCTGAGCGGTCCCATCGGGGCTGTGCGGCTGGGCTCCCTAGGAACCAGGCCGGGTAAACCAGCTGGCGAAGGTCTGGGCGTAGAAGAGGTCTCCGGACACCTTCAGCTTGCCGGTCATGAACGCCTGCATGCCGGGCAGCCTGTTGGTGACCAGCTGCAGGAAGTCGCCCAAGCCGATCTTGAGGGTCACCCGTGGGCTCTCGGCGGCGCCCCGCTCGACCTCGCAGCGGCCGTCGGCGATGCGCATCGCGTAGGGGTGCACGCCGTCGGGGGCTGTGATCTCGTACTGCACGGTCGCCTGCTGCCCGGCCGCCTTCTCCGCGTTGAACGAGTCGACCATGCCCTGGAACACCTGGTCGAGGGTGCCGTCGACGCCGCCCTCCTGGCTCTGGATGGCGGCCACCAGATCCTCTTTGGAGAGCCGGTCGACGGCGGCGACGAGCTGGTCGTAGTCCGAGGCGTTGATCTCGTTCATTGCGTGTCCCTTCGGCAGGGCGGCCAACCGCCACAGCCTATCGCGACGACGCCGTCGCCGAGGAAGGGCCCGGCCCGCACTTGAGCCGAGGGACCTGAGGCCCTTTACTTGCCCTGCCCGGCACGCAGGGCCGAACTCCCCGAGGGGGATCACGATGGCCAGGACGCCAGACACCGGCGCCGTCCCCGTCACGGCGGCCGAGGGCGACGGCGAGCGCAGCGAGGAAGCGCGTCATGCCCGGGACTGGGCCGCTTACCGGTGGGGGGTGCTCGCCAGCCTCGGCGCGCTCACCGTGTTCCTCGGCGCGCGCGCCGTGGTCGCGGCCCAGGCGGTGCTCATCCGGGCCCTGATCGCGCTGTTCTTCGCGGTCAGCCTCGACCCGGCGGTGCGCTGGCTGAACCGCCGCGGCGTCAGCCGGGGGCTTGCGGTGGCCGTCATCTTCGGGCTCGCCCTCGGTCTGGTGGTCGGGTTCCTTGTCTCCACCATCCCGGCGCTGGTCAGCCAGTTCCAGACGCTCACCGCCGACCTGCCCCGCTACCTCGACGAGCTCAACCAGCGCTCGCGAGGCTTCCGGATCCTGAACCGGCAGTTCGACCTGTCCAGCCAGCTCCAGGGGCTGCTCGGCAGCCTGCCCTCCCGGCTCGGCAGCGGCGTGCTCGGGTTCGCCGGCCAGGTGTTCGGGGCGCTGTTCAGCGGCCTCACCATCCTCGTGCTCACCATCTACTTCATGGCCGACCTGCCGCGGCTGCGCCACGGGCTGGTCCGGCTGATGCCCCGCCACCGCCGGGCACGCTCGGCCGAGGTCGTCGACCTGGTGGTCGACAAGGTCGGCGACTACATGATCGGCAACATCCTCATCTCGATCGTGGCGGGGGTCGCCTCCTACGTCGTGTTCCTGGTGCTCGGCGTCCCGTTCGCGATCCCGCTCGCCATCCTGGTCGCCTTCTGCGACCTCATCCCGATGGTCGGCGCCACCCTGGGAGCGATCCTCTGCGTCGCGGTGACCGTGTTCGCCGCCGACATCTGGCCGACCTCGGTCCTGGTGGCCATCTTCTTCGTGGCCTACCAGCAGCTCGAGAACTACGTGATCGCCCCGCGCATCCTGAAGTCGACGGTCGACATCTCGGCCGCCGCGGTGCTGCTCGCCGGCCTCATCGGCGCGACCGTCCTCGGGCTGGTCGGCGCCCTGATGGCGATCCCGGTCGCCGCCGCCGTGAAGGTCCTCAACGCCCAGCGGATGGCCGCCGAGGAAGCCGCGTACGGGCCGGTCCCAGCCCCCACCGGCGCCGAGCCCGGAGCGGCGCAGGCGGGGGCCGAGCACCGGCGGGGCGAGGACCCGGCCCCCTGATCCTTCGGCCAGGCGGCGCTGCGCCGGGCGAGCCACGGCCGCCCGCCTGGCCGGCCGCTCACCCGACGCGTTCCAGCAGGGCGTGGCCGAGCCGGTGGCCCGAGCGCCAGGCGCCCTCGACCTTGGCGCCCTCGCACCAGTCGCCGCACAGGCCGACCGGCGCGTGCCCCTCGCCGAGCAGCCAGGGCGCGTCCACGCCCTCCCGGACCTGCGCATGGGCCCAGCGCTGGTGGCTGGTCCAGGCCGGCGCCGCCGCCCAGCTTCCACACACCCGGGCGGTGGCGGCGACCAGCTCGCTGGTGACCCTGGCAGGGTCGTCGCCCCAGTGGGCCCGGGTCCACGCCCCGGTGGCGTGGGCGACCAGGACCGTGCCGGCCGGGTCGTGGCGCTTGGAGGAGTCGTGGCAGAGGAACGAGAGCGGCCCGCCATCGACGAACACACCCCGCCAGGTCGGCGGGGCCGCGGCCGGATACCCGGCTGCCAGCGCCCAGCACGGGTCATAGGCGGCCCGGGCCGCCGTCCCGGCCAGCTCCTCCAGACCGGGGACGCCGGTGAGCAGCTCGACCGCCTGGGGAGCGGGCAGGGCGAGCACCAGCGCCCGCGCCGCCCAGCCGCCCTCCGGCGCGGTGGCCAGCTCCCAGCTCCGGCGCGCCCGCTGGAGGGTGGTGACCCGGACCTGCCGGTGCACGGTGAGCCCGCGGGCGAGCTGCCTGGCAAGCGTGGTCATGCCGTCGGGGAACGCCCAGCGGACCCTGCCCGACTCGGCCGGCCCGCCCTCGGCGAGCCGCCCGCGCTCGTAGCGGTGCAGGCGGGTCGCCCAGGGCTCGGCCAGGCCGGTAGCGGCCAGCCGGCGCAGCAGCGCCGCAAACTCGGGGTCGCCCGCGGTCACGTACTGAGCGCCATGATCGACGATCGTCCTGGCAACCCGCCGGGTGGCCGTCCGCCCGCCCACGTCCCGGCTCTTCTCGAGCACGACCACGCGCATGCCGGCGTCGGCCAGCACCCGCGCGCAGGCCAGGCCGGAGACCCCGGCCCCCACCACCACGACCGGCTGACGGGACGGCATCCGACCTGCGCCCTACCCGAAGTCGATGCTCGCGTACGTGCTGAGCTTGGAAAACTGATGGCGGGCCTCGACCAGGCGCACCGTGCCCGACTTGGAGCGCATCGACAGCGACTGGGTGGTCGCCCCGCGCCGGTCGAAGCGCACGCCCCGCAGCAGCTCGCCGTCGGTCACGCCGGTGGCAGCGAAGAACACGTTGTCGCCCGAGACCAGGTCGTCGATGGTGAGCACCTGGTCCAGGTCGTACCCGGCGTCCAGGGCGGCCTTGCGCTCGGTGTCGTTGCGGGGCCAGAGCCGGCCGAACATCAGTGCGTCCAGGCACTTCAAGGCGCACGCTGCGATGACCGCCTCGGGCGTCCCGCCGACGCCGACGAGCATGTCGACGCCGGTGCCGTCGCGGGCGGCCATGATCGCGCCGGCCACGTCCCCGTCGGGGATCAGCTTGATGCGGGCGCCCGCCTCGCGAACCTCGCGGATCTTGTCCTCGTGCCGCGGCCGGTCGAGGATGCAGACGGTGAGGTCGGGCACCTTGCCGCCCTTGGCGGTGGCCAGCGCCCGGAGGTTGTCGCCGATGGGCGCGTCGAAGTCGATCACCTCGGCGCCCTCCCTGCCCACCACCAGCTTGTCCATGTAGACGCAGGGGCCCGGGTCGAACATCGTGCCCCGGTCGGACAGGGCGACCACGGCGATGGCGTTCGGCATGCTCTTGGCGGTCAGGGTGGTGCCGTCCACCGGGTCGACCGCGATGTCGACCTGCGGGGGCGTGCCGTTGCCGATCTCCTCGCCGTTGTAGAGCATGGGCGCGTTGTCCTTCTCGCCCTCCCCGATGACCACCACGCCAGTCATCGACACCGACCCGAGCACCGCCCGCATGGCGTCGACCGCGGCCTGGTCGACCAGCTCCTTGTCGCCGTAGCCCATCTTCCGGGCGGCGGCCATGGCGGCAGCCTCGGTCACGCGGACGAGCTCGAGGGCAAGGTTGCGATCGGGGGCTTCGCTGCCTGGTCGAGTGCTCATCGGGCACCTCCCGTTCGTGGCTCGCGGCCCGCCGGGCCGCCTGCTCGACAGTAACAGCTCGCGGGTCCGCAAGGCGTCCCCGCGGCGTCCCTGCCGCAAAAGGCTGGCGTAGGCCGCCGCGGGTTCGCAAGGCGTCCCCGCGGCGTCCCTGCCGCAAAAGGCTGGCGTAGGCCGCCGCCGTCGCTTACCCTTTGAGTGGAAGGTCCCGGCCCACGCGGGCGAGGCGGCCTCCGGCAGCAGGGCCCTGGCGCCCCCGATCCCACCCGGACGGCGCCGTGGGCCCGCTGCACGTTCCGGGCCGAAGGTGCAGTGGCACGGGCATGCTTGCTCCGCCGGCCGTGGTTGGGTCAGGCTGTGCCTCACGGACAGCGCCGCCTGGTGAACAGCCGGAGGAAGGCGCGATGAGCGGCAGCCACAGCCACGCCCCGGTACCGGTCGCCGGATCGCGCGAGGGCGAGGACGAGGGGGTGCGGGCGGTCACCCGCGCCGCCATCGCCCTCGCCCTGACCGCCGCCGTGGAGCTCGCGTTCGTCGCCGTGAGCGGGTCGGTCGCCCTGCTCGCCGACGGGCTCCACAACCTGGGCGACGTGTTCACCACCGCCACCCTGCTGATCGCCTTCCGGGTCGGCCGCAGGCAGCCCGACCGCCGCTACACCTTCGGCCTGGCCAGGGCGGAGGATGTGGCCGGCGTGCTGGTGGTGCTGGCGATCGCCGCCTCGGCCGGGCTGGCGCTGGTCGAGTCGCTGGCCAAGCTGGCCGGTCCGGGCGGCCCGCTGCGCAACCCGGGCTGGGCCCTTGCCGCCGCGCTGACCGGCATGGCCGGTAACGAGGCCGTCGCCCAGTACAAGATCAGGGTCGGCCAGCGCATCAACTCGGTGCCGCTCGAGGCCGACGGCCGCCACTCGCGCGTCGACGGCCTGGCCAGCCTGGCCGCCGCGGCCGGCATCGCCGGCGCCTGGGCGGGCTGGCCCGCGGCCGACCCGCTGGCCGGGCTGCTGCTCTCGGCCGTGATCGCCTGGGTGCTGGCCGGCACCGTCCGTGACGTCCTGGCCCGGCTGATGGACCGGGTCGACCCCGAGGTCATCGGCCGGATCGAGCAGGCCGCCGAGTCCGTCGAGGGCGCGGGGGCCGCACATGCGGTCCGCGCCCGCTGGGTGGGCCGCACGCTGCACGTGCTCATCCACGTGGGCGTGGACCCGGAGCTGCCGCTCGGGCGCGCCCACGACCTCGGCGAGCGGGTCAGGCACCGGATCTTCCACGCCGTGCCCGGCGTGTCCGAGGTCGACGTCCACCTCGACCCGGCCGGGGTCGACGAGCACGACAGCCACGGCGAGACGCTGCATCACACCCGGCCCGGCACGGGCCGGACGGAGCACGAGCATCACCAGCACGACCACGCGCACGACCACGGGTGAGGTCCCGGGCTGCGCCACCCGGAGCCGCCCGGCTCAGGGAAGGACCGCGACGACCAGGAGGTGGGCAGGTGCTGACCGAGGTGGTGGTGAGGCTCGAGGACCGGCCGGGGACGCTCGCCACGCTGGGGGAGCTGCTCGGCGCGCACGGCGTCGACATCCAGGCCGTCGCCGTGCTCGTCCTGCCGGCCGGCGGCGCCCTCGCCCACCTGGTGGTGGAGCCCGCCGACGTGGCCGTGCGGGCCCTGCGCGAGGCCGGCCTGGCCCCCGAGCGGGTCCGCGAGGTGCTGGTGGTGACGCTCGAGGACGAGCCGGGCGCGCTCGGCCGCTACTGCCGGCGGCTGGCCGACGCCGGGATCAACCTTGAGGCGGTCTACCTGGCCGGCGAAAAAAACGGCAAGCAGCTGGTGCTCGCAGTAAGTGACCTGGCGGCAGCCCGTGAAATCTAGCCTGCCGGCCGCTCCTTGACCGCGACCACCACCCGGTCGGCCACGCCAGGGGGGACCGAGTACTCGCGGAAGTTGATGCGGACGTGGAGCCATCCCCCGCCCGGCGTCTCGACCACGTAGACCGCGGCGCCCCGCCGCAGCGGCGATTCGGGCGCAGGCCGGTGCTCGGGCGCGAAGCGGAGCTCCACGATCGTGCCCTCGGCGCCCGCGCCCAGCGCGGCGAGGAGGCAACGCTCGGGTCCTGCGTCGCTGCTTGCGTCCACGGAACCTCCGGCGCCTCAGAGGGCCCGGAAGTGGCACGTCAGCGGCCTGGCCAGGAGGCGCTCCACCGGGGATGCGGCGACCTTCCCGTACAGCGGGTCCAGGGCGGCGGCCGCGGTCATGCCGTCCCAGCAGCTCACCGCGAGCAGGTCGGGCCCGTCGCGGAGGATGACCCCGCCCTGGAAGCCCGGCCGGGCCCGCTCGAACGGCCCGATCTCAGAGCTCCAGAGCGCGACCATGGTGAGCGCCTCGTGCTCCGAGTGGGCGGTCGCGCGTAGCACCCGAGCGATCATCGTTCACCTCGCCCTCACCCGCCCGCGGCCACCCATCGTGGCCGCCCACGCTACGCACCTGCTCAGAAGTCCTGTCCGTAACTTGACGGGAAGGCCCTGGTCGCTGACCCGGGTTATGGGCAGAACTTCTGGTGACCTGCTTAGCTATCGACGCCAGCGGGCCACCCCATCACCCACCCTCCGGATAGCCCTGTCGTAGTCAGAAATAACTAGCAGGCCGGCTGGGCGGGGGGCCGTCCAGGAACGGGTCGTGGGACCATGGGCCGTCCCTCCAAGCGACGGGAGCAGGCCATGCCGACCGATCTCGAGCTCCTCGCCCGCCTGGCCCTGGCGGCCGTGCTGGGCGGGGCCGTCGGCGTCGAGCGCACCCAGGACGAGGGCGGCGACCGCGTCCAGCTCGTGGTCAGGCTGCCGCCCCGCTACGGGCCCGAGCGGTTCCTCGAGGCGCTCCTCGGGCTCGAGGGCGTCCGCGAGGTGGAGTGGGAGCGCTAGCTCAGGGTGCCGCAGCGCCCATGTCGACGTAGAGGTCGCCCCGTGCGGACCGGACCGGGGCCCGGCGCAGCGCCGGCGTCCCCGTCCGCCTGGGCCGACCATCGGCGTCCCAGGCCGCGCCCTGGCAAGGGCGTGCGAAGCCCGGCCCGGCCGCGGTGACCGGACAGGGGCCTGGCTCAGCCAGGAATGCCTGCACCAGCCCGGCCCGGCGGTCGACCACCACCACCACCCGACCCGTAGCTGCCGGTACCTCGGTAACCGACCCCTCCGGGAACGCGGCCACGGCCGCCACCCGCACCCAGGGCGCGCCCGGACGGCCTCCCTTGGCCAGCAGCAGGGTTCCGGCGACCAGGATGACGACCGCGAACAGGCTCGCCGCGAGGAGCCAGCCCAGTCCGAGCTGGGTGCGCAGGATGAGCTTGCGGGCCTTGGCCGCCCGCGGCGGCAGGTAGGCGGTGCGCGGGGTCTCCGGACGCGGGTCGGGCATGGACGGTCGGGGCTCCTTGGCGGGGTGGGGACGGCTGTCCCCCGGGTAGTATCTTCCCGGCACCGGTCGGGCCACAGGGTAGGCCGCCTCGGCGGCGCTCTGGCGCGCGGCTGGCCGGCACTCCGGAGGCGGAGCCGACCGAGGTGCCGAGGGATACGGCCAGGACGCGAATGCCGGGCTTGGTCGCGAGCGAAAGGACGGCGTGCCGTGGCGCAGGGACGCATCCGGGTGGTGGTGGCCAAGCCGGGGCTGGACGGGCACGACCGCGGCGTCAAGGTGGTCGCCCGTGCCCTGCGCGACGCGGGCTTCGAGGTCATCTACGCGGGCCTGCACCAGACCCCGGAGCAGATCGTGGCCGCCGCCATCCAGGAGGACGCCGACGCGGTGGGCCTGTCGATCCTGTCCGGCGCGCACATGACCCTGTTCCCCCGCGTGGTCGAGCTCCTGCGCGAGCGCGGCGCCGGCGAGGTGCTCGTCTTCGGGGGCGGCATCATCCCCCAGGAGGACATCGTCGCCCTCAAGGAGCAGGGCGTGTCAGAGATCTTCACCCCTGGAACCCCTACCCAGAAGATCGTCGACTGGCTGCGGGCGGCGGTGGGCCCGGCCGCCTGACCCCGACCCCTGAGCCGAGGCGGCCCTGTGCGCCCGCGGCGGCGGGACGGAGCCGCGGACGAGGAAGGTGCAGCGATGGACCTGCTCGAGCATCAGGCGAAGGAGCTGTTCGCCAAGCACGGCGTCGCCGTCCCCAGAGGCAGGGTCGCCTGGTCGCCCGAGGAGGCCGAGGCGGCAGCGGCCGGGCTGGGCGGCACGGTCGTGGTCAAGGCCCAGGTCCAGATCGGGGGCCGCGGCAAGGCGGGCGGCATCCAGCTCGCCAAGGACCCGACCGAGGCCAGAGCCCAGGCCGAGCGGATCATCGGCATGGACATCCGCGGTCACACCGTCCGCCGGGTGCTCGTCGAGGAGGCATCCGAGATCGCCAACGAGTACTACCTGGCGATCCTGCACGACCGGGCGAGCAAGGGCTACCTGGCGATGGCCTCGGCCGAGGGCGGCATGGACATCGAGGAGGTCGCCGCGACCAAGCCTGGCGCGATCGTCAAGGTCGGCGTCAACCCGCTCGTCGGGCTGCGGCCCTACCACGTCAACCAGCTCCTGTACGGAGCCGGGTTCCCCCCCGAGACCCACAAGGGTGCGGCCGAGATCGTCACCAGGCTGTACGAGGTGCTCACCGCCGAGGACTGCATGCTGGTCGAGGTCAACCCGCTCGTGGTCACCAGCGACGGGCAGGTCAAGGCCCTGGACGGCAAGGTGACGCTGGACGACTCCTCGCTCTACCGCCATCCTGAGCTCGAGGAGATGCGCGACACCTTCGCGGTCGACCCCCAGGAGCAGGCGGCCAAGGAGAAGGGCCTCAACTACATCAAGCTGGACGGCTGGGTCGGCATCATCGGCAACGGCGCCGGCCTGGTCATGTCCACCCTCGACGTGGTCGCCCAGGTCGGCGGCAAGGCCGCCAACTTCCTCGACATCGGCGGGGGCGCGTCGGCCGAGACCATGGCGGCCGGGCTCGAGGTCATCCTCTCCGACGCCAAGGTCCGCAGCGTCTTCGTCAACATCTTCGGCGGCATCACCCGCGGCGACCTGGTCGCCCAGGGCGTCCTCGACGCCCTCGACCGGCTCGGCGACAAGGTCACGGTGCCGCTCGTCGTCCGCCTGGACGGCACCAACGCCGAGGAGGGCCGTGAGCTGCTCGCCGAGTCCCCCTCGGACAAGGTCGTGCCCGCCGCCACCATGCTCGAAGCGGCCAGAAAGGCCGTTGAGCTCGCCGGTGCCACCCCCAAGGAAGGTGCGTAGCCATGGCCATCCTCGTCGACGCCGAGACCCGCCTGGTCGTCCAGGGGCTGACCGGGCGCGAGGGCCGCTTCCACGCGCTGCGCAACCGGGAGTACGGCACCAACCTGGTTGCCGGCGTCACCCCCGGCAAGGCCGGCCAGGACGTCGAGGGCGTCCCCGTCTTCAACACCGTGGCCACCGCGGTGGCCGAGACCGGCGCCAACACCTCGCTGATCTTCGTGCCCGCCCGCTTCGCGGTCGACGCCCTCTACGAGGCGGTCGACGCCGGCATCGCCACCGTCGTCCTCATCACCGAGAACATCCCGGTCCTGGACATGACCCGCGCCTACAACTACGTCCGGGCCAAGGGCGTCGCCCTGGTCGGGCCCAACTGCCCAGGGGTCATCTCGCCCGGCAAGGCCAACGTCGGCATCATCCCGGGCGAGATCACCCACCCGGGACCGGTCGGGCTCGTCTCCCGCTCGGGCACCCTCACCTACCAGGTGATGTACGAGATGGCCGAGGCTGGGGTGGGGCAGACCACCGCCGTCGGCATCGGTGGCGACCCGGTGGTCGGCTCGAGCTTCATCGACATCCTGGCCCGCTTCGAGGCCGACCCGGAGACCGAGGCGGTGGTGATGATCGGCGAGATCGGCGGAGACGAGGAGGAGAAGGCGGCGCGATTCAAGGCCGACAACATGGGCAAACCGGTCGTCGCCTACATCGCCGGGTTCGAGGCCCCCCCGGGCAAGCGCATGGGCCACGCCGGCGCGATCATCTCCGGGTCCAGCGGTACCGCCAAAGCCAAGGCGGAGGCGCTGGAGGCCGCCGGGGCCCAGGTCGGTCGCAACCCGACCGAGACCGCCGAGCTGGCCGTGGCCACGATCAAGGGCTGAGCGGCAAGGCGCGGGACCAGGACACCCTGCTCGCTAGGCTCGACCCGATCGACACCGCCATCGTCGCCCAGACCCCCCGGCGCCTCCAGGTCCGGTAGCACGCGCCCGCGCCCGGCTGCCGGGGCTTGATCGCCGTGGGACGATAGGTCCGGAAGCGCCAGCTTCGTCGTTCTGACCCGACCGCCTCCGCGCCGAGCTCGCCCATGCCGCAACCGCAACCGCGTAGCCTCGCCCGCCTCGCCCGGGCCCTGGGCGCCTGGCTGCTCGCGCTCCTCGCCTCGGTGGCCGTGTTGCCCGGGTTCGTGACCGACGCCGCCGCGGGCCCGGGCGGTCGCGCGGCTTCCCTGCTCGCCGTTGCCACCCCCGCCGGGGACGCCGGCGGCACCGCCGCGGCGGGGAGCGCGGCCGACGAACGCCGGGCCTGGCTGCTGGGGCGGCAGGCGGCGTGGCGGGCGGCCGCTGACCGGGTCGCCGCCGAGCAGGTCGCCCGCGGGTCGGGGGCCACGGCGGCGGCGACCACGCGAGCCTGGGTGGTGCCTGCCGGGGCCGACCTGACCATCCCGCCGCTCGTCCTGCGCGCCTACCGGACAGCGGCGGGATGGGCCTCGGGGTTCGACCCGGGCTGCCGGCTGTCGTGGAGCGTCCTGGCCGGGATAGGGCGCATCGAGTCCAACCACGGCCGCTACGCCGGCGCGGCAGCGCGGTTCAGCGTGGGTGGCGACGTGAGCCCGCCGATCCTCGGTCCCGCCCTGGACGGCCGGGTCGGGTTTGCCGCCATCGCCGACTCCGACGGGGGTCGGCTGGACGGGGACCGGATCTGGGACCGGGCGGTCGGCCCGATGCAGTTCCTGCCCTCGACGTGGCGGTCGCTCGGGCGGGACGGCAACGGCGACCGGGTGGCCGACCCGGGGAACCTGTTCGACGCCGCGGTGAGCGCGGCCGCCTACCTCTGCCTGGGCGGGGGTGGCGACCTCTCCGGCCCGGCCCGGCTCCGCCAGGCGGTCTTCGGCTACAACCACTCCTGGTCGTACGTGGACACCGTGCTCGGCTGGGCGACGTTCTACGCGCAGCGGATCGGCGGCGGGCCCGGCGTGCTGCCCCCGCTCCCCCTGGCCACAACGGCGCCGGGCCCGCCAGTCACCACCGGCCCCACCGCCACGCCCGCCCCGACGACGCACCCGCCCAGCACGACCACCACGCCGCCCGGCACGACGCCGACCACCACGCCGCCGGCCAGCACGACGACCGGCCCGGTGTCGACCACGACACCGGTGACCACGACAACCCTGGCACCGACGACGACGCTCCCGTGCGCGCCGCCGACGACCACCACGCTGCCGCCGGGCTCGACGACGACCACGACGACCACCACGCTGCCGCCGGGCTCGACGACGACCACGACGACCACGACCACGCTGCCGCCCTGCCCGACCTCCACCGTCGGCACGAGCCGTCCGTAGCCGGCGGCCCGGTCCCAGGCCCTGGCCTCGGCTCCGCACCGCGGCCGGCGCCGGGACTTGGGCCCGGCCGGGCCGGCTACCGCAGCAGCAGCACCAGGGGGAGGACCGGGCCGGCGCCGGCCTGGCGGAGGGCGGCCCCCGCGGTGGTCAGGGTCCAGCGCGAGCTGGCCACGTCGTCGACCAGCAGCACGGCGCCGCGCGGCACAGGACCGCCGCCGGCGACCGCGAGCGCGCCGTGGACGTTGCGGCACTGATGGGTGCTGTTGGACATCGTGGCCTGGGGGGCGGCGTCCCGGGCCCGCTCGAGGACCGGGTGCAGCGGGAGCCGACCAAGCTCGGCGATGCAGGTGGCCAGGCTCTCCACCAGCCGGGGGTGGGAACGTGAGGGCACGAACGTCACCCAGGTCGGCCGGGTCGCCCACTCCCAGCGGGCGAGCACCCGGACCACCCCCTGCACCACCTCCTCGGGCGCCGGCCCGTCGGTGGCCAGCAGCCTGGCGACGACTCGCCCCCAGCCGGCGTCGGCCGCGCCAGCCGTGGCCAGCGCCCGCCCGGGCTCCACCCGCAGCTCGGGCGGGATGGTGCCGACCAGGCCGTCCAGACCGCGCGGCCAGAGCCGGCGGGGCTCGACCACGGTGTCGTGGCCGAGCAGGAACGCGCCCGCCTCGGCGGCGAGCGCCGGGTCGGCCGCGGCCGGGGGCCGGTGCCCGGTGCAGTTGGCACAGCGGCCGCAGTCGGCCGGGCCCGGGTCGTCGAGCTGGCGGCGCAGGTAGGCCATGAGGCAGGCATCCGTGGTCGCGTAGGCGAGCATCGCGGTCTGCTCGGCCTCGCGGGCGGCCGCGACCCGGGCGTGGCGCTCCTCGTCGTAGGTCCAGGGCGCCCCGGTGCGCGCCCAGCCTCCCCGCTCGCGGCGCACCGCCCCCTCGACGTCCAAGACCTTGAGCAGCGCCTCGATACGGCTGCGGCCGAGGTTCACCGTCTCCTCGATCGCGGTCGCAGGCAGCGGCCCGGGCGCCCGGTCCAAGGCGTCGAGCACCTTGGCGACCAGGTCCCGGGGTGGGAACGCAGTGGTCGCGAACCAGTCCCAGATCGAGCGGTCCTCCGCGCCGCACAGCAGCACCGCCTCGGCCCGCGGGAGGGCTCGGCCGGCCCGGCCGACCTGCTGGTAGTAGGTGACGGGGGAGTCGGGGGACTGGAAGTGGACCACGAAGGCCAGATCGGGCTTGTCGAAGCCCATGCCCAGGGCGGAGGTGGCCACCACCACCTTCACCGTGCCCGCCCGCAGGGCGCCCTCGACCGCGGTCCGCTCGTCTGGGTCGGCCTGGCCGTTGTAGGCGCGCGCGTCGATCCCGCGGGACGACAGCCAGGCGGTGACACGCTCGGTGTCGGCCACGGTGAGGCAGTAGACGATGCCCGAGCCCGGCAGCCCGGGGAGCTGCTCGGCCAGCCAGGCCAGCCGCTCGGCCTGGCCCGGCAGGCGCAGGACCGAGAGCACCAGGCTCTCCCGGTCGAGCGAGCCGCGCAGGGTCACCGGGGCGACGCCGAGTTGGTCGGCGACGTCGGCCATGACACGGCGGTTGGCCGTGGCCGTGGTGGCCAGCACCGGCACGTCCGCGCCGATGGCGTCGAGCACCCTGATGATGCGCCGGTAGTCGGGACGGAAGTCGTGGCCCCAGTCGGAGATGCAGTGCGCCTCGTCGATGACGAGCAGCCCGGCCGCGGCCGACAGGGCGGGCAGCACCTCGGTTCGGAACAGGGGGTTGTTGAGCCGCTCGGGCGAGACCAGCAGCAGGTCGACCTCGCCGGCGGCGAGCGACCGCTCCACCTCGGACCACTCGCCGTGGTTGGTCGAGTTGATCGTGGCGGCTCGGATGCCGATGCGCCGGGCGGCCTCGATCTGGTCGCGCATCAGCGCGAGCAGCGGCGAGACGAGCAGGGTCGGGCCGGCGCCGGCGTCGCGCAGCAGCCGCGTGGCCAGGAAGTACACGGCCGACTTGCCCCAGCCGGTCCGCTGGACGACCAGCGCCCGCCGGCGCTCGACCACGAGCGCGCCCACGGCGGCGAGCTGGTCCGGGCGGAGCGCCGCCTCCGGCCCGGCCAGCCCGGTGAGCAGCGCCTGCGCCCGCGCCGGCAGCGTGGCCGGATCGACCGGCCGCGCCGCCCCACGGGCCGGGCCGTGTGCCGCCGCGACCGGGTCGCTCGCCGCCGGAGCAGGGTCGCCCGCCCCCGGGACCAGGTCAGGGGGCGGGCGGGGCGGGTCAGCGGCCGCTGCGAGCGCCGGGCGGGGCGGGACGTGGCCGTTGACCTGTGGTGGGGCACAGTTGCCGCCCCGTGTGGCTGGCGGGGCGGCGGCAACGGAGCGGCGGCGGGCGTCGGCGCGGCGCAGGATGTGGCCGGACGGGGGCCACGGGGCCCATTCCGGAGCGAGCGGTGGTCCCGGGAGCCACTCGAGGTCGGCGAGGGTGCGGAGGCCCCGGACGGCCGCCTCGGCGAGATGGACGCGGAGCAGCCTGGCGGTCGCGCGCGCGTCGGAAAGGGCCGAGTGCGGCTCGGCGTGCTCGATGCCGAAGGTCTGGCAGCAGTCCACCAGCCGGCACTCGAGCTCGGGGTGGAGCAGGCGGGTGAGCTGGGCCGTGCAGAGCGCGGCGACGGGCGGGAGCGTGCGGCCGGCGAGCTGGAACTCGGCGCGGAGGAAGCCGACGTCGAACAGGACGTTGTGGGCGACCACCACGGCACCCTCCAGCAGCCTGGCCACGTCGCCGGCGACCTCGGCGAAGGCTGGTGCGGCGGCGACCATGCCGTCGGTGATGCCGTGGATCTCGGTGGCCTCGACCGGCCGGCCAGGGGCCAGGAGGGTCTCGTACTCCTCGACCACCGACCCGTCGGGCGCCAGGCGGACGATGCCGATCTCAAGGGCCCGGTGCAGCGGCCACGGCTCGGTGCCGGTGGTCTCCAGGTCGACCACCGCCCACGGGGTGACGCCGAGCTCGACCCCGGCCGGAGCGGGCCCGCCCTCGCGCGGCGGCGCCTCCCGGTCCGGCAGGCCCTCGGACGTCGCCGAGCCCGCCTGGCTCACCCCACCGGCCATACCGTCGCTCCCCTCCGGACACCTGGACGCCATGAGATCCGCAGCATACGGTTCGACCGGGACAACCAGACGCCGGCCCGCCCGCCCTGTGGACGCCCGAGGGGCCACGGACTCCCAACTGCCCGCATCTGCGGCCCCGCCGTGCCTTGGTCCGCCGGGGATGTCGCACGCCGGCGGGACCGGGCGCCCCACGCGTGCAGGGCGGGCCGGGTGGGCCCGCCCTGCCGCTACCGCGAGAGGTCAGCGCTGCTCGGCCAGCACCACCGTGCTGAGGATCTTGTCGGCAAAGGTCTGCCTGCGCGCGTCGAAGCCCGCGTAGATGTAGCCGACCAGGCAGATCCCGTCCAGGACGTGGCAGATGTCCCGCACGAAGGCCATCAGGGGCCCGATCGGCTGCCCGTCCGACATGCGGACAAGCCGCAGGTTGAGGGCCTTCTTGCCCCAGCTCTGCCCGGTCTGGCCCTGCATGATCCAGCGGTTGTAGATCTGGATGCCGAGGAAGAGCAGGTAGCCGAGTCCCGCAAGCAGCCCCAGCGCGGCCGACGGGTCGCCGTCGGAGGCCGACAGGTTGAACGGCAGGACCAGGAGGAAGACCGGGATGGCCTGGATGAGCCCGTCGATGAGGTAGGCGCCGACGCGCTGGATCCAGCTGCCGAGCGGCCGGCCCATGTAGAAGCCTGGCGCGTCGGTGGTGTACCCGGGCTGCCCGTAGCCGGTGCCGCCCGGCGCCGGCGGGTACGAGGGCGCCGCCCCGTACCCTGGCTGCGCCGGCTGCTGGTAGGCCGGTGGCTGGCCGTACTGGGTCGGCTGGTCGTCCTGCGGTGGCTGGCTCGAGCCGGGCTGCTCGGGCTCGTTCGGTCCATACCCCTGTGACATGTGGTTCCCTTCCCTCAGGGCGGCGCGGGCTATCTGCCGGCGAGCACCACCGTGTTGACGACCTTGTCGGCGAACGTCTGCCTCCGCGCGTCCCAGAGCGGGAACAGGTAGCCGATCAGGCAGATCCCGTCCAGGGTGTGAAGCAGGTCGCGCACGAAGGCCATCACCGCCCCGATCGGCAGCCCGTCCGCCATGCGGACAAGCTTGAGGTTGAAGACCCGCTTGCCCCAGCTCTGCCCGGTCCGACCCTGGCTGATCAGCCGGTTGGCCACGTACAGGATCAGGCCCACCACGTAGCCCATGAGGATGATGCCGCCCCCCGAGCTGGTGTCGCCCTCGCCAGCCGCGCTGGCCAGGGCGAAGGCGACGATCACGGGCAGGAAGTACACGGTCAGGTCGACGAGGTAGGCGCCGACCCGCTGGGGCCAGTTGGCGAGCTGCCGCCCCATGTAGGTGCCGGGTCCCTCGAGCGGCGCATACCCGGGCTGGCCGTAGCCGGGCGGCGTGGGCGGATATCCGGGAACCGGCGGGTATCCGGGCTGACCGGAGCCGGGCCAGCCCGGCTCCGAAGGTGGAGATCCCTGGGACATCGAGTTGGTTCCCCCTAGATGCTCGTGGGCCAGGCGCGCCTGGCCCACGGCCCCGCGCTCACCCCTGCTTGGCCGCCTGCTGCTCGGCGACGTCACCGAGCACGGGAAGCTTGAAATGCCGGCCCGAGAAGCCCTGGATCATCAGCACGATCCACACGACGAAGAAGGCGATCGACACCAGGAGCAGCAGCAAGTCGATCAGGAACGCGCTGATGATGCTGTTGAGGACGCCGACGGCGAACCAGACCGCCCCGAACAGGATCGCCTGCATGGCGTGGAAGCGGACCTCGGGACGCTTGTCGGTGAGGAAGAAGATCAGTCCGGTGACGAAGGTCAGGACGTAGGAAAGGCCGGACGCCACGTTCTCGGCCAGCCCGCTGCCCTGCTGGGACTGGTACCCCGGTGGCGGTCCCGCGGGCGGGTAGCCCCCGGGCGGCTGCTGACCCCAGGCCTGCTCAGGCTGGCCCTGCCAGCCGGGCGACCCCGGTGGGGGCGGCGGCGCGCCGGCGCCCTGCTGCCCCCATTCGCCGGGCGGGGGCTGCGGTGGTGGTGGCGGAGACCAGCCGCCCGGCTCGGCTGGGGGCGTCCCGGCCGGCGGGTAGCTCGGCTGGGGAGGGCTCACCGGTGCGCCCGGGTCCTCGGGCACGCGGCCTGGCTCGTCGGGCAGGTCCCGAGGCGGGGTTCCCTCGCTCATGCTTCCTCCTTGTCGTGCGGGCGGCTCGACCGGTCCCAACGCCGGACGAACGTCCTGCAATGCTTCATATCCAGTCGAACCGGTGGAGTTGGAACAGCCAGCTCGCGATCCCGAGCACCCCGACCACCAGCCAGACGTGGCGCTGGCGGGCGGGCTGCCACCTGGCCGCAGGAGGGGCCAGGCCGGCCGCCCTTGCCGCCATGAGCACGGTCATGACCAGGGTCGCGCCGGCGAGCAGGAGCACGAACGGGTTGGCGGCGAGCGCGGCCTGCAGCTCGCCGGCTGCCAGCGAGGTGGCCGCCGTGGTCATCCCGCACATCGGGCACGGGATGCCGGTCACCAGGCGGAGCAGGCACGGCGCGGTCAGGCCGGTGGCACGGCTGGCAGCCGGGTAGACGAACGAGGCCCCCGCCGCGACCAGGCCGGTCAGCGCCAGGCGCTCGGGCGTCGAGGTCGGGCGCCAGGCCAGGAGGTGGGCTGCGGTTGGCCGGGGGAGTTGGGCAGCTCGTGCGGGCGTCTCAGTGTCCGACATGTCCGTCTTGCTCCAGGGCGACGCAGGCCACGCTCACCGCGTCGATTCTGTGCGGGTCGGCGCAGTGAACCATATGCGCATGGGCGCAGCAATCCTTGTACTCTTTCGGAACGCATTCGTCTCGCTGTAGCCATTCGTCCTGCCCGGTGCCTGGCCGCGAGCGGTACGCCCGCAGGCGCAGGGTCCCGCGGCTCCGGCGGCCGGTCGCGGGTTGCCCGGAGGGAAGTCCGGTGGCAGCATCCGTGCCCGGCCGGTGCGTGACCGGGACGTGCGACCACCAGATCGACCAGGCCGGGGGCGACATGGCAGACGTCAGACGGGTGGCCGTGCTGGTGTCCGGCCTCGGCTCCAACCTCCAGGCGCTCATGGACGCGACCGCCGACCCGTCCTACGGCGCCGAGGTGGTGCTGGTCGCGAGCGACCGGCCGGATGCGTACGGCCTCGAGCGGGCCCGGGCGGCCGGCATCGAGACCGCGGTGATCCGACCCATCGAGTACCCCGACCGCGCTGCGTTCGACGAGGCCCTGACCGGCGTGGTCGCCGCGGCACGGCCCGATGTCGTCTGCCTCGCCGGGTTCATGCGGATCCTTGGCCCAGGCTTCGTCCGCGCCTTCCCCGCCCGAATCGTCAACACCCACCCGAGCCTGTTGCCTGCCTTCCGGGGTGCCCACGCCGTGCGCGACGCCTTGGCCTACGGCGTACGGGTGACCGGCTGCACCGTCCACCTTGTCGACGAGGAGGTCGACCACGGCCCGGTGCTCATGCAGGCGCCGGTCGCGGTCGAGGACGGCGACGACGAGGCCAGCCTGCATGACCGCATCAAGCGCGAGGAGCACCGGCTCCTGCCCGCCGCGGTCCGGCTCGTCGCGCTCGGCCGGATACGCCTGGACGGCAGACGTGCCCGGCTGCTGGCCGGCGCTCCGGCCCCCGCCGCCGCCGCGGGCCCAGCCGGGACCTCTGCTGTGGCCCCCGCCGCCGGCCCGGTCCCCGGGCAGGCGTCCGAGCGCGAGCCCATCGACGGAGGAACGCCGTGACCGACCGCCAGCCCATCCGCCGCGTCCTCGTCTCGGTGTTCGACAAGACCGGCCTGGACCGGCTCGCCGCTGCCCTGCGGGCGGCCGGCGTCGAGGTGGTGTCGACCGGCTCGACCGCCGAGGCCCTCGAAGGGCACGGCCTGACCGTCACCCGGGTCGAGACGGTCACCGGCTTTCCGGAGCTGCTCGACGGCCGGGTCAAGACCCTGCACCCCAAGGTGCACGCCGGGCTCCTCGCCGACCGGCGCCGCCCCGAGCACGCCGCCGAGCTCCAGGCGGCCGGGATCGCCCCCTTCGACCTGGTGGTCTGCAACCTCTACCCCTTCGAGGAGACGGTGGCTGACCCCGAGGCCGGCGAGGAGGCCGGCGAGGACCTGGCCGTGGAGCGGATCGACGTCGGCGGCCCGGCCATGGTGCGGGCGGCGGCCAAGAACTTCGCCTCGGTGGCGGTCGTCTGCGACCCGGCCGACTACGGCCTGGTGGAGGCCGCGCTGGCTGCGGGCGGGACCACCATGGCCGAGCGCCGCGCGCTGGCCGCGCGGGCGTTCGCCCGCACCGCCGCCTACGACGGCGCCGTGGCGGCCTGGTTCACCCGCGACCAGGCCTTCCCGGCCACGCTGCCGCTGGCTGCCCGGCTCGTGCAGACCCTGCGCTACGGCGAGAACCCGCACCAGGCAGCCGCCCTCTACGCCCTGGACGGGCCGGGAGCGGTCCGGCCCGGCCAGAACGGCCCGAGCGGCGCAGACCTCCGACCGGGGCAGGAGCCACCCCCAGGTGGTGCGGGCGGCCCGAGCCTCCGGCCGGGGCCCGGGCCGACGGAAGGCCGGCGTGGCTGGGGCCTGGCCAGCGCCGTCCTGGTGGCCGGCAAGGAGCTGTCCTACAACAACCTGCTGGACGCCGACGCGGCGCTCGGCCTGGTCGCCGAGCACGCCGACCGGCCCTTCGCGGTCGTCGTCAAGCACACCAACCCGTGCGGCGCGGCACCAGGCGAGACCCTGGAGGCCGCCTACGCGGCCGCCCTCGACGGCGACCCGGTGAGTGCCTTCGGCGGCGCCGTGGGCCTGTCCCGGCCGCTCGACGAGGCGACCGCGCGGCGCCTGGCCGGGGTGTTCACCGAGCTGGTGCTCGCCCCGGGGTTCGACGCCGCGGCCAGGGCGGTGCTGGCCGGCAAGCCGTCGCTCCGGCTCCTCGAGGTGGACCTGGCCAACCTGGCCGGAGCCCGCGAGGCCCGGCCCGGCTGGTCCCTGGCCGTCCGGTCGGTGGCCGGCGGCCTGCTGGTGCAGGAGGTCGACCTCGCCCCCGACGACCCGGCCACCTGGACGGTCGCGGCCGGCGCCCCGCCCTCGGCAGCCATCCTCGACGAGCTTGCCCTGGCCTGGGCCGTGGCCAGGCACGTGAAGTCCAACGCGATCGTGCTCGTCAACCAGGGCCGGGTGGTCGGCGTCGGCGCCGGCCAGATGAGCCGGGTCGACTCGGTCCGGATCGCGGTCGCCAAGGCCGGCGCTCGGGCCGCCGGCGCGGTGGCCGGCAGCGACGCGTTCTTCCCGTTCCCCGACGGTGTGGAGGAGCTGGCCGCCGCCGGGGTCCGGGCGGTGGCCCAGCCCGGCGGCAGCATCCGCGACGCCGAGGTGACCGCCGCCGCCGAGCGGGCCGGCCTCACCCTCCTGCTCACCGGCCGCCGCCACTTCCGCCACTGACCAGCTCCCGGGGGCAGGCACGACCTGCTGCCACAAGGCGGCGGATTCGTGCTGCGTGGATCACCGTTGCCTGAGCTTCAGTAGGTTTGAAGGCTCAGGTGGTCGTCGATTGCTCGACGACGGTGCCAGGCTTGTCCGGCTGGCTGCCGGTGCTGGCTTCCCGCTTCGTCCCCGTCTGCCCGGCAGGCCGGGGCTTAGGTCGGGTCCACGGGCGTTTTGGGTCTCCGCCCCACTGGCGGCGACGGCGAGCATGGCGAGGTTGCGGGCGGCGTTCTCATCGCGGTCGACGGCCAGCCCGCACCCCTCGCAGTGGAACGTCCGCTCGGCCAGGCCCAGCTTGGTCTTCACCAGGCCGCAGCCCGAGCAGGTCTTCGACGACGGGTACCAGCGGCCGGCCACCACCAGCCTGGCCCCGTACCAGCGGGTCTTGTAGGCCAGCTGGCGGCGCAGCGCCGCCAGGGCCGCGTCCGCGACCGCCCGGGCCAGGGGCCGGCTGCGCACCATCCCGGCGACGTGCAGGTCCTCCACCACCACGGTGTGGTGGTCGTGGGCGAGGCGGCTGGTGAGCTTGTGGAGGTGGTCGCGGCGCCGGCTGGCCACCCGGGCGTGCAGCCGCGCGACGCGCCGGCGGGCCAGGGTCCGCTGCGCCCTGGCGAGGGCGCGCTGCTGGCGCGCCAGCGCCCTGGGGTTGGCCACATACTCGGGGGGGTGGCCGGCGACCACGGCCAGGTGCCGCACCCCGACATCCACCCCCACCACCGAGGACTGGCCGTTGCCCTCGGGGAGGTGCCGGTCGGCCTCGACGGTGAACGCCACGAACCAGCGGTCGGCGGTCCGGCTGATGGTGGCCGACAGGACCCGGGCGGTGCCGGCTTCCAGGCGGCGGGCGAGCTTCCTTGTGGACTCGTGGGTCTTGACCGTGCCCAGCCGCGGCAGGGTGACGTGGTGGCGGTCGGGCTCGACGCGGATGGCGCCGGTGGTGAACCGGCAGGCGTCACGGGCGCGGCCCTTCCTCTTGAACCTGGGGAACCCGGCCCGGCGGCCCGCCCGGCGGCCCGCCCGACTGTCGGAGAAGTTCGCCAGCGCGCGGGCGAGGGCGTCAAGGCCCGAGGAGTAGGCCTCCTTGGAGTTCTCCGCCCACCACGGCGCGACCTCGCCCTTGGCCTGGTTCCACTCCTTCCGCAGCGATGGCAGCGTCCACGGCACCCCCACCGCAGAGCCGTTCGCGCGGTCGTCCAGACGGGCCTTGACCAGCGCCAGGCCCCAGTTGTAGGCGAACCGGGCCGCGCCACAGTGGGACGCGAGCCCGCGCCGCTGCGCCGGGGTCGGGGCGAGCGCGAACCGGTACGCCTGGGTGACCACCGTCATAGGTCAGGATCCCGTAGTGGCTGGCTGGTGGTTAGCTTGGGGTGGATTCTATCGAACAAGCGTTCGGATGAGGAGTCCTCGGCACACTTGTGGGCAAGCCGACTGAGGCACGAAGTGGTGTCCCAATGGAGAAGTGGTGTCCCACTGGAGTGGTGTAGGTAGAGCGACACGAAGATCCTTCTTACGCGCTCATGCCGGGGGAGGGTTCAGCCCGGTCTTCCCGATGCTCGGGTTCAGCTCGCGCCAGATCATCGCGTCGCGGTGCTGCTGGATCTTGGCGCGGCGGGTCTGCTCCCGCGCGAGGTCGAGGCGGTAGGCGCGCCGCTTGTCGAGCTGGTCGCTGAGGAAGGCGAGGATGGAGTCGCCCAGGTATAGCGCCAGCAGCGTGACCATCACCGCCGCGCCGGCAAGGATGCCCATCACCCCGCCTCCCGCACCAGGCACAGGTGCGATCCTGGCTGGGCCGGTCCGGCCGGCTCGGGCACGCCGCCGAGGCCGACCCTGGCCCTGAGGTCCTGGTCGAGCCGGCCGGCGAGGTCGGGGTGGTCACGCAGGAACGCGCGGGCCTGCGCGCGGCCCTGGCCGAGCCGGGTCTGCCCGTAGGCCAGGGTGGGGCCGGTCCGGGTGATGACGCCAAGGTCGCCGCCGAGGTCGAGCAGGCCGCCCTCGCGGCAGATGCCCGAGTGGAAGAACAGGTCCAGCTCGGCGGTGCGGAACGGCACCCCAACCTTGCTCTTGACGACCTTCACGCGGGTGCGGGCGCCGACGACCTCGCCGCCGTCGTTGAGGGCCGCCACGCGGCGGACGTCCAGGCGGACGCTGGCGTGGTGGCGCAGCGCCCGCCCCCCCGGGGCGTACTCGCGGCCGCCGGCCCACACCCCGACCTGCTCGCGGAGCTGGTTGCAGAACACCACCACCGCGCCGGAGGTGGCGATCACCCCGGCGAGCTTGCGCATCGCCCTGGCCATCAGGACCGATTGCAGGTGGTGGAGGCGGTCGCCCATCTCGCCGTCCAGCTCGGCCCGCGGCACCAGCGCGGGGACCGAGTCGATGACCGCCACGTCCAGCACCCCGGCGCGCAGCAGCAGCTCCACCACGTCCAGGGCGTGCTCGCCCGAGTCGGGCTGGCAGACCAGCAGCCGGCCCACGTCCACCCCGGCGCGGGCAGCGTAGCCGGGGTCCAGGGCGTGCTCGGCGTCGACGTACAGGGCGGTGCCGCCGGCCGCCTGGGCCTGGGCGACCACCGACAGCGCCAGGGTGGTCTTCCCGGACCCCTCCGGGCCGTGGACCTCGGTGATGCGCCCTCTGGGCAGCCCGCCCACCCAGGGGGCGAGGTCCAGGGGGAGGCTGCCGGTGGGGATCACCGCCACCGGTGGGACTGGGGCGCCGTCCAGGCGCCAGATGGCGCCGCGGCCGAAGGACCGTTCGATCTGGCCGATGGCGGCCTGAAGCGCCCGCTCCCGGGCCCAGCCGACCTCCCGGCGTGCCGGGCGGGTCTTGGTCATGTCGAGGCTCCTTCCCCGGGGGGCGGCCTGGGACGGGCCGCCCCCCGGGCGTGCCAGGTGCAGGGCAGGGACGGCCCGGCCGGACCGGGCCGGGCCCGTTGCTCGGGTGCGCCCTTGCACTTCCCCATGCAAGGCCACAGCTCGTACTCGTGTCGGTGTCGCCGCTGCTGCTGTTGTTGTCGTCGTCGTCGTCGTTGTTGGCGGTGAGCCCGGCTTGTCCGGCCGCTCTCCCTCCTGGCGGGTGCAGCTCGCGGTCACAGTGCGTTCCGAGGGGAGTTCTCTAGCCCCATGCAGGCCGTCGTCTCGGGGCGGGACCGGGCCGGGGAGCCGGGTGTCCCCAGGACAGGTGACCGGCTCCCCGGCCCGGCAGCGGTCAGCCAACCACCCCCTTCCCCACACCGGCCGGGGAGCGCTCCTCGGGCGCCCGGTCGTCGCCGCCGGCCCGGTCCTGGTCGGGCTCGTCGGGGTCCTCGCAGACCACGAACCCCTCGGCGGCCTCCACCCGCTGGCCCGCCGGCACCGTCGCCAGCCAGCCCGCCTGGACCAGGTCATGCAGGGCGTCGGTGAGGGTGTGCAGCGGGCCGCGGCCAGCCCGGCCCAGCTCGGCGCGGGTCAGCACGTGGCCCGCCGGGCGGGCCAGCGCCCACAGCAGCAGCCCCTTGGCCCCAAACGACAGCGCCGGGTCGGACACGACCCCGCCGACGACCGCCGGCTCGTCCGGAGACGGCGTGGCGTCCAGGGTCGTCGCCGCTGGGTGGTCGGCGTGTCGGTGTCGGTCCATGGTCATGGCTCCCTGGTGGCCAGCGCGGCGGTGTGGCCAGTGGCCGGGGTGGCCGGCCGGGCGCCACCGCCGATGCCGGGCAGGCCGAGCTGCGCGGCGGCGGGTCGGCGCGGGCCGAGGTGGCGCGCCACCCGGGTCCCTGGCGCGCGGCAGACCTCGCGGGTGTGGGCGGTGCAGTAGTCCCGCTCGGCCCCGGCGAGCAGGTTGGGCAGCTCGAACCGCACCCGCGCCGACGCCGGCTTGGCGCACTGCCGCCAGGTGCAGCGGCGGGCCGGCGCCTTCCTCGGGCTCACGACCCCGCCCGCGCCCGGTGCCGCCGGGGGCCGGCCGCGCCGGTCCGCCACCTTGGCCCTGGCCGGCGGCCGCCGGCCGCTGGCGGCCCTCGAGGACCCACATCGCCGTGGCCCCACGGGCCAGGATGTCGCTGGTGTCGGCCAACCAGCCCGCCCGGTCGCGCTCCCGCCGGGTGACCGCGGCGAGGGTGGCGTCCAGGTGGGCGAGGTGGTCGTCGCTGGCCGCCCGCGCAGCGCGCAGGTGCGCTGCTCGGCGCGGACCCCGGCCAGCGCGCCCCGGCGCCACAGCCACGCCCAGCGGCCAAGCACGCGGCGCCGCAAGGCCGCGTCGGCGTCGGCGCGGACAAGCTCGGCGCGGGTGTGCTGCTCGGCCCGGCGGTCGGTGGCGACCTGGGCGGAGAACCGTTGCAGCGACGGGGGGAGCTCGTCGGCCAGGCTGGTGGCCACGTCCAGCCACAACCGCAGCACATGGCCGTCCAGCTCGCAGGCCAGCGCGACCGTCTCCGGGTCGGGCACGGCCCGGGCGACCAGCTCGGCGGCGAACCCCTCGCGGCGCTCCTGGTAGCAGACCTCCTCGGCGCGCCGGTCCAGCTCGGTGTCGGTCAGCTCCTCGCCGTCCTGGCGGGCTTGGTCGGCCAGCACCGCCCGCGCGTCGGCCAGCCGGCGGGCCTGCTCGCACTCGACCTGCGCGTCAAGCGCCTGCTCGGCCACCAGCACCAGCGGGTTGGTCGTACGCTCGCCGCTCGGGCGGCCAGGGCCGCAGGCAAGGTCACGGTCGGCTGGCCATTCCAGGGTCGGGGCGTCGCCGTCGACGTCGGAGCTTCGTTTGGTGGACAACCAGGTGCCTCCTCGGGAGGGGGGGAGGCCCGGCCGGCGGGCAGATGGGATAGGGGCAGCATCCGCCCGCCCGGCCGAACCCGTACGGGTCACGCCAACCGCTGGCGGCGCCACCCCCTCTCCCACCGGGCCGCCTGGGCAGCCTGCCGGCGCCGGCAAACGGCCCGGTCGGCACACACCCAGGTCTTGACCCACACCAGCGGCATCGCCTCGTTCACCGGGCGAAGCCGCCGAACACCGACCCGGGCGCAGGCGAAGCAGCGGCGCACCCGCACCGCCGCCAGCTCCCCAAGCGCGACGCGCACCCGCACCGAGGGCGACCAGCACGAGGTGGCCGGGCACGTATGCGCCGCGAACCGTTGACGGGCCTCGGCGACCGTCACGCGCCGTGGACCGCGCCACAAACACGCCCGGCACCACACCGAGAACTCGTTGCAGTCCAGCACCAGGAGGGGATGGGCTGGCGGCGAACCAGCAGAGGCAGGGACGTCGAGCGGGCGAGGCAGCCGCTCGGAAGGGCCACCTCGATCCTCCCGACCGAAGTGCTCCGCACAGGCCGTCGAGGTCGTGCAGTCGGATGTCGATGCCAGGGTGGTCACGACTCCCCTCAACCCTGCTCCGGCTGGCCGAGAGCCTGTTGGACTTGTTGGGCGAGCTCGAACACCGCCCAGGAACCACCGTCGGTGGGCAACGGCTCGGAGGTCAGGACCTTCTCGACCCGCTTCAGCAGCTCTCGCAACTCGTCAGCCTCATCACGTGCCTGATCGCTCTCGTACTCGACCTCGGCGAACTGCGCACATGCTTGGGCCGCAACTCGCAGCACATCCCGGATGGGTGCGGCTCTCCTGTAGGGACTGTGTGATCTGGGAAGTTGACCGTCTGGCTGCATCGGGCTTGGCTCGTCTCCTACCGGAGAGGGTGGAACGGAGGCGTGATGGGCTCGTTGCTGGGGCGGCTGGAGGCGCGGGAGGGGGCGGCCCGGGTGCGGGTGGAGGAGTTGCGGGCCGAGATGGCCGCGCTGGCCGAGCGGCTGGTTGCGGAGGAGGAGCTGCTGGGTCGGCTGCAGATCACCAGGCAGACCGTCATCGAGGTGCTGGCCGGTCCCGATCTGCCTGAGGATGGTGCGGTTGCTGCCGGCACCGGGACGGTCTCGGAGGGCACGGCCTGGTCTGGGGTGGCGGACGGGGCGATGGCCCTGCCGGTGACGCCTGCGCTGGTTCCTGCCTGGCATGAGGGTGGGGATGGGCGGGGGCTGCCGGTGGCCTACCGGGACGTGTGGGAGGTCTTGGCCGATGCCGGCCGGCCGCTGCGGGCCAAGCAGTTGTGCGAGGCGCTCGGCCTTGGTCAGGAGCCCAGGCATGTGGAGGGGATGCGGTCGAAGCTGAAGCGGCTGGTCAAGCGTGGCTGGCTGGCCGAGGTTGCGCCGGGTCTGTTCGCGTGTGCTGCTGGCGTGGACGGCGTGACGGCGCCGGGAGGTGGAACCCCGACAGGCCAACGGCAGGGGAAGGGCTCTTCCTCGTAGGTTTCGGGGTGGCAAACCAACCGAGCCGACAAGAAAGAGCCCGGTGCAAGCCTACGACGACGGTCTCTTGGCCGGGGTGCCCGACCCCTTCTGCGCCTCCCGTGCTGCGTCCGATGCGCTGGCCGCCACGCTGGGCAGCGCCGAGGCGGACGGGTGGGCCCACGACCAGCTGGAGGACCACCTCCAGGCGCGGGGACGGGAGGTGCTGCGGCGGCTGCTGCAAGACCACCTGGACCTGCGCGCGGTCCGCGAGCAGCGGGCCGTTGGGCAGGGGCGGGTCGAGCCGGTCACCGACGCCGACGGGATCTGCCACCCCACGGTCGAGCAGGGCCATCGGCGGCAGTTGGCCACGGTGTCCGGCAAGGTGGTGGTGGTGCGGTGCGCCTGGCGCGCCGACGGCACCCGCAACCTGTATCCGGCCGATGCGGCGTTGAACCTGCCCGACCGGCTGCACTCCCACGGCCTGCAACGGCAAGCCGCGACCGAGGCGGTGCGCGGCTCCTTCGAGGCCGCCCATGCGGCGGTTGTCGGTCAGTGCGGCAACGTCGCGGGCAAGCGGCAGATCGAGCAGTTGACCGTCGGTGCCGCCGGTGACATCGACGCCTTCTACACCGCCTCGGCCCCCCAGCCATGCACCGATGCCACGCTGCTGGTGCTCAGCGTGGACGGCAAGGGGGTGGTGATGCGCTCCGAGGGGCTGCGCGAGGCCACCCGCAAGGCCGCGCAGGCCAAGGGCGCCAACACCTATCGGACCCGGCTGGCCGGCGGGGAGAAGTCCGGCCGCAAGCGGATGGCCACCTTGGGCACCGTCTACGACGCCGACCCCGCACCCCGACGCCCCCACGATGTGGTCACCCCTGCCACCGCCACCATCGAAGGTGGCGGCGGTGGCAGGGGTGACCGACGGCGCCGGGCCGGGCCCAAGGCACGCGGCAAGTGGCTGACCGGCTCGGTCGCCACCACCAGCCAGCAGGTGACCGCCCAGGTCTTCGACCAGGCCACCCAGCGCGACCCGGCCCACCGCCGCACCTGGGTCGTGCTGGCCGGCGGCGCCCGCCACCAGCTCGGGCTGATCCGCGCCGAAGCCAAGCGCCGCGGCGTGGCCATCCAGGTGCTGGTGGACTTCACCCACGTCCTGGAATACCTCTGGAAGGCCGCCTGGGTGCGCCACGAAGCACCACCATGAATAGCCGGGTGGGGGTGAAAGGACCCCGCCGCTGGCCTGTCGCAGCAGGTCGGTGAAGCCGAGGGCAGCCTGAGCGTGGAGGCGCACGAGAAGGTG
>Ga0184627_10000125_pt1 | contig 37414 bp, 31 predicted proteins | sample PLM3_127_b1_FD_133150 | JGI IMG/M metagenome (GOLD analysis project Ga0184627, IMG submission 133150) | Groundwater sediment microbial communities from an aquifer in East River, Colorado, USA - PLM3_127_b1 | ecosystem: Environmental > Terrestrial > Soil > Riparian zone | place: USA: East River... | reverse complement strand
GTGGGCATCGGCGGCAACCTCTTTGGAAGGGAGGGGCCGCCGATGCTCCCTCCCACGGGCTCAGCCAGGCAAGCCAGTCACCTCAGCAGACCGCCCGCCACCCGCGAAAGTGCGAAAGCCGAGGTCATAGAGCGATTCCCGGAACGAGTCACGCGCCGAGATGTGGTCCCGTGTAACGACGTTGCTGCCTGGAAGTGCCGCGTCGATCGTGGCGGCTTCCTCAGTCTGGCGAAATTCTACCGGGTCCACGGGCCGGTTCTCGTCGAGCGCGTTCACCTTCTTAAGATTTAGGAGCACGCTCGCCACTGTGCAGTAGCCCACCTTGGCGCCTGGATACCCGTTGACGACGTCCACTTCGGCCGTGCTGCCGTCTATCGCGACGACGAAGTCAGGCAGTGGCTCGGTCGTCTCGGGCACGGGCGTCTGCGTGGCAATCGGGCCGTCGTGTGTCGGCTTGAAGACCCTCGACTTCGTCAGGAGTTCCTTGACCCGCTCAGACTCGGATATGCGGTGGAGTGGACGATATGAGGCGAACTCTCCTTCGTATGGCATCAGGGTTCACCCACTGCGACTTGCTGCATCGATGGAGAAGCGATCGACTTGGATGGGGACCACGTATGGGTTTGAGAGGGTCTTCAGTCGGATGAAGCCAGGGTCCTGAGCGCGCAGAATGCTCGCCTCGAAGTCCGCGAAGTCATAGAACTTGCGGAGTTCCTTGGTCTCGTCGGTATTGTTGAGGTGGCCGATGAACCAGTTTGCAGTGTTTCTTAGAATGTTCCGCTGAATGGAGCTGACTTCTTGCGTCGCGTAGACGAGGCCAATCCGGTACTTCGCACCCTCCTTCGCCGCACGAACCCACACATCAGTCAGGTCCAAGTCACGAGACGCTGGCAGGATGTTATGCGCCTCCTCGATGTAGACGAGGATCTCCGGGGGCTCTTGGGCGCTCCGGAACCTGGCCTGGTTGCTCTCGAAGATGCGGCGCATGATACGGTCGGCTGAGGCTTTGTTGATGAGAGGGTCTCCGCTCGACTGATCGACGATGACCAGCCGGCCCTCGGTCAGATGCCTGTAGATGTCCTCGGCGTAGTCCGTAGAGGTGCTCGACGTGTGTTGTTCCTTCACTCGTCCGACCTGCTTCGACCCGTTGGGGTAGAAGAACATCTCCAGGATTTTCTTCAAGTCATCATCTGCCCAGGACCCTGAAGTGCTGTTCTGTACATAGGTCTGGTCGAATGCCCCATACGCGGAGCTATTGTCAGCGATGTAGTCGCGCAGGATCGCGCATGCCTGGACGATTTCTGCCCAGGTCGGCGATGACTTCGAGAGAATCGTCGCGCAAGTCGCATAGGCCGCTGGGTCCTTGCCCTGGGAGCTTCGGAGCGCGTTGAGGAAGTCCTGGCTGAACAGCGGGCGGGTCCCGAGCGTCAGTTGCGGCGTGATGCTTGCAGGCGCTTCGAGCCCGGCCTTCACGAGGAGCGCCCGGTAGCAGAGTACGCGACGGCTGTGGCGAATCAGCGCGGACCAATCGCTCGAATCAGGCGGCTCAAGGGTCACGTCCCGGAAGTTGGAGATGTACTTCGTCGTGTCGCCAGCCAGGGCGTCATCTATGATCTGCTTGCCGACCGGGAGATTCGCGTCCACGTGGAAGTTCAGCAGCATTAGCGTTCGGTCCGGGTCATTGGGATGCTTCATGATGCCGTAGGTGACAACGTCTTCCTTCAACTTGTCGCGTCCCACCTCCGGGCCGGAGACCCATACATTCTTGATAGCCGTGGGGTTCTGGTTGGGGCCGTCCTGAGTGTTCTCGTTCGCGTATTCGCCATCGGGATCAAAGACGATCTGACCAATCCGAAGAGGCTGGTCCGCCCATCGGAGCGCGAAGATTGACTTGAGGACGATCTTGGTCGTATTAGACTTGCCTGTCCGGGTCATGCCGAAGAGGGCGGTCTTCTGCCCTAGCAGATCTGTTGGCGTGATGGAGACCCGTACATCGGAGATCTGCTGAAATGGACGATGAGTCGAGGCGTACCGCACTTCTCCCACGGGTACAAGTGCTTCTCCGCTCTCGCCGTGTCTGCGTGGATCGCGATAGTTGACGATTTGAGTGAGCACATCGCCATGCGGCTTGTAGACCTTAAGTCCTCGGTTCGGATAGTAGTTGCTCAAATCTGAACCGAACGACAGTGCGTAGCGATCACCGATATCACCGACGTAGAATGTCCCGAGCACCCGGCAGCGAACCCCAGCATAGCTCAAGAGATGATGGGTCGTGGGATCCATCACATCCTTATGGTCCCAGCTCCGTGTGCTGTCGCCGCTCACGCGCTGCGCGGTCTCAACTCGGACACGCAAAGCCTCCTGCGCATTGGGGAGGTCGGCATGGTCGAGCACGCGCAGCAGGATGACGGAAGCGTCTTCGTCGCGGACGTCGATCGCGCCGGCCTGGGTGATCCTCGTTGCTACGAGGAAGGAGAGCGCTGGGATGCCCCCCACCCGCTGCCGGTGAAAGTCGTGGATTTGCACAAGCGCCGCGTCGTAGCCCAGCGAGTAAACCTCTCCGACATAGGCGTCGGGGTCGATCAGGCTGGCAACAAGGTCTGCGGCCTCTGCAAGCCTCTGATCAAGTTGGGGGGCGACGAGTTCTTCGCCCACGGTGGACATGATCCTGGCCATGCTGACCCTCTCCCCTACTACTTCACCCTCAAGTCAGACAACCGTACCGATTATCTCCCAGAGCTCGGAGGTCAGAGAATCACCCTAAGCGGACATGTGTCAACTCCTGCGCTCTTGTTCCGACAACACAGGAGGCAGCGGGTCATGGACCCGTCACCACGACGATCCGCTGGCCACGCTATTCCCCCCACTGGCCGACAGGTCCGTAGCTAATTGCGTTAGCCGTGCCTCGAGTTCCTCGCGCTTCATGTGGAGTCGCCACTTTCGAGAACAGTCCGCTCGTGCTGCAGCATGGTCAGGCGATCCTCCAGGTCGCGGAGCATCTGCGAATTGGTGCCGAGCCTTACCTCGACAGCGCGAACGTAAGAGCGCGGATCGACCGGCTGCCGGTCGGCACCAGACTGGCCGGTTGTGCTGCGTGCGGAATCAAGCTCGGACTGGAGCTCCGCAGCGCGCAGGGACAGATCCTCCCTCTGGGCCTCGAGACGGGCAATATCCATGGTTAGCTGGGCAAGGGCGCGCTTCTCATCCGTTTGACGATGCAACTCACGGTCCAGCATCCGCCGCAAGACGCGCCGCTCGATCTCACGTTCCCCGATCGGTGATGTGATCTCGGCTCTCGAAGCGGCCCGATCGACCTCATCCAGCCGATTCACCTCAAGGACCGTCGTCTCCTTCACGACGGAGCGAAGCAACGACGGGGCAGTCTCCAAGAACCGCACCAACGTCTGCGCATGGAACGCGGCCCCGGCCTCCTCGCCCACCTCGGTGACAAGTTCGACTCGCGGCCCAACCGTGTGGCCGTGTAGTTGGCGGTACCAGTCTTCCTTCTGGTCACTGGTTACGAACAGCACCGGGAGCTTGCGCTTCGCAGCTTCATCGAGCATCTGCCGCCACAGGACGTAGTCTCCAGTCGCTCGGTCCTCATCCTTCTTCGCATCTGCATAGCCCGGAGGACGTCGCTGGTCGATGCGGCGTCTCGCCTCAGCCTGGACCTGCGCCAGCTGGTCAACTGCGTAGGGTGGGCCGACCTTGCCGTGCAGCAGGTCGGTGACCGCGTCGAGGACGGGATCGGCATGCATGGCGGCCTTCATCGACAAGGACGGTTCCTTGCACGCCTGATCGAGGTAGTCGGTGATGCTGGCAAGCGCCTGGTCGATGATCGTCGTCAGCGCGACCCGGTCGATGACCGGGTGATCCCGCATGTTCTTGACGGCGTCATGGAGTTTCGCGCCAGCCTCGGCGACCGCGGCGCGGAGCTTTCGGTCAGTCTGTTCCTGCTCGTGGATGACGGTGAGGCGGTTGCGGTGGAACTCCAGGCCAACCTGATGCGGGATCCACAGCCGGTCGCCAAGCTGGCGGAACAGTGCAAGTACGTCCTCGCTGGCCTCGACGGTCATCCGATATAGGTCGAGCAGGACATTGGTGTCGAGGACGACCAACCCATCAGTGACGAAGCGCCGTCGATCGTCGCTGCTGAGGGGGTACCAGGCAGCGAACTGCTCACGCACAGGGACGACTCCTACTCTCACATTCGATCAGTTCGTAGCTTAAGCCGTGATCTGGCATAGATCGAACGAGAAGCGCGAATGGGTGCTGTGGGAACATACAACATAGCAGGCTCAACGCGGCTAAACGGTGTATCGCGTGGTGCGTGATCAACGACCATTCGCTGCCTGATCGGCGACCGCTACTCCTTGACGGAGACACACCGCGCCTGTGTCACGCTCACGAGACCTTGTAGCGTGTACCCCGCAAGAGGCCTGGCACGTGGCGTTCGAGCTGCTGTGGGCCGAACGCGGCGCGCTCGGCGTGGGCATCTGGGTGCCCGGCCCGGTCCCGCCCGGGGTGGTCGAACGCGCCGTCGAGGGCGCCCGGCCTGGCACCAGCACCCGCACGACCGCCCGCGCCGCTTGTGCCCGGCGGGCTGGCCGCCGGGGGCCGGTCGCGGCTGCGCGACCCCGAATGGTTTCCGCTGCGTGCCGCCCACGCCAACGACCCGCTGCGGGTGCTGGTGGCCGCCGCCGGGGACCTGGACTCCGGGAGACGGCCGTGGTGCAGGTGCTCGCCCGCCCGGCGCCCGCCCGCCGGCCGCGCGGATGCTGCGCACCGGCCGGTAGGTCACGCGCGCTGGCCGGCTGCTGGACCTGGCGCGTCCCGGCCCGGCCGTCAACCCCGCCCGCTACGCCCACGGACCCCAGCGGTCGAACTGCTCGCCGCAGCGGGTGACGAGGAGGGTGCAGAGGTCGTTCGGCTGGCCGTGAGCGTGGCGGCCAAGAGGCCACCTGCGACCGCCGCCTGGAGGGCACGCTGCAAGCGCATGCGCTGATGATGGGTTCGCCCGCCAATCGGCGGCTCTGCCGGCATGTCCGATCGGTTGGCGGAGGATGCGGCTCACCGCTGGTGTCAGAGGGTCGTCCAGTCGGTCAGCACGCTGGTGCGCTCGGCGGTGCGGCAGAGCAGGCGGAACCGGCCCGACGGGATGGGGCGGACCACGAAGTAGCCGACCTCGTCGACGGGGACGGTCAGGTCGCCGCCGCGGGGGACGGTCAGGTCGCCGCCGCGCTCGACCACGACCTCCACCCGGCCGGGTTGCGGCGGCACGAACTGCCCGAGCAGCGCGTCCTCGGTGACCTCGACCTCGATGGTCAGCTCAGGGGACCGGAACGTCATGGTGCGGAGCGGGGCCGGCTCGGCGCGGGTGGCCGCCACCAGCTCGTCGTCGAGCGCCGAGTCGTGGGCCAGGGCGGCCAGCTCGGCGTCGACGACGCGCCACGTCCAGGCCGCCTTGCCCGCCTCGACGAGCTCGCGAGGGACGGCGGGCGCTGCCCGCAACGCCCGGCCCAGCACGGCGAGGAGCTCGTCGTCGTCGCCCCAGGGGTGGCTGCGCACGTCCCTCACCTCCTTGCCCCGTATGGTAGCGGAGGGTCGCCGGCGGGCAGCGCCGGCCGGCTCCCGCCCGGCGGGTACCCCGCGGCCGCGTGGACGACGCGCATCTCAGGTCCGGCGGAGGACGAACGGCTTGCCGTTGCCGGCCAGTGGCTGTGGCGGCCGCAGGAGACCGTCCAGCGCCTCACGGGCGCTCCTCCGGCCGGGCTCGGTGGCCCTGGCGATCGCGCCGCTCACGATGGCGGTGGCGAACGAGGTCCCGCTCCACTGCGCGTACCCCGGGAAGTAGGTCGGGAACGGGTCGCCGTCGCCGTCGACGTCACCGGTCAGGTAGGTGCTGGTGATGTCGGCGCCGGGCGCCATGAGGTCGACCCAGGGTGCGTCCGGGCTGAACCGGGCCGGATCGCGATGGTGGTTGGTGGGGCCGTCGGTGGCGCCGACGGCGACCACGTCGTCCAGGGCCGCCGGCCAGATCGGGGCCCGCGGCCTGACCTTGCCCGCCTGGCCCGCCCCGTGGTTGCCCGCCTGGCCCGCCCCGTGGTTGCCCGCCTGGCCCGCCCCGTGGTTGCCCGCCTGGCCCGCCCCGTGGTTGCCCGCCTGGCCCGCCCCGTGGTTGCCCGCCGCGGCCACCACGACGACCTCGGCGTCGAGCTTGTCGATCGCCCTGGCCAGCACCAACGGCGCCGCGCCGTCCTCGGTGAAGCAGCCGAAGGAGAGGTTGAGCACGTGCACGCCCGAGCCGGTGAAGCGCACCAGCTCCTTGGCCACGTTCCAGGTGTCGGCAGTGGCGTCCTCCCGGGTGAGCCCTGGGCGCACGTCGAGCTGGACGGCGGGTGCCTCCCACACGATCAGGCCGGCGACGAACGTGGCGTGGCCCTGCGGCCAGCGCCGCTTCGCCTCCTCCGACGGGTCGAGCCACATCGCGCCCGGTCCGGCGACGTAGGTGCCTGCGAGCCACGGATGGGCGGCGAGCTTGGTGTCGAGGATGCCGACGCGCACCCCCCGGCCCGCGTCGGCGCCGCCGGCCTGGCCGGTGCCGCGGCGCGGGAACTCGAACGGCCACCCGCTCTCCGGCGGCTCCGGGGGACGCTCGCCCCTGCCGCCGATCACGTACTCGCCGGGCGGCCGTGGGCGGCCCTGGTCCCCGCCGCCGATCACGTACTCGCCGGTGACCTGCCGGACGACCCGGTTCTTGCCGATGGTCGGGACCCAGTCGTCGTACGCCAGCCGGAACCGTTCCCGCAGGCCTCGCAGCAGCAGGTCGAGCTCGGGAGCTGGCGTGCCGCGCTCCTGCTCGACCTGGCGCCGGAGCGTCCTGGACTGGTCGTCGTCCGGGACCCTGTCCAGCTCGGTCAGCCGGGCGACGGCCACCCCGGTGGCGCCCAGCTCGACCAGCGCGAGGTCGAGCTGCCCGTCCGAGTCCGTCTGCACCGGCCTGGCGCCGAGCTCGTCCAGCTCGTACAGCACCCTGTCGGCGTGCGGCAGCGCCACCACGAGCTGATCCGGGAGGTACTGGTGGATGCCACCGCTCTTGAGTCCCGCCCTGTCCATCTGCCCGTCCTCTCGTTCGTGGTGGTCGACGCCCTTTCCTGGGGAGGCAGCCAGGGCGCGGCTGATACACGGGCGTGGAAAGCTCGTTGACACCGGGCGGCGTGGTTGCGGCATTCTAGCGAGTCACCATGAGCACGATAGCGGCAGAGCAGGCGCGCGAGGCGCTGCGGCTGGCCGAGGGCGAACCCGGCCGGTCGCTCCCGCTTGCGGCCGCGGCCGCCAGGCAGGCGCGCGCGGAGCGTGACCACGCCACCGCGGCGGTCGCCGAGCGGGCGCTCGGCATCGCCGTGCTCCACCTCGGGGACCTCGACACCGCAGTCGCCCACCTGCGTGCCGCGATCGCGCTCGGCCTGCGCGCCCGCTCGCCGCAGCTCGCCGCAGAGGCGCGGATGACGCTCGCGTTCGTGCTGAACCGGCGCGGGCGGCCGCGCCGGGCGCTGCGCGAGATCGAGGCTGCCCTGTCGGGCCTGGACGGCGTCCAGCGGGCGCGGGCGCAGGCGCAGCGGGCCGCGATCCTGCAGCAGCTCGGCCGGCTCGACGAGGCCCTCTCGGACTACCGGGCCGCGCTGCCGGCGCTGCGCCGCGCCGGCGACCTGCTGTGGGTGCAGCGGGTGCTGTCCAACCGGGGCGTGCTGCACACCTTCCGGCACGCCTACGTGGCCGCCGAGACCGACCTGCAGGAGGCGGAGCGCCTCTGCCGCGAGCTGGACCTCGGCCTCTCGGCCGCGTTCGTGCAGGAGAACCTCGGCTTCGTCAACGCCCGGCGCGGTGACGTGCCGGCCGCGCTCCATCACTACGACCTCGCCGAGCGACGCTACCGCGCGCTGCACGCGCAGCTCGGCTCCCTGCTGGTGGACCGGAGCGAGCTGCTGCTCTCGGTCCGCCTGGTGTCGGAGGCGCGCGAGGCCGCAGCGCAGGCGGTCGCGGAGTTCGAGCGTGAGCGGCGGCGGATCGCGCTGCCCGAGGCGCGGCTGCTGCTGGCCCGGGCGGCCGTGCTCGACGGGGACCCGGCCGGGGCGCTCGAGGAGGCCCGCCGCGCCGCGCGCGAGTTCGCCCGGCACGGACGTCCCGAGTGGGTCTGGCTGGCCCGCTTCTCGGTGCTGACGGCCCGGCTCGACGACGGGCGGCCGCCGCGCGTCGCGATCGGCCAGGTCGAGCGGACCGCGGAGGCACTCGCCGCCGCCGGCTGGCCCGCCGCGGCCCTGGACGCCCGCCTGCTCGCGGCACGGCTCGCCCTGGACCGGGGCCGGACCGGCCAGGGCTGCCAGCAGCTCCAGCAGGCCAGCCGCGGGCGCCGCCGAGGCCCGGCCGCGCTGCGGGCCCGGGCCTGGTACGCGGAGGCGCTGCTGCGCCTGGCGGCCGGGAACCGCCGCGCCGCCACGGTCGCGGTCGGCGCCGGGCTGCGCATCCTCGACGAGCATCGGGCCACGCTGGGCGCGACCGACCTGCGCGCGCACGTGGTCGGGCACCGGACCGAGCTGGCCGAGCTCGGGCTGCGCATCGCCCTGCACGAGGCGCGGCCGCGCCGCGTGCTGGCCTGGGCGGAGCGGGGCCGCGCCCGCCACCTGCTGATGCGGCCGGCCCGACCGCCTGACGACCCCGTGCTCGCCGGCGCGCTGGCCGAGCTGCGGGCCACGGTGGCAGAGATCGACCAGGCCCGCGGCGCGGGTCGCGGTGCCGCGCGGCTCGTCCAGCGCCAGGTCGAGCTCGAGGAGGCGATCCGCGACCACTGCCGCCGGCAGGTCGGCGAGGCGGCCCTGCCCGCCCAGGGCGCGGTCCCGCTGGACAGCCTTGGCCACGCGCTCGGCGACGCAGCGCTGGTGGAGTTCGTCCAGCTGGACGGGGTGCTGCACGCGGTCACCATGGCCCGCGGGCGGGTGCGCCTGCACCAACTCGGACCGGTGGCGCCACTGCGGGACCTGGTCGAGCGGCTGCCGTTCGCGCTCCACCGCCTCGCCCGCCACCACGCCGCCGCGGCCAGCCGCTCGGCCGCCGCCACCGTGCTGCAGGACGCGGCCGAGCGGGCCGACGCCATCCTGCTGCGGCCGCTCGTCCGGGAGCTCGGCGACGGGCCGCTGGTGCTGGTGCCGACCGGACCGTTGCAGTCCCTGCCCTGGTCGATCCTGCCGTCCTGTGCGGGCCGGCCGGTCAGCGTCTCGCCGTCAGCGGCGTTGTGGCATGCGGCCAGCCGCCCGGGTGCGACCGCGGGGCGGGTCGTGGCCGGGGGGCGGGCCGCGGCCGCCCGGCGGGTCGTGGTCGCCGCCGGCCCGGGGCTGCCCGGCGCCCGGGTCGAGGCGGAGCAGGTCGCGGCCGTCCATGGGACGACCCCCCTGCTTGGCCAGGCCGCGACCGTGGAGGCGGTGGCCGCCGCGCTGAACCGGGCGAGCCTCGCCCACCTGGCCGCGCACGGGCGCGTGCGCGCCGACAACCCGCTGTTCTCCTCGCTCCGGCTCAGCGACGGTCCGCTCACCGTCTACGACCTCGAGCGCCAGGAGCGCGTGCCGGACACGGTCGTGCTGGCGGCATGTGACAGCGGGCGCGCGGTGGTCCGGGCCGGGGACGAGCTGCTCGGGCTGAGCGCCACCTTCCTCTCCCACGGCACCCGGCAGCTCGTCGCCTCGGTCGTGCCGGTCCCCGACGCCGAGACCGCCCCGCTCATGGTGGCGTTCCACCGCCTGCTGGCCGCGGGCCGCCCGGCCGCCGCCGCCCTGGCCGAGAGCCAGCAGCAGGTGGCGCGGGAGCAGACCACGGCGATGGCGGCGTCGGCCGGGTTCGTCTGCATCGGCGCGGGCTGACGCCGACGCCCCGTCGACAAACATCGCGCAACCGAAGTTTGGTGGCTGCGACCGACGACGCCGCACCCCCGGCGCACGTACCGTTGGACGTGTCAACCCTGGTCGCCCCGTCCCGGACGATGGGTTACGTTCCCGACCGGTGTTGAGCATACTTGGCGTTCCAGGCATCTGAGATAAATCAACCACAGCCCCAGAAAGGGCTGAAATGTCGTTGCTGCGGGTGGATCGGCTCACGGTCCGGTTCGGTGGCGTGACCGCCCTCGAGGGGGTGTCGTTCGAGCTGGAGCCGGGACAGGTGTGCGGGCTCATCGGCCCCAACGGCGCCGGCAAGACCACCCTGTTCGACTGCGTCAGCCGGCTGACCCGCCCGCAGGGCGGGCGGGTCGAGCTCGACGGGCAGGACCTGCTCGCCCTCGAGCCGCACCAGGTGGCCAGGCTCGGCATCGCCCGCACCTTCCAGCACCTCGGCCTGTTCGGCTCGCTCACCGTGCGCGAGAACGTGATGCTCGGCGGGCATCACACCTGCCGGGCCGGGTTCGGCGCCGCCGCCCTGCGCCTGCCGTCGGTCCGCGGCCAGGAGCGCGCCCTGCGCCGCCGGGCCGACGAGGTGCTCGAGCGCCTCGGCCTGGCCCACCTGGCCGCCCGGCCGGCGGCCGGGCTGCCCTACGGCACCCTCAAGCGCATCGAGCTGGCCCGCGCGCTCGGCGCCGCGCCCCGGCTGCTGCTGCTCGACGAGCCCGCCAGCGGCCTCTCCCATGGCGAGGTCGACGAGCTGGCCGAGGCCATCGCCGCCGTCCGGGCCGACGGGGACCTCACCGTGCTGCTGGTCGAGCACCACATGGGCATGGTCATGCGCATGTCCGACAAGGTCGTGGTGCTCGACTTCGGCCGCAAGATCGCGGAGGGCGCGCCAGCGGCGGTGCGCGAGGACCCCGCAGTGGTCCAGGCCTACCTCGGGGTGCCCGCGTGATCCCGGCGGGCGCACCGGGAGCCTCGCGTGGGAGGAGGGCGCGCCGATGACACCGCTGCTCGAGGTCGAGGACCTGCGTGCGAGCTACGGGCCGGTGCGGGCCCTGCACGGCGTCGACGTCGCCGTCGAGGAGGGCGGTGTGGTCGCCATCCTCGGCCCCAACGGCGCCGGCAAGACCACCACCCTGCGGGCGCTCACCGGCATGGTGCGCGCCAGCGGCAGGATCACCTTCGACGGCCACCGGCTGGCCGGGCTGCCGACCGAGCGGATCGTGCGGCTCGGCGTGGCCCACGTGCCCGAGGGGCGCGGCACCTTCCCCGCCCTCACCGTCGACGAGAACCTGCGGCTCGGCGCCTACCTCCGCCGCGACGCCCCCGCGGTCAGGGCCGACCTCGACCGCTGGTACAGGGTGTTCCCGCGCCTCGCGGAGCGCCGCGGCCAGGCGGCCGGCAGCCTGTCCGGCGGCGAGCAGCAGATGCTCTCGATCGCCCGGGCGCTGATGCTGCGCCCCAGGCTGCTGCTGCTCGACGAGCCGTCGCTGGGGCTCGCGCCGCTGGTCGTCCGCGAGCTGTTCGAGGTGCTCGGCCGGGTCAAGCGGGAGCAGCGCACCACCATGCTGCTGGTCGAACAGAACGCCAACCTCGCCCTCGAGCTGGCCGACCGCGCGTACGTGCTGGAGGCAGGCCGCACGGTGCTCACCGGCCCGGCCGCAGAGGTCAAGACCGACGAGAGCGTGCGCCGGGCCTACCTCGGCTATTGAAGGAGCGGCCATGGGACGGTTCCTGCAGGTCGTGGTCGACGGGATCGCCGACGGGTCGATCTACGGGGCGCTCGCGCTCGCGCTGGTGCTGATCTTCCGCTCGACCGGGATCGTCAACTTCGCCCAGGGCGAGATGGCGATGTTCGCCACCTTCGTCGCCTGGGGGCTGCACGACAGCGGCCGGCCGCTGTGGCTCGCGTTGCTCGGCGCGTTCGTGCTGGCGTTCCTCGGCGGCATGGCGGTCGAGCGGGTGATCATCCGCCCGGTCGAGGGCGGTCGCCCGCTCAACGTGGTGATCGTCACCCTTGGCCTGTTCATCCTGGTCAACGCCCTGGCCGGGTGGATCTGGGGGTTCACCAACCGTGGCTTTCCGCGCATCTTCCCGAGCGGGACCGCGGGTCTCGGCGAGGTGGCGCTGTCGGTCGAGTCGCTCGGGATCATCGCGGTGCTGCTGGCCGTGGTCGGGCTGCTGTGGCTGTTGTTCCAGCGCACCAAGCTGGGCCTGGCGATGCGCGCGGCCGCCCAGGACCCCGACTCGAGCCGCCTGGTCGGCATCCGCGTCGGGCGGCTCCTGATGCTCGGCTGGGGGCTCGCCGCGCTGCTCGGCGCGCTGGCCGGGGTGCTGGTCGCGCCCCGGCTGTTCCTCGACGTCAACCTGATGGGCGGGGTGCTGATCTACGCGTTCGCGGGCGCGGCCCTCGGCGGCTTCGACTCGCCCCTCGGCGCGGTCGTGGGGAGCTGGATCATCGGCGTGACCGAGAACCTGGCCGGCACCTACGTGAGCGCCATCGGCGCCGACCTCAAGGTGCTGGTGCCGCTGGCGATCATCTTCGTCGTGCTGCTGGTGCGCCCCTCGGGGCTGTTCGGAGTGGCGGAGGTGACGCACGCGTGAGTGAGGCGGGCGCACCCGGAGCCCCCGCCGGGCGGGGGAGGCGCCGATGAGCACGGCGGGCGCCCTCGAAGCCGTGCCTACGAGGAGGGTGCGCCAGTGAGCACGGCGGGCGCCCTCGAAGCCGTGCCTGCGAGAAGGGTGCGCCAGTGAGCCTGCTCCGGGTCGAAGCGGGCAGCCGGCGCCACCGCTGGCTGCGCGCCGGGGCACTGGCCGCGGCCGGGCTGGTCGCACTCGGCCTGCCGTTCAACTCCGACCCGGTGGTCAACGCCGAGCTGACCCTGGTGCTGGTGTACGCGGTCGCTGCGCTCGGCCTCAACCTGCTGGTCGGCTACTGCGGGCAGATCTCCCTCGGCCATGGCGCGTTCTTCGCCATCGGCGCCTACACCGCCGCCGTCCTGACCGCCAGGGCGCACGTGCCGTACCTGCTCACCGTGCCCGCCGCGGCGCTGGTCACCTTCGTGCTCGGCTTCGCCTTCGGCGTGCCGGCGCTGCGCCTGCGCGGCCTGTACCTGGCCCTGGTCACGCTGGCCCTGTCGGTCGCGACCCCGCCGCTGATCAAGCGCTTCGAGGGGCTCACCGGCGGGGTGCAGGGCCTGGCCGTGCCGCAGCCGGCCGTGCCGGGCTGGCTGCCGCTCGACGCCGACCAGTACCTGTACCTGCTGGTGCTCGGCGTCACCGCGGTGATGTTCCTGGTCGCCGCCAACCTGACCCGCGGCGGGCTGGGGCGGGCGCTGGTCTCCATCCGCGACGACGAGCGCGCCGCGACCACCATGGGCGTGGACCGCGCCGGGGTGAAGACCCGCGTGTTCGCCTGCAGCGCGGCCTACGCGGGCGTGGCCGGGGCGCTGTTCACCTTCGCCCTGGGGTTCGTCGCGCCGGAGTCGTTCACCCCGCTGCTGTCGTTCAGCTTCCTCGCCGCGATCGTGGTCGGCGGGCTCGGCACCGTGGCCGGCGCCCTGCTCGGCGCGCTGTTCATCGAGTTCGTGCCGCAGTACGCCGGCAGCGTCAACCAGGCGCTCACCGGGGTGCTCTACGGTGCGACCCTGATCGCGGTCATGTACCTGCTGCCCGGCGGCGCCGCCGGGCTGCTCGGGCGCCTGCGGCGGCACCTGGTCGAGGTGGTCGAGGCGCCCCCGCCTGGAGGGCGGTCCACCGGCGAGACGGCCATGGAGGCCGGCACCGTCTCGTCCTCGCAAGGTGGTGGCCTGCCGGCCATGTAGGCCCTGTAAGGAGGGATCCCCATGGTGGGAGGGAGGACGGTTACAGCCCGGAGGAGCGTCCCGCTGTTGCTGCTGGTGGTGCTCGCCCTGCTGGTGGCGAGCTGCGGCCGCGACGAGGGCGGCGGCCAGGCGGGCGCGACCGACCCCGGCATCACGGCCACGTCCGTCAAGCTCGGCAGCACCTACCCGTTCAGCGGCCCGGCCTCGGCGTACGGCACGATCGCCAAAGGGGTCAACGCCTACTTCAAGTTCACCAACGACAAGGGCGGCGTGAACGGCCGCAAGATCGAGTTCGTCACCTACGACGACGGCTACGAGCCGCAGCGCGCGCTCACCAACGCCAAGAAGCTGGTCGAGCAGGACAAGGTGTTCGCCCTGTTCAACCCCTTGGGCACCGCCAACAACCTCGCCATCTGGGACTACGCCAACCAGCAGAAGGTGCCCCAGCTGTTCGTGGCGACCGGCGCCTCCGACTGGGGCAAGGACGTCGCCAAGCACCCGTACACGATCGGCTGGCAGCCCAACTACGTGACCGAGGCGAAGGTCTACGCCGAGTACCTGAAGCAGAGCGCGCCGAACGCCAAGGTCGCGGTGCTGTACCAGAACGACGCCTACGGCAAGGACCTGCTCGGCGGGTTCGAGGCGGGCATCGCCGGCTCGGGCGTCAAGGTCGTCGACAAGCAGAGCTACGAGGTCACCGACCCGTCGGTCGCCTCGCAGGTCAAGAAGCTGGCCAGCTCCGGCGCTGACGTCTTCCTCGACGTCACCACGCCGAAGTTCGCCGCCCAGGCGATCGCCACCATCGCCCAGACCACCTGGAAGCCGCTGCACATCCTGAACAACGTGGCCGCGTCCAAGGCGCAGGTGCTCGAGCCCGTCGGCCTGAAGAACGCGCAGGGGATCGTCTCCACCGCCTACCTCAAGAACCCCGAGGACCCCAAGTGGGCCAGCGACGCGGCGATGACCGAGTACAAGACCAACCTGGCCAAGTATGAGCCGGGCACCGACGCCAACGACCCCTACAACGCCTACGGCTGGGCGGTCGGCAACACCATGGTGAACGCGCTCGAGCAGATGAAGGAACCGACCCGCGCGTCCCTGATGGAGGCGGTTCGCAGCCTGGACCTCGAGATCCCGCTGCTGCTGCCGGGCCTCAAGGTGCAGACCAGCGGGACCGACGGCTACCCGATCGAGGCCATGCAGATCCAGAAGTTCCAGGGTGAGAACTTCGAGCTGGCCGGCAGCGTGATCCAGGCCGGCGCGCAGTAGCGCGACCCGGCGGGCCGCTCCGCACAGGTGCGCCCCGGCCCTCCCGGCCGGGGCGTCAGCTTCCAGTGGCGACCCCGACAAGGCAAGCCTTCCATGGGGAGCCTCTGGCTCAAGGGGCCGCGGCGCTCCGGAAGCCTGAGCTCGCGGGCTTCGTGGGATAGTTGCGGCCATGACGACGCCAGCACCCACCTCCACTGGGCAGGTCGAGCCGTCGCGCCGGGCCGCCGAGGCGGCCGCCCGCGCCGCCGGGGTCGCCGTGGTCGAGCTCGCCAGCGTCGAGGAGACCGCAGCGGCCACGGCGGTGTTCGGCGCGATCTGGGGTGTTGCCTCGTCCTCGGCCATGCCCGCCGAGCTGGTGCGGGCGCTCGCCCACGCCGGCAACTACGTGGCCGGCGCCTACGACGGCGAGGAGCTGGTCGGCGCCGTCGTCGGCTTCCTCGGCATCCACCACGGCGGTGTCCACCTGCACTCCCACGTCGCCGGCGTGCTGCCCCGGGCCCAGGGCCGGTCGGTCGGGCTCGCGCTCAAGCTGCACCAGCGGGCCTGGGCCCTCGCCCGCGGCATCGAGCGGGCCGAGTGGACCTACGACCCGCTGGTGCGCCGCAACACCTATTTCAACCTCACCAAGCTGGGCGCGACCGCGGTCGCCTACCACGCCGACTTCTACGGCGGCATGGACGACGCCATCAACGCGGGCCACCCCACCGACCGGTGCGTCGCGCTGTGGGACCTGGCCGCCCCGCGGGCCGTGGCCGCCGCGGCCGGCACCGCCGCCGGGCCCGACCTCGCCAAGCTGCTTGCGGCCGGCGCCAGGGTGCTGCTGGCCGAGGGCGAGAACGGTGAGCCGCTGGTCAGCCCGGGCCGGGTCGCCCCCGTGCAGCTCTGCCAGGTGCCCGCGGACGTCGTGCGGCTGCGGGCGACCAGGCCCGCGCTGGCCAGCGCCTGGCGGCTGGCCGTGCGGGAGACCCTGGGCCAGGCCCTGGACGGCGGCTGGGTGGCCACCGGGGCGACCCGCTCAGGCTGGTGCGTGCTCGAACGCGGGGAGGGACCGCCGTGAAGCTTCGCTCCGTGGAGCTGCGCCGGGTGCGGATGCCGCTGGTGTCGCCGTTCCGGACCTCGTTCGGGACCGAGACCGACCGGGACGTGCTGCTGGTGCGGGCCCGCGCCGACGCCGGCGACGGCTGGGGCGAGTGCGTGGCCGCGGCGGAGCCGCTGTACTCGGCCGAGTACGCCGACGGCGCCCAGCACGTCATCCGGCGGCACCTGCTGCCACGCCTGTTCGCCCTGCCCGACGTGGGCGCGCACCTGGTCGGGCCCGCGCTGGCCGAGGTCAAGGGTCACCCGATGGCCAAGGCCGCGCTCGAGATGGCCGTGCTCGACGCCGAGCTGCGTGCCGCCGGAGTCCCGCTCGGCGCCCACCTGGGCGCGGTCCGCGAGGCGGTCGACTGCGGTGTGTCGGTCGGCATCATGGGGTCGATCCCCGAGCTGCTCGACGCGGTCTCCGGCTACCTCGCCCAGGGCTACCGCCGGGTCAAGCTCAAGATCGAGCCGGGCTGGGACGTCGAGCCGGTCCGGGCGGTGCGCGAGCGCTTCGGCCCCGACCTGCTGCTGCAGGTCGACGCCAACACCGCCTACACCCTCGCGGACACCCCCCGGCTGGCCCGCCTCGACCCGTTCGACCTGTTGTTGATCGAGCAGCCGCTGCCCGAGGACGCGGTGCGCGCCCACGCAACCCTGGCCCGGTCGCTGCGCACCCCGATCTGCCTGGACGAGTCGATCACCTCCGCCCGGGCCGCGGCCGACGCGATCGCGCTCGGCGCCTGCGCGATCGTCAACGTCAAGGCCGGCAGGGTCGGCGGCTACCTGGAGGCCCGCCGGGTCCACGACGTCTGCGCCGCCCACGACATCCCGGTCTGGTGCGGCGGGATGCTCGAGACCGGGCTTGGCCGGGCCGCCAACGTCGCCCTGGCCGCGCTGCCCAACTTCACCCTGCCCGGCGACACCTCCGCGTCCGACCGCTACTACCACGCCGACCTCACCCCGCCGTTCGTGCTCGAGGACGGCCGCCTGCGCGTCCCGGCCGGGCCCGGCCTCGGTGTCGACCCGCTCCCCGAGCGGCTCGAGGAGCTGACCGTCTCGGTCGAGGAGGTGACCCCCGACGCCTGAGCCCGTCCCGCCTGGCGGGCGGCGTCCCTGCCCGCCGGGCTGGGAGGCTGGCCCGATGCTCGACCCGGTCCCGCCTGGCGGCGGGCGCCGTGCCCGCCGGGTGGAGGAGGTGACCTCCGGTGGGTGAGATCCCAGGCGCCGACGCGGACCGTCACCGGCGGCGACTCGACGGGTTGCGCGGGCGGGTCGAGGAGATGGCCGGCGACCTGGCCACGCTGGTCGAGGCCGAGTCGCCCTCGGCCGACCTGGCGGCGCTCGCGGCCTGCGCCGACGCCGTGGCCGAGCTGGGGGGTCGCCTGCTCGGGGCCCGGCCAGAGCGGGTCGAGCGCGAGGGCCGGCCCCACCTCCGCTGGAGCTTCGGCAACGCGCCGCGGGTGCTGCTGCTCGCCCACCTCGACACCGTCTGGCCGCTCGGCACCATCGACCGGTGGCCGGTCGGGCGGGACGGCGACCGCCTCACCGGCCCGGGCGCCTTCGACACCAAGGCCGGCATCGTCCAGGCGCTGTACGCGCTGGCCGCCCTGGACCGGCCCGACGGGGTGGAGCTGCTGGTCAACTCCGACGAGGAGGTCGGCTCGCCGACCTCCTCGGAGCTGATCGAGGCGGCCAGCCGTGCGGCCAGGGCGGTGCTGGTGCTCGAGCCAAGCCAAGGCGGCAGCGGCGCGCTGAAGACCGCGCGCAAGGGCTTCGCGGTCTTCAGGCTGCGCGTCCACGGCCGCGCCGCCCACGCCGGCAACCAGCCAGAGCTGGGCGTGAACGCCCTGGTCGAGCTGGCCCGCCAGGTGGCGGCGGTGGAGCGGCTGGCCCGGCCCGGGGACGGCACCACGGTCACCCCCACCGTGGCCTCGGCCGGCACCACCACCAACACGGTGCCGGCCGAGGCCGAGCTCCACCTCGACGTCCGCTTCCTGGACCCGGTCGAGCACCAGCGGGTCGCCCGCGGCCTGCGCGCGCTTCGGCCGGAGCTGCCTGGCGCGCGGCTCGAGCTGGTGACCGGGCCGAGCTCCCCGCCGCTCCCACCGGCGGCGTCCAGCCGGCTCTACCAGGTGGCCCGTTGGATCGGGGGGGAGCTCGGCCTTGGCACCCTCGACGGGGTGGCCGTGGGCGGCGGGTCGGACGGCAACCGTGCCGCGGCGGTCGGCGCGCCCGTGCTCGACGGGCTGGGGGCGGTCGGCGACCACATCCACGCCGAGGGCGAGTACGTGGTCGTCCCGGCCATGGCCGAGCGGGCGGCGCTGCTCGCCGCCCTGGTCGAGGAGTGCCCGGCCCGCGCCTGGCCACCGGGCCATCGCCGATAGCCGTGCCCGATCAGGGCAGCTCGATCGTGGTCCCGGCGGACACGACGCGCGCTACGCTACCGAGTAGTCTGCGGGCTCCTCGCCCTGACCGCTGACACGACGCCCCCCTGCACCGCGACCGGAAGCGGGAGGTACTCCCAAAAGCGACAGTGGACGCTTTCGGCCTACCCGCTGCCGACGTAGCGGAGGGCGCGCAGGATGTGGTCACGGGTGCGGGCGGCAGCCAGGTCGGCGTCACCCGCCTCGAGCGCGTCGAGGATCGCCGCGTGCTGCGCGGTCGAGTCCTGGTGGGGCCGGAACACCCGCGGGCCGCCCGGGAAGGCCCGCCACAGCAGGCGCAGCATCGACATCAGCAGGGGCGAGCCGGCGCACTCGTAGATGCGGAAGTGGAGGCGCCGGTTGAGCCCGTGGATCCTCGGGTCGTCGTCGGTGCACGCCCCCAGCTCGAGGTGGATCGCCCTGGCGTCGCGCAGGTCGGCACGGCTCAGCCTGCCGGCGGCCAGGCGGACCGCGAGCGACTCCAGCTCCGCGCGGATCTGGTAGCTCTCCTCGACGGTCTCCGCGTCCAGCTCGGCAACGGTCGAGCCGCGGTTGACGTCGTTGCGCACCAGCCCCTCGGACTCGAGTCGGCGCAGGGCCTCCCGGACCGGCGTCGGGCTGACGCCGAACCGCTCGGCCAGGTGACGCTGGCGCAGCGGCGCGCCCGGGGCGATGTCGCCCTGGACGATCAGCTCGCGGAGGGCGGCCGCGACCTCGTCGGCCTTGCTGCGGCACTGGCCGGGCTCAGCCGGTCGCGCGACCGCCTCGCCGGGCACGCCAGGGGGCTGCCCGGGCCGCGCGACCGCCCCGCCGCCGGGCATGTCAGCGCTTCTCCTCGTGGACCTCGAGCCGGGCCGAGCCGTCGGGGCGGCGTACCCGCAGCCGCCGCTCGGCCGGGCTGGGTGGGAGCGTCGCCTCGGCCAGCTCCCCCTGCACCCGGACCCGAAGGACCCCGGGGCGAGCCAGCGGCGGCACCGCCAGGCTGGCGTCGTCGCCGGCCAGGCGGAGGTCGCGGAGCCGGCCCCGGAAGCCCGCCTCCAGCACCACCTGCCCGTCCAGCAGCAGGCAGGTGCTGTCCTCGCCCAGCTCGACCCGCCAGGTGCCCGCCGGCCCGGGCAGCTCGGCCTCGCCCGGCGCGGTCCCGGCGCTGCCGGCCACCAGCCCGTCCCACGGGTCCAGGTCGAGCAGGTCCAGCTCGCCGAGCAGCGGCAGCAGCGCCCCCCAGGAGTAGAACGGCTCGGCGTCCACCGAGTCGCCGCCCTCCCCGGTCCGCTGGTTGAAGTTCTCGAACGAGCGCCGCTCGGCCCAGCCACGCTCGAACAGCGCCACGCTCCGGGCGGCCAGCCCGGCGGCGGCCTCGTCGAACCGGTAGCGGCGCAGCCCGCGGTAGACGAGGAAGTTGAAGCAGGGCCAGACCCGGCCCCGCCAGTAGACGTTGTCGAGCGCGGCCGGGTCGTCGTGGGGGGTGCCGGCCACCGGCCAGGGCCCGCCGAACCGCCCCGGGTCGAGCAGGTGCTCGCGCACCATGGTGGCCGCCTGTTCGGGGGTGGCGATGCCGGCCAGCAGCGGGTAGAAGCTGGTCGGGGCGAGGCTGCGGGCGAAGCGGCCGTCCCAGCGCCGGTTGGCGTAGATGCCGCGCCCGGCGTCCCACAGCCCGGCCCTGACCTTGGCGGCCAGGTCCGCGGCTTTGGCGGCGAGCGCCGCCGACTCCCCGTGGAGGCCGAGCAGGGCTGCGATCCTGGCCAGCAGCTCCGCTTCCAGCACGAGCAGGCTGTTCAGCCCGACGTCCTCGGTGTCCAGCGTATGGGTCTGGTCGTCGAAGCTGGCCTCGTCGTGGACGGGGGAGTTGTCCATGGCCGACTCGTCCATGGCCGCCAGCTTGGTGTGCACGAAGTGGCCGTCGCCGACCGGGGAGGACCCGTACTCGAGCAGGCCGTTGCCGTTGCCGTCCCTGGCAACGAACCACCAGCGGTGGGCGCGGGCCAGCACCGGGTAGGCGCGTTCGAGGACCGCGCGGTCACCGGTGGCCTCGTACAGCGACCAGGCGGCCAGGGCGCCGATCGGCGGGTGGGAGCGGTCCACCCAGTCGGTGCGCCCGCTGCGCACGGCGGCCAGGTTGCCGTGCCCGGCGACCTGCAAGGCGAGGCCCGCGTCGAGGTTGGCCGCTGCCGTGGCCCGGTCGCCGGCCCTGGTGGCCAGGAGCACGTTGAAGAAGGCGTCGAGCTGCCACACGACCCAGCCGCCGAACCTCCCGGCCACCCAGGCCCGGGTGGCCGCCGTGTAGGGCCGGGCGTTGACCGGGTCCCAGACGGTGTTCCAGGCGACCACGTCGCGGATGGCGGCCGCGCGGGTCGGCTGCCCGGCCGCGGCCGCCCGCTCGGCCAGGACCTGGGACGCCGCACCGGTCTCCGCGCCCAGCCCGGCCGTTGCCGTGGCGGCGTCCGGGCCTGGGGCGACGGCGAACCCGACCCGCGGGCTGACCGCGTTGAACCGGTAGACCGCCCACCGCCCCTCGGGCCGGACCGGCGGCCGGTAGTAGTACCCATGCGTTTCCAGCTCGGCGGCTGCCTCGCGCCGGTGGTCGTAGAGGTGGGCGGTGACCGGCCTGGCCGACGGGGCGAACGCGAGCGCGCCGCCCGGCCACTCGGCCACGGCCACGGGCGGGTCGACGTACCGGGCGGCCTCCTCCGGCTCGCGGAGGAGCATCCTGCCGGCGCCGGCGCCGGCGCCGAAGCCGACCTCGACGAGGAACCAGAACCGCAGCCCCCACTCGCGGGTCTCGAGCACCTCCACGTCCCCGGCCATGCCGCCGCCCTGGGTCTGCGCGAACCGCACCCGCAGGCGGGCGCCGTCGTGGGGCAGCTCGACCTCGGCGTACGAGCCGCCGGCAAGGTGCGGGCCGAGGCGGATCCCGGGCCCGAACGGGAAGTCGGTGGCGCGGCCGCTGCGGGTGCTGAACGCCGACACGCGCACGGCCAGCCCGCTCGGCAGGTGCGTCCAGCACGCGGGGTGCTGGGGGTCCCAGGTGTTCCATGCCAGCTCGGGTGCCACCGGCCCTCCAGCGCGCCGATCCTCGCCTTTACCAGCCCAACCTCGGATGATATACCATCCGTGTTTCTTGGTCCCGGTGCCGGGTGGGCCGCTCGCCGCGCAGGCCCGGCCCAGCAGAAGGGGAGCAGGTCATGCAGACGGTGGAGGGACACGGCACTGGCCAGCCGCAGAGCGACCGCGTCTGGAGCATCGAGACCAACGGGATCAACGCGATCCCCGACAGCGAGCGTCACGGCCGGCCCGCAGAGCTGTTCTGGGTCTGGTGCGCCGCCAACATCAGCATCCTCGGAGTCACCTACGGGGCCTTCCTGGTCACCTTCTACGGCCTGAACCTGGCCCAGGCGCTGCTGGCCGGCACCCTCGGCGCGGTGCTGTCGTTCCTGCTTGTCGGCTACGTCAGCCTGGCCGGCAAGCTCGGCGGCGCCCCCACCCTGGTGCTGTCCCGGGCGCCCTTCGGCGTGGTCGGCAACGCCATCCCCACCCTCATCAGCTACATCTCGCTGGTCGGCTGGGAGACGATCCTGGTCGCCCTGGCCACCCTGGCCGCCGACACGCTGCTCGACCGGCTCGGGGTGGCGACCGGGACCGGCACCCTGGCGGTCTCGTTCGTGGTCATCGCTGCGGTCACGATCGCGATCGGCCTGCTCGGCCACGCCACCATCGTGCGCATCCAGACCTGGTTCACCTGGGCGTTCGCCGCGCTCACGGTGGTGTTCGTGATCCTCCAGCTCCCCGAGATCGACTGGGACAAGGTGACCTCGCTGCCCTCGGGCGAGCTGCTGTCCGGGTTCGTGGGCGGGATGTCGGTGGTGATGGCCGGCCTCGGCATCGGCTGGGTCAACGCCGGCGCCGACTACAGCCGCTACCTGCCCCGGGCGTCGAGCTCCGGGTCGGTGGTGTGGTGGACGACCTTCGGCGCCAGCGTCGCGCCGGTGGTGCTCATCTCGTTCGGCGTGCTGCTGGCGGCCAACAACGCCGACCTGGCCGGCTCGGCCAACCCCATCGGCGACCTGGCCGAGCCCCTGCCGACCTGGTTCCTCGTGCCCTACCTGCTGGTCGCGGTGGGCGGGCTGATCGGCGGCGCCCTGCTCGACATCTATTCCAGCGGGCTGAACCTGCTCACCCTCGGCGTGCGGCTCGAGCGCTACAAGTCCGTGGCCATCGACGGGGTCCTCATGGTCATCGGCTGTGTCTACATCCTGTTCAGGGCCAACGACTTCGTCACCCCGTTCATCGGGTTCCTGGTCACCCTGGGCGTGCCGCTGGCCGCCTGGGCCGCCATCTTCCTGGTCGACGTGTGGACGATCCGGCGCAGGGCCGGCTACGACGAGCGGGACCTGTACGACCCGAACGGCCGCTACGGGGCGGTCAACCCGGCCGGCGTCGGCGCCTTCCTGGTGGCCACCTTCGTCGGGCTCGGCCTGGTCAACTCCACCAGCCCGGTCTTCTCATGGGTGGGGTACCTGCTCCGCTTCGTCGGCGGCCGGGAGGGCGCCCTCGGCGGCTCGAGCATCGGCCTGTTCGTCGGCTTCGTGGTCGCCGGGACCCTGTACGCCCTGCTCGGCCCGGTCGCGGCCCGCAGCCGCCGTGCCGCCGCCACCACGCCCCGATGACCACGGCGGGCGCACCCGGGGGGGTGCCCGCGCCGGCGGGTGCGCCAGGCCCCACGGCGGGCGCACCCGGGGGGGTGCCCGCGCCGGCGGGTGCGCCAGGCCCCACGGCGGGCGCACCCGGGGGGGTGCCCGCGCCGGCGGGCGCGCCAGGCCCCACGGGGGGCGCGCAGGGGCCGCTGCTCGTGGTGATCGACATGCAGCGGGTGTTCGGGGAGCCGTCGAGCCCCTGGTACACGCCCGGGTTCGGCACGGTCGTGGAGCCGGTGCGCCGGCTCGTGGCGGCCTTCGGCGACCGGGTCGCGTTCACCCGCTTCCTGGTCCCCGAGGTACCCGAGGGGAGCTGGACCGGCTACTACGAGCTGTGGCCGTTCGCCCGCGAGCCCGGGGCAGCCTTGCTGCTCGACCTGGTCGCGCCGTTCGCCGGCGGCCCGTACCCGCTGGTCGAGAAGCCGACGTTCTCCAAGTGGGGGCCGGAGCTGCGTGTCCTTTCGGGGGAGTCGCGCACGCTCCTGCTGTGCGGGGTGGCCACCGACTGCTGCGTGATCGCCACCGCCGTCGCCGCGGCCGACGCCGGCATGTACGTGCGCGTGGTGGCCGACGCCTGCCGGGGGGTCGACGACGCGGCCCACGAGCGGGCCCTGGCCGTGATGGCGGGGTTCCCACCCCAGATCGAGGTGACCACGGTCGAGCAGGAGCTGTCGCCCGGCCCGCGTCGAGCGTGACGATCTCCCGGTTCAAATTCTCACAGGTCCACTCTCACCCGCACCGTCTCTGAGCAGGCAGAACGACGTCTAGGCATCCCCTATGCGACGGGCTGCTCTCGTCGCTCAGTCGGGCGTTTCCCGGAGATCTCCCGAAAACTCACGTTTAGCCTCGATTCCCGGTGCGGAAGTGCGCCGACTCCCGACTGCCGAGCGGCTCAAGGCCATCAATGATGTGCGCGGTACGCTGCTCCAAGCGCTCGCGGGCGGGTTACTGCTCCTAGGATCGAAGGCAGCGACCTCAGCGGTAGACTTCTCGGTGCAGATTGTGAACCATTTGTTAGTTTGGGAGTTTGAAAGCTCTCGCCTCAGGTCCGGTAACGGAGGGCACATGCGCCATCCGTGAACGCAGGCAGCCACCGGATGTGTTGGTGTTGCTGCCGGCGTTGAGGGTTACCACGCGCCTGCGGTCCTTGCCGGAGCCTACGGGTTCTGCCAGGCGGCCAGGGCCCGGTCGATGTCGGGCCGTACGTGCTGGCGGGCGTCCGCGCGGGGCACGCCGGACATCAGCAGCTCGTCGTAGCCGGTGTCCGTGTGCCGCACCGAGGCGACGACGGCGAGGGTGACCGCCTCCTCGTCCAGCGCCCGCCCGGCCGCCGAGCGCCCGACCCGGCCGCTCCCGCGGGTGCCGGCGTGGCGGGCGATCGCCTCGGCGCGTCGGGCCGGGCAGCCCGGAAACAGCCGCACGACCTCCTCGGCCAGCCGAGCCTGGAACGCCAGGTCCTGGCCGGCGCGCCGCTCCCGGTCGCGCTCGCGGCGTCGGCTGCGCGCGTCCTCGTCGGCCAGGCACTGCGCCTCGGCCGACTCCAGGGCCGCCTCCTCCACCAGGATCCCCTGCCGCTCGTACCGCCTGCGGGAGCGGCTGAAGCGGACGACCACGGCCGACAGCCCGCTTGCCTGCTTGGCGCGCCGGCTCAGCGCGGCGTTGCCGGCGGGCAGGAAGACGAGATGGTCCATGTCCGCGCAGCCGAGGCAGAGCGGTCCGGTGCCCTCCATGAGCAGGTAGGGACCAGAGCCGCCGCAGCCCGTGCAGGTCCACCCGGTGAGCGGCTCGATGACCACCAGGTCAGGCGGCTTGCTCTGCCGCGGGGTCAATCGTCCCTGCACCGCCTCGGACAGCTCCGGTCGGGTCCAGTGCCTGCGGTAGCTACGCGTTCCAGGTAGTCGACGCGCCCCCGCCGCCGGTCCTCGACCAGACCCCACGGCAGCCACCCGATCGCTGCGAGCACGTCGGCGGGGGAGACCGACTTCTCCCGGGTCAGCGTGGCCTCCGCAGCGACGACGACCCGGCATTCGAGCCTCGCATAGGACTGGCTGACGGCATCGGCCTTCTTCGGCATAGCACGATAAGGATAATGTGTCAGCGGACCGCGGGATCCCCGCCCGGTGCGGAGGTCTGAGGGGGGCACGCGGCTTCGCCGCCCCCAATTGCCCGGCCGGGTCTGCCGCGCTATGTTCCAGACCCCGGATCGAGCATGGAGGTTGCGATGGACGAGCAGCGCACCACGCGGGTCACCGACGAGGAGATCGAGACGGTCTGGACGGGCACCGGCACCGTGGCCACGGTCGCCGATCCCCAGGATGCCGACGGCACCGACGCCGACGACGCCCAGGACGCTGACGGCACCGACGGCGACGCCACCGACGGCACCGACGGCGACGCCACTGACAGCACCGACGGTGACTCCGCCGACGGCGGCGCCGGCGACGCCGACGGCCGGGACTCGTAGCGATCGCGGCGGCCACAGGACGACACCCCGTGCCGGACAGCCCCGCGGCGCTGCGGCGCTGCGTCGGGGACGTCGACCGCTTCGTCGGTGAGCGCTGGGCCCGGCGCGTCCACCACCACAGCGGCGAGGACTTCTCCGACCTGCTCTCGCTCGAGCACGTCGACCATATCGTGGCCACCATGGCGCTCCGTGCGCCGGCCTTCCGGCTGGTCAGGCAGGGCAGGACCCTGGAGCGGGCTGCCTACACCAGGACCGCCCGGGTCGGCTCCCGGTCGATCGACGACCTGATCGACGTGGGCCGCGTCTACCGGCACTTCGGCGACGGCGCCACCATCGTCCTGCAGGGCCTGCACCGCTACTGGGAGCCGGTGACCCGCTTCTGTCGCGACCTGGAGCTCGCGCTCACCCACCCGGTGCAGGCCAACGCCTACATCACCCCGCCTGTGTCCTCCGGGCTGAAGGTGCACCACGACCCCCACGACGTCTTCGCGCTGCAGACCTACGGCCGCAAGCAGTGGGTGACCTACGAAGGGCCTGGCGCGGCGTTCGGCGCCGCCCCGGCGCTGGACGTCGAGCTGGTCCCCGGGGATGCCCTCTACCTGCCCAAGGGCACGCCCCACGCCGCCCGGACCGTGGACGTGGCCTCGGTGCACCTCACCATCGGGATCCGCACCGTGGTCTGGCGGGACCTGGCCCGGAGGCTGCTCGACCAGGCCCTCGACCGGCCGGACCTGGACGAGCCGCTGCCGGTCGGGTTCGCCCACGACCCCGCGGCCCTGGCCGGCCTGGTCGCCGCACGGCTGCCCGCGCTGGCCGAGGCGGTCGCCGGCGCCGACCCGGGCCCTGCTGCCGACGCGGAGTCCCGCCGCTTCTGGTCGGGCCGGCCGCCGCTGCTCACCGGGCACCTGCGGCAGCTCCTTGAGCTGGACCGGATCGACGACGGCGCGCAGCTCGCACGCAGGGCCGGGTCGGTCTGCGAGCTGGTGGCCGGCAACGGCCGCCTCACCGTGCTGCTCGGCGACCGCGAGCTGCGCATGCCGTCGGCTCTGGAGCCGGCCATGCGGCTCGTGGCCGGCCGCGACAGCTTCCGCGTGGGCGAGCTGGCGCCCCACCTCGACCTGCCGGGCAGGCTGGTGCTCGTCCGCCGGCTCGTCCGCGAGGGGCTGCTGACGGTCGCCGGTGGCTGAGCGGTTCCGCTGCTCCGAGGCGTCGCAGGCCAAGGACGAGCCGCGCTACGGGACCGCCTCGACCGTCCGGCGCTGGATCCTGGTCGAGGAGCCCGGCCCGTGGGGCAGGGACGCGGTGCGCGAGAGCCGCCTGGCCGACGGGGTCGGGCCGGCCCTGAAGGGGCTCGCGCAGGCCATGGGCGCGCGGGTCCTGCTCATCCGCAGGCACGGCCGGTCGGACCCGGCCGAGCGGACCTGCCTGGTCGCCTGCACCACGGTGGACACCACCCGGGTCGAGCGGCTCACCTTCGACACCGCCGCCGACCTGCTCGACCTCGACTGGGCCCCGCTGGTCCGTGACGAGCCGGTCGGCGGTGACCTGGTCAGCCGGCCCGTGTACCTGGTGTGCACCAACGGGAGGCACGATCTCTGCTGCGCCGAGCGCGGCCGCCGGGTGGCCGCCGCGCTCGCGCCCGCGCTCGGCGAGGACCTCTGGGAGTGCTCCCACTTCGGCGGCGACCGCTTCGCCGGCAACCTCGTCTGCCTGCCCCACGGGGTCTACTACGGGCAGGTGGAGCCAGAGCGCGGGCCCGGGATCGCGGCCGCCTACGCCGAGGGCCGCCTCGACCTGGAGCACTACCGCGGCCGCTCCTGCCACCCGTTCGTGGTCCAGGCGGCAGACTTCTTCGTGCGCCAGCAGGAGGGGATGGTCGGCCTCGACGACCTCGTCTGGGGGCGTCGCGTCGGCCTCGACACCGCTGGCAATGCGGTGGTCCCGTTCATCGACCGGTCCGGCCGGCGCCTCGTCGCCACCGTCGAGGTCCGCCGCGACCCAGAGGGCCAGCTCCTCTCCTGCGCCGCCCGGCACCATTCCCACCCGCCCCGGTACCGCCTGGTGCGTCTCGAGTCGATCCCCTGAGCTACCCATCGCTGCTGCTGGCGGTGGCGGTGGTCGCGATGGGGATGGTGGGGGCCTGGGTCAGCCGGGCCCGGCCCAGGGGAGGTCGCAGGGCATGAGCAGCCGCGGCCCGGCGCCCCGCCACGCGGGCGGAGGCACTCGGCGGTCATCACCGGCGGTCGACCAGCAGGCTCTGCAGGCCGCGGCCGACCGGGCCGCGCTGGTCGTGGACGACGCACTCGACCAAGCCGACCCCGGTCGGCTCGGCGGTCGCGCGGGCGACCAGGCAGACCCACTCGCCGACCGGCAGCCGGTGCAGGTAGACGGTGAGGTCGGGGTTGATGAACACGTACCGGTGGTAGTCGAGGGTCGCGCCGACGCCGTTGGCGGAGTCCGCGGCGATCAGCACCCGGCAGAGGGGCGACGGCGCCTCGTCCGGCAGCAGCGGGTGGCGCATGCGCAGCCACACCGTGGCCGGCCCGGTCTCGAGGAACGCCCCGTCCAGGAATGACCACTCCATCGCGGTGTGGTAGCCGACCTCCTGGCCGGTCGGGAAGAACGGCAGCGCCCGCCCGTGCGACGGCCCGGGCAGCGGCGCGTCCTGGCCGAGCCCCTCGGGCAGGACCACCTCGGCCTCGCGGATCAGCAGCGCGGTGCCCCGCATCACCTCCCCGCCGGCGGCGGACAGCGACGCCTCGATCAGCTCCACGCTGCGGCCGCCGCGCACGACCTTGGTGGTCACCTCGAGCGGGGCGATCGGCACCGGGCGGAGGATCTCGAAGGTCATCCGCGTCACCTGCATGCCGGCTCGCCCGGCGCGCTCGGCCGCCCGGCCGAGGAGCGCCGCGGGCGGCCCGCCGTGCTGCGACCCTGGGTCCCACGGCCCGCGGGTCAGCTCGGTGGGCAGGAACCCGCTGCCATGGGGGATGTAGAACGCGTCGGCCATGGGCCCAAGCCTAGCCGAAGGCGCCGGCCGATACGCCTCCGCGGCGACCGGCGGGGCGCCGCTCCCTCGCCGCACGGGGTACACAACCAGCCGGTGCCCTCCCGGTCGCCCTGGTGTCGCTCCGCCGGCTTTGGTGGCCGCGTAGGCTTCGGCCAGGACCCGGAGGCGCAGGCGTTGGGGGAGCGCGGGATGGCCGGAACGAGCTACGAGGTGTGGGGCTGGGGCGGGGCGGGCAAGGAGCCGCGCGAGCAGGACCTGCGCGACCGGTCGACCTCGACCCGGCTGGCGTGCTCAACCCCGGGGTGCTCCTGGACCCGTGAGGGTTGGGGTTGTGGGATCGTGAGGTGACGGCCGGCGATTTGGGCTACGGTTGTGGGCATGGAGTGGGCCAGCGGTGCGCTGCATCAGTATCGGGCGATGACGCTCGCTCAACTGGCCAGCCTGCTCGCCCGCGCTAGGGAGTCAGACCGGTGGCGGCTGATCGCGGAGTTCCTGGAGGAGTACCGCTGGGAACCAGTCGAGCGCCGTCACGACCTGCTGGCCGACGAGCCACCCAGCGTGGGCGAAGAACGATGGGACGTCCTGCTGGCCGCGCTCGCCGAGCATCTCGCAGCCCGGGACAGTCGGGGTGCACCGCGATGGAGCGAACCACGGCGACTGCGGCGCTTCTGGTTTCCCTTCAATACCCGCGCGGCACGCGTGGACGCGATCGTCCATGCGCCGGCCGCCTTCCGGCGTCGTGGCGTCTTCCTCTCGGCCCACGAACTGGACGTCGCGTGAGCGAGGCAGACCCGCTCCTGGATCGCGAGGCGATCGAGGATGCCTTCCGCCGGCTCGGCGGTCGGCTGGCCCGTCGCGGCGTCATCGGCGATGTCTACGTCTTCGGCGGCGCCGCGATGGCATTGGCCTACGACGCCCGACGAGCGACCCGCGACATCGACGCTGTCTTCGAACCCCACGGCATCGTGCTCGAAGAGGCTCAGGGTGTCGCCGAGGAACTCGGTCTTCCTCGCTGGTGGCTCAACCAGCAGGCGAGTGCCTATGTCGCACCCGGAGGGGATCCTTCGGCACCACGGGTGTTCGATCACCCTGGGCTTCGCGTCGCAGCGGCGTCGCCGGAGCATCTGCTGGCGATGAAGGTGCTGGCCGCGAGGCGTCGTGACGGCGAGGACCTCCGCTTCCTGATCAGCCGCCTCGGTCTGACCTCTGTCGACGAGATCCTCGCATTGTGCGCCGAAGTCTTCCCTGACGAACCGGTGCCGGACAGGGCACGGCTCGTATTGGAGGACGCCCTTGAAACCCATCTGTTGGACCAGGGCGGCGAGGGATAGAAGCCAAGCCGAACCGGCGTGCTCCTCGACCCGTGAGGGCGCCTTCGGAGGGAGGCACCCTCACGATCGGGCAGGTCAGCGGGTCCCGGCCACCCGCGGCCGGCGGCGCAGCAGCACCAGCGCGGTGGTGCCGGCCAGCGCGGCCAGCACGAGCAGGACGGGCGGGCCGGTTCCCCCCCAGGCGACCGGCGCCGGACGGGCAGATCTGGCAGAGCGGGCAAGCCAGGTAATTCGGATGCGGCGAGGTGGTCGTACCGCTATGGTCGAGGGATGGCGCCAAGATCCGGGGGCTTTGCACGGCTGCGCTCGCTGTGGCGGGTGCGGTCCTACGTGCGCCCGTACCGGGCGCCGATGGCCACGATGGCCGCGGCCGCGCTGCTCGGGGTGGGGGCCGGGATCGTCATCCCGCTCGTGACCAAGTCGGTGATCGACGGGCCGATCGCCCACGGCGACCGGCCCCGCCTGCTGCCGCTCAGCCTGCTCGCGCTCGGCCTCGGCGCTGCCGAGGCGCTGCTCACCTTCGTGCGCCGCTGGGCGCAGTCGTCGGCCGCGCTCGGCGTGGAGGCCGCCATGCGCAGCGACCTGTACCGGCACCTGCAGCGGCTCCCGGTCTCCTTCCACGACCGCTGGCAGTCCGGCCAGCTCCTCTCCCGCGCGGTCACCGACCTCTCGGTCATCAGGCGGTTCATCGGCTTCGGCGTGATCTTCATGGTGGTCAACGCGCTGACCTTCGTCACCGTGACCGTGCTGCTGGTGCGCCTGTACCCGCCGCTCGGCCTGGTCGTGCTCGCCTCGGCCCTGCCCCTGGTGTGGCTGTCCGCCCGCTTCCAGCGCGCCTACGTCGGCGTCTCCCGCCGGGTCCAGGACCAGACCGGCGACCTCACCACCCTGGTCGAGGAGTCGGCCACCGGGATCCGGGTGATCAAGGCGTTCGGCCGCCGCGGGCTGGTCGGTGAGCGGTTCGGCCAGAGCGCCCGCCGCCTGCACGACTCGGCCATGGAGAGCGTGCGCCTGCGCGCGCGCTTCTGGGCGGTGCTCGACCTCATCCCGGGCGTCACCCTGGCCGTGGTGCTGTGCGTCGGAGCGCTGGCCGTGGCCCAGGGGCGCCTGAGCCTCGGCGGGCTGATCGCCTTCATGTCGCTCGAGCTGCTGCTCATCTGGCCGGTCGAGGCGCTCGGCTGGCTGCTCGCCGGCGCCCAGGAGGCGGCCACCGCCGCCGAGCGCGTCTACGAAGTGCTGGACACCCGGCCCGAGGTGGTCGACCGGCCGGGCGCGGTCGCCCTGGCCCGCACCCGGGGCCACCTGCGCTTCGAGCGGGTCGGGTTCCGCTACCCGGGCGCCGGCCGCCCGGTGCTGCACGGCGTCAGCCTCGACGTGCGCCCGGGCGAGACCCTGGCCCTGGTCGGCGTGACCGGGTCGGGCAAGACCACGCTGGCCTCGCTGGTGCCCCGCCTGTACGACGTGACCGAGGGCCGCATCACCCTCGACGGCGTCGACCTGCGCGACCTGCGGCTGTCCTCGCTCCGCGGCCACGTGGCGGCCGCCTTCGAGGAGCCCATCCTGTTCTCGGCCAGCGTGCGCGAGAACCTGCTCCTCGGCACGCCCGACGCCAGCGACGACGCCATCGCCGAGGCGCTCGCCGTGGCCCGGGCCGAGTTCGTGCTCGACCTGCCCTGGGGCCTGGACACCCGCATCGGTGAGCAGGGACTCAGCCTTTCCGGCGGGCAGCGGCAGCGGCTCGCGCTCGCCCGCGCGGTGATCGCCCGGCCCCGCGTGCTGGTCCTTGACGACCCGCTCTCCGCCCTCGACGTGCACACCGAGGCACTCGTCGAGCAGGCCCTGGCCCGCGCCCTGCACGGCACGACCGGGCTGGTGGTGGTGCACCGGCCGTCCACGCTCGCCCTGGCCGACCGGGTGGCGCTGCTCGAGGGCGGCACGGTCGCCGCGGTCGGCACCCACGGCGAGCTGATGGCGTCGGTGCCCGCCTACCGCGCGATCCTCTCCCAGGAGGCCGGGCCGACCGGCCGCGGCCGGGCGCGGCCGCCCGGCGGCACCGGAGCACGGGCCTCATGAGCGCGAAGGGCCTGGACCAGTGGCGTGGAGTGGCCGCCGAGCAGGCCGAGGACGTGCCGAGCGGCGTCTCGGCCCTGCTGCGCGAGCGCAGCAGGCGGCTGCTCGGCTCCCTGCTCCGCCCCCACCGGCGGCGGCTCGGGCTGCTCCTCGCGGTGGTGCTGGTCGAGAACGCCGCCGCCATGGCCGGCCCCTACCTGGTCAAGGTCGCCATCGACCGCGGCATCCCCCCGCTCACCCGGGGCGGCAGCGCGCGCCCGCTGGCCGCCATCGTGGCCCTGCTGCTGCTGGCCGCGGTCGTGCAGGCGGCGACCCTGCGGGTCTTCCTCGTCGAGGCCGGCAAGCTCGGCCAGCACCTCCTGTACGACCTGCGCACCCGTGTCTTCGACCACTTCCAGCGGCTCAGCCTCTCGTTCCACGAGCGCTACACGTCCGGGCGGGTGATCTCGCGCCTGACCTCCGACATGGACGCCATCGCGGAGGTGCTCGACGGCGGCCTCGAAGAGGTGGTCACCGCCGTGCTGTCGATCGCCAGCATCGGCGTGATCATCCTGCTCCTCGACGGGCCGCTCGGCCTGGTCACCCTCAGTGTGTTCCCGCTGCTGCTCCTGCTCACCCGCTGGTTCCGGCGCAGGTCGGCAGCGGCCTACCGGCGCACCCGGGAAGCCGTCGCGCTGGTGATCGTGTGGTTCACCGAGTCCCTGGGCGGCATCCGGGCCGTGCAGGCGTTCCGGCGCGAGCCGCGCAACCAGGAGATCTTCGACGGGCTGAACCGCGACTACCAGGCCGCCACCATGCGCTCGTTCCGGCTGCTGGCCGTCTACGGGCCGACCATCAAGCTGCTCGGCAACACCACCATCGCGGTGGTGCTGCTGTACGGCGGGCACCGGGCGCTCGACCAGCAGATGACCGTCGGGGTGCTGGCGGCGTTCCTGCTCTACCTGCGGCGCTTCTTCGAGCCGATGCAGGAGCTGAGCCAGTTCTACAACGCGCTGCAGTCGGCCGCGGCCGCGCTCGAGAAGCTCGCCGGCGTGCTCGACGAGCCGCCGTCGGTGCCCGAGCCGCGCTCGCCGGTGGCCGGGCCGAGGGCGGCGCGGGGCGCGGTCCGCCTGGAGGGCGTCCGCTTCGGCTACCGCGACCGGCCGGTCCTGCCCCGGCTCGACCTCGACATCCCCGCCGGGCAGACGGTCGCCCTGGTCGGGGCGACCGGGGCGGGCAAGACCACCGTGGCGCGGCTGCTCGCCCGCTTCTACGACCCGCAGGCCGGCCGGGTGACCCTCGACGGCGTCGACCTGCGCGACCTGGCCGAGGAGGAGCTGCGGCGGGCGGTGGTGATCGTCACCCAGGAGAGCTTCCTGTTCTCGGGCACGGTCGCCGACAACATCGCCTTCGGCCGCCCTGGCGCCTCCCGGGCCGAGGTCGAGCGGGCCGCTCGCGCGATCGGCGCGCACGGCTTCATCGCCGCCCTGCCAGACGGGTACGACACCGACGTGCGCAAGCGCGGCGGCCGGCTCTCCGCCGGCCAGCGCCAGCTGGTGTCGTTCGCACGCGCCTTCCTGGCCGACCCTGCCGTGCTCGTCCTCGACGAGGCGACCTCCTCGCTGGACGTGCCGAGCGAGCGCCTGGTGCAGCGCGCCCTCGGCACGATCCTGGCCGACCGGACCGCGATGATCATCGCCCACCGCCTGTCCACGGTGGAGATCGCCGACCGGGTGCTGGTCGTCGACGACGGCCGCGTGGTCGAGGACGGCACCCCGGCCGGCCTGCTCGCCGGCCCCGGCCGCTACGCCGACCTGCGCCGCGCCTGGCTCGACAGCCTGGTCTGACCCGCCCGGCGATCTTGCCGGGCGGAATGTGATGCCCGCGCCGCAGGCGCTCCAAGCAGTTCCGGGCCGGACCTGGCCGTCGGGATGGATGCCCGCGCCGTAGGGGCTCCGAGCAGTTCAGGGCCGGACCTGGCCGTCGGGATGGATGCCCGCGCCGTAGGCGCTCCGAGCTTTCAGGAAGGGCGGCCCGGGGCCGGGGTGGGGAGGTGGATGCGCCCGCCGGCGCGCGCGCGGGCCTCGGCCATGCGGCGCTCGGCGAGCCGGTCGGCGGCGACCGCCGGGGGCACCCGCTCGTCGGCGGCGAGCCGCAGCACCCTGCGGGTGGTGTCGAAGATCCCGGCCGCCCTGGCCCGGGCGCGCGCCTCCGAGTAGCCGCCGATCTCGTCGGCCACCTGGATCAGGCCGCCGGCGTTCACGACGTAGTCGGGCGCGAAGAGCACGCCCCGGTCGTCGAGGAGCTTCTCCACGCCCGGGGCGGCGAGCTGGTTGTTGGCGGCGCCGCAGACGACCCTGGCCTGGAGCGCGGCCACGGTCTGCTCGCCGAGTGCGCCCCCGAGCGCGCAGGGCGAGAACACGTCGAGCGCGAGCCCGGGCAGCGCCTCAACGGTCGCCGCGTCGACCTCGGGGTGGGCCGCGTGCACGCGCGCGACCGCGTCGGCGCTCACGTCGGCGACCACCACCGACGCGCCGTCGGCGAGCAGGTGCTCGACCAGGCGGCGGCCGACCTTGCCCACGCCGGACACGCCGACCCGCCGGCCCGCGAGCGTCGGCGCGCCCCACACCGCATCGGCGGCCGCCCGCATGCCCTCGAACACCCCGAAGGCGGTGAGGATCGAGGAGTCGCCCGCGCCCCCGGCTGCCCGGGAGCGGCCGGTGACGAACGCGCACTCGCGCGCGACCACGTCCATGTCCTCCACGTAGGTGCCGACGTCGCAGGCGGTGAGGTAGCGGCCCCCGAGCGACTGCACGAAGCGCCCGTAGGACTCCAGCAGCGCCTCGGTCTTGTCGGTGGCCGGGTCCCCGACGATCACGGCCTTGCCGCCGCCGAGGTCGAGTCCCGCGCACGCGGCCTTGTAGGCCATGGCCCGGGACAGGTCGAGGACGTCGCCGAGGGCGTCACCCTCGGACCGGTAGGGGTGGAAGCGGGTGCCGCCCAGGGCTGGCCCCAGCGCCGTCGAGAAGATCGCGACGATCGCGCACAGGCCGGTCGCGGGGTCCTGGCAGAAGACGACCTGCTCGTGCCCGGTCTGCCGTTCGAACACCGTCACGCCATGCTCCTTCACGTCTGGTCGCGTCCAGGGCGCCGGTCCGCCCCGGCGCGACCGCTGATTCTCCGGCCGGCCCCGAGCGGGAGGCAAACCGGCGCCCGAGCGGGAGGCAGCCCGGCGCCCGAGCGGGAGGCAGCCCGGCGCCCGAGCGGGAGGCAGCCCGGCACCCGAGCGGGAGGCGAGCCGGTGGTGACCGGCTCGACCGGGTGGTAGCGTTGCCCCGGTCGCGGAGGGAGGAACCAAGGATGGCACGCCGAGCGCTCGTCGTGGTCGTGGCGCTCGTCGTGGTCGTGGCGCTCGCCGCGCCGGCCAGGGCGAGCTGGACGGTCGGCTCGGCTGCCACGGTGGTGCCTTCCGGGTGCCGCCCGGCCGGGCAGGCCGGTGACGCTGCCGCCGGCCCCGACAGTGTCGTGCGCGGCTTCGCCAGCGTTCAGGGCGGCACCTGCACCGACCGGAGGTTGCGCTGGTTCGAGGGGCCGGGCGGCCACTGGCGGCAGGTGGTCTCGCCCTACCAGGGCCGGGTGCTCGGGGTCGCCGACGACGGGACCTCCACCTGGGTGCTGTACGCCGCCCCGGACGGCACCCGCCTGGCCGCGGCCGGCCGCGCCGGGACCTTCGGCCCGAGCACGAGGCTGTCCTCCAACGCGGCCCTGGCCGGCGACCTGATCGCCGCGGGGGGACGCTGGTGGGCGGTGTGGACCGAGCGGACCAGCAGCGCCGGCCTCGCCTCCCTGTACCAGGCCAGGACGCTCGGCAGCGCGGTCGCCCGGCAACGCGTCACCATCTCGGCCGTGGTCGACGGCCACCCGAGCCTGGCCAGGGCGGCGAGCGGCACCGCCGTGCTGGTGTTCGACCGCACCAACCCGGCGACCCGGCGGACCGACCTGATCATCGGCAGGAACCCGGGCAGCGCCTGGGAGTGGCGCTCGCTCACCACCGACGGGGCCTCGCGGAGCCCCTCGCTGGCCATGGCCGGCCAGACGACCCACGTCGCCTGGCAGCGCGGCACCCGGATCGTCCACACCGACAACACCACCGGGACCTTCCGGCTCCACCAGTTCGCGACCCCGGGCACCGGCCCGAGGGTGGCCGTGTCGGCCGGCCGGGTGCACGTCGCCTGGACGATGGCCCGCGGCGGCAAGCCGTCCCACGTCTTCCTGGCCGAACGCAGCGGCGACAACTGGGTCGGCAACGACGTCACCCCGGCGGCCGCCACGACCGAGACCGCCCTGGCCGTGGCCGCCTCGGCCGGCAGGGCCACGGTGCTCGGCGCCGAGGCGGCGCGCCTGTGGGCCAAGGCGCAGGCGCGCCCTGACACCGCCTCGTTCCGGCGCCTCGGCGCCTGGGTCGACTTCCTCGACTACGGCCTGGACCCGGCCACCGCCGTCAACGACATGGCCGCCAACGGCGTGCGCACCCTGTACCTGGAGACGGCCCGCTACAACAGCACCACCGACATCCTCTTCCCGGCCAAGGTGGGGGAGTGGATCGAGCGGGCGCACGCCGCCGGCATCAAGGTGGTCGGCTGGTACTTCCCGGCCTACAGCGAGTACCTCGACGTCGACGTCCGCCGCACGCTGGCCGTGGCGCGCTTCCGCAGCCCCGCCGGGCAGCGCTTCGACGCCCTTGCCGTCGACATCGAGTACCAGGCGGCCACCAGCGGCCCGGCCGAGTTCAACGCAGGTGTCACCACCCACCTGGCCCGGGTCCGGGCCGCGCTCGGCGGCGGCTACCCGGTCGGGGCGATCGTGCCCGCGCCGCTCGGCATGGCCCTCAACCCGGCCGCCTGGGCCGGGTTCCCGTGGGCGGCGATCGGGCGCTACGCCGACGTGGTCCAGCCGATGGGCTACTGGTCCTTCCGCCGGGACTGCCCGGCCAACCCGCTGCACTGCCCCTACCAGTACACCACCGGCAACGTCGCCGCCGCGTTCCGCTCCACCGGCCTGCCCGTGCACGTCATCGGCGGGATCGGCGACGCCGTGAGCAGCGCCCAGGTGGGCGACTTCGTCCGGGGCGCCCGCGACGCGCGCGCCCACGGCGGGAGCCTGTACGACTACCGCACCACCGCGCCCTCGTTCTGGCCGGCGCTCCAGCAGCTCAACCAGCTCTGACTTAGATCCGCGGATAGGGGGCGTGCGGGTGGCGGGCGGTGAGCGCACAGGTGCCTTCCGACCTGGGAGAATCAGGGTTGCGAGACCGACTGATCCCCGGGAAGGAAGGCACCTGGAT
>Ga0184627_10000124_pt1 | contig 37416 bp, 46 predicted proteins | sample PLM3_127_b1_FD_133150 | JGI IMG/M metagenome (GOLD analysis project Ga0184627, IMG submission 133150) | Groundwater sediment microbial communities from an aquifer in East River, Colorado, USA - PLM3_127_b1 | ecosystem: Environmental > Terrestrial > Soil > Riparian zone | place: USA: East River... | reverse complement strand
CTGGGCGCGTCCGTCCAGGGAATGGCTGGTCGTGGTGGTCACCCGGGGAACTCCTCCCCGCCCTCTCAGCTCAATGATTCAGCAGCTCGATCTGCCTCACTGAAGGTTGACACAGAGGGGACCTGTCCCGCGGCCTCCGGCAGCGCGTCGTTCGCCAGGCACAGCGCGGACTCGGCCAGCATCTTCGAGGTTTCGGCATAGCCGGGATCGCCGCCGGCGACCTCGGTGACGACGCGCCGGTCACCAGCCTCGCCAATGAACCGCACACGAAACCAGCCCTTCTCCCGCTGTTCGGCAGTTGGGCCCGCGCCGGACGGCCGGAGCCGGAGCAGCAGCTTGCGGGTGGGCGGCAACTGAGCCAGCGCGAAGGTTCCTGCCACTCCGGCGGTCAGGGCCGCCGCGACCACGGGATTCCCGAGCGCAACGAAGTGGCTGTAGGAGAAGTCGGGTCCGTAACGGTCAAGCGCCCGGGCCGAGCGGACCACGATCTGCGGGTCGATCGAGGGCAGCGGCAGTACCCACGCCCGCAGGTCGCGGTCATACCCTGGCCGGCCCAGGACCGCGCGCACCCGCCGGACGCCGTCGCCGGGCTCCGTCCGCCGCCGTTCGGCATGAGCCGCGGCCGCCTGGCGGAACCGCGAGAAGGACGTGACGGCGGAGTCGACCGTCCCGCCTGAGGGGAGCCCGCCCGCGCTGACGTACCCGCGCACGCGGATCGGCCGCTCCTCTGGCAGTTGCTGGACCGTGAACAGGGTGCCGAGGTCGTGCGGGACGGAGTCGAAGCCGCAGGCGTGGACCAGGCGAGCGCCCGTCCGCTCCGCCGTCGCGTGGTGACGCACATACATCCGGTCGACGAATTCTGGCTCGCCGGTGAGGTCGACGTAGTCGGTACCGGCCTCGGCACAGGCGGCGACGACCGGTTCGCCGTATCGGACGTACGGCCCGACCGTGGTGACGACGACGCGGGAAGCCTCGGCCATACGCCGCAAGGAGGCCTGGTCGCTGATGTCGGCCTCGAGGATCTGGACATCGACGCCGAGCCGGTCGCGCAGCGCCTCCAGCTTGCCGCGGTTGCGCCCGGCTACCGCCCATCGGGTCGCGCCTGGCCCATGAGCAGCCAGGTACTCCGCAGTCAAGGCGCCGGTGAAGCCCGTCGCGCCGAGAACGACGATGTCCAGTTCACGCTGCTGGTGACTCGTCACCCTCAGCAGGCTAGTGACCTGCCGGGCGCTCCGGCAACACGAGGACGCACGCTCATGCCGGTGGGACACGTGGTACAGGTCGCTGGGGGGCTAGATGACGTCGGGAGCTGGGTCGACGACGACTGTGACCTCGACGTTGCCGCGGACCGCGTTCGAATAGGGACACACCGTGTGTGCCTTGGCGACGACCTGCTCGGCTTGGTCGCGATCGAGTTCTGGCAGGCGGGCGTGGAGCTCGACGGCAAGCCCGAACCCGCCCGACCCGTCGGGGCCGATGCCGACCCGGGCGGTGACGGAGGCGCCGTTGGCCGGAAGCTTCATCCTGCGGGCAGTAAGACGTATCGCGTTCTCGAAGCACGCGGCGTAGCCGGCGGCGAACAGCTGCTCCGGGTTGGTGGCTGGGCCTCCCGGGCCGCCCAGCTCCTTCGGGATGGCGAGGTCCAGCACGAGGGAGCCGTCGGAGGATCGAACGCGGCCTTCTCGTCCTCCGTGCGCTGTTGCCTCCGCGGTGTAGAGAACGTTCATCGGACCTCCTCGAGCGTCACTGTCCTGGGACCGCAGGATAGCCGGCCGATCCCAGGCCCACAGGCCTACGTCATGGCATTCTGTCAGCTCGGCTGTCTCGGCTCATGGACCAGCTGCTCCCAGGGCGCGCACAGAGCCAGGACGCGCACAGAGCAAGGACCGCGACCCTCGCTCGAGGCCGTCGGTGGCCACGCTCCCGGCGTGGACTGCCGGTATGACCGCGTTCATGATGGTTGCAGCAGACGCGGTAGGTGTTCAGGTCGCGGACCAGGCGGTGAGCCCGGGCATCGGCGACCGTGGCCGCCGCCGGCCGCCACTACGTCTCGAGAAGAAGCTGTCTGCCCAGCTCAGCGACTGCGGGGGAAGCTGACCATGGCGCTCACCGTCGCCGTCACCGGACCGACCGGGGAGATCGGCACGCCGGTGGTCCGCGCGCTGGGACAGGAGGGCCGGGTGGACCGCGTCCTGGTGAGCGCGACGCCACGCTGCGTGCCAAGCTTGGCCGATGACGCCCGGCGTGACGTCAGGGTGGCCTGACCTTGGAGGCGGCGATGGCGTCCGGAGATGGGGCAACAGCTCCCGTGCCGCGTCGCCCCCGGACCGGCCTGGTGCTCGGTGCCGGCGGCGTGCTCGGCGCCGCCTGGATGGCCGGAGCCCTGGCTGCGCTGCAGCGGCGGCTGCCGTACCCGGTCGGCGCGGTGGACCTCATCGTGGGCACCAGCGCCGGCAGCGCGCTGGCCGCCGCGCTGCGCTGCGGAGTTTCCGTCGAGGACATCGTGGAACACCAGCGCGGGACGGTGCTGGCGCTCCTGCCCGACCTCAGTGAGATCGACCGCGACGCCGGCGGGCCGCTGCCGCCGCTGCCGCGGATGCGGGTCGGCTCGCCGCGGCTGCTGCTCAGTACGGCGCTGGCCCCGCACCGGGTGTACCCCTGGGTGGCCGCCAGCGCGTTGGTGCCGCAGGGACGCGCCAGGCACACCTCGTTGGAGGGCCTGGTGCGCGGACTGCTCGCCCAGGCCGAGGCTCACGCGCGGACCGCTACAGCGCGGACCGCTACAGCGCGGACCGCGGGAGAGGGCTGGGCGCCGGCCGGAGAGACCTGGGTCATGGCCGTCGACTACGATTCCGGGCGGCGGGTCGCGTTCGGCCGAGCTGGAGCGCCACCCGCGACGCTGCCCGAGGCGGTGGTCGCGTCCTGTTCCATCCCTGGCTGGTACCGGCCGACGGTGATCGGGGGACGGCGGTACGTCGATGGCGGCGTGCACTCGAGCACGTCGCTGGACCTGCTGGCCGAGGTCGACCTCGACGAGGTCTACGTGCTGGCGCCGATGGCGAGCCACGTCATCGACACCCCGCGCAACGCCTACGCCCGCCTGGAACGGCAGTTCCGGCGGCTGATCACCATCGGGCTCCAGCTCGAGGCGCGCAAGGTCCAGGCGCGGGGCATCCGGGTCACCGTGCTCACCCCCGGGCCGGAGGACCTCACCGCCATCGGCGCGAACCTCATGGACCCGAGGCGACGCATCCGGGTGCTGGACACCTCACTGCGCACCTCAGCCGCCGCCCTCGCGACGCTGGGGCGCGACCGGCAAGGTGCTCAAGAAGCAGCTCAAGTGAGTCGCGCCACCGGGAGGTGACCACGTGCACCAGCTGACCGGACTGGATGCGGCGTTCCTGGCCATGGAGACCCGGACGGTGTTCGGTCATGTTGGAAGCGTCTGCATCGTCGACCAGTCGACCGCGCCAGAGCCCTTCACGCTGGAGCGGTTCACCCGCGTGGTCGAGTCCCGTCTGCCACTGGTCCCGCCCCTCCGCCGCCGCCTGGTCGACGTGCCACTTGGCCTGGACCAGCCGTACTGGATCGAGGATCCCGACTTCGACATCGAGTTCCACGTCCGGGAACTTGCCCTGCCTTCCCCCGGCAGCGATCGGCAGCTCGCCGAGCAGGCCGCCCGTCTGCACGCTCGGCCGCTGGACCGCAGCCGACCGCTCTGGGAGATCTACCTGATCTTCGGGCTACAGGGTGGACGGGTGGCCATCTACAGCAAGGTGCACCATGCGGCCATCGACGGCGTGTCCGGCAACGACATCCTCGCCGCGCTGCTCGACCTGTCGCCCGAGGGTCGCAAGCTGCCCGACCCGCCACCTCGCAAGACGGAGCGGCAACCGGGCGCGGTCGAGCTGCTCGCCCGCAGCGCCGCGTCGCTCACCCGCCACCCGCTCCGCGCGGCGCGGCTCTCCGTCGGCCTGCTCCGGTCAACGCCTGCGCTGGTGGCCGGCCCGGCCTGGCCGAGGTTGCCGCTGGTCGACCGGCTGCTGGGCCGGGATGGGGAGGCCATCCTGTCGCAGCCCGGTCTGCGGGCGCCGCGGACGCCGTTCAACCGATCGATCACCCAGCACCGGCGGTGGGGCTTCTGCGACCTGCCGCTGTCGGAGGTCAAGCGCGTGAAGAACGCGCTCGAGATCACGGTCAACGACGTCGTCATGGCGTTGTGCGCTGGGGCGCTGCGCCGGTGGCTGACCGACCATGACGCGTTGCCAGATGCCCCGCTGATCGCCGCGGTACCGGTCTCGGTCCGGACCGAGGAGCAGGAGGGCACCCACGGCAACCGCGTCTCCACCATGCTCGCCGTCCTGCCGACCCAGCTTGCCGATCCACGCGACCGCCTGCGGGTGGTGCACGAGGCCATGCGCGCCGCCAAGGAGCAGCACGACGCGCTGCCGGCGAACCTGCTGGCGGACGTCACGCAGTTCGCGATGCCGGCGCTTGCCGGACAGGCCGCCCGGATGGCCGCGCGCCTCCGCCTGGTCGAACGGGCCAGCCTCTTCAACCTCATCATCTCGAACGTCCCCGGCCCCAACGTGCCGCTCTACTACGCCGGCGCGGAGCTGCTGGCGTACTACCCGCTGTCCGCGATCACCGACGGCCAAGGCCTGAACATCACGGCGATGAGCTACCGGGACACCCTGTTCTTCGGGGTCATCGCCTGCCGCGAGCTGGTGCCCGACGTCGACAGGCTCACGGCCTACCTGGGGGAGGAGCTGCGGGTGCTGACGAAGCGCATCGACAGGGCGGCGACGCGGCGTGGCAAGCCTCGTGCGCGCAGGTAGACGGCCCGGCACCGGCTTCCCCATGAGCGCGGCCGGCTTCATTGCAACCAGGATCACGATGAAGCTCTGCACGACCAGGAGACGTTCGATGTCCACTCCAGGTGACATCTCGCAGTACCTGCGCGAGCTCCACGAGCAGTACGTCGACAAGGTGAATCGCGTGTTGGAGGAGGGCCAGGAGGACCTCGCCCGGGAGCTCGCCGACGCGTACACCGACGAGGCGCTACGCGCAATCGCGGCGAGCGAGACGCCTTGAGCTCCACTCGACTACTCGCGTGATGGTGGGGCGGGGCGGGGCCTCCCTCCCCACAGGGCGCTCACGCAGCCCTGCCCCACCATCACGGTCATCCCGGCGCCGCAGCAGCGCTCCCCTGGCGTGCCTACAAGCGTCGTCGGGGCGCAAGCGTTACACGCAGCCGCGAGCTCGGGCGGCCGCTCGACGCCGGCTATCACGGCCCGAGGTCGACGAGCCGTAACGATCCGCGGTCGGGCAACGGTTTTCGTCAGGAGGTGGAGCTGGGCGACAGCTTGGCCTGCCTCTCGGCCCTGTGCCGCTCTGGTCCCCCCCGGCCAGCCGGCACGGGCCACCGCATGCTATGAACACTCCGACCCGAGAACGGGGACGCCGAGCCTCCCCGCACGTCCCATTGGTGCCCGCCCCGTCCCACAAGGGGGAGTTCATGCGCGCCTGGACGTATGCCAGCGCGTCGCCCGCCATCGCTGGTGCGATGGCACCGGTCCCGGGTGTCCCCGGCGGCCGGGGAGCCGTCGTGCCCGGGCCCACCTGCTGGCTCGCGCCCCGGACGGCGCGATGATCGGGGCGTCGTTCCCGAGCGTGCTCGCGCACGCCCAACGTGGGGACGAGCAGGCGTTCGCGATCCTGTGGCGTGACCTGCAACCAGCGCTCCTGCGTTACTTTCGGGTGGCCACGCCGGCGGTGACCGAGGACCTGGCCGCCGAGACCTGGCTCGGCGTGATCCAGGGTCTTGAGCGGTTCAAGGGTGATGAGAGGGGCTTTCGGTCCTGGGTCTTCACCCTGGCCCGGCACCGGGCCGTGGATTGGCAGCGTTGGAAGGCGCGCAGACCGGCCATGCTGGTGCCCGTGGAGCTGCTCGACGACCAGGCAGCGCCCGACGACCCTGCCGCGGCGGCCCTGGAGGCGTTGTCCACCCGAGCCGCCCTCACCCTGATCGCCGAGCTCCCCCACGACCAGGCCGAGGTGGTGGCGCTCCGCCTGATCGCCGGCCTGGACGTGGCGCAGGTGGCCCGGATCGTCGGCAAGCGCCCTGGCACCGTCCGGGTGATCGCCCATCGCGGGCTGCGCCGGCTCGCCCAGCTGGCGGGACCGGTCGTGTTGGCACACGGGAGCGTAACGCGATGAGCGGCGAGGACGCTGTTCCCGCCGAGATGCACCGACCACGTCGCCCGCTTGGGCCCACCCCCGCTGTCCTGGACCAGGACGCAGCCGACCGGCTCCTGACCGGGCAGCTGGACCCTGCCGACGCCCCACCCGGATACGCCGGGGTGGCCAGGCTGCTGGCCGCAGCCACCGCCCCGGCGTCCCTGGACGAGTTGGCCGGTGCTGCGGCAGCAGCCGCCGAGTTCACGGCCGCGATGCACTCCCTGCACTCCCCCCACTCCCCCCTCGTCCCCCGGAGCGCGCCAATGCCCAGCAAGCTGCTCAGCCTCAAGGCAACTGCCGTCGCCGTCGTGGCCGTGTTGTCGATCGGCGGTGTCGCCGCCGCCACCGGCCTTGTCTCGGTCCAGCTGGTGGCCGGCCATGCGCCCACCGCGTCGCGGGGCGCCTCGGCCGCCCACGCCGAGCGCGGCACCGCCGTCGCCGTCGACAGCAGGAGTGCCGGCGAGGCCGCCCTGGGCGGTCTGTGCCGCGCCTACCTGGCGGGGCAGGGTGGCCAGAACGGCAAGCGGGAGGACTCGCCGGCGTTCCGGGCCCTGGCCGCTGCGGCCGGTGGGGCCGACAAGATCGCCGCCTTCTGCCAGAGCACCGCATCGGCTACCACGGCTACCGGCGCGCAGGGTCAGCAAGCTACCGGCCCGGACGCCACTGGAGCGGCGCTGGGCGGTCTGTGCCGCGCCTACCTGGCGGGGCAGGGTGGCCAGAACGGCAAGCGGGAGGACTCGTCGGCGTTCCGGGCCCTGGCCGCTGCGGCCGGTGGGGCCGACAAGATCGCCGCCTACTGCCGGGACACGGCACCAGGCGGCTCGGCCACCCACCAGCAAGGGCAGGGTCCTCCTTCGAGCACCGGCTCCGGGCAGGGCCAAGGCCAGGGCCAGGGTAGCCCCCCGAGCACAACCCCTGGGCAGGACCAGGGACAGGGGGGACCACCCACGACCACCGGCTAGCCACCTTGGCTCGCGCGACCAAGAGGAGGGTCCGGCGATGCAACCGCGGGCAAGCGTGAGCCGCTGGCTCGCAGGCCATCCGGCGCCGACCCCGCATAGCAGCCGGGTCCGACACAGCCGGCTGTAGGCGGTCGCTCCCTGCCACCGGTAGGTGCGAGGATGCTCCTGGCAGGGGCCAGCCGGGTGTGGATCGAGGCGGCGACCCGGTCTGCTCAGCAGACATCGCGCAGCATCTCCGCGGCCTGCTCGGGCATGTGCGCCCGCGGTAGATGTGCACCTCGAACGGCCAGCGGGCCGCGTGCGGCACGAACGCGACCCAGCGCGGCGTCCGCGCCACGACCCGCACCTCGGCCGCCTCCTCGGCAGCGATCACCCTGCAGAACAGGCACGTCCCGGTCTTGGCGTGGTGCCGCTCCGCGGTGCCGATCAGCCGCATGAGGCCACTCCAATGATCGGAGACAGCCCGTCCGGGAGCCAGGACCACCGCTTCGCTCCTCGAGCCCTCGGAGCCCTCAGTGCGTGGTCGCGTCCTGCCTGGCGAGCGCGACCGAGGCCACGGTGAGCGTCGCCGCGAGCGATAGCGAGAACACTACCGCGGCCAGTGGCGTGGGCGAGCCGAGCTCGGGCGAGGCGGTGGGTAGCCGGTGAGCTGCACCAGCGAGAGGAAGGGCAGCAGGCTGGCTGCGCCGCTCCCTCCAAGGTCCCACGTTCGCTCGATGAGCCCTTCGGGAACCGATCGTGTTCCATCAGTGCCTGATACAGTCTAGACTGACTAGACGGATCGGGTTCTGGATGGAGTGGTGGAGGTTCGCATGCGCTGGCAGCTCCAAGACGCCAAGCAGCGGTTCAGCGAGCTGGTGCGGCATGCGCGCAGCAAGGGGCCACAGGTCGTGACCCGCCACGGTGAAGCCGTAGTGGTCGTGATGAGCATCGAGGAGTACCGCCGCTTGACCCGCGACAAGCCGGACTTCAAGCAGTTCCTGCAAGCCGCTCCGGATCTGGGCGCCCTGGAGATCGACCGCGCGCGCGAGCGGGCGCGGATCGTCGAGTTCGATACGCCGGCGCACGGATCGCGGCAGCGGCGGTGACAGCCGGTGGCCTACCTGCTGGACACCAACGTCGTCTCTGAGGCGCGCAAGCAGGCGGCGGACTCCAATGTCCGCGCCTGGCTGGCCTCGGTGCCCGACGCTGACCTGTACGTCAGCGTGCTCGTGGTCGGCGAGATCCGCCAGGGGATCGAGCGGCTGCGCCGCCGTGACCCCGCGCAGGTGGTGGTGTTTGAGACCTGGCTATCGACGCTGCTGCACGACTACGCCGATCGGATCATCCCCGTTACCGCCGAGGTGGCCGAGGAATGGGGCAGGTTGAACGTGCCCGACCCGCTGCCGGTGACCGACGGGTTGATGGCTGCCACGGCGAAGCTGCGCGGGTGGACGTTTGTCACCCGCAACGTCGCCGATCTGGTCCGTGCCGGTGTGCGCCTGCTCAACCCCTTCGACCCTCAGTCATAGACTTGCCGACATGACTCGGCCGATTTGGGACAAGGCATCCCAGAAGGAGCTCGCGTTCATGGCGGCGGTCCAGTGAGTACCTCCCTTGGCAGCTTCGACAAGGCGACCGCCGTCGAGCGCAGCGGGCCGGGGCGCTATGTGGCGCGTGTCGACCCTGTGTGGGACGGGCCAGGTGCGCCGCTCGGCGGTGTCGGGGCGGCAACCATCTTACGGGCGATGATCGCCGAGTTCGCCGCGTCCGACTTCGCTCCCCGGTCGGTCACCGTGCACTTCTCGCAGGCGCTGGTCCACGGCCCGGCTGAGATCGAGGTCCAGACGCTGCGCCGCGGCCGGCACCTGGCCACCGTCCAGGCTCACGCCGTGCAAGAAGGGGTCCTACGCTGCGCTGCGCTCGCCACCTTCGGCCAGCCGTTCCCCGAGACCGCCGCGTGGGAGGCCGAGCCGCCTGCAGCACCGTCGCCTGAAGAGAGCGCCGAAGTCGACCTCCCCGCTGAGCAGGTTCCGCACACCCAGCACCTGCGGTTTCGTCCAGTGTTCGGACCGCCGCCGGGACCTGTCCTCGCTCGGTTCGCCTCCCGTGTCTCCCGCGAAGGCTACTGGGACGAGGACGGCGAGCTGTGGTCGGGCGACCGCCAGTTACTCGCCCAGTCCCGTCAGCTGCGCCTTCTCCGGCCGCTCGCTGAAAGCTGAGCGGCACCCTGTCCCCCGGGTGCCGCTTCGCGCGGTCCGTCCTTGGCGCGTCGATTCCGCTGCCCACGAGCTGCGGAAGCCCGGCATGAGAGCACGTCTGTTCCTCGGATGTACTCCAGCCGGTGCCTGTTGCCATCCGCCGATGGAGCCCCAAGCCTTGGGCTCCGCCTCGACGCCTTGAGGTACAACAAGTGGCACTGGCTGGCGAGCGATGCTGATGAGAGGAAGGGGTCATGGTGCATCGGGAGCTGCACCGCAGTGGTCGGGCCGGCTGGCTGCGGGCTGCGGTGCTCGGAGCCGACGACGGCATCGTGTCCACGGCCAGCCTGGTGATCGGGGTCGCCGCGGCTGCCGCCTCGCGTGGCGCGGTGTTGCTGGCTGGCTTGGCCGGGCTGGTGGCCGGGGCGACCTCGATGGCGGCCGGGGAGTACGTGTCGGTCAGCACCCAGCGCGACGCCGAGCGGGCCGACATCAGGCGGGAGCGTCGGGAGTTGGCCGCCGACCCGGAGTTCGAGCGGGCCGAGCTGACCGAGGTGTACGTGCGGCGTGGGCTTGACCGGGAGCTGGCCGCGACGGTCGCCGAGCGGCTGATGGCGGTCGACCCGCTCGGCAGCCATGTCCGCGACGAGCTTGGCTTGCAGCCGGCCGCGCTGGCGCGGCCGCTCCAGGCGGCGGTCGTCTCGGCGTTGAGCTTCGCGGTCGGCGCGGCGCTGCCGCTGGCGCTGATCGTCCTGGCCCCGATGGGCGCCCGCATCCCCGTGACGGCGCTGGCGGCCCTGGTGCTGCTGGCCCTGCTCGGGGTGGTCGGTGCGCGGCTTGGTGGCGCGGCAGCCGGGCGGGCGGCGCTGCGGGTGACCGCGGGAGGGGGCCTGGCGATGGCGCTGACCGCGCTCATTGGGCAGCTGGTGGGCGCGACCGGACTGTGACGCCCGGTCGCGACGCCCGGTCGCGCACCCCGACCGGACTATGACGCGCGGGCGCGACGCCCGGTCGCGCACCCCGACCGGGCAGGGGTGGTGCCGGTGATCGTCTGGATGCCTTCCTTCTTGAGGAACATCACCTACGCTGACTACACCGCTTCCGGCCGGTCGCTGGACTTCATCGATCATTGATAACTAAATATTGATCATTGATAACTAAACCGAGGTCGAATGCTGCGCGAGCGTCGGCTTCAGTCAGGCCAGGTCCAGTCGGGTCGGGGAGTCGCCGGGAATGGTTTGAGACCGAGATAGTGGCGGTAGGCGGCGTGCAGCCAGGCGGCCACCGTGTCGGCGGGAAAGGCCAGGTCGGCCAAGCCAACTTCGCCGGAGCCGTGCGGACCGTCGCAGCGGGCGACCAGCCCACGCGCCGGGTCGTGGTAGTCGAGCTTGGTGGCGGTGACCAGCGTGCCGAGCAGGCTGGCTGCCATCGGCAACCCCATCTCCTCGTCAAGCACGGTGAGGAACGCGGTGTACTCCTCGTCCTCGCCGTAGCAGTCGACCAGGATGATGTCCAGTACCCGGGCCAGGTCGTCGGTGGTGCTCATGGCTGCATCGCCGAAGGCTTGGTGGGATCGCCCGGGGTGGCGTGCGCGGGCACGTACGGGATCAGCCCTCGCCGCCACGCCTCGACCTGCATCGCTTCGGGCAGCCAGCGGGCGTCCACCACTAGACCGTCGACCTGGATCATCCAGACCATCGGATTCTGGTCCAGCATGTCGGACCGGCTGTACTCCGGGTCCAGCAACCCGATGCCCAGCGTGTCCATGATCAGCCGACCCTTGTTGGCCATGGTGGCCTGCTTGACCCCGAGCAGGTCGGCCAGCTCGTCGGTGCGCAGGTGTGGCCGCTGCGCCGGGTCCGCCAGGAAGTTGACCCGCCCGATGGCGTAGATGATGCCGGCCGCCCAGATCCGCCGGTCACCGCGTTGCAGCGGGGACGGTCGCTTGCGGGCGAGCTTGGCGGCCAGCTTGGCGCACAGCCGTGCGTACTCCTCATCCAGGTGCTCGGCGCAGAACCTGCTGGTGATCGCGATGATCTCGTCAAACACCGGCCGCAGTGCGACCGGCACCTTCGGCGGCTCGACAGCGTCCAATCTCGCCGGGCTCCTCTCTACGTGTTGGCGACGGCTCCCTGCTCGCCTGACCGTACCGTGAATCCCCACCCGTACCCCAGCCCCGCCACCACCACGTAGGACGCGGCGCGCAGGCGTGCCACCGGCCCCTCGCCGGACGATCACCCCAGACCGTCCGGATGGGTCCGGTTCGAACCAGCGTCACCTCGCCCACGCCGGGCACTGCTCGACCAACCAGTCATCGGGCAGGTCCAGCCCGGCGTTCTTCATGGTCCTGATCGCCTGCGAGCCGAGATTGTCGACGGCGTCAGGCGTGCCCGCATGGGTGAGGACACGGTCGTTGTCGTCCTCATCACGGCAGGCGTACAAGCCCATCAGCACGCCGAACCCGATCTCCCGTGCGGCCTCGACCGCACCGACCCTCGCGCGTCGCTCAAGGTCCCCCAGGTATGGCTGGACGATCTCGTACAGCATCTCGTCCGCAGCCTCGTGGGGGTCGACGTAGCCGCCTCCCCACTGCGGCCCGGCACGATCAGCGAGCTGACTCAGGTGGAGCGCGCGCAGCTCGTCAGCGACGTCCTCGGCCACGGCGTGGCGATCGTCCTGGGATAGGAAGCTGGCAGCCAGCAGTTCGGCTTCTGCCAGTAGTTCTGGATGGGCTTGCAGGAGCGCGGTCAGGATGCTGGCTTGCTCGTCCGTTGACAGCGACTCCAACGCGGCGGTACCCGGCTTGGGCATGATGGGCTCCAACCAGTCGCGTCACCGACACGACCAAGGTCTTCGGGGTCCGTTCGGGTCTGGGAGCCTACCAACCCTCTGCAGCCGTGATCCAGACAGCGAGCGCTCCGCGCTGCACGCACCCAAGCAAGCTGGGGCGGCGTGGAGTTCTACCCGGGCTTCCCGATGAAGGCGGCCGTGCTGCTGGTGCGGCTGACGAAGAACCACGCGCTGCCGGACGGCAACAAGCGCACCGCGCTGGCCATGACGATCGCGTTCTGCGACGTGAATGGGTTGACTGGTCGCGGAACCGCGTCAGGCACATATTACCGCGGTAATCAAACGGAGTGAGGCTGTTTTCGCGTTTCCCCTGGTGAGCAGCCTGCCAAGCCACACCGTTTGGCTGCCCCCGTAGTAACGCCCGCTGCTCGAAAGCGTGACAGTGGCTGGTCAGCGCGCCAGAAAGCGCGCCGACCCCGCTGCCTAGTTGGCTACGCCACCCGCTGAAACCCGATAGTGAGCTCCAAGCCGAGCGCCCTGGCCACACGGTCCAGTGTCGCCAAGGTCGGCTCCGCACCTCCGGCCTCCAAGCGGGCGATGACCGACTGGGTCATGCCCGCACGGTCGGCGAGCTGCCGCTGGGTGAGACCCGCCGTCGACACTCCCGCTGCCGACGGACCTCACGGCCCACCTCGTAGGCCCGGCGAGCCTGCTCATAGCCGACCTGCGCCTCTTGGTCGTCCACACGCTGCGCCTTGATTTCCTCCCACGAGCTGTGGCTCATTGCGCCCTCCTCCAGGTGCTCGGTCGTGGACACCTGCATCGCCTGCCAAGCGCGATCAATCTCGGCTCGTTCCCGCTGCCTAGTCTTGTGGAACACCGTTAGCAGCACGATCCGCCGTCCCGACGCGATGAAGTAGGTGATGCGCCAGAGGAGCGACCTGGTCTCACAGTCGCGTCTTCTACCAGCGCTCCCTTGCCTTTGCGGTGAAGGCGACCGTAGGACCGCCCCTCTGTGGCACCTCGCCCCGCGGCTACCGTGCGCAACCTTCTGGGCCTACCGTGATGGCAGGCGCGTTCTCCCTGCTCATCGACCCTCTCCAGCCAGTGATGGCCAAGAGACGCATGGGCGCGAACGTTCGGGTCGTGTAGACTTCCTCGCCGCAGCGGTACTCAGAAGCCCCCGGGTGGGCAGTGGCTGCGGCTTCCAGCTTGCTTCTGAGCCGCAAGAGCACATGCGTGTTGGGAAGTACTGAAAACAGGCGTTGACCTGCTACGATGAGACTACGCCCCCCTAGCTCAGTCGGCAGAGCACATCCATGGTAAGGATGGGGTCGCCGGTTCGATTCCGGCGGGGGGCTCCACCAAGGCGATGACCAGCGCAAGCGCTGGTCATCTTCGCGTTCGGGGCCGGTCCGGCTGGGCGTATACCGGATGGAGAGCACTTCACCTGTCTACCGTTTCTGGTCATGGACCCACCCGCCCGAACGCCCCTCGCCCGCTCGTTCGAGCGGCACCTGCGGTCCGAGAACCGCTCCGAGCGCACCGTGGCCAGCTACCTCATCGGCGTCCGCCAGGCCGAAGCGTTCCTGCGTGCCCACGGCACCACGATCCAGGCGGCCACCCGCGCCGACCTGGAGGCGTTCATCGCCGACCTGCTAGGCCGCCGCGCCCCGAGTACCGCCGCGACCTACTACAAGGTCATCAAGATCCTCTACGCCTGGCTGGTCGAGGAAGAGGAGATCCCGGCCGACCCCATGGCGCGGATGCGCCCGCCGATCGTGCCCGACAAGCCGGTCCCGATCGTGCCCGAAGGCACCCTCAAGCGGCTGTTCCAGCTCTGCGCCGGCAACACCTTCGAGGCGCGCCGCGACACCGCGCTGCTGATGCTGCTGCTGGACACCGGCGCCCGCCGCGCCGAGATCAGCGAGCTCACCCTCGACGATGTCGACCTTGACCTCGATGTCCTCCTGGTGCTCGGCAAGGGCCGCCGGGAGCGCACCCTGCCGTTCGGCCGGCGGGCGGGCGAGGCGCTGGACCGCTACCTGCGCGCCCGCGCCCGCCACAAGCACGCCGCGCTGCCGTGGCTGTGGCTGGGGCAGAAGGGCCGGCTCACCGAGGCGGGGCTGCGGATGATGCTGCGCCGCCGCGGCGCCCAGGTCGGCCTCCCGGGGCTGCACCCCCACCAGTTCCGCCACACTTTCTGCCACGAGTGGCTGGCGCAGGGCGGCGCCGAGACCGACCTCATGCGGATCGCCGGGTGGAAGTCGCGTGCCATGCTCCAGCGGTACGGCGCCTCGGCCGCCGACGCCCGCGCCCGCGAGGCCCACCGCCGCCTGTCACCAGCGGACCGGCTGTAGCGACGACCGCCTCGGTGCGCTGGCGTGTCATGCGGGAGGCGCAGGATCCTCGTAGCGCACGCGGGCCAGCAGCTCGATGGCGAGGTGGCGGATGGCGAGGCTGGCGGGCTGCGCGAGGCAGACCGGGATCGCGCGCTCGAGCGCGTGGTTGTCGCCCTCGGCGAGGCTGCGGAGCTCTGCCATGGCGGCGCCGTCATCGAAGGTGTCGATGGCAAGCGTCATTGCTCGGGCGACCAGCCGGTCGACCAGGGTCTGGGTCATAGCTGCACCCTACCCGCCTGGCACGAGCAGGCAAGCCCCGACCCGCCCTGGCTGTGGACAACCCCGGGTCAGTGAGCTTGTCAATGCAGGGTAGCTTGGCTTGCTAGCAGCCTCTGTTTGCGTATGCGGTCGTTCTTCGGGAGATCCTCAAGCCCCACGATCAGAGCATGCGCCTCCCACTTGGGGTGGGAAGGATCTGGCACATCGGGAGGCCACGGGTCGTCGCGTACCCCCATGTCTCCCTGACGGACCTGGCCGACGCTAATGCTGGCGATCAGTTGACGAAGGGATCGGTCGGCGACCACCTCGGCGGACAACGTATGCCTACGGAGCAGGGATTCCCGAAAGACCGAGACCCCGTCCTCGTCAGGTTTGAAGGCTCCGCTGCTGGGCCGACGCAGACCAGTCGCCCTGTCGATCGTCACCATGTTGGGGCTGTCATCCGACAGCCGCCGGTAAAGAATTTCCTCGTTAGGGATGCTGAGCTGGTCTCCTGGCGCTGGCACGAAGAGGAGCCTAGACCATCTTGCGTCGCGTTGGACAGGGCTGCTCCGTTCCAGCTCATCCCAGCACAGTGAAGCCCCTACCGTGCCGCAGCGGCGACCTGCACAAGGAAGGCATGAAGGGCGCTCGTTAGGTTCCTTCGATGACGTGGGCCAGAGGGCCCAAGCAGCTCTCCCTCTGCGAGCACGGTGTCATTGGGCCCGGTGGCGAGGACGAAGGCATCTCCCTCTGGCGAGATCTCGACCTCGATGTCAACGCCGTCTGCATGCCACTCGATCTGGATGCCCCCGTCGCTAAGGGGGAAGAGGTCGGGAAACTCCACCGCCTCGCTCATGAAGCCATCTAGTACCTCGACCGTTGCTTGAATCGCTACGTCCGCCACCTCATGAGCGCGGTAGCCATCCCAGCCGGGCTCCAGGGCCAACAGCTCGTTGAGTTGCTTCTCCGCTAGGTTCGCCCATAGCGGACGCTGCCCTTGTGTGACGATTCGGCCTCGACGTCGACTCGTGCTACTGAGGTCACGATGAGCGAAGGAGTCGGCGCTCTGCTCGCGAATCAGCCGTCGCAGGGCTCCGCGAGTTGTCATCGCGCCCGGCGCAGCGACATCTATGGCGGTCATCGCGTCCTCCCCCACAAGACGTGCATGGCCTCGGTCGTCACTTCCGTGAAGCGGCGCACAATCTCATTGTGCCCGAAGTCCAGGAACTTCATCGTCTCGGGGACTCCCTCGCCAAAGGGCTTGCCCCGCACCGTCAGCGTGAGCAAGAAGGATTGCTCCTCCGCCGCGACCTGACCGGGCTCGAGGACGATGTAGCAGCGAGCAGGTGCCCCCGCTTCGCCGTCAACCCGATAGACGTGGCTGATCCGGAGTTCTTCAGGCTCGCTTAGTGCGGAGCCCACCTCGGCGCTTGCGAGTATCCTCAATGCGCGGTGAAGCTCGCCCGGCCGCTCGAAGCCCTGGCCCATAGGCAGCGAGTTGATGTAGTTCAGCTCAGCCTGAGTCATCACGAGTTCGCCGAGGTTGTGGCTTGAGAGGAAGTCCACGAATTGCCCTAGGCGGCGGATGAACTCCTCTCGGAGTGTCCTGTAACGAGGATACGTCTGAGGACCCGTCGGGACCTTGCGCCAATTCAGAATCATACGGTCGCGCTGCACTTGTAGGAGTCGGCTTCCGTCTTCGCTTAGGAACCAGTACCTCATCATGGGTGGAACCGCAGTGATCTGGAACGTGGTCCCCGGCGTGGGGCTCTCGCGCTCAACCGCAGGGTCTAGCGGTGGTACCTCGTCCAGTATGGGGTACTCGTCACGCCATTCCTGCCAAAGCAGCCCAATGTGGGGAGCACGGAACTTCACAACGGGTTGGAACTGGATCCCCAGGGCTACTTCGACGACAGGTGGCCGGTCGTACTCAGGCAGGCCAACTGAAGCCGCGTCTCCTGGACGCCTCACGTTTTCCTGGCCGGGTGACTGTCCCATGCGAGGCGAGACTACTACCTCGCTCTCCGGCTGTAACCCCCGGTTCCAGGGACCCGCCACGACGAGATAGTCGGCTCTGCTCTGGCCGACGTCGACCCTGAGCTCGACGTACTTCCTAGTGCTCGGCAAGGGCTGCCGTGAGCGCAGCCTACCGTTTGGCCCGCAGGGCCGGTGAGGCACTCCACCGCTACCTGCGTGCTCGCGACCGCCACAAGGGTGCCGACCAGCCATGGCTGCGGCTCGGCAAAAGAGCCGCCTGACCGAGTGGCGGCTGGTGATCATGCTGCGCCGCCATGGTCCTCAGGCTGGCCTCCCGGGACTGCGCCGCACCAGTTCCGGCATATCTTGGCCCACCAGTGGCTCGCTCAGGGTGGCGCCAAGACCGACCTCATGCGCATCGCCAGTGGAGGTCGCGCGCGATGCTACAGCGCTACGGTGCCTCGGCCGCCGACGCTCGTGCCCGCGAGGCGCACCGCCGTCTGTCGCCAGCGGATCGGCTACAGAAGTAGCGCTCGGTCAGACCGGCAGCTCAGGAGAGAGCCGGGTGTTCCTGCGGGTCCGATCGAGGGTGAACGCCACACAACTGCCCGCCTGGAGGGGGAACGGGAGCCGGACGATGCCGGCGTGGCGGCCGAAGGGCTCGGCGAACGTGCTCTCGCAGCTTCCTCCCCGCGCCACGCCAAGCGCGCTGACCTCCGACGCGCTGGTAAACAGCCGCTCGATGCCCAATGCAGGGTCGACGGTGAACCGGAACTCGGCATCGGTGACGGTCCGAAACAGCTGGGTCTGGATGCGCACCCGTGCCTCGTCCCCGACGTACTTGCGGACCAGCACCTGGAACTCAAGGGTGTGGCCGAGCGTCTCCCGCAGGGTGCGGGACACGGGGTAGGTGATGACCCGGGTGGGGGCGCCGAGGATGGTCTCGGTGCGTACGTCCGCGCCGCCGAGCTGCTGGTTGTCGACGCGGACGACGCCGATGCGGAAGATATGCGGGTCGCCGACCTTGAGGTGGTCGTCGATCAGCCAGCGAAACGCGTAGTCGTCGGCCGTGAGCTGCTCAAGCACTCGGTCGTCTCGTGTGGCGGCACAGACGAACCGGAGCGCCGGTGGCAGGTTGTCGATGCGGTAGGAGATCCGCAGGGCTTGGTAGGCGTAGTCGGGGTAGGGGTCGTCGGTGCCCGGCCAGGCCAGCCAGCAGTCCCACCGGTAGGCGGCGAGGGCGCCGGTGAGGACGGTCTCGCGGACCGGGCCGAGCACGCTTTGCAGGCCCCGCAGGAGGGCGCTGTCGACTTGGGTGATGGTCTCGGTGAGGGAGATGCCGCCCAGGGTGAAGGTCACGACCGTGGCCGAGACGAGGGCGCCGCCGATGACGCCGGCGATCGTCCACAGGACTGTCTGGCTGGAAAGCGATGCTGCGGTGACGACCATGATCAACCCGACCAGCAGAGCCAAGCCGTTGGCGAGCAGGACTGAGCGCCGCAGCCAGGGGGTCGGTTCGATTCTCATCGCTGGAGCCTGGCGAGGATGCTGAGGACTCGGAGTGCCGAGTCGGCGATCTCGACGGAGGTCATCACGGTGTCCCGTTGCCGGTCGCAGAAGTAGGCCAGGGCGATCCGCCCATGTGGGGCGTAGATGATGCCGGCGTCGTTTGCAACCGTGTCTAGGCTGCCGGTCTTGTGCAGCACCGGGATATCGTCGAGGCGGGCGGGGATGCGGTGGTTGCGCAGGTAGTTGATGAGGAACCGCCGCAGGTCATCGAGCCCCGGAGTCCGCTCGATGTGGATGAGCGTCCGCAAGGCCTCATGCGCCGTCGTGACATTGCTCGAATTGCTAGCAAGGGCATCGTCGCTAAACCCGGCACCGAGCGCCGTGTTGCGGAGCCCGAGGGCGTCGCAGATGGCGGTGACTCGCTCAGGACCAACGAGCCGGCGGAGGTACTCAGCGGCCGGGTTGTCGCTGGTCATGAGGTTGAACGCGCACACCTCGCGGAGCGTAAGCGAGCGCTCGTCTTCGAACGCGCCCAGGATCGTCGGATATTTGGTACGACCGAGTTCCCGGCGTTGAATTTGCTGGTCGAGGTCGACTTCGCCTCGGGCTGCCGCGTCGTACAGCGCTAGGGCGAGCAGCACCTTGACGAAGCTCGCCGCGGTCCGAGGCACGTCACCAGCGATGTCCATCCGAAGTGGCGGTCCGTCAAGGGTTTGGACGGCCACGCTTCGGAATGGATCTCCCGCTACGAAGCGATGAAGCTCGTCTTGCAGGGCGTGCTGCACTTCGTCGAGAAGCGCGGTTGAGGTCGGGTTGCTCACGCTAGGTCATCTCCTGGAGAAGGAGCACCATTAGGGTACTCGGGGGTGACATGAGCAGGTTGGGAGGGCTCGTAGCGCTCGGCCCAGGTCCCTAGCGTACCGGACATACCACCCTTACTGGCTACGTCTCTTGCTCATCGGTGTCGACTTGATCTCTGGCGACGGCGAGCCCTGACGGTTGCTCGTCGTAGATGGCGTACCGGTCAGCCGGTAGAAGTGCCTCGATGACCTGGATCGGAGCACCGTCTGCGTCGTAGGACGCGACGAGAACCTCAAGAAGAGGGACGCCATCGGGGACCCGAAGCGCCGCAGCCTCCGTAGGCGAAGGCATGCGGGCTGAGAGCAGTGAGGCGGTACGGTGGGTGTCTCGGCCCGCGGGTTTCTCGATGATCGGGAAGTAGTGGGCACTTAGTTCCAGGGGTTCGCCTTCTGGCGTTGTGATCAAGCGCCGCCTCACGAACGCTTGATGGCCATCTTCGACGCCGAGAAGTTCCGCGACCGCGCCGCGTGCGGGTGCCGGCCCGGCCTCGATGATGTGTTGCTGAGTGTCGGGACGGTGGTTGCTCTGTGTCACGGCGTCGGAGAGTTGGGGTGCTGGTAGCCGTCGCGTGGCTGGACGGAGGCGTACGAAGGCGCCCCGCCCCTGCTGGGCGTCGATCAAACCCTCCGCGCGGAGAGTGGCAAGAGCAGAACGGACGGTTGGCCGGCTCACGCCGTACTGTGCCGCGAGCTGTTTCTCGGTTGGGAGAGCCTGCCCAGGCCGTAGTTCGCCGCTCTGGATGGCGGCTCGGATCCGATCTGCGACCTGGTGGTACTTCGCCTCCCCGCTAGACCGCGGGCCGAAGGCCATGCCGTTGCTCCCGGCTAGAGGTACATCGCCAAAGGTCATGACAACTGAGCGGCTGGCTGCATGCTATCCCAGCTCTGGTGAGCTGAGGCTCCCTCGCTGGCCTAGAGGCATGGGTCAGGAGTAAAGGTCAGGTCATTCTTGACTAAATCCCTGGATGAGCGTTCACTTGTCCTTACCAATCGATCGCACTAAGACAAGGAGGGGAGACCAGCCCCGAGTCATGAAGGAAGTGGCCCCGGACGAACGCCGCCAAGCATCGCGTCCGGGGCCATGCACCCGAAAGGACAACCCCGGATGCGCGAACAGCGTACCGATTCTGTTCTGCCTGCTCAAAGCCCCGCCTGGGCCGCGAGCCTGGCCGAGCGGACCCTCCGTGGCCGCTTGGCCGCCCACACCCTGCACGCCAAGCGCGATGCGCGGCAGACGACTGCCAACGGCCGCGCCGCGTTCCTCGCCCGCTTCGAGCGCGAGGTCGACCCAGCGGGAGCGCTGGACCCCGCTGAGCGTCGCCGCCGGGCCGAGCAGGCGCGACGGGCCTACTTCACCCGGTTGTCCCTGGCTGCCATCGCGGCCAGGCGCGCCAAGCGGGCCGAGCAGGGTGGGGGCGATGCCGCGTGAGCGCCGCCTCCGCCCTCGACGGGGCGGTGTGCGATGGGGTGGCGACCGCCGACTACGACCCGTTCTTCCCCGACACCCCCGAGGCCGAGGCCGACGCGCTCGCCATGTGCTCGATCTGCCCCGCCCAGCAGGCGTGCCTGGCGTACGCCGTCCAGACCCGGCAACTGTTCGGGATCTGGGGCGGCAGGACCCAGCGGGAGCTCCGCGACCTGATCGCCCACGCCGGCCGCGTGCCGGCTGGTGCCCGCCGCGTCCCGACCGGCCATCGCAACGCCGACAAGACCCACTGCGCCTACGGGCACCCCTATGACGCGGCCAACACCTACTACACCGCCAACGGTGAGCGCCGCTGTCGCGTCTGCCGTGCCCGCATCGCGCGGGCGCGGCGGCTGGCTCGCAGCGCCAGCGGAGGTGAGCGCTGATGCGCCACGACCACACCCAGCCTCGTGTCCTGGCCGACGCCGAGCCGCTCCCCGCCGAGGTGGCGGACCTGGTGGCCGAGTCCGCGATCGACCACTACGAGCAGCTCACCCGCCCTGGGCATCCCGCCGGGGACGCCATGTGGCCGCCGGTGGAGAGCCCCGAGGCGGTGGACCGGGCCGCCGCCCGCGTGGCCGCAGCGTTCGAGGAGACGGCGGGCGCGCGGGATTGGACCGCGCCATCCGGGCGGGTGCGGCAGCTCGCCGCCGACGCGATCGGCCTGTACGTCGAGGGGGTCGCCTACGACTACGACCGTGAGCGGTCCCGCGCGTTCGCGGTGCTGGAGTGCCTGGAGGGCGAGGCCGCCCGACCCGAGGTCCTCTTGCCCCCACCCGAGCTTGCGGCGCCGACCGCGCCGAGCGCGCGAGCCGTGCGCGCTCCCGAGGGGGGTGAGCGCTGATGCCCCCCACCCAGCATGGCCGGTTGACCGACACCGAGGTCCGCGTCGCTGAGCAGTACGTGAGCGTCCTGGACTTCGTGTCGCGCTGCGCGCAGGCGATCGACGAGGGCAACTGGTACTACCTCAAGGACAAGGCCAGCCAGTTGGCGTACGCCGCCGAGCGGCTGGTCGAGGTCGCCGGTGAGGCCTACCAGCAGGCCGCCCGTCAGCAGACCCGCAGCCCGCGGGCCGAGGTGGTGCGCCAAGCGGTCGCCTGGTTCGGCCGCCACTACCGCGCCGCCCGGCTGCTGCACCCGGTCGAGCCCGGCCGCGAGGGGGGTGAGCGCTGATGCAGCGCGAGCGTCCCCGCACCCCCGACCCGACCCTGTACCCGCCGCAGGGTGATGCGCTGGAGACCGTCGCGCTGCTGGTGGTCGGCGTGGCCTTGGCCGGGAGCGTGCTGGTGTGGCTGGCCGCGCAGACAGCCGCGCTGGCCTTCGGCGCCCACCATGCCCTGCACCTGGGCTTGTCGGACATGCCCGGCGTGCTGGCCGGCCTCACCCGGCACCCGGGCGACCCCAAGCTGGCCTTCCCCGCTGGCGTGCGGGCGGCGCTGCCCGGCCCGCTCGGCGCCTACACCGCGCTGGCCCTCACCCTCACCCTGCCCGCCGCGCTGACGGTGCTGGTGGTGCGGGTCCGCCCCGGCCGCGCCCGCGAGCGGGGGGCGGGGTGGGCGACCGCCTGGCAGCTCCGCGCCCTGCGCCTCGGCCGCCGCGGGCGGGCGTGGCGGCTGGTCCTCGGGCGCCGCTGGCGCTTCGGGCGGCTGGTCGCCGCCGAGGCGTGCCACTCGGCGCTCGTGTTCGGCCCCCCGGACTCGTTCAAGACCGCCGCGCTGGTCATCCCCGCGCTGCTGGAATGGCAGGGGCCGGCGGTCGCGACCTCGGTCAAACCCGACGTGCTGCGCGCCACGATCCGCCGCCGCGCCGCCATGGGGGAGGTGTGGGTCTACGACCCCCTCGGCCTGAGCGGGGTGCCCGCGGCGCAGTGGACCCCGCTGGCCCACTGCGGCACCTACCCCAAGGCAAGGAAGGTCGCCCGCACCTTCGCCGACGCCGCCGACATCTCGGGGCTCAAGCAGGACGACGCCAACTACTGGACCACCCTGGGCGCCAAGCTCCTCGCGGTGCTCCTCTACGCGGCGGCGGGCACCGGGCGGTCGATGGCCGATGTCGCCCGCTGGGTCGACACCCAGGACTACACCGAGGTCGACCAGGCCCTCGAGGAGCTCGGCGAGGCGATGGCCGCCGACGCCTGGGCGGCGTGCAAGGCCCGCCCCGACAACACCAGAGGCAGCGTCTTCGGCACCGCCGAGACCCTCCTGGACGTCTTCGGCGACCCCGCGGTCGCGGCCAGCGCCGACGGCTGCGACCTCGACGTCGCCGCCCTGCTCGACGGGGCGAACACCCTGTACCTGTATGCGCCCGCCAACGAGCAGGGCCGCCTCCGGCCGCTGTTCGAGCTGCTGCTGGGGGTGGTCATCACCGCCGCGGAGGAACGCGCCGCGCGCCAGCCCGACGGGATGCTGGCCCACCGGCTGCTGCTGGACCTGGACGAGGCGGGCAACTGCGCCGCGCTGTCGAAGCTCCCGGAGCTGGCCACCACCGCCCGCGGGCAGGGCATCCAGCTGCTGACGGTGTGGCACGACGAGGCGCAGCTCGCCTGGCGCTACGGCAAACGCGCCGCGACGGTCCTCAACGCCCACCGCGCCAAGCTGTTCCTCTCCGGCCAAGCCGACCTCGCCTCCCTGGACCTGGCGTCGCGGCTGATCGGCGACGAGGCGCTCACCCAGACCGCCCACACCACCGGCGAGCCCGGCCGCGCCTCGGTCACCGCCTCGACGACCTGGCGGCGGCTGGCGCCGGCGGAGGCGCTGCGCCAGCTCAAGCCCGGCCGCGCGGTGCTGCTCTACGGGCACCTCCCACCCACCCGGCTGCAACTGCGCGCCTGGTTCCGCGACCGCCGGCTGCGCCAGCTCGCCGCCGGCATCCCCGACGCCGGTGGGCAGGCCGGCGTGCCCCAGCACGCCCGCACCGCACCCGTCCAGGCGCTGCCGGGGCCGGCCACGACCCTCGACGAGGGGGCGGCGTGATGGCCGAGTCGTTCGAGGAGTTCATCGCCGCCGAGCGGGCGCTTGAGCTCCGCGCGTGGGCGCGCGCCGAGGCCGCGGCGCTGCCCGCGGCGGAGCTTGCCGACCTCGATGTGTTCGCGCTGCGCGACGACCTCGCCGACTGCGAGGCCAACGACCAGCCGACCACCGCGGCCCTGGACCGGGCGATCCTGGACCGGGCGATCCAGGTGCAGGTCGCACGCCTGCGGCCACCCCGCAGCCGTGGGGAGGCGGGGCGGTGACCGCGCCCGCGTCGCTGCGGTTGAGCCCGGCCGAGGTCGGCCGGCTCGCGTGGCTGTGCAGCGCCGCCCACCTCACCATCGACGTTGACGAGGCCCAGCGGGGCGTGCCCGCCGGGCAGCGCCTGGCGGCCCGGCTGCACGCCACCTCGGTCCTGCTGGGCCGCCGCCAGCATGAGGCCGAGACCGCCTCGGCGCGCCTGGACACCCCCGTCGTCGTCGACCCGGCCACCACCGCCCGCCTGCTGGGCCTGCTCGACCAGGCCGCGGCCTACCTGGAGGCGTTCGCCGACCGGGGCGAGGCCAGCGGCTCCCTGCCCGGCCCCCAGCGGTTCCGCGAGCAGGCCGCCACGATGCGCGCCTGGGGGGCCGACCTTGCCGACTTGGCGGAGCGGCAGCACGGCCGGGCCTGCGAGCGCGCCCGAGCCGCCGGGCAGGCCCGGGGGGTGGTGGAGCGATGACCACCACCCGGGACCGGACGCCCTACTGCGCCGCGCCCGCGTGTGACCTGAACCTGGCCGGCTGGGCGCACGCCCCCGCCGACTGCGACGCGCCGCTGCCCGCCCCGACCCTGAACGCCGCGACCGCCGCCGGGCTGCCCGAGGAGCGGCGCCCCTGGGCCCAGGGCTCGGCCCGGGCGTTCGCGCGGCTCAACCCCGGCCTGCTCCCGCCGCGGGAGCCTGGGGAGGAGCTGCCCGGCGAGCTGGCCACAGACCCCCGCCAGCGGGCCAGGCTGCGCCAGGCGGAGGCGAGCGCGGTCCTGGGCGAGCGGGCCGAGGCGGGGCTGCGCGCGGAGAACGGCTTCCGCGACCCCCACCGGCGCGCCGGGGTGCTCGCCGAGCGGGCGGGCATGGCGGCGCTGCACGCCGTCGACCGTGCCACGCTGCTGGCCGACCTGGACCGGCTCCCACCCGGCAGCCCGGACCTGGCCGACCGGTCGGTGCTGGACCGGCGGTTCTACGCGTTCCTGCTCAGCGACCACCCCGCCGCCCGGGTCGAGCGCTGCCGGCGGCGCGCCGCCTACCTCGACGACACCGCCCGCCGCCGCGAGGTCCTGCACGGCTGGCTCGCCAAGCTGGACACCCTCCCGGCCCGGCCGGGGGAGCGGTTCGACGACACGGCCCGCAGCCTCGCGGCGACCACCCGCGAGCTGCTGGACGCAGAGGTCGGGCGGCTGGCCGAGGAGGTCGGCGACCCCGACCTGGTCCGGGTCGGCCGCGCGCGGGACGCCTACGAGGCCCAGCGGCGCGCCGCCGGCCACCGCCACCCCGGCTACCCGACCCGCTATGTGGGTGTGGCCGCCGCGCGGCAGCCGATCCCGCCCGAGCCACCCGCCCGCCCCGCCAGCCGGGCGGGCCGGGCCGGCCACCGCGACCGCCACGGCCGCCAGCGGCAGCCCGGAAGGGAGGCCGGCCATGAGCGCTGAGCTGCCCGCCCCGATGGGACAGGAGCGCTGCACCACCATGCTGGGCGGCCGGCAGGCGCGCATCCACGCGCGTGCGACCACGGCCCGGCGACACCTCGACGACTGCCGCCGCATGGCCGTGCCCACCCGCCGGTCACCCGCCCAACAGGCCGCCCGGCTGACCGCCGACGTCGGCGAGCCGGCTCCGGTGCGGCTCGCCCGCGCGCGGGAGCGGCACGACCGCTCCCCGGTCGTGCTGGGCCCGGGGTCCCGGCGCTGCCGGCGAGCCGGCCGGCGGCACCACCCAGCCCGCCCGACCTTCCAGGAGGCTCACCGATGCTGCCGACCGTCGCCCCCGCGCTTCGCGCCACACTCACCCCGGCGGAGTTCGACGACCGCGACGCGACCCGCGCCCGCGCCCGCGCCGGGCTCCGCGCGCCTGCCGCGGCAGCGGCCAGGTTCGCGCTGGCCCTGTGCGAGGTCGAGGCCGGCATGCGCCCGGCCGCGCAGCTGGAGCGGGCCTGCCACCACACCCTCTACGACCGCCTGGCCGCGCGTGTGCGGCGTGATGGCGGGCCGGCGGTGACCGCGCGCAGCCTGGTCGACGTCGTCACCCAGGAGCAGACACCCGGCCTGGTCGACGCGGTCGTGCTCCTCCGCCGCGGCCCCCGGGTCGCTGCGGTCACGATGCGGCTGGACGCCGCCCCCGGCCACTGGCAGGTCGTCGAGCTGCAGTACGGGCGCTTTCCCGAGCGGGAACGGGCGGGCAGCCCACCCGCGCGGGCCGCCAGCCGCGCACCGGACGGCAGCGCGAGCCGCCACCCGGAGACGACGGCGATCAGCACTCAGGCTCGCTGCGGAAGCACGCTCGGCGGCCGGGAAGCCCTCACCCACGCTTGCGCGCTCGCGCGCGGGCACGAGGAGCACTGCTCGTGGTGGGAGTGGCACCAAGAGCAGGTCGCCCGCCATGAGCACGCCCGCCGCTGGCGCCACCACCTGAGCCCACCACCGTTCCGGCTCGTCGACTACCAAGACTTCCTTACCGACCGGCTGACCCGCGCTCGTCACCGCCCCGACCAGCCGGCCCGCCCCGCGCCCGCGGTGCGCCAGCCCGAGCGGTCCCGACAGCGGGGAGGCGGTGGCCATGAGCGCTGAGCCCGCCACCCCACGCCCGCACTCCGCCGCCAGCGCCGTGGTCGCCGCGCTGGAACGTGCCTGGGCCGCGATCCGCGCCCACCATCCCGACGTCCCGGAGGTCGTGGTCATCCTCGGGGCCGGCAGCGAGGCCCGCCGGGGCCTGTTCAAGTGGGGCCACTTCGCCGCCGCCCGCTGGCACGTCGCCGGCGCCAACCGCGCCGAGGTCCTGGTCTCCGGGGAGGGCCTCAACCGCGGCGCGCGGGCGGTGCTGGCCACGCTGCTGCACGAGGCCGCCCACGGCCTGGCCACCACCCGCGGCATCAACGACACCAGCCGCCAGGGCCGCTGGCACAACCAGCGCTTCGCCGCCCTGGCCGCCGAGCTGGGCCTCAAGGTGACCAGGGACACCAAGACCGGCTGGTCCCAGACCCACCTCACCGACCAGCTCGCCACCCGCTACACCGACGAGCTCGCCGGCCTGGACGCCGCGCTGGGGCTGTGGCGCCACACCGAACGCCACCACGGCCCTGCGACCGTCGCCCACAACCTGCTGGTCTGCTCGTGCGCGTGTGGCCGCAAGCTGCGGGTCGCCAAGGCCACCCTGGAGCAGGCCCCGATCATCTGCGGCAGGTGCGAGGCGCCGTTCGAGCCCGAGCGGGCGTTGACCTTAAGCCGTCAACCGGCCGCCCCACCCGAGCGCCACCCCCACCCGGGCGTCCAACGCGAGCAGCCGGCCGTGGCCTGGCCCGACCCCGAGCGGCGGCGGCCAGCGCGGGAGGGCGGCCATGAGCGCTGACCACCCCGGCCCGCTGAGCAGGCGGGGGGAAGGCGGGCTGGACCTGTGGGCGCGCACCCTCGCCGCCGGCGACCAGCCCACGCCCGCCGACGGCGACCACGCCGACCCCGGCGAGCTGCGCGGGGCGGTCGCGGTCGTGCGGCTGTGCACGTGCACCGGCGGTCCCCGCCCTGGCTCGCGGCTGGCCGCGACCTGGCGGGCGCTGGCCGGCTGGGCCCCGCCCTACGCCTTCGACCCCGCCTGCCCCGCCCACACCACCGCCGGCGACCTGCCGCCGTGGCGACGGTCGCGCCCGCCGATCGTGTTCACCCGGCCGCTGCCGCGCCTGGACGCCTGGCGCTACGCCCCGGCGCTGCGCCGCGGCCACCGCCGCCCGCTCGCCTGGTGGGGCCACCGGCACCGGCCCGCCGGCCGGGTCCTGCTGGCCCTGCCGTGGTGCCTGCCGGAGTGGTTCACCCGCTGCTGGTGCGGGGCGCTCTCGGTCGAGCGCGGCTGGCACCAGCCCCACCCCTGGCCCGCCCGCTCCCCAGCCTGGCGCGCCCGCATGGCCAGCCCGCCGGTCGCTGATCTCGTCCAGGAGGAGGCCCCCGATGCCTGAGCCCACCCCCGCTATCACCACCGAGACCACCCCGCCGCCGGCGGCGGTCGGGGTGGTGTTCACCGACACCGTGCTGCGCCGCTTCCTGTTCGGCGTGGTCATCGCCATGACCGCCGTCGTCAGTGGCGTGGCCGCCGCGGCGTTCTACACCTCCTTCGAGGCCATCCGCGCGTTCGCGGCCCGCTCCGGCGGGATCGACCCCCGCCACGCCTGGCTCGCGCCGCTGCTGGTCGACTCGTTCATCTTCGTCGCCTCCGCCGCCGACCTGTGGTGCTCGGCCACCGGCGCCGCCCGCGCCACCGACGGCGCCTGGCAGCGGGCGGTCACCTGGCTCCCCAAGGCGCTGCTGGCGCTGGCGGCGGGCGGGTCGTTCGCCTTGAATGTCGCCCACGCGCCCACCCACATCGGCGCGCGGGTGGTCGCCGGGCTCGCCCCGGCGGCGCTGGTGCTCACCTTCGAGATCTTGATGATGATCGTCCGGCGCGCGGTCGCCGCCCGCGTCACCCGCCTGAGCGCCAGCATGAGCGTGAGCGCCGAGCAGCCGGGCGCGCCCACCCCGGCCACCCCGACGCCCACCGTGGTCACGGCGCCCGGTGGGCGCTCGGCGCGGACCCGACCCCGCGGCCAGCGCCCGGCGGGCGCGGCCCGGGTGGGCGGGCAGGGCGGGCGAGGGCGTCCCAGCCCGGCTGCGGCTGCCCGGCTGGCGGCGGTCACCAGGCTGTACCTGGACGGGGTGACGGTCGCCGAGGAGATCGCCCGTCGGCTGGAGCTGCCGCCCAGCACCGCCCGCCGCCTGCTCAGCCAGGCCAAGCGCGAGCTCCCCGCCCACCCGGCCGCTGGCGGCCGGGGTGAGCGCGCCGCCGGCCCTGCCGGTGCGCGCCCGTCAAGCGGTGAGCGCCCACCCGAGCCCGACCGGGACGGCCAGCCGCCCGGGCGGGCGCTGGCCGCGCTCACCCGTGCGGAGGTGGCCAGGTGAGCACCCAGAGCAGGATCGAGTGGACCGAGGTGACCTGGAACCCGGTGACCGGCTGCGACCGGATCTCCCCCGGGTGCGACCACTGCTACGCGCTCACCCTGGCGGCGCGGCTGAAGGCGATGGGCCAGGCCAAGTACCAGACCGATGGGCGCCTACCGACGTCCAGGCCAGGCTTCGGCGTCGCCGTCCACCCTGAGGCGCTCACCCGGCCGCTCGGCTGGCGGCGGCCCCGGCTGGTGTTCGTGGACTCGATGAGCGACTTTTCTGTCGGGGTCGACACCGAAGACACGAGGATCGCTGCTGGTCCTAGGCCTAATCTCGCCTCTGCGCTGTGGGCAACATCTGTTGCGGACGGAGTTCGGAGAACGGCCGTGCAGTTCTCAGCGTTTGACCCGGCCTCGGATCGACAGCAAGGCCAAACCCAGCAGCACCGGCCCCGTGAACCGCAGCCCGACGCGCAGCAGCTCCCCCGGCAAGGTGAGCTGCCCGGACAGCTGACGGGCCTTGCCTTCCAGCGAGACGGTCGCCTGCAGTGCATAGAGCCAGCTGACTGCCTGGGATGGGTGCGGGTGGTGGAAGCCGACCTGGCTGAACCCGACGCCGACCAGCCCGATCACCACCGCAAACGCGGCCATTGCCCGCCAGGCCCGCAGGCCGTAACCGGAGATCAGCCAGTAAAGCCACAGCACGGCGCGCTCGGTCGTCGCGGCTGCCCAGGGTCCGTAGTGGCGCCGTCGCACTTCAGACTTGGCCTGCGTGCGCTTGGCGTGGCGGCGCATCTCCATCTCGCCGTAGTAGAAGTCGGCCGCGCCAGGCTCGTCCTTGTTCTCCTCCCGGCCTTTACGCAGCGCCCTGTAGAGCGCGGCAACCTGCGCTGGGGTGGGCGGCTGGACGTCCAGCCAGGCTGGTGGCCGGTGAGCGCGGAAATACCAGCCAGCCCTGGCGGCTGTGATCGGTGTGGCGGCTCCTGGGATCGTGTCGTGCCCGTTCGGCTGCAGTTGTGCGGCTCGCCAGTGGTGCTCCTCGGCAATGGTCTGCCGGGCGGTCCACCGCCAACTTCTAGGACTGGACGCGAAGTCGGACTCCTCGATGCGCAGCCGGTCCAAGTGGTGGGCGCCAGCGAACCGGCAGGCACGCAGGTCCACACCTGCCACAGTGAGCCCGCCGACATCGGCGCGGCGCACCGAAATCAGGCGGGGTTGGCCGGCACGGACGCCGACGGCCTGCAGCCGCTCGACAGCTCGCGTCCAGCGGCCCTCCCGCAGACCCTGGAACGCGGGCGTGCTAGTCAGGATCGATGGGGCCGCCAGGTCAGTCTCGTCGAGCACGACCTGTGCCCAGCGCACCCGCAGCTGCACGCCGGCCAGGAACCGCGTCCGCCGGCAGCACACTGCCAACGCGCTGGCCTCGATCTTGGGGCGTTCGTGGAAGGCTGCCCCATCGAGCGTCAGCTGCCTGTGCACCAGCATAGGTCCGAGCTGCCGCGCCTGCTGGAAGATCGCCTCGTCGAACTGGGCGACGGTCTGGAAGGTCGCTCTGTCGAACCGGGCGGCGTCCTGGAAAGTTGCTCTGTCGAACCGGGCGGCGTCCTGGAAAGTTGCCAGGTCGAACAAGGCGTCGCGTTGGAAGGTCGCTCTGCGGAACCAGGCGTCCTTTTGGAAGGTCGTCCCCATGAACCATGCGTCCTCTTGGAAGGTCGCCTCGTCGAACGAGGCACCGCCCTGGAAGGTCAACTGGGCAAAATCGGCGCGCTGCTTGAAGGCCGCCTTGCGGAACGCGGCGTTGTGCTTGAAGGCCGCCCCCTCGAACAAGGCAGCACCCTGGAAGATGGCCCCGTCGAACCAGGCGTGGTGCTGGAAGGCCGCGAGGTGGAAGGCGGCGTTCTGCTGGAAGGTCGCCTCGACGAACCCGGCGTCCTCTTGGATGGCCGTTCCGCCGAACTCGGCGGCCTCCTGGAAGGTCGCTCTGCTGAAATTGGTGTTCTCCTGGAAGGTCGCGTGCTCGAACCGGGCGGTGCCCTGGAAAGTCGCCCCGCCGAAATCAGCGTCGCTTTGGAAGGTTGCCCCGTCGAACCGGGCGACGCCCTGGAAAGTCGTCCCGCTGAATTCAGCGTTGTCCTGGAAGGTTGCCCTGTCGAACTTGACGTCTGTCAGGATGGCGTGGCCGTGGTTGTCCTGGGGCGCGGCGGCAAGCAGACGGCCGAGCAGCTGCTGGGTGATCGGCACGCCGCGTGCATCCACGTGGCCATGTTCGCCGAGACACTTCAGCGCAGAGTTCAGGTCAGTCTCGGTGGCGTGTGCCCAGCACCTGACGCCAGAGGGCAAGCGGACGCCGTTGCAGCCACCGTCCTTGCACCTTTGCCAGTCAACGGTGTGATCGACCATCTAGTCCTCGCTCGTCGTTGTGCCTCGCCTGCTCGCACCGTGCCTGGTAATCGCCTGGATTGTGCTGAGAAGAGCAGCAGCGTAGTCCGATCATGGTCAGGTTGTGCGGGGTGTCGCGCGGTCGCTTGGGTGTGGCAGGCCGGTCAGCCGCGCATGCGCCTGCGTGCCCGGATGGTCGAGCGATGAGCACGGCGACCTCGATCGAGTGGACCCAGACGACGTGGAATCCCACGACCGGCTGTGACCGCATCTCGCCGGGCTGTGACCACTGCTATGCGCTCACGTTGGCCAAGCGGCTCAAGGCGATGGGTCAGCCGAAATACCAGACCGACGGCGACCCGCGCACCTCCGGGCCCGGGTTCAGCGTGGCCATGCACGAGGCCGTGCTTGCCGAGCCGCTGCGGTGGCGCAAGCCAAGGGTGGTGTTCGTCGACAGCCTTTCGGACCTGTTCCACGCCCGCGTGCCCGGGGCGTTCACCGCCCGCGTGTTCGCGGTCATGGCCGCCGCCCGCCAGCACACCTATCAGGTGCTCACCAAGCGGCCCGCGCGCATGGCCTGCCTGGTCGCGTCGGAGGCGTTCCATGGGCGTGTGGTCGCCGCGCTCGCGCAGCTCCCCGGGCAGCACGACGGGTTCGTCCTCAGCTGGCCGCTGCCCAACGTGTGGCTTGGCACCTCGATCGAGCTGGACGCCTACTGCTGGCGAGCCGACCGGCTCCGCCAGGCACCCGCCACGGTCCGGTTCCTGTCGTGCGAGCCGCTGCTGGGCCCGCTGCCCTCGCTGGACCTGACCGGGATCGGCTGGCTGATCACCGGGGGCGAGTCCGGCCCCGCGCACCGGCCGGTCGATCCCGCATGGGTGCGGGACCTGCGCGACCGGTGCGCCGCGGCGGGGGTGGCGTTCTTCTTCAAGCTTCTCTGCACCACGGCGGCTTCTGCGCAGGTGGCAACATCGCCTCTGATCGTCGCCTTTCGTTGCGTGTGTGTTCGCCAGCTCGGTCGGCAGGCTTCGATGGTGGCCAACCGGTCAGGCAGGCTCCTCGTCGACGACATCCGGGTTGACCAAGTCCTCATGGGTGATAATGACCGGTGCCGGCTTGCCCTGCTTGCTGGCGCTGACGGTCGGCAGTGCCCGGACAGCGATGAGGTGAACTCGGACGCCGGCGACCTCTATGTGAGGCGGCCAGCTCTTGGAGTCGCCCTCGCTCGGAAGACTGAGCGGGCGGCCGGAGATATTGATGATGACCAGGTAGGCCGTGTGCTTGCCGTAGTCGGTGGCGTACTGGACGGCCTGGTTGACGCCGGAGCCGAGGTGGCGTTTCCCACGGCTCTCAGCGTCGAAGATCTTCACTTCGCAGACGAGCGGGTCGTCAGTGTCCATCTCGGAGAGGACGTCGGAGAGGCCGGAGGCGGACTTGGCCTGGGAGAAGGGCATATTGATGCCCTCGCTGAACAGGAAGCGTCGCAGGTCGGTGTCGTAGACCTCCTCGGCTTTCTGCGGGCTGACGATCGCCCGGTCGTGGAGGTCCTGGCGGTCGAACCACTCGACTCGGCGGACGTAGCGCTCCAGAACGTAGAGAACACTACTTTCCGCGCCGACCTGGTCGGTCAAATAGTCGAACAAGGGTTGCAGGATGTGCTCGGTGAACTCCCGCCAGTCATCGTTGGTATTGCTGTTTCTGCCGAGGCGGTGCGTGTAGTCGAGCACGATTCGGTCGCCGGTGATGCCGGCCCGATCATCGTCAGCGATGCGCTGCATCAGGCCCCAGACCAAGGCCGCTCGCCCATCATCCGTCTGACTTGGCCAGGCGAAGACCCCGTGCAAGGTCTTGAGGTAGGAGGCGAAAGCGCCGGCGTCGAGGTCGGGTTCGACGCGTTCGGCCTCCGCGAGCGCTGCGCGCAGAGCCGGTTGCTTGGTGATCCAGTCGACGACGAGGCGCACGTCGCGACCAGCCGTCGAGTAGTCGGCGACCATGAGTCGGCGGAGCCGTTCCCGCAGGGCGACTTGCAGATCTTGCTGGTATCTCACTTGAACAGGTCCTTTAGGGCTTGGTTGATCTGCTGCTCTATGACCTCGCCAGCGTTCTGGGCACTGCCTTGGGCGTCGTGCAGCCAGATGCGGACGCGGCAGCAGGGGCAGAGGACAGCAGCCTGTACGACCACCTCAGCGTACTGGATCCACAGCGGATATCCGCACTCGGGGCAGTCGACCTCTAGGTCGCTGTGGAGAAGCTGGGTCGCGAGTGATTCGCCCATCGCGCAAGCATGCCGTCACCGCGGACGTGTGCCAACTCCAGGCGGCTATCCACGGCCAAGGTGTCGCCACCGCCCACTCGAATGTGCGTGCCGTGCGCTGGGTGGCCACCGACGCACGCATGCGCGCCTAGTCACGCAGCGCTGCCGCCGGACCTGGTCCTCCCGGCGTGTCCACTCGGCCACCGACTTGGTGCAGTCAACAGAGCAGTGGGGCGGGCGCACCCCCACCGCCGGCGGCAGGGTCCTGGACGGCCGCACCTGGGACCAGCTGCCCGCACCGGCTGGCCGGGAGGGTGCCCGGTGAACGGCGCCGACTTCCTGCTCGGCACCCACCAGCCCGGCTGGCTGGGCCGGCTGGACGTGCCCTTGTTCGTCTCCCACCGCACCCTGCGCACCCGCAAGCGGCTCCCACGCGCCCGCTGCCGCTGGGCGCTGGACTCCGGCGGGTTCACCGAGCTCGCCCTGCACGGCGGCTGGCGCACCTGCCCCGGCGAGTACGTCGAGGCGGTCGCCCGCTACCAGGCCGAGATCGGTCGCCTGGCATGGGCCAGCCCGCAGGACTGGATGTGCGAGCCGGCCATGCTCGGGCGCACCGGGCTGACCGTTGTCGGCCACCAGGCCCGCACGGTCGACAACTACTGCACGCTGCGCCAGGCCGCCCCCGGGCTGCCGTTCATCCCGGTCCTGCAAGGCTGGACCCCCGACGACTACCTCGCCTGCGTCCAGCGCTACACCACCGCGGGCGTGGACCTGCGCGCCTGCCCGCTGGTCGGGCTCGGGTCGGTCTGCCGCCGCCAGGCCAGCGCGGAGATCGGCCACATCGCCGCGGAGCTGGCCGCGCTCGGCATCCGGCTGCACGGCTTCGGCGTCAAGTGCCGCGGGCTGGCCGATTACGCCGAGACCCTAGCCAGCGCGGACTCCCTCGCCTGGTCCTACGCCGCGCGCCGGCGCCCGCCGCTGCCCGGCTGCACCGCCCACCGCAACTGCGCGAACTGCCCCCGCTACGCGCTGGCCTGGCGTGCGCGGCTCATCCGCACCCTGGACGGCCCGCGGCAGCTCCGCCTGGGCGGTGCGGCATGACCCCGCGGACGATCCTGGTGACCGGCGCCCGCGACTGGCCCCACCCCAGCCGGGTCGCTGACACCCTCGACCAGGCTAGCGGGCAGGCGGAGGACGGCGTGCGGCTGCTGGTCGGCGACGCGCCCGGCGCCGACACCCACGCCCGCCAATGGGCTGAGCGCCGCGGTGTCCCGGTCGAGGTGTTTCCGGCCCGCTGGAACGAGATGCCCGCCGAGGGCAAGCCCCGCCGCGCCGCCGGGCCGGAGCGCAACCGGGCCATGCTCGACCGGCTCGACCAGACCGACGGGGAGCGGCTGGTCCTCGCCTTCCACGACGACCTCACCGGCCGCTCCCGCGGCACCCGCCACTGCGCGGGCGAGGCGTGCCGCCGCGGCTACCCCGTCGCCCTGGTCAGCGCCGCCGGCCGGCAGCTCCTCCCACCCCATCCCGACTTGCCGGCCCGTGCCCGGGCGCTGCGCGAGGCGGCGCTGGGCTACGCCGCCCGCGGCATCCCCGTCCTGCCCCTGCACACGCCGCTGCTGCGCCCCGTCGCTCCCGTGCGGGACCCGGCGGTCGTGGCGGTCTGCTCCTGCGGCGACCTTGGGTGCGACCGGCCCGGCAAGCATCCCCGCACCCGGCTCGTGCCCCGCGGCGTCGCCCACGCCACCCGTGAGCCCGAGCGGGTCGAGGGCTGGTGGCGGCGGGCGCCGCTGGCCAACATTGGCCTGGCCACCGGCCACACCGTCGACGTGCTCGACCTGGACGGCCCCGAGGGCGTCGCGGCGCTGCGCGCGTTCGCCGCCGAGCACGGCTGGACCCCCTCGGGGCCGCTGGCGCGCACCGGGCGGGGCTGGCACCTGTACCTCGAACCATCGGGCACCGGGCCGAAGGCGCCGATCCACCCGGAACTCCTCGCCCATGTCGACTGGCGCGGCCGGGGCGCCTACGCCGTCGCGCCGCCCTCCCGGCACGCCAACGGCGCCTACGCCTGGACCCGCGGGCTCGACACCCCGCTGGAGCCGGCCCCGCCGGCGCTGCTGGACCTGCTGCGGCCGCGCCGCGCCGAGCGGGCCACCGCCCCGGTCGCCACCCGTCCGGTCGCGCCGGGCCACCCCTACGGGCAGGCCGCGCTGGCACGTGAGTGCGCCGCGCTGGCCGCCATGGCCCCCGACTCGGGCCGCAACCGGCGGCTGTTCGACGCCGGCATCCACCTGTACGCCCTCGTCGCCGGCGGCGTCCTGGACGACGCCCAGGTCGAACAGGCGCTCCTGGGCGCCGCCCAGCGGTGCGGGCTGCTCGCCACCGAGGCCACCGCGACCCGGCTGACCATCACCTCCGCCCGCACGGTCGGCATGGCCCACCCCCACCGCGTCCCGGACCGCCCCACCCCAGCCCCTGCTCAGCGGCCCCCCGCCACGCGCGACCGCACCGCAGCCGAGGGTCGCCCGGAAGCAGCCCGCGGCCGGGAGAGGGGGTGAGGCCACCGACGACCACGAGCTGAGCCGCCCCGACCCGCACGGGTGGGGCGCGCCCGCCGCCTGGACCGCGAACCGGCACGTCCCACCCCCCGCACCCCACGGAGGCAACCCGATGGGAGCGTCAGCCACCCTACCCTCCCGCGACCCCACCGCCACCGCCACGCCCAGCGACCCGGGCCTGGCCTGGAGCGACCTCAAACAAGGCGAGTGGCAGTTCCGCCGCGGCATGATCGACGACGCCGAGCTGCACCGCCGACGCGACGCCTGGCGCGCCGCCAAGCCGTCCTCCCGCACCCCGGCCCGGTGGGCCCAGCCCACCGTGGCCGAGCTCCGCGCCGGCGGGGACCACGCCGAGGCCGACCGCATCCTCGGCCTGCGCCGCTGGTACGACACCCAACGCGCCCACGCCCGCGGCGAGGAAGCGTTCACCCAGCTCAACCCCGACTTCGCCGTCCTGGCCGACCACCGCGACCCCGCACAGCACCAGTTCGCCGCCGACCGGGAGCAGGCGCTGGCGCTCGGCACCCGCGTCGCCGAAGCCCTGCGCAGCCAGAACGACGGGAGGGACCAGTGGTTCCTGGTTGCGGAACGGGTGGACACCGCGACTGGCGCGTGGCCGCGCGCCCAGCGCCCACTACCCGAGCGCGCCCGCGGCGGCCCGGAGCGGTAACGATGCCCGCTGCCGGCACCCCAGGCCGCCGCGCGTCCCGGCGGCTGCGGCAGCCGATCGACCGGCGCGCGCTGCCCGCCGGCCCGCTGCTCGACGCGGTGCGTGGCTACGCGCGCCGCCGCCAGCAGCCCCTCGACCAGCTCATGCGGCCCTGGCTGCTCCGGGCCATCCAGCAGGCCGAGCACACCGGCGAGGTCACCGTGCTGACCGGCGAGCGGGTCTGCGACGAGGTGCTCGGCTGGCACCCCCGCATGGTCTGGGGCCAGCTCTACGACCACACGGTCATCGACCCCACCCCCCACCACGGCCCAGCGCCCGCGGGCACCACCACCGGCTACCGGGGCGGCTGCCGCTGCCCCGACTGCCGCGACGCCAACGCCACCGCGATCGCCCGCACCGCCCGCCGCCCGCAGGAACGGGGAGGGGGTGAGCGCTCGGCCTGACCCGGCCCGCCCCGCCACCCTGCCCCGCCGACCCAGCCGCCGAGCCCGCCGTCCGTGTTAGCCTCCTGGAGGAGTGCGCTGTGAGCAGCGACAACTTCACCGTCCAAGTCGGCAACCTCACCAACGACCCCGAGCTGCGCTTCACCAACACCGGCACCGCCGTGGCCAACTTCGGCCTGGCGGTCACCACCCGCGTCAAGGACCCAGACGGCGCCTGGCGCGACGGCGAGACCCACTTCTTCCGCGTGAATGTCTGGCGCGACCAGGCCGAGAACGTCGTTCCCGGACGTGCTCCGGGTAGTCCGGAAGTTGTTCCGGTGGGTGTGAGGGGCTGAGGTGCAGCTCCTGCGGCTGTCGGCTGGGCTGTTGCCGCTTGGGCGGTTGGCCGCGGTTTGCATTCG
>Ga0184627_10000123_pt1 | contig 37430 bp, 36 predicted proteins | sample PLM3_127_b1_FD_133150 | JGI IMG/M metagenome (GOLD analysis project Ga0184627, IMG submission 133150) | Groundwater sediment microbial communities from an aquifer in East River, Colorado, USA - PLM3_127_b1 | ecosystem: Environmental > Terrestrial > Soil > Riparian zone | place: USA: East River... | reverse complement strand
CGAGGGGGCAGCCGTCGAGCATGGCAAGCGGTAGGTTGATCTGCGGCAGGCCCGCCAATCCCGCGATGCACAGGAGGCGGAACGCCTGGTAGCGGAACGCATCGATCTCGGCGGCGGTGGTGCCCCTCAGCGGCGCGATGCCCGGAAGATGCGCTAGGGGTTGAAGCGCAATTTCCAGGTGATGCGCGGGGCCCAGTGGCCGGAGCTGCTTCTGCAGCACGTCCCGGACCGCTGTCGAAGCACCTCGTTCGCTACGTCGGCTGGTACTCGAACCGGGCGCGGGGCGCGAGGGCGAAGGCACAGAAGGTCGATGACACGCCGAGGACGCCCGCGGCATCGCTCAAAGCCGTGAGCGAGTTCGCCTCGTGGACCATAAATGGCGCGGCAGCGAGACAAGATCTCGCTGATAGAAGTTCGAGACGTCAACCTTGCCACTGACCTGGGGTTCGACGCCCCGGCGCGACTCTCTCCGCGTTTAGGGAAGCAGGAGGACCTTGCCGAAGATCTCTCTAGAGCCTACGACCCGGTGGGCTTCGGCGGCGTCAGCGAGCGGATAGGTGCCATGGATAACCGGCTTCAGCCTGCCCTCCGCCACGAAGCCCATGACTGTCCTGAGCTCGGTCAACGTGGCGTTCTTCGATCCGACAAGCCGAAGCTGCCGGCGGAAGAACGGGATGATGTCCAAGGGCACGACCTCGCCGGCGTGCGCACCCACCGTGACGAGCACGCCATCTGTCTTCAGGCATTCGAGGCTTCGGGTGAACACGTTGCCGCCGATGTGCTCCATGATGACGTCCACCCCGTTACCACCCGTGAGTTCCAGGACACGCTGCGCGAAATCCTCTTCGGCGTAGTTGATGAGGTGGTGGGCGCCAAGCGCCTTGGCCCGCTGGAGCTTCTGTCCACTGCTTGCGGTGACAAAAATGGTGGCCCCCGCCAAGCTGGCCACCTGGACAGCGGCACTCCCAATACCGGAGCCTGCGGCCTGGATGAGGACGGTATTGCCTGCTCGAAGGCCCCCGCGGTTGATGAGCACGTGCCAGGCGGTACCGAAGGCGATCTGGCTCGCTGCGGCGTCCTGAAAGCTGACATGCGATGGCAAACGCTGTAAGGAGGAGACTGGGACTTTCACGAACTCGGCATAGCCGCCGGGCAAATCCAATCCGAAGTAGCCTCCCCGCTCGCACAGGTTATCTCGGCCGCTAAGACAAAACTCGCAGGTGGAACAGGGAATGCGACATGAAACCCAGACGCGGTCCCCCTCCTTCAGAGGGCTTGCCTGGTTCCCGATGGCGGCCACCTCGCCGGCAAATTCCCGTCCCAGAACATGAGGAAAGGACACCGGAATGCGGGAGGTGCCGGCCCGGACGTCTAGGTCCACATGATTGATGCCCACCGCCCGCACTCGCACCACCGCCTCGCCGACCTCTGGCGTTGGCTCGCGAGCCTCCTCGCAGACCAAGACTTCCGGACCACCAAACCGGTAGAACCAGGACACTTTCATCGTCATCGTCCTCTTCCGTACATGGGGCCGTCCGAGCGCGAGAGCACGACCCGCAACCACTCGCGCGAGGGCATGGTGGCATGGATCCGTTGCGACATTTCGTCGTTGAGCCACTCAAGCTCGGAAGCGTGCACCTCCAATTACGAATTCCCGTGGGTCGCGGCTCGGATTCCTACCGCGCCGACCCCGTCCGGATCGCCTCCGGGATGCGGCGCTTGAGGTACTGCCCGTCCTTCAGGTCGCCATGGAACCGGCCGTCGGCGACCATGACCTTGCCGCGCAGCACGGTCAGCACCGGCCAGGCGCCGACCTCCTTGCCCTCCCAAGGGGTGTAGTCGCTCTCGTGCAGGTCCTGGGCGCGCACCGTGCGGCGCAGGCTCGTGTCGAGCACCGTCAGGTCGGCGTCGCTGCCGACGGCGATTGCCCCCTTGCGCGGATACAGGCCCATGATGCGGGCGGCGTTGGCCGATACCACGTCGACGAACTTCTCCAGGGAATAGCCCCGCTTCTCGACGGTCTCGGTGTAGATCACGGCGACCCGGGGCTCGACCCCGGAGTTGCCGCCGGTGGTATCGTCAATGCGCTTGCCTTGCAGCTTGACCGCGAGGTTGCAGCACACCTCGTCGGTGGCGACGCAGTGCAGGTCGCCGCGTGCCAGGCCGTCCCACAATCCCTGCTGGTCGCGCTTCGACTTGAGCGAGGGGTAGGTGTGGTAGATCTGACCGTTCGGCTTGCGGTAGTCGTCGCTGGTGTAGAGCAGGTACTGGTGCAGCGTCTCGCCGTAGATCGGGAAACCGCGCCCCCGGCTCTCGGCGATCGCCTGCACGCCGGCCGCGGCGCTGACGTGCATCATGTAGAGCGCCATGCCCTCGATGGTCTCGGCCAGCCGGATGATGCGGCGGAACGACAGGTCCTCCGACAGCGTGTTGTGCACCTCGGCCAGGTGCTCGAAGCCAACCCGGTTCTCGGCGAACAGCTTGTCGTACATGTGCATGACGATGTCGTTGTCCTCGGCGTGGATGACGGCGATTCCGCCGGCCCGGGACAGCACCTTGAAGATCTCCCACAAGTCGCCGAACCGGACCATGCGTCCGCGCCGGCTAGGCGTGATGTCGGTGGTGAAGATCTTGACCGTCGGGTAGCCGGCCTCGACCGCCTCGGCCAGCTCGGCGATCACCGCCGGCGGCACGCGGCCGCGCAGCATGATGTGGTAGGCGTAGTCGCAGTAGCAGCGGCCGACCCAGTCCTGGTCGCGCGCCTCGATCGTGTCGCGCACGCTCTGGCTCGACGACTCGTCGCCCTCGCGGTCGGGCTTGCTGGCGGCGAAGTCGATGATGGTCGTGGTGCCGCCCCACAGCGCCGCCCGGCTGACCTGCTCCGGCGGGTCGCTGCGCCCCGGCGGACCGCCCGGCACGAGCGCCGGGATGTACCAGCCGCAGTGCACGTGCGGGTCGATGCCGGCCGGCATGACGATGCCGCCGCCGGCGTCGATCACCCGCGCCGCCTGATCGGGCGCGAAGCTGCCGTGTGCGGCCAGCGCCGCGATCACGCCGTCCTTCACGGCCACGTCCCACGCACCGACGCCGTGCGGCATCACCACCCGGTCGCCGCGGATCACTAGATCGAACATTTTCCCTCCTTTTCTTCCCGTTTGGTCGCTGCACCCATCACCGTCATCCCGCCGCCTGCAGCGCCGCCACCTCGTCGTCAAGGGCGTTGAGCAGGGCCTCCAGCCAGCGCGGATCCAGGCCGCGGGCGATGACGACGATGCGCGTCGTGCGGTCGCCGTCCGGCCACGCATCGAGCCAGGCCGGCGGGTGGAACACGTGCTGCACGCCGTGGATCACGGCTGGGCGGCCGGGGCTCTCGCGCACGTCGACCAGGCCCTTGAGGCGCAGCAGGCCGGCGCCGCAGTGCTCCGCCAACACCTGCAGGAACAGGCTCAGCGTGACCGCCCGCAACGGCGCACTGCGGCGCAGGCAGAAGCACGTGACGGCATCGTCGTGGCGGCTGCCGGTGCGGCCGTGACCCGGGTGGCCGTGGCCCGCGGGGCCCGGCGGATCGTGCGGCACCGTTTCGGCGGCAAGCCAGCGCCGCACGTCGGGGCCGCGCGCCGCCGGGTCGTACAGTCCGCCGCCGAACAGCCGGCCCGCGTCGATCGCACCGTGCACCGCCGTCAGCTGGGGCGCCGTCGGATTGAGGGCGTGCAGGCGCTCGGCAAGGCCGCTCGCCGCAGGGTCGCTGAGGTCGGTCTTGGTCACGACGATGCGGTCGGCGACCGCCGCCTGCTTCACGGATTCGGGGTGGGCGTCGAGCGTGGCGGCACCAGCGGCCGCATCGACCGTGGCGATCACCGACTCCAGGCACAGGGCATCAGCCAGCGCAGGGTCGGTCATCAGCGCCTGCAGGATCGGCGCCGGGTCGGCCAGTCCGGTGGTCTCGATGACGATGCGCTCGAACGCCGCGACCGCGCCGACCGCGCGCCGCGCCAGCAGGTCGCCGGCGGTGCGCACCAGGTCGCCGCGCACCGTGCAGCACACGCAGCCGCTGTCGAGCGCAACGATTTCCTCGTCGCTCGCCTCTACCAGCAGGTGGTCGAGGCCGACCGCGCCGAACTCGTTGACGATCACGGCGGTGCGCGCCAGCGCCGGGTCGCGCAGCAGGCTGGCCAGCAGCGTCGTCTTGCCGCTGCCGAGGAAGCCTGTGATCACCGAGACCGGAACCGCCGCCATCGTCACCGCCCGCCCAAGCCGCGCCCGAGCAGCGGCTGCGCGCCGATCACCAGGCGCCCCGCCGGGGCGTCGGGCGCGAGATCCTCGCGCAGCCGTCGCAGCAGGCCCGGCAGCCCGGCGTGGCGGCCGAGCGGCGCCGGTGCGCCCGACACCGGGTCGCGCAGCGTCACGGTCCAGCCGGCCGGAGCGTGGTGGCGAACCCGCATCGCCGGGCCGCTATTGGGAGCGACGACGAATCCGTCCGGATCGTCCGGGTCGCGAGTGACCGTGCCGGGAACGCCCCAGACGCGGAGCGCGCCCGAAAGGACGCGGGAGATCCGAGCGTGCCATGCCGCGTCGTGCTGCATGGCGTCATCATAGGCCAGCCTGCGGCGCCGGCCAGCATCGCGCGCGGCATCTGTTCCGCCTCTGCTGCTTGACATATCCTACGGGCAGCGGTAGATCGGGATTGCCGTCGGCTGGACGGAAATCCGAGAGAAGGGGGGATGGGTATGAAACGTCGAGTTCCGTTGCTGCTGTCTGCGTTTTCGGTCGCCCTGGGTTTCGCGGTGGCGGACGTGGCCGTCGCCCAAGAGTTCCGGCTCCGGTGGGGCCACTACCTCGCCGATGGCCCTTTCCTCCAGCTCGAGAAGGATTTCGCCAACAAGATCGAGAAGCGCACCAACGGGCGGGTGAAGATTGACATCACCTTCGCGGGTGGGCTCGGCAAGGGCGCGGAACTGCTGCTGCTCGTCGGCCGGGGTGGCGTTGACATGGCCACCAGCCCGCCGGGCTACAACCCCGACCAGCTCCGATACTGGCGGGCGTTCCAGATACCTTTCGTGTTCAAGAGCAGCGAGCAGGCGATGGACGTCCTCTACAAGGTGGTCGAGGAGTTCCCCGCCTACCGCGCCGAGATGGACAAGCTCGGCGTCGTGTGGCTGTTCCAGCAGCCGCTCGGGGTGTACTACATGACCGGCCCTTCGCCGGACTGCACCGGCGTGGACAAGCTCCGCGGCAAGAAGATCCGCAGCTTCGGCGCCGACATCCCGAAGGCTCACAGCGCCGTCGGCGCGGTGCCGGTGACCGTAGACCCCACCGCGATCTACGAGGGCCTGCAGCGCGGCAACATCGACTACTCGTTCATCAACGCGGGCAACGTCCAGCAATACCGGTTGTGGGAAGTCGGCAAGCACAACTGCGGCCCGCTCACGGCGATTACCGGCCACAACATCACCATCGGCAAGCGCACCTGGAGCCGGCTGCCCGCGGACATCCAGCAGATCTTCCTCGACCAGGCGCGGCAGACGGCCAAAGAGTACCTGGCGTGGGTCGGGGATTTCGAGAACAAGGCGGTGCAAAACATCAAGGCGCAGGGCGGCGTCTTCCACGATTTCCCCGCGGCGGAGCTGAATAAGTGGAAGGCTGCGTCGCCGGACTTCCTCGCCGAGTGGGAGAAGGCCACCGCGGCGGCCACCGGGGATGCCGAGACGCCCCGCAAGGTGGCGGCGCGGTGGAAAGCGCTGACTTCGAACTAGCGGCCGGCGCGGCCGGTTGCCCAGGCCGCACCGAAAGCGCGATCACACCCGATAATCAACCCCGCACCCGGTCCTTCCGGGTGCGGGTCGTTGTTTGATTCCCGGACCGCGCGAGGGGTGCGTGCAGCGGCTGAGCAATATATTGCAAAAGCTGGCGCTGGTGCTGGTGCTGTTGGGCGCCGTCGGAATGATGAGCTCGATGCTTCTCGGCACCGCCGATGTGGTGGGGACCCAGTTCCTCGGCGCGCCGGTGCCCGGCGCGCTCGAGATCACTGAGAGCACCATGGTGCTGATCGTCTTCGGCGCACTCGCCTACGCGCAGATGCAGCGCGCCCACATCCGGGTCGAGATCCTGTACGGCCACGTCGGTCCGCGCGCAAAGGCGTTCATCGACGCGGTGACGCACGCGGTCGCGCTCGTGTTCTTCGCGCTGCTCGCCTGGCAGGGGATCGGTGAGGCCCTCTACAGCTGGGAGATCCGCGAGTCGACCTTGGGCTACATTCGCTTCCCCCTCTATCCCGCTCGCTGGCTCCTGCTCCTTGGTACTGCATTGTTGCTTTTGCGGCTCGCGCTCGACGTGATCTCGGACCTCGCGCGCATGTGGCGCGGGGAACCGCCTGCGGCGCCGCCAGTGGCGCACGGACTCACCGGGGTCGAGTAGCCCCGAAGCAGCCAACACGAGCGTATGCCCCTATTCACCCCGGAAGTCACCGGCTACATCGTGGTCGGGCTGCTGATCGCCTGGCTCGCCCTCGGCGTGCACATCGGCGTCGCCCTCGGCTTTTGCGGATTCATCGGGATCTATCTGAGCGTAGGGCCGGACGCGGCCTTCGCACAGCTTGCCACGATCCCTTTTAGCACCACGAACTCCTTCACCTTGGCGGTCATCCCACTTTTCATCCTGATGGGCTCCCTCGCTACCGAGGCCGCCCTCACCACGGATCTGTTCCGGACTGCGTACTACTGGCTCGGCCGCCTCCGGGGCGGGCTCGCCATGGCCACCGTCATGTCCTCGGCCGCCTTCGGGGCGGCTTCCGGCTCCACCATAGTCAACGCTGCAGTGTTCACGAAGATGGCCATGCCGGAGATGACCCGCTTCGGCTACGACGTGCGTCTGAGCGCGGGCTGCATCGCCGCCGCGGGAACCCTGGCGGCCCTGATCCCGCCCAGCATCCTGATGGTCGTCTACGGGGTCATCACCGAGCAGTCCATCGGGAAGCTCCTCATCGCCGGAATCGTGCCGGGCGTGCTCACGGCGCTCATCTACTGCGCCGGGATCTACGTCATCGCCCGCTGGCGGCCGGACCTCGCGCCGCTCGCCAACATCACCATCACCTGGGCGGAGCGGTGGCGATCGCTCTACGGCGTCTCCGGGATCGCGGTGCTTTTCGTGCTCGTGGTGGGCGGGATATACGGTGGTTTCTTTGCGCCCACGTACGCGGGCGCGGTGGGGGCCTTTGGCGCCTTCCTCATCGTCATTGCCAAGCGCCGACTGAATTTCGGCTCCCTGACCGAGGCCCTCAAGGATGCGACCGTCACCACGTCCGTGATCTTCATCATCGTGGTGGGCGGAATCCTGTTCTCGCGTTTCCTCACCTACTCCGGGCTGGTGACGACGATATCGGCGGCGCTGCTGTCCATCGGGACCGACAAGTACCTCTACCTGCTCGGGTTCGTGGTGCTGTTCACCATCCTCGGCTGTTTCCTCGAGCCGATCGCGATCATGGTGATGACCCTGCCGATCATGTTCCCGGTGATGATACAGTCGGGTTGGGACCCCATATGGTTGGGCGTGGTCTCCGTGAAGCTCGCCGAGATCGGGGTGCTCACGCCCCCTGTCGGACTCAACGTCTTCGTGGTGAAGAGCTCCTCCCCGGTCCCCATAACGCTCGGTCAGGCCTTCGTCGGGGTGACGCCCTTCATCCTCCTCGACTTTCTCTCCCTGGGGCTCTACGTCGCCTTTCCGGAGATGATCCTGTGGTTACCCAACCTCATGAGTTCGTAGCCCGCCCGGCCGCTGACCCCAACGAGCCCGCGAGAGGTCGTCCCGTAAGCGCCGCCGACGCCGCGGGCCGCTCGCTGATCCCCGGCACCACGCGGCGCGTGGGGCAAACCACCAGGAGATTGTGATGCCGGTGCTGAAGGCCGAAGGGAAGACGTTCCAGACCCGCACGCAGGTGCTGATCGTCGGCGCCGGCGCCTGCGGCACGATCGCGGCGCTCGCCGCCAACGAGCGGGGCGCGGAGGTGCTGATCCTCGAGCGCGACGCGAAGCCGACCGGCAGCACCTCGCTCTCGGGCGGACAGATCCCCGCGGCCGGCACCAAGCTTCAGCGTGCGGCGGGACTGATGGACGACACGCCCGAGATCCTCGCCAACGACCTCATCAACAAGGCGCACGGCGAGTGCGATCACGAAATGGCCTGGCACATCGCGCGCGAGTCCGCCAAGACCATCGACTGGCTCGTGGACCGCTACAAGCTGCCGCTGTCGTGCATCCTAGATTTCCAGTATCCCGGCCACAGCCGCAGGCACATGCACGCCTCGCCCTCGCGCTTCGGAGCGGAACTGTTGGCGGTTTTGCTCTCCGCGGTCGAGGCCGAAGGCATCCCGATCGCGACCTCCGCCCGGGTCACCGACCTGTACGCGGAGCCGGACGGCCCGATCCGCGGCGCGCGCGTGACGCGTCCGGACGGCAAGACCGAGGACATTGGCTGCGACGCGTTGATCCTCGCCTGCTGCGGCTACGGCGGGGACAAGGCGATGATCGCGAAGTACATCCCGGAAATGGTGGACGCGCACAACCACGGACACCCCGGCAACACCGGCGACGCGGTGAAGTGGGGCGAAGAACTCGGCGCCTCGATCAAGGACATGGGCTCGTTCCAGGGCCACGGCGCAGTCGCCACGCCGCACGCCACGCACATCGGCTGGCCGTCGATCACCGAGGGCGGCTATCAGGTCAACAAGCACGGCAAGCGCTTCTCCAACGAGAATGCGGGTTATTCTGAGCAGGCGCTCAAGGTCGCGCGCCAGCCCGACCACGTGGCCTGGCTGATCTTCGACGACCGCTGCCACGACATTGCGATGCAGATGCACAGCCACGTCGAGGCCCAGAACGCCGGCGCCATCAAGACCTGCCGTACGCCGGAGGAGATCGCGAAGTTGATCGGCTGCGATGCGGCAACGCTGGCGCAGACCATGAAGGAGGTCGAGGATGTCGCTGCGGGGAAGGAGAAGGATTCTTTCGGCCGCGATTTCTCCACCAAGCCGCCGCTGAAGGCGCCGTACCGTGTGGTGAAGATCATGGGCGCGCTGTTCCACACGCAGGGCGGGCTGGAGGTGAACAAGGAGATGCGCGTGCTGAGGAAGGACGGCACGCCGTTCCCGAACCTCTTTGCCGGTGGCGGCGCCGCGCGCGGCCTGTCCGGTCCGGCCGATTGGGGCTACCTGTCCGGCTCGGGCCTGCTCACGGCGACCAACATGGGGCGCCTGGCCGGGGAGGCGGCTGCGGCGTTGATCAAGAATTAGCGCTACGGTCCCGCTGCTTCTTGCTTACCTGACCTGGCGGAGCGCTTTGGAGAACGCGCCGAGATCGCGCGCCGCCATCAACCCCTCAGCCGCGCGTTCGACTGACGCGATGGCCTCCGCTTGCAGCGACCGCGCCGCGTTGGCGCGGAACTTGGCCATGATCGGATCTGCGCCGGGCGGGCGCGTGTGATTGCCGTAGACGTCGTCGATCCGGACCGTCTGGGTCGGGCCCGCCCTGGTTTCGCAGACGATTTCCGCTTCGAATCGCGCGGGGAACCTGGCATCGGGCAGAGGTTCCCAACGTATCCGACCTGCCAGTTCGCGCACCGTCGCACTGGCCGGCGACTCAAACGTGGCCAGATCGACTTTGCCCTCAATCAGGCGTGCCGCCACGACGATCGGCAGACTCCATCGTCCGGCGTGCCCTGTCTCGGGCGCCTGCTTACTCTCCCAAGGGTCGCAGATGATGCCGGCCTCCGGGGCGGGTACGCGGCAGAGAATTCGGATCACGTCGTCGGCGCGGACACCGCGCTCTGCAAGTATCCCGGCCGCCTCGATGAACGGATGCAGGTAGTGACAGCAGGGATAGAACTTGTACGCGGCATTCGGAAGATGCCACTGGTGGCCAATGTCGCCGATGAGGGCTCGGAAACGCGCAGGCGCTGCGTCATCCCCGGCAAACTGGCGAAACAGGCCATAGCGCCCCTCGAGCGAGGTCTCCGGGCCCGTCATGCCCGAGCGTGCGAGCAGCGCCGCAACCACCCCGCCGTGCGCGGCCCAACCGGGGTGCAGGGATTTTACCGATGAGCCATTGGTGAGGAACTCGAAAACTCCCGAGGCCTGACTGAGAGATATCCCGATCGCGGCGACGCTCTGATCTTCAGTCAATCCGGCGAGTTCCGACGTCACCAGCGCCGCCGCCAGCGTGCCGCCGACCGAGGTGGTCTGGTATCCGCGGGACTGGAAGCCGAGCGGCGAGGCCAGGCCGAAGCGTATGAGGACCTCCCAGCCTCTCGCATATGCGCCCAGCAGCGCCGCCCCGCTCGCGCCTTGGGCTTCGCCGACGGCGAGCGAGGCAGCCGCGATGACCGCGCTCCCGTGGGCGATCGATGCCGTATGGGTATCGTCGAACTCGAGGCTGTGGATGAGACCCCCGTTGATCAGCGCGGCGTCGGCAGACGTGGCGCCAGAGGCCTGGCCGAACACCGTCGCGGCGCCGCCCTTGGCCACCCCCAGGGCAAAACCGCGGTAGGCGGCGCCGACCGGGGATCCCGCCGAAGCAAGACCGACACCGGAGGCGTCGAGAAGATGCAGCCGCGCGGCGAGCGCGACGTTTTCAGGCAACGGCCGCCCGCAGGCCGAGCGCAGCGCCTTGACGAGCTCGCGAGCGAGCGTCACGAACGCTTCCCCGGAGCCTGCCCGCGCAGCGTGTCCGCCAGAAGCTCGCGCCACGGCCTGGCGAGCACCGCAGCTTCTCCGCGAATGATGGCGGACAGGGTGTCTGGGACCGCGGGGAAAACGCTTGCCGCGTTCTCCGCGAGTTTCGAGAGGAGCGTCTGCTCGTCGAACGGCTGATCAGCGCCGCCACGCGCACTCTCGCAGACCGCGGACATTTCGCCGCCGTCCTCGAAGCGCAGGGTAACGCGCGCCGGACGGTCTTTCGGCCACGGGAGGAGGTCGGGATAGGGCGCCAGGCGCACCCGCCGCCGCAACTTTGCGATACCTTCGTCCCGCAGGGTATCGAATGTGAATGCGCGGGCCCCGGCCGTGCCGAGCCGTGCGGTCGCGGCAATCGCGTGCGGAATCGAGAACTTGGCGGCGAGTACCGTTGCGGGGTCGACGGTCGTCAAGGTCTGGCCACCCGGACCGGTCTCGACCAAGATCTCGGCGATTTCGTCCACCTTGCGCTGCTGCAAGCGGCCCAGCAGGTCCAGCGTCGCTTCGACGGCGGAATGTGCGTAGCCGCAGCAGGCGAATATCTTGTGGTAGCCGTTGGTGACTGACCAGGACGTGCCCAGGCCCTCGACCAGCGCTTGCGGAATGGCCCGTGTCTTGAAGCATCCGACGAACACGTCGTAGGGCGTGGCCACGCCTCCGCCGATGCCTGCTTCGGCCCAGTCTGCAGCACGCAAGCCGATCCAGGCTCCGGCCGAGGTCCAGCCATTGCGCACCAGAGATCCCTCGACCGCGGTGTCGAACGGACCCGCGAAAGTCATGCTTGCCGCGCCGGTGACGGTGTCCAGCATTGTCTTCGCATCGTAGCGGCGGACGAGCGAGGTCGCCGCCGCCGCGCCGATCGTCGCGAATGCGGCATGGGGATGCACATTGAAGACCGGGAACGGAAAGGCGAGCGCAAAGCGGGTCGTGACTTCATAGGCAAGCGCGAGCGCGCGCAGTACCTCCTCCACGGTGCGCCCCTGCGCCTCCGCTTCGGCCAGCAGGGCGGGAATGGTATAGGCGCCGGCGTGGCAGGAGGCATTGCGAAATCCCTCGTCGAGTTCGCACCAGGTGATCGCCATGCCATTTGCACTGGCTGCCGAATACCGGTCGAGCCGCGGTGCACCCCTCGCGAGCACGGTGGCCTCGGCCGTCCCCGATGCGGTGCGCGTCAGGCCCTCACGAGCGCGCGCGACCTCGGGCTCGAGCGAGCCGGCCACCATGGCGCCGATGTCATCGGACAGAATCGTTGCCGCGCGCCGGCGCACGGGTTCCGGCAATGGCTTGGAAATGGCCTCGATCGCCCAGCGGATCAGTTCCCGCGTGTTTGCAGCCGCTTGGGTCCGAGCCGGATTTTCGTTGTCCGCCATGACAGATTTGCTCCGGTCAATGCGGTAGGGGGAGGCGGCGAGGTTGCCCGCTGCACAATGCTACGACCATAGACGAACTGCTTCAAGCCGCATGGCGAACTTCAAGAGCGAACGTCGTACGGCATTATCCGCGTCTGAAGTAGCGGCATCGTAGACACCACGGTCGCTCTCGCAAGCGGTGCATCTATCGAGTGGATTTCAGGAATCGGTTTCGTTGATGGCTCGACACAATGACACGCACTATCCGATACGTTCGCGCGGCGGTCTGCTAAGCTTTTCCCGTGGACAAGTGCGGGCACGAATTCGAGACACTCGTGCGTTCGAGCACCGTTCCCGATTGCCCCGGCTCCCACTTCAGGGCGGCTAACTCAGCTTGCCGAGGATCGGCGGCTGGCCGATACGGCGCCAGAGGTACTTGCCGTGCCCGCCGGGGCCGACGAGCTTGCCGTTGTCCATCACGGTGACGCCGCGCACGATGGTGCGCACCGGCCAGCCCTTCAGCACCTGGTTTTCGTACGGGCTGTAGTCGGCGTAGGAGCCGAGTTCGGCCGGGACGACCTTGCGCTCGCGGGCGAGGTCCACGACCGTGAAGTCGGCGTCTGAACCCGGTGCGATGCGGCCCTTGACCGGTTCGAGGTCGAAGATCTTCGCAGGGGCGGAGGCGAGGAGCTGGCAGATGCGCTGCAGCGGCAGTTTCCTCTTGTGATAACCCTCCGAAAGCATCACCGGCAGGATGGTGGCGATGCCGGGAAAGCCCTGCGCGGCGAGCCACAGCGGCTTGTCCTTGGTGACGCGCCGGCGCGCCACGTGGTCGGAGGCGACGACGTCGGCGGTGCCGTCGGCGAGCGCTTCCCACAGCGCCTCGCGATCGTCCTTGCTGCGAAACGGCGGGTTCGCCTTGCCGATGCCGACGAGGTCGGAATCCTCCGTGTGCGTGAGGTAGTGCGGGCAGGTCTCGACCCAGACCTGGTCGTAGCGCTTGCGCCACTTGCGGACTTCGTCCAGCGCGAGGCGCGAGGAGATGTGCGGGAAGTAGACGCGCGCGCCAGTACGCTCGGCGAAGTACATGGCGCGGATCGCGGGTTCCGATTCGGTGACCGCGGGCTTGCACGCGGCCCAGTCCTTGAGCGTGCTGCCGCCCGCCGCCTGCACCTTCTGGCGCGTGCGGTTGACGATCTCGATGTTCTCGGTGTGGCAGACGATGATCGGCTTGCCGACGCGCGCCGATTCGCCGAGCAGGTCCCAGAAGAAGCCGTCGTCGGTGCCGTCCAGGCCCAGGTAGCGGCCTTCCTCGCCCTTGAAATTCATGAAGTACTTGAACGAGGTGACGCCGTAGGCGTTCACATACTCGCCCAGCTCCCTGATGTGCAGCTCGTTCGCGGTGCTGAAATGAAAGCCGTAGTCCACGTGGCAGCGCGTGCGGGCGTACTCCTGCTCGCGCTGGTAGACCTCGGCGTAGGCCTCGTTGTTGAGGAAGTAGCCGAGGATGGTGGCGATGCCGCCCTGCGCGGCGTACACCGTCTCGCTCGTGTACTCGGTGATCTTCTCGCCGAAGCCGAAGTGCACGTGGGCGTCGATCAGACCTGGGAACACGTGCAGGTTGGTCGCCGACTGCTCCGCAATCCCGGCCGGCGCCGCCGCGCCGGGCGCGAGCAGCGCCGCGATTTTGCCGCCCTGCACCAGGACGTCGTGCCGTGCCGGAGCGCGATCCGGGAACACCACGGTACCGCCGCGCAATACGAAGTCACTCATTGCTGTGCCTGCCTTTCCTGTAAGTCCTTGAGTGAATACGTGGCCTGCGTCCCCGGCGCGGTGTTCAGCGCCGGCAGCGTCACCTCGATCTCTGCTTCGCGCAGGTCGCGGGCGACGCACACGAGGCGGTTGCCGCGATCGGCGTCCGGCCAGTCGCGGAACCGGTGCGGCGGATGGAACACGCCTTGCACGCCCTGCACGAACACGATCTCGCCGCTGTCTTCCATCTTGAGCAGCCCCTTGACGCGGATCAACCGGGCGCCGAACTCGGCCGCCACCAGCCGCGACCAGGCCGACCAGCCGGCCCAGGTCACGGGCGAGGGCGGCCGGAACGAAAAGGCGCGGATGCCCGAGACATGCTGGCGGTTGCGGATCGGGCCGAGCGACGCGAATGACCCGAACGGCTTTCTGGACCGCGTGCGGCTTGCAAATGCCGCGCCGACGCCCTCGACCAGTTCCGCTTCCGGATTCAGCTCTCTCAGGAAGGTAATGACCGGGGCCGGGTCCGCGAGATCCCGTTTGGTGATCACGAGGCGCTCGGCGACGGCGGCCTGCTTGTCGAGTTCGAGGTATTTCTGCCGCGAGGCAAGGAAGTGCTGCGCATCCACCACGCACACGGTCGCCTCCAGCCCGTACGGGCCGGTGACCAGGGGATGGCCGAGCAGCACGTTGAGCAGCGGCGCGGGATCCGCAACGCCGCTCGTTTCGATGATCACGCGCTCGAAGGGCGGCAGCGCGCCGCTCGCGCGCCGGGACGCAAGGTCCGCCAGCGTCTCGTGCAGTGCGCTGGTGTTGGCGCAGCACAGGCACCCGGCGTCCAGGAGCACGACGTTGTCGACCGCCTGTGCGATGATGAGGTTGTCGAGGCCGATCTCTCCCAGTTCGTTCACCACGACCGCGGTATGCGCCAGCTCGGGCGCGCGCAGCGCCGCGTTGAGCAGCGTGGTCTTGCCGCTGCCGAGAAAACCGGTCAGGAGATAGACCGGCGTACGCACTGTTTCGATACTCACCGCCGGGTTGGCCTAGGTTGTGGCTATTATAGAAGTCTGAGAGGAGACATCGATGAAACCTTGGGACGGCATCATCAGCGAGGACGAGCAGAAGGCCTACCACGCGGCCGGCTTCGGCCGCCCCTCGGGCGTCGGCGAGCGGCCGGCGCTCCTCATCATCGACGTGCAGTACCGCACCATCGGCACGACCCCGAAGCCTTTCTGGGAATCGATCAAGGAGTTCCCCACGTCCTGCGGCGACATCGGCTGGAACGCGATGCGCAACATCGTGACGCTGCTCGCGGAGTTCCGCCGCAACGACTGGCCGGTGCTCTACCCGCATGTGGCGCCCAAGAACAAGGCCACCGACGGCGGGCGCCTGGCGCAGAAAGTGCCCGCGATCATGAACATCCCGGAAAAGGGCTACCAGTTCCCGCCCGAGATAGCGCCCCGCGAAGGCGACGTGCTGATCCCGAAGAAGCACCCGAGCGCATTCTTCGCCACGCCGCTGGTAAGCCACCTGATCGACCTCGGCGCCGACACGCTGGTCGTCACCGGCTGCACCACCAGCGGCTGCGTGCGGGGCAGCGTGGTCGACGCCTTCGCCTACAACTTCCGGGTACTGGTGCCCTGGGACTGCGTCTACGACCGCAGCGCCACCTCGCACGCGGTGAACCTGTTCGACATGGCTTCGAAGTACGCCGATGTCGCCACCGCGGCCGAGATCCTCGAGAAACTGCGGCTGCTGGGCAAGGCCGCGGCCGCGAAGCGCAAGGCCAATTGAGGAGCGCGCGGCGATGAGCGAAGCAGTCCTGGTTCTCGACATGACGAAGGACTCGATCGCGCCCGAGGCGCGCGCAGTCGAGAAGCGGCACGCCATCCTTCCACGGACTGCAGCCTACCTCGCGTGGGCGCGCAAGAAGGGCATGCCGGTGGTTTTCGTCTGCAGCGCGCGGCGGCGGACCGACAAGTGGTTCCTGAAATTCTGGGAGCTTGCGAACGAGATCTGGACGCCGGGCCAGGAGCCGATCCCGGACCTGTTCGATGCGCGCAAGGATACCATCGTTCACAAACGGCGCTACAGCGGATTCTTCGGCTCTGACCTGGACCTGACGCTGCGCGAGCTGGGCGTGGACGCACTGCAGCTCATCGGCTGGTCGACCTCGCTCGCGGTCGCGACTACTGCCGTCGATGCCTGGCAGCTCGGCTTTCCGACCACCGTGGTGAGCGACCTCACCATTGCGCACGCCTGGGGCGGCCACACGGTCGAGGAGAACCAGAAGTGGTCGCTCGAGTTCATCGCGGCGATGGCCAAGTCACGGATCGCGCTGTCGGACGAACTGATGCAATGAGCATCGGCGGCAGCGCGACGCGGCGCGAGCTGCGCGCCGGCGGCGGGGTGTTCGATTACTACAGTCTCGCGGCGGCGCAGGAGCTCGGCCTCGCCGGCGTATCGCGCCTGCCGTGCTCGCTCAAGGTGGTGCTGGAAAACGTACTGCGCCAGCACGCCGAAGGTCGCGCCGATGGCGCCGACATCGCCGCGGTGGCGGGATGGCTCGCAAGGCGCCGAGCCGAGCGCGAGATTGCCTTCCGCTTCACGCGGGTGCTGATGCCGGATTCCTCCGGCGTGCCGCTGCTCGGCGACCTCGCAGCGATGCGCGACGCGATGATCCGTCTAGGAGGCGATCCTGCACGGCTCAATCCGTCGGTGCCCGTCGACCTGATCGTGGACCATTCGGTGATGGTAGATGCCTACGGCGCGCCGGATGCGGTGAGCCGCAACCAGGCGCTCGAGCTGCGGCGCAATGCCGAGCGCTATGCCTTTCTGCGCTGGGGCGCGCAGGCCTTCGACAATTTGCGCATCGTGCCGCCGGGCAACGGCATCTGCCACCAGATCAACCTCGAATACCTTGCGCGGGTGGTGTGGACGAGTGAACGGGAAGGCCCGGAAGGCATGAGGCGGATCGTCTACCCCGATTCGGTCCTCGGCATGGACAGCCACACGGCGATGATCAACAGTCTCGGTATTCTCGGCTGGGGCGTCGGCGGCCTCGAAGGCGGCGCCGGCGCATTGGGCGAGTCGGTCGCGATGCTGGTGCCGGAAGTTATCGGCTGCCGGCTCACCGGCAAGCCGCGGCCCGGCGTCACCTCAACCGACCTCGTGCTCACCGTGACGCAGGCGCTGCGGCGCCACAAGGTGGTAGACAAGTTTGTCGAGTACTTCGGTCCCGGCGTGGCGGAGTTGTCGTTGCCGGACCGCGCCACGATCGCCAACATGAGCCCCGAGAACGGCGCGACCATGGGTTTCTTTCCGGTGGATGCGGAGACGGTGCGCTATTTGAGGCTGACGGGCAGGGACGAAGCGCAGGTCGCCCTGGTCGAGGCCTACTGCAGGGCGCAGGGATTGTGGCGCGACCCGGACACGCCGCCGGCCGAGTTCACCGGGGTCATCGAGATCGACCTGTCAGCCGTGGAGCCGAGCGTATCCGGGCCCAGCCGGCCGCAGGACCGTGTCCCCTTGGGGCAGGCGCCCGAAGCTTTCAGGAATTTTCTATCGGTTTCCAAGAAGCGGAAAAAGGAATCTCCTACATCGTCGCTGAAGGACGGCGACGTTGTGATCGCCGCCATTACCAGCTGCACCAACACCTCCAATCCTTCCGTGATGATCGGCGCCGGCCTGCTTGCGCGCAATGCGATTGCGCGCGGGCTGAAGACGCGTTCCTGGGTCAAGACCTCGCTGTCGCCCGGGTCGCGCGTCGTCGCCGACTACCTCGCGCGCAGCGGCCTGCAGGCCTCGCTGGATGCGCTCGGCTTCCAGCCAGCGGGCTTCGGCTGCATGACCTGCATGGGGAATTCCGGCCCCTTGCCCGCGCCGGTCGCCGAGGCCATCGAGGCCGATGGCCTTGCGACCGTTGCCGTCCTTTCGGGCAACCGCAATTTCGAAGGCCGCATCCATCCTGCGGTGCGCGCGAACTTCCTCGCCTCGCCGCCGCTGGTCGTGGCCTACGCGCTGGTGGGCAGCGTGCTCGCCGATCTCGCCAACGCCCCGCTTGGCGAGGACCGCGAAGGCAGGCCGGTGTACCTGCGCGACATCTGGCCTGACGGCGGCGAAATCCGCAGGATCACCGGCGAGGTCGTCACGCCAGCGCTTTTCCGCGAGCGCTACGCCACGATCCTCGAGGGCACGCCCCAGTGGCGGGCACTGCGCGGAGGCACGGGCACCACATTCCCTTGGGCCGCAGGCAGTACCTTCATCCGGCGGCCGCCGTTCTTCGAGGATATGACCGCCATGCCGAAGGAGCCTGCCGACATCCGCGGCGCGCGCGTGCTTGCGATGTTCGGGGACATGTTCACGACCGACCACATTTCGCCCATCGGCGTCATCTCGGCGGGCACGCCGGCCGCCGAATACCTGGCGTCGCTCGGCATCGCGCCGCGCGATTTCGTCAATTACGCGGCGCGGCGCCTGAACCACGACGTGATGATCCGCGGCACCTTCGCCAGCGTCCGGGTGCGCAACGAGATGACGCCGGATGTCGAGGGCAGCAGCACCGTGCATTACCCGGATGGCGCACGCATGCCGATCCACGCTGCGGCGGCGCGTTATCGGAACGAAGGGGTACCGCTCGTGGTGATCGCGGGCGCCGAGTACGGTGCCGGATCGTCGCGAGACTGGGCCGCGAAAGGCACGCGTCTACTGGGCGTGCGCGCGGTGATCGCCGAGACCTTCGAGCGAATCCACCGCTCCAACCTCGTCGGAATGGGCGTGCTGCCGCTGCAGTTCCCGAACGGCATCACGCGCAAGACGCTCGCCCTGACCGGCACGGAGCTCGTCGACATCGCCGGCATCAGCGGCAATGCAGCGCCGCGGAGCGAGCTCGAGTGCACCATCACGCGCGCCGACGGCAGGCGCGAGACGCTCAGATTGCTCTCGCGCCTGGATACGACGCGCGATGTCGACTATTTTCGCCACGGCGGGCTGCTGCACCATGTCGTGCGCCACCGCCTTACTCGTGAGGTCGCCGCATGAACCCAAGGAAGAAACTCCGCGCGCTGGTGGCGAAGCCCGGCTATGCCATCGTGCCGGGGGCCTACGACACTCTGACCGCAAGGCTGGTGCAGCTGGCGGGTTTCGACGCGGTATACCTGACCGGCGGCGGTTATTCGCGCGCCAGCGGTTATCCCGACATCGGGCTGCTCACCATGACCGAGATCGTGCCATGGATCTCGCGCACCGTGGAAGCCGTGGAGATCCCGGTGATCGCCGACATGGATGCCGGCTACGGCAATGCACTCAACGTGGTGCGCAGCGTGCGCGAATACGAGAAGACCGGGGTTGCCGCGTTCCACCTCGAAGACCAGGTCTCGCCCAAGAAATGCGGCCACTACGAGGGCAAGCAGGTGGTGAGCAAGGCCGAGATGATTGGCAAGATCAAGGCGGCGGTGGACACGCGGCGCGATCCCGACATGGTCATAATCGCGCGCTCGGATGCGCGCGCCATTGAGGGATTGCAGGCGGCGATCGACCGCGTGAACGCGTACCTGGAGGCGGGCGCCGACGTCGGTTTCGTCGAGGCGCCGCAGTCGGCCGAGGAGCTCGCTGCCGCCGCGCGGCAGCTGATCAAGCCGGCGCTCGCCAATATCTTCGAGGGCGGCAAGACGCCGCCGCTACCGGCGCGCGAGCTCAAGGCGATGGGCTACCGGATCGGTATCTATCCCTCGCAGACCCATCGCGCGGCGATCGCCGCGGCGAAGAAAGTGCTCGCGGTGCTCAGGCGCGATGGCGACACCGCGGCCATCGAAGGCGACCTGGCCACGTTCAACGATCGCGAGGAGGCGGTGAACGCGGGGCATTGGCGCGAGCTGGAGACGAAGTACCTCAAGAATGTCTGATTTCCCGGACCTCGGCCGGTTGTTCGCGCCGGAGGCGGTGAATATAGGGCTGCGGCCGGCGTGAACCAGCTCGACCATCTTCTGCCGGAACTCCGGCGCGTATGCAGGGCGACTATGGGACATCGTGAACCTCCTTCAATCCCAACATTGAAAAGTGTCCACGAAAGCGGGTCAACTCCAACGCCGTGCTCATTGACCGTGGAGATCCAGGCGATCGGCCGCGGAATGACCAGGCCGGCAAGCAGCTTGTAGCGCTCGAGCTGCAGCAGTTCGGCAAGCGTGAGTTCCATCAGCCGTTCGCCGGCGTTACTTCGGCGCCGACCCGCTCGACGATCAGCTTGTAGTGCTCCGGCCGGCGGTGCGCCGCGAAGTTGAACATGGTCTTCTTCAGGTTCTGCGCCAGGTCGATGTCGGCGTTAACGAGAATCACCTCGTCCTCCTCGGTCGCGCTTTTCGCGACGATCTCGCCGGTGGGGGCGACGATCACCGAATGCCCGAACATGCGGAAGCCGTCCTCGACGCCGCACTTGGCGGTCTCGACGAGCCAGGTGGCGTTCTGGAACGCCATCGACTGGGCCATGATGAGATGGTGGTGCACCCGCAGGGCGGGCGGCTCCGGGTAATGCAGGTTCTCGGTCGGCGTGTTGAAACCGAGCGCGACGATCTCGGCGCCCTGCAGGGCCAATACGCGGAACGCTTCCGGCCAGCGCCGGTCATTGCAGATCAGCATGCCGGTGATCGCGTCTAGGTAGCGCCAGACGCGAAAGCCGAGGTTGCCGACTTCGAAATACTTCTTCTCCAGGTGCTGGAACGCGGCCTTCGGCTTGTGATCGGCGTGGCCGGGCAGGTGAATCTTGCGGTACTTGCCGACGATCCGGCCGTCCGGACCGACGAGGATCGCGGTGTTGAAGCGGCGCAGGCGGCCTTCTTCCTCGATCAGTTCGGCGTAACCGATGTAGAAGCCAATGCCAAGCTTTTTTGCTTCATCGAACAGGGGCTGCGTCGCGGGCGAGGGGATGCGGCGCTCGAAGTAACGCGCGTCCACGTCGGCCTGGTTCTCCATCCACCAGCGCGGGAAGAAGGTGGTGAACGCGAGTTCCGGGAAGACGACGAATTTTGCGCCCATGCCATGGGCCTCACGCAACAACGCGACGAGGCGATTGGTCGCCGCGGTGCGGCGGTCGGAGCGGTGCAGGGGCCCGAGTTGCGCCGCTGCGATCTTGAGATGTCGGCTCATGCTGTACCTCAGAGTTGCAAACGGGTGTCCCAGGGGGTCAATTGCGCCAGTTCCGGCACCTGCCGGCCGAGTGGGCGGAGGGCCTCGGAGGGCTCGCGCGCAAGAAACTGGCCGCGGCCCCGCGCCGCATGGAGCTTGCCGTCCTCGACGATCACCTCGCCGCGCGAGAGCACCGTGACCGGCCAGCCGGTGAGTTCGCGCCGTTCGTAGGGCGTGTAGCCGCAGATGACCAGATCGAAGCGCATGACAGGATTATCGTTCTCGCACGGCGGGGGTCAACTGTCCGCAAGGCCCCGGCCTCAGCCCGGTTGCGGACCCGGCCTGCCGTCCTCGACAATGAAGCGCGCCAGCACTTCGGCGCGCGATTCGGATTTCTTCGCCGTATCCAGGCCGATGAGCTCGGCCGTGAGGCGCCCTGCGAACTGATCGAGCTGCCGCAGAACTCGCTTGCGACAACCGGTGACTCAGGGTTGTCGAAATCGGGCTGTGATCCGGCGTGAGATATTTTCGTCGCTCCCGCGACGGCGGGAGCCCAGAACACGGAAGAACAGCGCCTAGATTCTCGCCTCCGCGGGAATGACGTCACTCCTAAACTAAGCGCCGCGCCTGTTACCTGACGCCGCGGCCATGCGCGGCGCGCGCGAGGCGCGCACGAGCACATGGCCCTCGAACATGCGCCGCTGGGTGCGGTAGAAAGCCCCCTGCTCGGCGTACCACTGGCCTTCCAGTTTCCTCACCGTCGCGGCGACCGTCAGTACGCCGGACGGCATGGCGATCCGGATCTCGGACTCGGGGTTGCCGGCCGGCCGGATCGCATCGAACACCACGCTGCCCAGGAGCCGTGCCGCCACCGCCATGCACAGCGAAGCGGTGAGCGGCAGCGCACGGTGCGGTTGCCCATTCGACATCATGCGGCCGGTGAGGTCCACCTCGGTCCCTTTGAGCGTTTCGCCAGTCAGCGTCTTCGCGTCCTGAGGCGGCGAAACGAATCCCACGAAGGGCACCATGGCGCGCTTCTCCGCTTCCTCCGCAGTCCTCGTGACGCCCATCGCGACCGAAGCGGCGATCCGGATCGCGGCGAGCTTACTCAGCAGGTCGGGATTGGCGTCGATCTCGTCCGGAAGCTCCGTTCCCTTGACCCCGAGATCGGCCGCGCGGGCAAAGACGCACGCGTTGGCCGCATCCACCATCGAAACGCGGTACTTCCCGCAGCCCGGCACGTCCAAGATATCCGCCACGTTGCCCGTGGGCAGGAGCTTCCCGGTGGTCGCGCCGCCCGGCTCGCGGAACTCGAGCTTGACCGGCGCGCCGGTCCCGGCCACGCCCGGGATGGCGAGGTTGCCGTCCACTGCCGCCATGCCGCCATCGAGCGAAAACCGCGACCAAATGATCTTTTTCGTGTTGGTGTTATGGACACGCACCAGCGCGTCCGGGCCCGACACCTTCACCAATCCCTCGTCCACCGCGAACGGGCCCATGGCGGAGGACATATTGCCGCAGTTCCCGCCGTAGTCCACCCTGGCTTCCTTCACCTGCACCTGCGCGAAGGTGTAGTCGATATCGGCGTCGTCCCGCGTCGGGGGCCCCACGACGCAAACCTTGGAGAGCGAGGATATGCCCCCGCCCATGCCATCGAGCTGCCGCCCGTAGGGATCTGGGCTGCCGATCGCGGCGAGAAAGATCTCGTCCCACTGAGCGCGGTCGCGCGGTAGGTCTCTTGCGTTGAACACGACGGCGTTGCTGGTGCCGCCGCGCATGAAAACCGCCGGTATCTTCAGCTGGCTCATGGTGTGCCAGGGTCCAAGATGCTCGTTATGTACGAGGCGATGAATAAGGGTTCGTGACATGGAGAAGCACAACCGATCCTTATTGCATGGTTGACGCAGCAACACGTCACGCGGTACAGCGTCACGCTTTGTCTCGCGCGGCAGCGCGCCCGGCGATGCGGCCGAAGACGGCGCCCGACATGAGCCCGGTGCCGAGGGGATAGTTGTAGTGGAACAGCCCGCCGACCATTTCCCCGCAGGTAAAGAGCCCGGGTATCGGCTTCCAGTCGGTCGCGATCACCTGCGCGTGCCGGTTGACTCTGAGCCCCCCGAACGTGAAGGTGATGCCGCCGGTGACGGGCCACGAGACGTAAGGCGGCGTGTCGAGCTTCAGCGCCCAATTGCTCTTGGGTGGATCGATGTCCTCGGTATGCAACCCGTCGAGCACCGCAGGGTTGAACGGGCCGCCATGACCGGCGGCGCGGTTGTATTCCTCCAGCGTCCTCAGCGCCTGCTTGTGATCCAACTGCAACTGCTTCACCAGCCCTTCTAGCGTGTCCGACCGGAACGGCTCGCTCGTCGAGTAGCGCGGCTCGAGCAGCTTCAGCGTCTTGCTGTCGAAGATCTGGTAGACGAGGCTACGCGGCTGCTTGAGGATCATCCCGCCGTATTTGGCGTAGGTGAATGAATTGATGTCGGCGCCCTCGTCCACCCAGCGCCGGCCGTCGACGTTGATCATGACGCCCAGAAAATAGGACAGCCGGTTGGTCTTGTCGGTCAGGTTCTGTACGCCGTAGTCGGATGCTTCGGCATTGATCGGTGTCGCGTGGCAGCCGCTCCAGTGCCCCCACGGCATGGCGCCGATATCGAGCGCCATCTTCAGCCCGTCGCCGTAATTGAAATTGGAGCCGCGCACCTTGGCGTGATCCCATGGCGCGCCGAGGTAGCGCAGCCGCCACTCCGGGTTGGTCTCGAAGCCGCCGCAGGCGAGCACGACCGCTTTCGCGCCGAAGGTGACGAAGCCCTCCGGCCCGCGCGCGACGACCCCGGTCACGCGTCCGCTTTCCGCCTGCGTCAGCCGCTGGGCCCCGGTCTCGTAGCGGATCTCGATACCCATCTTCTCACCGGTCTCAAACCACGTTTTCGAGAGCCCGACGCCCTCGTGCACGGTGCGTATCATCGCGCCGCGCGGCCACTTCACCTCGTTGCCGACGCGCACGCCCATCACCGACAGCGCGAGCTCGAACTTGTGCCGGCCGACGTCCTGCAGCCAGCACACGGTGTCGTACGAGTTCTCGATCAGGGGTGTCGCGAGCTCGGGGTCGCTCCTGCCTTGCGTCACGCGCATGAGATCGTCGCGAAACACATCGACCGGATACGGCTGCACGCCCGCGTGGAATCCCGGGTAGTCCCGTTCCGCGTCGGGGACGAAACGGTCGAGCTCGGAAACATCGTTGTAGGTGAAGCGAAAAACCGCGCCCGAGAAGTGCGTATTGCCGCCTCGCTTTTCCCGGGGTGCTTTCTCGAGCAGCAGCACCCGTTTGGCCCCGTGGTCCCGTGCTGACACGGCCGCGGCAAACGCCGCGTTGCCGCCGCCCACCACGATCACGTCATAGTCCATAGTTCAATTCCACGAGAAGCAAGCACAAAGTGGCGAGCGGTAAGTGGTCAGGACCCGCTTCAACCCGCAAGGTGCCTGCCGCTTACTGCTCACTTCCTATTGATTGTGGCTGTTAGAATGCGCGCAACACTCGTCCCGATGTCACCGGAAGGGACCATATCATTAACTCTCCGCGCCACGAAGTTTCCGCCCCGACCCGCGAGCTTGCCGGCTGGATCGCTCAGCTGCGTTACGCGGACCTGCCGGCGCGAACGCGGGAAACCGTGCGCCTTGCGCTCCTCGACACGATCGGCTGCGGCGTTTATGGCCACGCGACGCCGTGGGCAAGAATGCTCCTGCAATGGGCGAACGCGGGTGCACCGGCGCGGGGCGAGGCGACCGTCTGGGGCGAGAATGCGCCATCGTTGCGCGCGGCCGATGCGGCGCTCGTCAACGGCACCGCCACGCATGCCTTCGAGCTCGACGACTACCACAACGCCAAGCTGCACGCGGGCGCGGTCGTTATACCCGCAGCGATCGCGCTGGCGGAAAAGCTCGACTCGGACGGCGAACGACTCGTGACCGCCATCGCCGCCGGCTACGAAGTAATGATCCGTTCGAGCCTGGCGCTGAATCCTTCGGCCGCGCGCCTGCGCGGCTGGCATTTGACCGGCGTGTGCGGACCGTTCGGTGCGGCGGCAGCGTGCGCCGTGCTGCTGGGATTGAACGACGAGCAGACAGCCTGGGCGCTGGGACTCGGCGGCACGCAGGGCTCGGGGCTGTGGGCGTTCAACGCCGACGGCACCATGAGCAAGCGCTTCCATGCCGGGCGCGCGGCCTATTCGGGCGTGCTCGCCGCCGAGCTCGCTGCGCTGGGCTTCACGGGACCGACCCAGATCTACGAGTTCCACGACGGCGGGGTGCTGAAGGCGTACTCCGACGCGTCCGACCCGGCACCGCTCACCGCGGAACTCGGGAAGAACTATCGTCTCGACGCCAATCGCATCAAGCCTTACTCCTGCTGCGGCAGCGCGCACTCCTACGTGGACGCCGTGTTCGAGTTGCGCCGGCGACTCGGCACGCCGTGGAACGCGAAGCGCCGTGTACGGGTCGGGCTCGCCAAAGTGGTGGACGTCCAGTGCGGGTTCAAGTACATCCCCACCAGCGCGCTGAACGCCCAGATGAGCCTGCGCTACGTCGTCGCGGCCGCGCTGCTCGAAGGCCAGGTGCTGCCGCCGCAGTTCGCCGACGCCAAGCTTTCCGATCCGGCGATTACGGCATTGGCGCAGAGGCTCGAGCTCGAACACGATCCCGCGCTCGACAAGCTCTACCCCGAGCACTTCGCGGCGTGGGTCGCAGCGCAGGACGACAATGGCCAGTGGCAGCGTGTGGACGTGCTCGATCCGCTCGGCTCGGATGCCAACCCGGTCGGGGAGCGCGGGATCATCGAGAAATTCCGCGGCATCAACCCGCAACATCCGGTGGACGCGATCGCCCATGCCGTCCTGAACATCGAGCGCCACACGGTCAGGGACGTGCTGGCGCTGCTTGCGAGCAAGCGCGCGCGGCAGCTCCGGACTCCCTGATAAGAAGGTCGGCCTACAGGAGAAGACCACCGTCGAGCTGATCCTGCCCTTCGAGCAGGAGGCTTGCAAGCGCGCAATCGTCGGCGACCCGGACGAGTGCGTTGACCGCATTCTCGAGTACGAGGCGGCCGGCGTCACGCACATCTACGCTGTTCACAACGACCGGTGACACGAGGAGCCTCCTATGGCTGCGCAGCGCCCTACCGTATATGTCGTCGCAACCGGCGGCAGTATTTCAGGCCTTGGCCCGCACCGTTTCGACTATATCCTGTATCCCGAGCTTGGACAGCGCTTGAGCATCGAGGAGATGCTGGCGCGTATTCCTGAAGTCAACGATCTCGCCGAGATACAGGCCGAGAATCTGATCCGGATCGGCAGCTCCTCCATCGGACCAACGGAGTGGTTACAACTCGCCCAGCGCATTAATGCGCTCTTGAGTACTGCGCACCCGCCCCAGGGGGTGGTGGTCACTCATGGCACGGCCACGCTGGAGGAAAGCGCCTATTTCCTGCATCTCACCGTCAAGTCCGAACGCCCGGTGGTCGTCACCGGGGCGATGCGGCCGCCCACGGCGGTGGGCACGGACGCGGACCTCAATTTGCTGGATGCCATTCGTCTGGCCGCCTGCCCCGACGCCGCGGGTCGTGGCGTGCTCACAGTGCTGAACAACGAAATCCAGAGTGCGCGCGATGTCACCAAGACCAATGCCTTCCGGGTGGAAACGTTCACCAGCCGGGAACTGGGTTTCCTGGGGTACGTTGACTCCGATGGGCAGGTCGTGTTCTACCGCAACGTCACCCGTCTCCACACCACGGCGACCCCCTTTGATATACGCGGCAGAGAAACGTTACCGCGCGTTGACATCGTGTATGCCTATGGCGGAGCCGACGGCGTGCAGATTGATGCGGTACGCCAGCATGGGACCGATGGCCTGGTGCTGGCAGGTTTTGGCGGCGGCACCTATCCCAGCGTCTTTCTCGACGCGGGCGAGCGTGCCGTACAGGCGGGCATCCCGGTGGTGCTGGCCAGCCGCTCCACCGCCGGGCGGGTCATCATGACGCCGCAAAAAGCCAGTGCTGGCTTTATCGTCTCGGATGATCTGCTGCCTCAGAAAGCGCGGATTTTACTGATGCTGGCGCTGAGCATGACGCGTGACCGCCAGACCATCCAGGAGCTGTTTTACCAGTATTGACCTCATGCTGGCCAGAGGTTTCGGGGCTGTTGACCGGCTAAGCAACTGCCTCGCCTCTGACAGATGCTCCACCCCGATGGCCTCGGTCCCGGCTAAGTCGGCAATGGTCCGCGCCACTTTGCGAATGCGGTCGTGTGCCCAGGCGCTCGGCCCATAGTGCCGCATGGCTTGCTCCAGCAAGCGCTCGCCCGCGTCATCCAGGGGGCAGTGCTGGCGGATCTCGCGTACCCCCATGGCGGCGTTGTGCGGCATGGCCGTGCCGGCAAAGCGTCCCCGCTGGACCTCGCGCGACGGATAGGAGAATAGTCCGCTATCACACGATGGCGATGCAGTCGATTTCGACGTCGAACTTTTTCGGCCACGATCCCACGTTGCAGAACACGCGCGCCGGCGGATTGCGCCTGAAGTACTTGCGATACACGTCGTTCACTTCATCGAAGTAGGCGGCATTGGTGATGTAGACCGTGCACTTGACCACCTTGTCGAGCGACGATCCGGCGGCCTCCAGGCAGACCTTGATGTTGTCGAGCACCATCTGCGTCTGCTTCTTGATGTTGACGAGCGGAATCTTGCCGGTCCGGCGGTCGACCGGCGGCTGGCCCGAGACGAAGACGAATCCCCCGGCGCGAACCACCGCCGAAAGCGGGATCCCTTCCTTCTTCAGATGCTTGCTGATCCCGGGGATATCTATGATTTCTTTTTTCATCACGGTTTCCTATGGGCGGATGGCGGTCGGCGCGGGCGGGTCACGACCCGGGGACGATTCCCTTGGGCAGGCTCTCCACGTGCTTGCAGATCTCACCGGGGTGAGTCAGCCAGATCTCGTTCCTCTTTGAAACGATGTGGCGGATCGCCCGCCGGAACTCGTGCAGCCGGTAAGGCTGTCCCAGCACGTGACCGTGCAATGAAATCCCCATCACCAGGGGATGGCGCTTCGACTGCGCGAGCATCTCGTCGAAATTGTGAATGACGAAGTTGGTGAATTCCGTGGGCGTGGCCATGCGGTTCAGCATCTGGAGGGAATCGTTGATCTCCGTCGGGTAGGGAATGGACAGGATCGGCCCCGAGCGCGTCTTCATCCAGAAGGGCTGGTCGTCGCAAGGCCAGTCCATCATGTAGCGGTAGCCCGCCTCCTTCAGGAGGTCGAGCGACACGTAGGTCTGCGAGATGTAGGGCGCGAGCCAGCCGAGCGGCGCCTTGCCCTCATGCTTCTTGATGGCAGCGGTGGTTTCCGCGATGCAGCGCGTCTCCTCTTCGAGGGACATGTCGATCTGGCGCTCGGCGTTCGTGCGGCCATGCCCGACGACCTCGTCCCCGCGCTCGCGATAGGCGGCGACCACGTCCGGGCAGTACTCGTAGATCTCGGTGTTGAGGAGCACGGTGATGGGGATCTGGAATTCCTCGGCAAGCTCGTGCAGGCGCCACACCCCGACGCGATTCCCGTAGTCGCGCCAGGCGTAGCTGCGATGGTTCGGCTTGGGACTCGGGCCGGCGAGGTCGTTGCCGAGGCCCTCGCCGAAGGCCCAGTGCTCGATGTTGAGGCTGAGATGGACTGCGAGTCGCTTCCCGTCCGGCCAGCTGTAATCCGGGCGCTGGCTGATTCCAGAATAGGTGTAGCGTCCGTGTGTTTTGAGCATTCGCGCTGCTCCTAAAGGCTGGTGGTCGTCTTTTGTATACTTTAAACGGGAAATCACCCCCGGACAAAATCCTCGAATTCATCATGCGAGAATGTGGCAGCAGCTCAACAACACGTCTCCAACTGTATACCTCCGACTTGAAGGCGCAATCGAGACGACCCCGGTGATAGCCGACGTCGACGCCCCGCACGAAATGCCGGTCTACCGATTGAGCGCGGCCCTAGCCGAGGGACGTCTCACCTCGGCCGAGCTGACCGAAAGCCTGCTCGCGCGCATCGGGCACTGCGACGGGAAGCTGCATGCCTTTGCCGCGGTCTATGCGCACGACGCTCGAAATGCGGCGCGCGCCGCCGATCTCGCGATCGCGGCCGGGCACGCGGTGGGCCCGCTGCACGGCATCCCGGTCGCGGTCAAGGACATCGTCGATATCGAGGGCCGTATCACGACGGGGGGCTCGAAGGTCTGGGCCGACCGGATTTCGCCATCGACCGCCACCCTGGTCCGGCGCATGGTTTCGGCTGGAATGATCATCCTCGGCAAGACCCACACCGTGGAATTCGCCATGGGCAGCTTCGGCACCAATCGCCACATGGGAACGCCGTGGAATCCGTGGGACCCTACAGTGCATCGCGCGCCGGGCGGCTCGAGCTCCGGCACCGGCGTGGCGGTGGCCGCCCGCATGGCGTCCTGGGGGATAGGCACGGATACGGGCGGATCGGTGCGCATTCCCTCGTCCTGGTGCGGCCTCACGGGGTTGAAAACGACCCTCGGGCGGATCAGCTGCCACGGCGTATTGCCGCTTAGCACCACGTTCGACACGCCCGGCCCGATGGCGAGATGCGTCGAAGATGCCGCACTGCTCTACAACGTGCTGCAGGGGGCGGACTCTTGCGACCCGCTGACGCTGCGCCACCCGGTGGAAGATCCGCTGCCCATGCTAAAGACCGGCATTGCCGGCCTGCGGCTGGCGCGGATGCCGGACGCCGAGCGCGAGGGTTGCGCGGCCGATGTGCTCGCTGCCTATGACGCGGCCCTGGAGGTCCTCGCCGGGCGCGGCGCCTCGATCGTAAACGTCACCCTGCCGCGCCGCTTCTCGCAGATGGGGGCGCTCGTGGGACGGATCATCGGCGCCGAAGGTTATGCCTTCGTCGGTGCGCTCGTCGATGATCCGGGCCTGCCGGTCGACGACGACGTTCGGCCGCGGATTCAGCCCCGGCGCAACATGCCGGCGAAGGATTACCTGCTGGCGCTGCGCGAAAAGGAAACGATCAAGCGCGAGTTCGACGCTGCGCTCGCAAATGTCGATGCGCTTCTGACACCGACGACCGGAACCGTGGCCCCGCGCTTGGACGCGATCGACCAATCGGGCACCGCGGCCGGATTCACGCGCCCGGTCAATCTGCTCGACTACTGCGCCCTGGCCTTGCCCAACGGCCTGAATTCCGGTGGCCTGCCGACCTCTTTGCAGATCGTCTGCCGCGGCCATTGCGAAGCGACCGCGCTGCGCATCGGCTGGGCTTATGAACAGGCCACTCAATGGCATCGCGCCAAGCCGAAGGATCTGGCGTAAGGACTAGGGGGAAACCATGAAAAAAGAAATCGTGGACGTCCCGGGGATCAGCAACCGCCTGAAGAAAGCCAGGATCCCGCTCTCGACCGCGGTGCGCGGCGGCGGATTCCTGTTCGTCTCCGGGCTTCCCCCGCTCGACCGCAAGACCGGCAAGGTTCCGATCGCCGACATCACCCGGCAGACCGAGATGGTGCTCGACAACATCAAGGCCACCCTCGAGGCCGCGGGCTCCTCCCTCGACAAGGTGGTCAAGTGCAATGTGTTTGTCACCAGCTCCGCTTACTTCGACGAAGTGAACGCCGTGTATCGCCGGTACTTCCGGCGCGATCCGCCGGCGCGCGTATTCTGCAACGTCGGAGCATGGGCGCAGAAATTCGACATCGAAATCGAATGTATCGCCATCGCCTGATCGGAAGATTTCCGTGAGCGGCGGGATTTCCGCCCTCGCGCGCTTCGCAGACGCCATCACCTTGGCCTCGCTGCCTTCTGCGGTGCGCGAGCGCGCTGCGCTGGTACTGCTCGACACCCTTGGCGTGATGATCTGGGGAGGCCAGGATTCTTTTCTCGGCCAGCTTCGGTCGCGCTACTCGCGCGCGTATTCGCCGGGAAAGGCGACCGTGATAGGCACCGGCGACCGGTTCGATCCGGGTCTCGCGGCCTTGCTGAACGCGGCGGCATGCACCGTGACCCAGTTGAGCGAAGGACATCGCCGCTCGCGGGGCGATCCCGGGCCCCATATCGTCCCCGCGGCCCTGGCCGTCGCCGAGGTCGAGAGCGCGTCGGGAGAAGCGCTGCTCGCCGCGATGGTGGCCGGTTATGAAGTGGCAGTCCGCGTTGGCCTTGCGCTCGCCCCGCTCCACCCTGACCAGCATGTGCACGGACATTGGGCGTCGATCGGCGCCGCGGTCGCTACCGTCAAGCTGCTGGGTGGAGGAGCGCGCGAAGTGCAGCAGGCGATCGAAGGGACGGCCGCTCTGCTCATTTACGCTCCGACCGCCACGGTCATCGAAGGCACCACCGTTCATCATCTCTATGTCGGATCGGGCCTTCAGGCAGCCATCGGCGTCGGCTACGGCATTCAAGCCGGCATGACAGCCAGCATCGGCACCCTTGAAGGCTATGTGAGCCGCCGCAGCGGAAATTCGTTCGATCCGTCGAAACTGGCGGCCGGGCTGGACCCGGCGAACCCGACATACGAGATCCTGAACAACTACTTCAAGCTCTACCCGGTCTGCGCCCAGGTCATTACGGCCATCGAGGCCGTCGACAAGATTCGCCGCCAGATTCCGGATGCGGGAAGCGTCCGCGCCGTCACCGTCCGGACCACTGCGGCAGCCGCGACCCTCTGCGGCGGTCGCGACGTGCACACGACGCTCGCATCGAAGTTCAGCATCCCGTGCATGGTGGCCGCCCGGCTCCTGTACCCGGGGCAGGGACCCCGGGAGCTCCACGCCATCGACGTGGAAGCCGAGCCTCTGCGCGCGATGATGCGGCGAATCGCCATCGTGGTGGATCCGACATTGTCCCCGCCGTATCCCGACGCCCGTCCGGTGGTCGTCGAGGTCGAGTTGAACGATGGCCAGCTTCTCGTGGCAAGGAAGCAAATTCCCGTTGGGGATTTTTCCGGCAATCCGATCCCCTCATCTGATATCGTCTCGAAGTTCAGTCAACTCGTGGAGCCGATTCTCGGCAAGGAGAGCACGGGGAAGTTATCCGGCCTTGTCCAATCGACTGCCACATGGCCCGATGTCCGCGCTATAACAGCCATTACCCGTCCGTGAGAGCTTTTTAATGTGGTACGTGGGACGTGAAGGACAAAATCGGAAACGGATAGGGAAACTCATCCGCCCCAGCGCACGCTCTTGACCGTCCTGGCGCGCGAATCGCGCGTGCGCCGGAGCGGTTGGCGAGCGATCTGGCTTCTCACGGGCTGTTCGCTGGGCGTTCGGGTCGCGTGCAATCGGCGTTATGGTGAATGCCGCCTGCATTTGCCGCGATCGGGCAAACAAATCCGCGCCCAGCCCGCCGCTTGCGCAGAACCTCACTGGCCTTCGATCTCTTGCTCATATGCCACCCGGCGACTGCATGCTCGGCCCGACATCCGGCCACCCGATGGGCGCGCGGCAGCCCTGCGCCGCCCGCTCCAAAGGCAGGCTGACGTCCCATCTTGCCGCGATGTACCGGTTGCCCGTTACCCCGTCGGCCGCCTTCGAGCACAGCCACACGATCGGGGCAACCATGACCGAGGGGGAAATCAGATCCTTGCGCTCGAAGCCCGACTCGGGGGGCACCATGGGGGTGTCGGCGGGACCACCGGGAAGCACGACATTTACGGTAACGCCGCTGCCCTCGAACTCCTTGGCGTGTCCCGATGACATGGCTTCGAGGGCGGCCTTGCACGGGCCGTAGGGATGGAAGCCGCCGCGCAGCATGGTGGCGAAGCTGGTGGTGACGTTGATGATCCGGCCCCAGCGCTGGCCAAGCAGATGCCCGATCGAGGCGCGCGTCATGTTCCACGCGCCCGAGAAATTCGTGGCCACGAACCGCTGCCACATGCCGGGGCTGATCTCCTGAATGCCCACCGGGACCTGCTGGTGATCGATCCGGATGGCTCCCATGCCGAGCGCGGCATTGTTGATCAGTATGTGCAAGCCTCCCAGCCCGGTGATCGCTTTGCCGACGGCGTGCTCGCAGGCTGCGTAATCCGAGATATCGGTCAAGTTCGCGAGCAGACGGGCCTTGCCTCCGTCGGGCAGGCTGTCTCTCAGTGCGGCAAGGCCCGCATCGCTCACGTCCAGCGCCGCAACCGTCGCGCCTTCGGCGAGCAGCGCATGCACGAGCACGCGCCCGATGCCCCCGGCCGCGCCGGTGACGACGGCGACCTTGCCCCTCAGCCTACGTCCAGGCATTCCTCAACTTGCGAGCGCGATGCACTCGATCTCCACTTTCATTCCGGCGCTCAGCTGGACGCCGCAGGTCGTGCGGGCCGGCGGATCTTTTGGAAAGAACTGCCGGTAGACCCCATTCATGTTGTCGAATTCGAGCATGTCGTAGAGAAGGACATTGATCTTGACCACGCGCTCGAGGGAGGACCCGGCCGACTCCAGCATGTGGCGCATGTTCGAGAGCGTCTGGCGGGTTTCGTGCGCAACCGTGCCGGGACTGCGCTCTCCCGTCGTCGGGTCGACCGACAACATGCCGGACAGGAAGATGAAGTCCCCGGCCCTGATTCCCGGGCTGTGCGGAAGGTTGAGATTGCGGGACACGTTCAGCTTCTCGTTTTGCGGGGCGATGATTTCACGGGCGACGGGCATATGTGTTCTTCCGGCGTTAGACGATGGCAATCGCGTCGAGCTGCACCTTGAACGCGTCGATGATCTGGACGCTCCACACGGTCCGCGCGGGCGGCCCGTTCGGCACGTATTGGCAGTAGACGCGGTTGAGGGCGTCGTATTCGATGCGGTCGTAGATCATGGCGTGGACCTGCACCAGGCGCTCGAGTGATGACCCCGCGGTTTCGAGTACCAGCTTCAGGTTCTGGAAGACGCGATGGGCCTCGCTCGTCACGGTTCCGTTCATCCGCTCGCCGCTGTCAGGATCGATCGCGACCACGCCTGACACGAACACGTAATCTCGGGCGCGGACCGCCGTGCTCTGCGGCCAGCCATAGCCCGCGGCCATGTCGAGGCCCGGAGTAGGCGGAGGGACGATGATGCGGGCGAGCGTCATGGTCGCGTCCTTCAGGCCTTGGGAACCATGCCCTCGGCCTCGCGGTCGGCCGGGCCCCAACGCATCACACGCGCGTCGATGCGGTCGGCGACGGCGGTGAGCGCCATCATCAGGAACATGATCAGCAGGATCATGGTGATCGCGCCGCTGGTGTTGTACGACGTGGCGAAGTTGTTGAGGCGAAAGCCGAGCCCCTCCGACGACACCAGGAACTCGCCATGATCACGCCCACCAGCCCGAAGGGCAGGCTCATCTTAAGGCCGGTGAGGATCCAGGCGGAGGCGTGCGGCATCATCACCTTGGTGAAGATCTGCCGGCATGTCGGCGGTGTCGATCACGTCTTTGAAGGCGACGGGTACGCCGCCGAGCACGCCTTTGGCGCCCGCGCTGTCCACTGCGCAGGCCTGCGCGATCGCCGCATCGGGATCACAGTGCACCCATGCCCTGACCTCGCTCTCGCGCGCTGCAATGCGATTGAGACAGGCCCTGACCAGTTGTTCGGAGGTGATCCTGCCGGCGGCGATCTGCCGCGCGGCCTCGGCTGCGTTAAGGCGGTTGAGGTCGTTCATGGACGCTCCGCGAAGATAAACGATAGGCAATTCAATCTGCGAGCTCGGGCCCACGTGAGCCACGATGGCGCGCAATAGCTCGCATCGCAATCCCGCCGCACGCGCGTGCGGCGGGATTCGGGCGTCGGAACGCGGAATTCGGTACGAATTGGGCGCGGACAAGTCATGGGATGGCAAATCCTGCGCCCGTTGAGCGCATTGAGGCAAGCGCAGGCGCGCGTCCGGATAAGCCACCGTGTTTCGGGACGACTTCAGGCGATGTCGGGGACGCAGTGATACGTCAGGGGCAGGATGGCGTTCGCCGGCCATTCGATCCGGGCCGTCGGTGGGCCTCGCTCGGTCGCCTCGGGCGCCCAGCGTCCCAGGTGCTGGAGGATGCGACGGACCACGCCCGGATCGTCGATGAGCGCGATGACCCGCATCGGGCCCTTACACTTGGGTCACGCGAGCGGGTCGGACTCATAGACCTTGCGGATCCGTCTCGCCCAGGCCGCTTTGGCACGCGCGGCGAACTCGCTCACGGCTTCAACCGGTGCCGCGGGCGTCCTCGGCGTGTCATCGGCCTTCTGCGCCTTCGCCCGTTGCCCCGCGCGCGGTCTGAACGGGGTAAACACGGGCACTATTTGTCATAATCGCGATTGCACATGCGTCGAACCCGTGCCGCGCAGTTCATGACAGGCTACAACGCTCACCAGTCAACTCATCTCAGGTGTGAATCGCCGCGCATCGGGCCCGAGGGCGGGAGCGGGCCGAATGAGTCTTCCTATCGTTTAATGAATTGAACCGCTGCGTTGCATCGAGCAGCAATCCACTTGGTGGAACGTCGGTTATGGGAACGAGGGGGAAGCCATGAGCAGCGAAGTGCGAATGTTGTCGGCGAGCGGAATCCTGGGCTACGGCTATCCCGAGGCTTCGCTCAAGGCGGGCCTCGAACGCAAGCCTCACATGATAGGAGTGGACGGTGGCAGCTCCGATCCCGGACCGCACTATCTGGGATCGGGCAAGTCGTTCACGTCGTCGCTCGCGATTCGGCGCGACATGCGCCTGTTGCTCAACGGCGCGATCGCCAACGGGATTCCGATGATAATCGGGACCTGCGGCGGAGCCGGTGGTAAGCCTCATTTGCAACGCTGCATCGAGATCCTGCGCGAGATCGCCCGCGAGGATCGGCTGAGCTTCAAACTCGCCGTGATCCACTCGGAACAGGACAAGCGCTATCTCAAGTCGCGTCTGGCGGCGGGGAAGATCAAGCCGCTCGGATCTGCACCGGCGCTGGATGAGGCAACCATCGATCGCGCCGAACGCATCGTCGGCATGATGGGGCCTGAGCCCTATATGCGGGCGCTCAATGCAGGGGCGCAGGTGATCCTCGCCGGTCGTAGCACCGACCCGGCACCCTGGGCCGCGCTGGCGATGCATCTTGGCATTGGGCCAGGGCCCTCCTGGTACGCGGGCAAGATGCTGGAATGCGCTTGCAACGCGGCCCTGCCCAAGGGCCACGATTGTCTGTTCGTGACCGTGCGCAGCGACTCGGTCGAGTGCGAGCCCACCAACCCGGAGCGGCGCTGCACGCCGCTGTCGGTGGCGGTCCAGGCCCTGCACGAGAACGCAAGCCCGGTGATTCACCGGGAGCCCGGCGGCCAGCTCGATACGACCGATTGCGAGATTCGGGCCGTGAGCGATCGTGCCACACGCGTCACTGGCATCCGCTGGACGCCGCAGACGTATACGGTCAAGCTCGAAGGCGCCGAGAAAGTGGGCTACAGTGCGATCACGTTCGCCGGCACGCGCGACCCGGGCCTGGTCGAGACGATTGACACGTTCCTCGATAGCGTGCGCGCTTCCATCGCCCTGAAAGTGGGCACCTTCGATGTGCGCCCCGAGGACTATCAGCTCGTGTTTCGTCTCTACGGCAAGAACGGCGTGATGGGCGATTGGGAGCCGAAGCGCGAATCTGCCTCGCACGAGATCGGCATCCTCGCTGAGGTCATTGCCCAATCCCAGGAGATCGCGAACGCCGTGCTGGCGGTCACGCGGGCAAGCCTTTTGCACACGGATTTCGCCGGACGAATGTGCAAGGAGGGGAACATGGCGTTTCCGTTCTCGCCCTCTGACATCGAGCGCGGCCCGATCTACCAGTTCTCGCTGCGGCACGTGGTCGAGCCGAACGATCCCTACGAAATGTTTCCCATCGAGTACGAGACGATCTGAGGCGACCATGGCCAAGATCCGTGACCTCGCCAAGGCCTGCAAGAGCAAGAATGCGGGCCCCTACGAAGTGACCCTCGACATCATGTTCGGCGACCAGGAAACCTTCGACAAGGTACGCCGTAGCGGCGTGATCACGCGTGCGCTGTTCGCGAAGCTCTACAACGTGCCCGAAGGCTCCGTCCTGCTCACCGAGTACCCACCGGCATTCGCATACAAGGCTACCTTCGAGCGCAGGATCGCTTCCGGTGCCGTGGGCGATTCCGATGTCTACGGTGCCCAGCAGCATGCGCCGCTGCTCGATGTCGAGATTCCGATGTGACTCGGCTCTGAATAGGGAGCTTGTGCCGCCGCGCTGAGTGAGCGCGGCTACCCGTCGTGCTCATTCTGTCGGGGAAGGCGTCATCTACGGCGCCAGCGATACGGCGGAGTCCTAGCGGCGCCGGGCGTTCCACGTTAACGACGGAACGGGTAATACAACGCTCCAGAGCACCTGCTGCTACGGCTATCGACCAGCGTGTCGTGCGAGCCGGGTGGCGAGGTTAAGCAACAGCAACTCATTGCCACGGGCGGCGATCAGTGACAGTCCGAGGGGGCAGCCGTCGAGCATGG
>Ga0184627_10000122_pt1 | contig 37951 bp, 41 predicted proteins | sample PLM3_127_b1_FD_133150 | JGI IMG/M metagenome (GOLD analysis project Ga0184627, IMG submission 133150) | Groundwater sediment microbial communities from an aquifer in East River, Colorado, USA - PLM3_127_b1 | ecosystem: Environmental > Terrestrial > Soil > Riparian zone | place: USA: East River... | reverse complement strand
GCGGCCGGGGACGGGGGAAGCCGACCGCAGCACGATCCTTCCATCCTGCGCCTTGAGAAGCTCAACGGGCGGGAACAAGGCCGTGGCGAGTCCGGCGTGTCGTCGAATTAGCCAGCAGGATCGACGACGGCCGCGATCGGCGCATGCAGGAACGCGCGGCTGTGCTCGGGTTCGACGACCTTCGGGCTTACCTGCAGGCCCGCTGCGACACCGGCCACAGCGTCCCTCGGATCGCCACCGAGCTTGGGGTGAGCGACTGGCAGGTGCAGGCGGCGCTGGCGTGGTCCGGGGTGCGGCTGGCGCCCCGCCCGCAGCGGCTGGCACGGCAGCGGCGGCGCCACACCGAGGAGCGGATCGCCGCGCGGGTGGCCGCGCTGGGCTTTGGCGATGTGGGGGCGTACCTGACGGATCGGGTCCTGGCGCGGGGGTGGCTGCTGGCGGAGGTGGCGGCGGAACTGGCCGCGCATCGGGTGACGGTGCGCCGGTTGCTGAACCGCCACGGGATCCGACGGGTGCGGCGCACGCCCGCGGAGCGGGCAGCATCCGAGTCGGGGCGTCGGGTGCAGTCGGTGTCGTGGCAGACGCGTCGGGCGGCGCGGCTGGCGGAGCTCGGCTTCGCGGATTTGGCCGCCTACTTACGAGTGCGCCATGTGGCGCAGGGGTGGCCGGTCAAGCGGATGCGGGCCGAGCTTCGAGTTGGCCGCAGGTGGCTGGTGGGGGAGCTGGCCCGGCTGGGGCTGCGACCCTGACCTGAAGGTCCGACCGCCAGCTGCTGGCAAGCGTCGGGCCGCAACCGTGCTGCGGGGCGGTCTGGCTCTTGGTGTTCTCGCCCGGGTTCACCGGTTCGAATCCTGGCAAGGCACCCATCCGATGGAACAAGGCGCGACAGCGACAGCGGCAGCGGGCTTTACCCCGCGAGCTGACCGTCGATGGCCGCATCGATCCGATCTCGAGCCGAGGGACTACACGACAGTCGACCACCAGGTCTTACCGGTCTCGACACCCGGTCCGCCACCCCTGTTGGCCTCGAAACCTGAGAGCAGAGTTCTGCAACCGAGGGGTTGCGTTGCGAGAGACTACGTGCAACCATGGGGTAGCACGTCGTCGACAGGAAGGGAAGGCAAACCCGTGACAGTGGCGGATCGCATCGAGCGTGAGATCGTCGTCGCGGCACCGGCCGAACGACTCTGGGAGGTGCTGACCCGCCCGGAGCACATCGGCAGGTGGTTCGAGGGCATGACCGCGCGGGTGGACCTGCGTCCCGGCGGGGCGATGGTCCTGGCCAGCCAGGAGTTCGGGAAGTTCCACGCCATTGTCGAGCAGGTCGAGCCACCGCGCCTGTTCTCCTACCGGTGGGCTCGCCATCCGGACACGCCCGTGACCGAGGGCACGGCGACCTTGGTGGAGTTCACGCTCACGCCGGAAGGCAACGGCACTCGGGTGCGCGTTGCCGAAAGCGGCTTTACCAGGACGGACGCGGTGAAGGTCGATCAGCAGCGGCACGCCGAGGCCAACAGTCAGGGCTGGCGGCAGGTGCTGGACAACCTGCGGCGGTACGGGGAGCAGCGTGCCGCGTGACCGAGCAGGCGTCGCAGCGGCGGGTCGGGGCGGCGGGCGAGGCCTCCGAGGCCGACGACGTGTTCGTCGCGCTCGCCGACCCGACCCGCCGGCAGCTCCTCGACGTGCTCGCCGCCCGCGGCGAGGCGTCAGCCACCACCCTCGCGGTCGAGCTGCCGGTCAGCCGGCAGGCGGTCGTCAAGCACCTCGCGGTCCTGGGCCGGGCCGGCCTCGTGCGCGGCGCCCGGCGGGGCCGCGAGGTGCGCTACACCGTCCGCCCCGAACGCCTGGACGCGACCGCCCGCTGGCTGACCGGCCTCGCCGCCGAATGGGACGCCCGGCTGGCGGCCATCAAACGCCTCGCCGAGGCCGACGAGTCTCCCCGCCGATCTTGAGTTGCCGACATTTTGCGGCGGCGCTGAGAGGTTGGAGAGGGCGCCGTCAGGAGGCCGCTGGGGTGGGACCGGCGCGTGGGCGTCGGCCGCGGTCTCCGTCGGGATGGCCGAGTGGCGGCGCAGCCGGGTGGTTGTGAGGACGAGCAGGGTGACTGCGCCGACCGCGAAGACGGCGTTGCCGACGAGGTCGACGGCACGGCTCGCGGGCAGCACCGCCGACTTGGGGAACGCATGCCAGGCGTTGGTGAGCAGCGCACCGCCTGCCAGCAGCCCGCCGGAGCGCCTCGCCCCGGCGGGCAACGCCCACGGGGTTCTCGACCTGGCCACTACACCAGGATGTGGCGCCCCCGGTCGGCCCCTACTCCTCCAGTGACCACAGCCAGTGATCGATCCAGAACCCAGGCCCAGGGGATACGGTTCTGGCTCACATTCCGTGAACGGCTGGCTGACGCGGCGCCAAGAGTGGTGAGGTGATGTCCGGTCCTGCTGCGATCGCCCTGGTCACAGATCTTCTTGGAGGGAGTCGCGGGTCGGTGCAGCCTTGTGCCGACGGCGGATCACGGAAAGTGCGCCAGAGCCAGCTTCCCGCGATCCTCAGCACTTCCGCCCGGTGAACGAGGCGATGCCGCTCTCGTGGGTCAAGACCTGGGTGTGTACCGACCGGGAGGTGTGCCGGCGCCGTCAGGCCGCCCAGGCGGCTCGGTGGGAGCGGGGGTGGCGCCGCCAGCGGTTGGCGTGACCCCGCAAGGGGTTCGGCCGGACAGACAGGTGTCCACCCCTATCCCATCTGCCCGTTCGGCCGGACCATCGGCCCGGCCGGGCAGGCGGCGCGCCCCCCCGCAGCGTCACCCCGGCCGGGCCACCCCGCCAAGGAGGCACCCCAGTTGACCACCACCCGGATCTCCAACGTCGACCACGACACGCCGAACGACGGCATGCCGACCCTGGAATGGAGCGCCGACCATGACTCCGCCCGCCTGCATCCTGACCCGGCGGCCGACCCGCTGGTACTGGTAGCCGAGGCCGCCCTTGACGCGCAGGTGGCGTGCGAGCAGGCCCGTCGCCTTGGCGTTGTGCGGGCTGCTGGCCGACCAAGCCCGCGCAGACAGCGAGGAGCTGACCGAGGAGGCGCTTGACCGGCGCGCCGAGGAGATCTGCTCCCAGGACCGTCGCCAAGAGTTCGCTGCCGAGCTGGTCGCCCGGGTCATCCCCGACCCGGAGCCGCTGGCGCTGGCCCGGGAGCTGGATGGCCACGCTCTCCGGTTGTGGTTGGACGTTGCGACCAGCCTGGCCGACGAGTTCCCCCCATCGCTGCTGCACCTCCGCGGCCAACTCGAGGAGCCGAGCAGCGCACGATGGCCGGGCTGGTCCGCGCCGAGGCGGACCTGGCCGCCCGCGGCCGGGCACGCGGCTGGCTGGCCTGGCTGTGGTCGCGGTCGACCTTCGCGGCGCTGGCGGCCGAGCAGACCAGTCTGGCCACGCTGCGCATGGCCGCCGAGGAACGGCTGGCCGGGCTGGACGCCAAGCTGGCCGCGATCGACGGGCGGGAGGCCGACCGGGCGGGCTGGTTCGCCGACACCGGCGACATCCTGGCCCGTGGGGTGGCCGCACTCCGTGTGCTGGACGCCCATTCGCCGCAGCCGGCTGGCACCGGCGAACGAGGTGAGGAACCGGCGCGGCCGGCCCCCGGCGGCGTTGGGCCGCGGGTGGGGTCATGAGTCCGAGGAAGGCGCCGGTCCACCGCTGCACCTGGCGCCATTGCGGGCAGCAGGCGTCGGCGCGGGTGCGGTTCGAGCTGCCGAACCTGCTGGCCGGGACCGAACGCGACTACTGCACCGCCCACACCCGCGAGGTCTGGCGGGCGCCGGGGACGCGGGTGGCGCGCCAGCTCGGCCCGCGCCAGCCCGCAGCCGTGCAGCCGCCGCTGCCCGGCGTCGACGGCAGCGGTCGGCCAGGGGGCGGGCTGGACGGCCCCGGCGAGCATCGAGCCGGGAGGGGGGTGGTTGGCTGACCGATGCCGGGTTGGGGAGCCGGTCACGTGCTGGCCACGCACGAGGAGCCGCCGATCTCCCCGGCCCGGTCCTGCCCCGAGACGACGGCCTGCATGGGGCCAGAGAACTCCCCTCGGACCTCGCTGGACCGCGAGCTGTGCCCGCCAGGAGGGAGAGCGGCCGGACAAGCCGGGCCACCACCCAACAGCGACAACGACAGCGATGACGACGACGAGCTGTGGCCTTGCATTGGGGAAGTGCAAGGGCACCCCAAGGGGCCGGGTCTGGCCGGCCCGTCCTGCCACGGCAACCTCCAACGCCCGGGGGCGGCCCGTCCCAGGCCGCCCCCCGGGAAAGGAGCCTCGACATGCCCAAGACCCGCCCGGCACGCCCGGACGCCGGCTTCGACCGGGCTCGGGCGCTGGCGGTCGCCCTGCTCGAGGTCGAACGGTCCTTCGGGCAGGGCGCGGTCTGGCGCCTGGACGCCGACACCCCACCCGCCCCGGTTCAGGTGATCCCCACCGGCAGCCTTGCCCTGGACCTCGCGTTGGGGGTGGGCGGGCTGCCTCGGGGGCGCATCACCGAGCTCTACGGCCCGGAGACAAGCGGCAAGACGACCCTGGCGTTGAGCGTGACCGCCCAGGCGCAGCGGGCCGGCGGCGCCGCGCTGTTCCTCGACGCCGAGCACGCCCTGGACCTCGCCTACGCCAGGCGCGTGGGCGTCGACCTTGGCCGGCTGCACGTCTGCCAGCCCGACCACGGCGAGCAGGCCCTTGAGATCGCCGACCAGCTCCTCCGCTCGGGTGGGCTGGATCTGCTCGTCGTGGATTCGATGGCGGCGCTGGTGCCCCGCGCCGAGCTGGAGGGCGAGATCGGCGACTCCCACTGCGGCCTGCACGCCCGCCTGATGGCCCAGGCGCTCCGCAAGCTCGCCGGGGTGATCGCCAAGACCAACACCACCGTCATCTTCTGTACCAGCTCCGCGACAAGCTCGGCATCCTGTTCGGCAACCCCGAGGGGACCACCGGCGGGCGGGCGCTTCGCCACCACGCCTCGGTCCGCCTCGACGCCCGCCGCGTGGAGGCCATCAAGGACGGCAAGCAAGTGATCGGCGCGCGGACCAAGGTGAAGGTGGTCAAGAACAAGGTGGCGGCCCCCTACCGCACCGCTGAGCTGGACCTGCTCTACCACTCGGGCATCTCCCACGAGGGCGGCCTGCTCGATGTCGGCGGCGACCTCGGCCTCCTCCAGCGGACCGGCCCCAGCTACACCTACGGCGAGACCCGGCTTGGCCAGGACCGCGAGCAGGCCCGCGCCTTCCTACGCGACCATCCCGACCTCGCCGGCCAACTCGACCACCAGATCAGGGCCAGGCTCGGCCTCGGCGGTGCGCCCGAGTCGGCCGGGCCGGCCACGCCGGCGCCGGTGCGGGCGGCGTGCTGATGGGCATCCTTGCCGGCGCGGCGGTGCGTGGTCATCCACACCATCGCGACCAGCTACCTACATCACTCCATTGGGACACCACTTCTCCATTGGGACACCACTTCGTGCCTCAGTCGGCTGTCCACAAGGTGTGCCGAGGATTCCTCATCCGAACACTTGTTCGATAGAATCCACACCGCCAAGCCGATCAGCCAGCCCTCCAGGGGAGACTGACCTATGACGGTGGTGACCCAGGCGTACCGGTTCGCGCTCGACCCGACCCCGGCGCAGCGGCGCGGGCTCGCGTCCCACTGCGGCGCGGCCCGGTTCGCCTACAACTGGGGCCTGGCGCTGGTCAAGGCCCGTCTGGACGACCGCGCGACCGGCCCTGGGACCGGGGTGCCCTGGACGCTGCCATCGCTGCGGAAGGCGTGGAACCAGGCCAAGGGTGCGGTCGCGCCCTGGTGGGCGGAGAACTCCAAGGAGGCCTACTCCTCGGGCCTGGACGCCCTCGCCCGGGCGCTGAAGAACTTCTCCGACAGCAGGGCGGGCCGCCGCCGAGGCGGCCGGGCCGGGTTCCCGCGGTTCAAGAAGAAGGGCCGCGCCCGCGACGCCTGCCGGTTCACCACCGGCACCATCCGCGTCGAGCCCGACCGCCACCACGTCACCCTCCCCAGGCTGGGCCGGATCAAGACCCACGAGTCCACCCGCAAGCTCGCCCGCCGCCTGGAAGCCGGCACCGCCCGGGTCCTGTCGGCCACCATCAGCCGGACCGCCGACCGCTGGTTCGTGGCGTTCACCGTCGAGGTCGACCGGCACCTCCCCGAGGGCAACGGCCAGCGCTCGGTGGTGGGGGTGGATGTCGGGGTGCGCCACCTGGCCGTGGTCGCCGGCCACGCCCCCGAGTATGTGGAGAACCCCAGGGCGCTGCAGCGCCAGCAGCGCGCCCTCGCCAGGGCGCAGCGGGCCCTGGCCCGCCGCCAGCCCGGCTCGGCCGGCCGTGAGCAGGCGCGCCGGCGCATCGCGCGGCTGCACGCCCGGGTGGCCAGCCGGCGCCGCGACCACCTCCACAAGCTCACCAGCCGCCTCGCCCACGCCCACCACACCGTGGTGGTGGAGGACCTGCACGTCGCCGGGATGGTGCGCAGCCGGCCCCTGGCCCGGGCGGTCGCGGACGCGGCCCTGGCGGAGCTGCGCCGCCAGCTGGCCTACAAGACCCGCTGGTACGGGGCCAGGCTGGTGGTGGCCGACCGGTGGTACCCGTCGTCGAAGACCTGCTCGGGCTGCGGCCTGGTGAAGGCCAAGCTGGGCCTGGCCGAGCGGACGTTCCACTGTGCGGGCTGCGGGCTGGTCATCGACCGCGACGCCAACGCCGCCTGCAACCTCGCCATGCTTGCCGTCGCCGCCAGTGGGGCGGAGACCCAAAACGCCCGACCTAAGCCCCGGCCTGCCGGGCAGACGGGGACGAAGCGGGAAGCCAGCACCGGCGTCGCTGGGTGAGCCTGGCACCGTCGTCGAGCAATCGACGACTACCTGAGCCTTCAAACCTACTGAAAGCTCGGGCGACGGATGGGGCGGTCCTGTTTGAGGGCGTCGAACAGCGCGAGGGCGTTCTGGCGGTCCCAGCGGACGACCGAGCCGGCGCCTGGGACGGGCCCGGTGCCTGCGATGGGGACGGTGGTCGCGATGCCGTCGCCGCTGGTGACCGCGCGCATGGCCATGGGGAAGCGGGTGAGGTGGTACAGGTGGTCGGCGTCGTCGACGGCGATGTTGTCGGTGCCGTCGAGCGCGAGCGGGATGCTCCGGTACGGGTTGAGGAGCACGCCGGGGCTGGTCGCCTTGTCGATGAGGCTGCCGAGGAACTCGCGTTGGCGTTCGACGCGGTCCAGGTCGCCGCGACCTCCGGCGCGGGTGCGGACGTAGCCGAGGGCCTGCCTGCTGTCGAGGATCTGGCAGCCGGCGGGGATGTTGAGGCCGGCCATGGGGTCCTTCATGGGTTTGTCGGGGCAGATGCGGACGCCGCCGACCGCGTCGACGGTGGCGGCGAAGCCGTCGAAGCCGACCTCCATGTAGTGGTCGATGCGGATGCCGGTGACCTCTTCGACGGTGCGGGCCAGCAGATTGGGGCCGCCGAAGGCGTAGGCGGCGTTGAGCTTGTTGCGGCCTCGTCCGGGGATGGGGACGTAGGAGTCGCGGGGGAGGCTGATCAGGGTGGGCTGCCCGCCACCGCGCGGGATGTGCAGGAGCATCATGGTGTCGGCCCTGCGCCCGGCGGCGTCGCCGGTGCCGAGCTTGCGCTTCTGCTCGCCGGTGAGGCCTTCGCGGCTGTCGGAGCCGACGATGAGCCAGTCCGTGCCTGGAGTGGCGGCGGGCCGCCCGGTGTAGTCGGTGAGGGCGTCGACCCGGTTGAGCCGGCGGTCGATGTAGACGAGCAGGCCGGCGGCCAGGACGAGCAGGGCGAGGAAGGCGACGGCCGCGCGGCGTCCCCAGCGGCGTCGCGGGTGGGTCCGCGGTGGTGGGAGGACCTGGCCGGGTGGGGCGCCGGCCTGGCCGGGTGGGGCGCCGGCCTGGCCGGGTGGGGCGCCGGGCATCTGGTCGACCGGTGTCCCGCGGTCGCGCGACCACTGGCTGGGCCTGCCGCTCATCGTCAACCTCCTTGTCATCGTCGAGAGCGCCGGTCATCCATCGGCGCCGCGGTCGTGCACGGTGGGCTGTCGAGGAACCCTGGGAGCCCGCGCGCCGACCGGCGCTCTGGGCTCCACCATACGTCCACTGCGGCGCGGGGAGGCCACGGCGAGGTACCACTCAGCTATCGGCTGCGGTCGCGCAGGCAGTGTCGAGCGCACGTCGGCGACGGCCCGGTCGTGGCCGGTGCACGAGCAGCTCGTCGCGCCGGCGGTCGGTGAGGCCGGTGAGGTCGGCGGCGCAGGTGTGCTCGGCCGGGTGTCGGTGATGGCGACGTCGACGTGCACGAGCGGCTGCTACGTCGTCGTCCTCAAGGTTCCGTAGCAAGCCCTGGCCTGGTCGCCAGGCAGCAGGCCACCCGGGGTCGAAGTGGTCGTCGGGGCCGGACGGCCGGGCGCGGGGGTCAGGTTGTGCTGGCGTCGGTGAGGGCGTCGGTGAACCTGGTGAGCAGGCGGGCGAAGTCGGTGCGCTCCTGCTCGGTCCAGTCGTGGGTGAGGCGGGCGAAGAATGCCTGTCGGTGGTGGTGGACGGTGTGGGCGAGCTGGCGGCCGGTGTCGGTGAGCTCGAGGTGGATGCGCCGGCCGTCGGTCTGGGAGGCGACCCGCAGGACGTAGCCGGCTTGGATGGCGTCGGCGACCAGGCGGCTGGCGCGGGAGGGGTCGATGCCGAGCCGTTCGGCCACGGCCCCGACGGTGACCTCGTGGCCAGGGCGGCCAGGTCCTTCCTCGACAGCGTCCACGACGCCGACATGGGCGAGGTCGACCGGGCGGTCGAGGTCGCGGGTGAGCATGCGGCCCAGGGTGCGCCGGGTCTGGCTGCGCCGGATGCGGACCATCGCCCGCTCGATCGCGGGCAGGGCTGGCCCCGCACCGGCCAGCCCGGGCGCAGCAGGGTAGGCATCGGCTGGCGGCGGCGGCGGCGTGGCGTGCCGCGGAGGCGGTGGTGTGGGGCTGGGCATGCAGTGCATGCTACCACCTGACAGGTGCGGCACGCAGGTCGTTGCGTTCCGCACCGGTCTGCGCCCCCCGGTTACGACTCGGGATCGCCGTTGGCCGGCGCCGCCTGCCGTTACTCGGCGCCTGCGGCTTGGGGGCCCGTGGCCTGGCAGGTCCGCCGCTCCTTTGTGAAGGCGTCGAGCGTGTCGAGGAGCCGCTGGTCGCGGGCCTTTTTCACGAGGAGGTCGATGCTGCGGTCGGCGTACCGCACGGCGGCCAGGCAGGACGGCGGCGTGACGGTCCGGGTGACCGTCTCGACGATGGTGGACGGGGCGGGGGTGGCGCCAGTGGCGGCCGGGCTGCTCTGGTCGAAGGTTCGGCCGAGCAGCAGGCCGACCGCGAAGATCAGCGCGAGCGCAACGGCGGCGACGGGCCACCGGAGGCGCCGCCGGGGTGGGACCTCGACGGTGGGGAGCTGGGGAGCCCCAGCTGCGGGGGCGGAGGGGCGGCCGGCATCGTCCGCGTCGCCGCCGGCCTCGCCGCTTGTGTCGGTGTCCTGGACGGACGGCCTGGTGGCGACGGGCAGGACGGTGGCGAAGCGCTGCTGCTGCTCGAGCGTGCCGAGGCGGCGGCCGACCGCGGTGAACGAGCGGCGGACCTCTTCGAGCTGGCGCTGCCGCTCGCGAGGGTCCTGGGGTTCCAGCTCGTTGTGCTCGTCGCCGTCTGGGGCCATGTTGCGTCCCCTCCTCGAGCCTCGCCGCCTTGACGGGACCGGGTGACGCCAGGGCGGTGCTGCTGAGCGGGCCGGGCCTCTGTCTGGGTCGGGTGGCGCCGGTCGATGCGATGGATCGTGGACGAGGCGACGCCGGCTGCGGCGTGGCCGCGTTGGCGCCTCTTGGCTGGTTCGAGGGCAAGTCGATGGAGCGGTCGACGGACCGCCACGGTTCCGTGATAGCAGGTTGATCGGGCAACAACCACGTCTGCGCGCTTGGCTCGGTAAATGTACGTAGAGGCTGCCGGACGTGCTCCGGGCCGGCCCGTGAGCGGTCCTGCCTGCCTTGGGGAGCGGGCGGCGGATGCCGCCGGGGCCGGCTCCGGCGCGATGGGCGGGGTAGGATAGGGGTACGTTCTGGAGCTGGTGCGCCCAGGCGGCGCGCCGGCCCAAGCCGGTCATCGCCGTAGGTCATCGCCGTAGGAGATGCTGCACGCCATGCCGACCGATCACGCTCCCGAGCTCGCCGCCCTGGCCAAGCGCCTGGCTGACGCGAAGGAGTTCCTTTGACCTCGACGCGAAGCAGCGGGAGTTGGCAGGTCTGCGGGAGCACGCGGCAGCGACGAACCTGTGGGACGACCCGGACCGCGCACGCAGGGTGATGCGCCGCATGGCCGCCGTCGAGGGCGACCTCGGTGTGGTGGGGAAGCTTTCGGAGCAGTTGTCGGACCTCGAGACCCTGAACCAGCTCGCCCTCGAGGAGGGCGACGACTCGGTCGGCGCCGAGCTCGCGCAGGGCGTGTCCGAGCTGGCCAGGGCGGTCGACGAGCTGGAGGTGCTCGCCCTGCTGGGTGGGGAGTTCGACGATCGTGACGCGATCGTGACCATCCATCCGGGGGCGGGCGGGACCGAGTCGCAGGACTGGGCCGAGATGCTGTGGCGGATGCTGACCCGCTGGGCCGAGCGGCGCGGGTTCAAGGTGACGGTGAACGACTACCAAGAGGGCGACGAGGCCGGGATCAAGTCGGTGACGCTCACCCTCGAGGGCCAGCGGGTGTACGGGCTGGTGTCGGCGGAGGCAGGCACGCACCGGCTGGTGCGGATCTCACCGTTCGACCAGGCCAAGCGGAGGCACACCTCGTTCGCGGCGGTCGATGCGATCCCGGTGCTGGACGACGACGACACGCCCGAGATCGACGACGCGGACCTGCGGATCGACATCTTCCGCTCCTCGGGGCCGGGCGGTCAGGGGGTCAACACGACCGACTCGGCCGTGCGCATCACCCACCTGCCCACGGGGATCGTGGTCGCCGTGCAGAACGAGCGCTCACAGCTCGCCAACAAGACGATCGCGTTGAAGATCCTGGCCGCACGCCTGGCCGAGCGGGCCCGACAGGAGCGCGAGGCGGCGCTGGCGGCGCTGCGCGGCGACCGGGGCGAGATCGCGTTCGGCAACCAGATCCGGTCCTACGTCCTGCACCCGTACCAGATGGTCAAGGACCATCGGACCGAGGTGGAGACCGGCAACGTCCAAGCGGTGCTGGACGGCGACCTCGACCAGTTCATCGCAGCCGAGCTGCGCCGCCGCGCTGTCAGCAGGATCGCCGATGCCGGATAGCCGAGGAGCCGATGCCGGATTTTCACCGAGCCTGGGTTAGGCTCCCCTGGCCGTTCCCGTTCTAGGAGTGTCATGTCCTCACCCCCGATCCCGATCCCCACGGTGCGCGCGCCCGACTGCGCGCCGCCCGAGGCCGCCGCCCGGGTCACCGTGCTGGCCGATGGCGGCGCCATGGCCGCCGCCGAGCACGCCGCCGAGGTCCTTCGTTCCGACGGGCACGACCGCCAGGTCGTGCCCGTCGACGGGGTCGTGTCCCTCGACGGCGTCGACGGCGTGCTGGCCCTCGGAGGGCCGTCGGTCGCCGCCCACGCCCCGGCCGGCGTCTACGTGCGCAACCAGGAGCTCGCCGGGCACGACCCGGCGACCTGGGACGCGCTGGCGCTGAACGCGGCCCGGGCGACGGCGGTCCCGGTGGCCCCGGCGGGGGTTGGGAGGTGCGGATGAGCGTGCTCACCGGGCTGTATCGGCGCTGGCGGCACCTGGTCCACGAGCTTGCGAAGTTCGGGATCGTGGGCGCGTTCAACACCGTGCTGGACTTCGGGCTGGCCAACCTGCTGCACCTCGGGCTGCACTGGCCGTCGCTGTCGGCCAAGACCGCCTCGGTCGCGGCGGCGGCGACGTCGTCGTACTTCATGAACCGGCACTGGACGTTCCGGCACCGGGCAAAGACCGGTCTGCGCCGCGAGTACAGCCTGTTCTTCCTGCTGAACGCCGTGGGCCTGCTGATCGCGGCGATCTGCATCCTCGTGGTGGAGCGCGGCTTCGACAAGACCGGCGCCCTGTGGTTCAACGTGGCCCAGGTCGCCGGCCTGGCCTTCGGGATGGTGTTCCGCTTCACCACCTACAAGCGCTGGGTGTTCGTCCGGCCGGACGCGGCACCCGCCCGCAGGGTCGCAGAGGGGTCGCTCGCGGACGCTCCGCCGGAGGCCCGCCACGGCGAGACGGCCGAGCCGGTGCTGGTGCCGGACGCCCGGCGCGAATCCCGCGGCTGAGCCGGTGCTGGTGCCGGACGCCCGGCGCGAATCCCGCGGCTGAGCCGGGCTCGCTCCCCCTGCCGGAGGTCGCCCGTGGAGCCGTTGCTCCGGCCAGCAGTTCCCGAGCCACCCGATCGGCGACCTCGGCTTCGGCTGGGACGGCAAGCTGTACCTCAGCGGCGGCGACGGTGCGAGCTTCACCTCGATCGACCACGGGCAGCTCGGCGACGTGCAGGCGGTGAGCTGGGCCCTGACCCTCAAGGTCGTGTGAGGGACGGCCCGCCCGACCGGCGCGCCTGCGCACGGTTAAGATGCTCCCTGAGCCGGACCGGGCCGGGCGGCCGGCGGACGGGGGTTGAGGCACGGGCATGTCGAGGCTGTTCGCGGCCGTGAGGCCGGCGCTTCCACGGCCGGAGCGCGGCCGCACCGGCCGGCCCGACCCGCCGGCCGGCCCGGACGCGCCCGGGGGCGCCGGCGAACGGCGTGCCGGGGGCGGGCCGGTGCTGGTGCTCGCCGGGCTGATCGCCGCCTACGTCGCGGTGTTCGGCAGCCTCACCTGGGCGCAGCAGTCAAACTACGGCACCTTCGGGTTCGACATGGGCATCTACGACCAGGGGATCTGGCTGCTCTCCAGGTTCGAGGAGCCCTTCGTCACCGTCCGCGGCCTGAACTACTTCGGCCATCACGTGAACCCGATCACGCTGCTGTTCGTGCCTGCGTACTGGCTCGGGGCCGGCCCTCACTTCCTCTACCTGACCGAGACGGTGTGGATGGCGCTCGGGGCGGTGCCGGTCTGGCTGCTGGCCAGGGACCGGCTGGCCAACCGGTGGACGGCCCTGGTCCTGGCCGCCGCGTACCTGCTCTACCCGTCGCTCGAGTGGGTCAACTGGTGGCACTTCCATCCCGACGCGCTGATCATCACCCCGTTGCTGTTCGCCTACTGGCTGGCCACGCGGGAACGCTGGTGGTGGTTCGCGGTGGCGGTCGCGGTGGCGCTCTTGTGCAAGGAGGACGCCGCCCTGGCCGTGCTCGCGCTCGGCGTGCTGCTCGCCGTGCGGGGGCAGCGGCGGGCGGGTCTTTGGACCGCGCTGGCCGGGGCGGCCTGGTTCGCGCTCGCCACCAAGGTGGTGATCCCGCGGGCCAACGGCGGCATCGGCCCGCTCTACGAGGACCTGTTCCCGGCGTTTGGCGGGTCGGTCGGGGAGATCGTCTGGAACGTCGTGCGCCACCCGGGCCGGGTGCTGTCGCTGGCTGCGCAGCCCGACCGCCTCGGCTACTACACCCAGCTCCTCGCCCCGCTCGCCTTCCTACCCCTGGCCGCCCTGCCGGTGCTGCTGATCGGCGGGCCGCAGCTCGCGGTCAACGTCATCTCCGGCCACAGCCTCACCCACGACATCCGCTACCACTACACCTCGATCGTGATCGCGGCGGCGTTCCTGGCCACGGTCGAGGCGTGCGCCTGGCTGGGTCGCCGGCCCGGCCGCCAGCGCTTCCTGGTCGGCCTGGTCGCGGCGACGTCGCTGGCCGCGAACGTGGCCTGGTCGCCGTCGCCGATCGGGGCCGACTTCCACAGCGGGATCTGGGCGTCCCCCCAGGCCAAGCACGCCTCGGTGAACCGCGCGCTGCGCCTGGTGCCGGCGCGCGCCGGGGTGTCGGCCAGCTACAACCTGGTGCCCCACCTCACCCACCGGGTGCACATCTACGAGTTCCCGAACCCGTGGCAGGTGACCAACTGGGGGGTTCGAGGTGAGAACGCGCCCGATCCGGGCGCCGTCGACTACCTGGCGCTCGACACCAGCCTGAACGGCGCCCAGCAGCCGCTGTACGAGCGCCTCACCGGACCCTCCGGCGGGTTCGAGGTGGTCTTCGCCAGCGACGGCATTGTGGTCGCCAAGCGTGCACGCGCCGGGCCGGCTCCCGGCTGACCCGGCGCCGCCGCCGATCGCCCCGCCATGGCACAGGCGCTGTTGGGGAGCGTGTACTGGTGCACCCGCGGCTCCCCAGGAGGTCGGCACAGGCGCTGTTGGGGGCCGTGGGTGGACCCGCGGCTCCCCCAGATAGATGGCACAGGCGCCCTTGGGGGGCCGTGGGGGGAGCGTGCTCCCCCCACATGGACAGAGGACTGCCGGGCAGTGCACGCTGCTGCGCCCGGACTCCGGCGACGGTTGCCGCCAGAGCGTGCTCCCCCCACATGGACAGAGGACTGCCGGGCAGTGCACGCTGCTGCGCCCGGACTCCGGCGACGGTTGCCGCCAGAGCGTGCTCCCCCCACATGGGCAGGGCGGGCTACCGGCAGACGGCCGGTCAGGGGTTGCGGTCGCGGGCAGGGATCAGGTCGTATGCGCCGGCGCGGGCGGCGCGGCGCACGCCCCACATGTCGCGCAGCATCCGCAGGGCGTCCACGGCCAGGCGCACCTTGCTGTCGTCGCGCTCCTCGGCCCGCACCGGCACCTCGGTCACCTCGAGGCCGAGCCGGGCTGCCAGGAACAGCGCCTCGGCGTCGAAGGCGAAGCGGTCGACTCTGGCCCGGGTGAACAGCTCCCTGGCCGCGTCGCGCCGGAAGCCCTTGAGGCCGCACTGTGTGTCCCGGTAGGGCAGGCCGAGCAGCAGGCGCATGGCCCGGTTGAACACCCGGCTGGCGAGCCGGCGCAGGACCGGGCCGGAGCCTGCGTCGAGGTCGCCGCGCGCCCCGATGGCCACGTCGGCGCCGGCGAGGGCCGCCGCCACGCGCTCGACCTCGGCCGGGGCGTAGGAGCCGTCGGCGTCGGTGAACACGACCCGGTCGCCCCGGGCGGCCAGCATGCCGGTGCGGACCGCGGACCCCTTGCCGTGGTTGGTGCGGGTGCGGAGCACCCGCACCCGGGGGTCGCCGGACGCGGCCGTGTCGGCCACGGCCAGGGTCGTGTCGGTGGAGCCGTCGTCGACCACGAGTACCTCGACCTCGTCCGGGCTGGCCGGGAACCAGGCCAGGTAGGTCGCGAGCGCGATGGGCAGCCGTCCGGCCTCGTTGAAGCAGGGCAGGATGATGGTAAGGGTGGTCACGGCGTGCCCCTGTCCTGCGCGGGGCTCCCACGTGGCCTGAGGCGCGCGGCCCCGCCCTGCTGTGCCTGCGCGGCCTCGCCCTGCTGTGCCTGCGCGGCCCCGCCCTGCCGCTCGAGGACGACGACGCCGCCGGAGTCGAACGCGGTGCGCCACTCGAGGCCGGTGGCGGCACGCGCGGCCCGGAGCTGGTCGAGCAGCTTGCGGTCGTCGGGGCTGAGCAGGGCCGGCTCCAGGATCACGTAGCGGACCGCTGCGACCTCGGCGGGGGTGTGCGTGTCGCCGGGAAGCCCCCAGTTCACCGCCCGGAACGGGTTGGGGAACTCGTAGGCGACCAGCCGGTGGGTGAGGTGGGGGACCAGGTTGAACTGTGCGCTCACCGGCGCCGCAGGGTCGATGGTGGCCAGGGCCGCCCGCCGGGCCGCGTCGGCCGGGGCGGCGCTCACGACCACCGCCGAGCGCGACCACAGCGCGGGCCCGGCACGCCGGTCGACGGCGAAGGCGACCAGGACGAGCAGCACCAGCAGGGGGGCGAGGAGCGCGCGCCGCCGGCCGGCCACCGCAGCCAGGCCGGCCACCGCCGCGAGGGCCAGGAACGGCGCGGCCGTGGCCAGGTACTGGTAGCGGATCTGGTGCTGCTCTGGCCGGACCGCTGCGAGGTTGAGGATGAGCGGGGCGGCCGCCGGCCACAGCCACCTGGGCGCGAGCAGGGGCAGCCCGAGCAGGGGCAGGAAGACGAGCAGCAGGTACCAGAGGCCGGGGTTGGACAGGGCGGTGGCCACGGCGTGGGCGCCGAGCGCGGGCACGGCGCGCAGCACGGCCAGCGGCCCAGTGCCGGTGATCCCGTAGGCCGCCTCGAACTGGGCGGCCGGCCGGCCGTTGGCGAGGGGGACGAGCAGGAAGGCGGTGACCATGAACCAGCCGAGGCCGGCCAGCGCGGTGCGCAGCCCAAGGTCCCGCTTGCCGGTGGCGGCCAGCAGCGCCCCGAACCCGGCCACCACCAGGCCGACCTCGTCCCGGCAGAGCATCGCGAGCAGCAGCAGCACGGCCATGGTGCGGGCCCGCCCGCGGTCGGCGGCGGGCACGGCCAGGGCGAGGAACGCGGCCGCGAGGCTCTCGGGATGGAACTGCCACACGATCGCCCACTGCATCGCCGGGTAGGCGAGGTAGGCCACGGCCACGGCGAGGCCGGCGGCCGGGTGGCCGAGCCGCCGGGCGCCGAGCCGGAAGACGACCACGGCCGGGACGGCCAAGGCCACGACCTGGAGCGCGAGCAGCAGGCGGACGTCGGCCCAGACCCAGTAGAGCGGCGCGAGCAGGGCCAGGACGTAGGCGCCGTGGTCGCCGAACAGGTTCAGGCCCCGCACGGTCGAGAACGGCGCCCGGAACCGGCTGAGCAGCCAGGTGCCCTGGTCGTAGATGCCGACGTCGAACCCGTAGGTGGCGAACCGGTCGTGCAGGGCCCAGGTCTGGCGCACGAACGCGACCAGGAACACGGCCAGGCAGATGCCGAGGGCGAGGCGGCACAGGGCCCAGGCGGACAGGCGGGTGCCGGCCACCAGGCCGCGCCCGGCCGCGAGCAGCAGGCGCTCGATGCGCGAGCCGCTCGCCGGCCGTCCAGGACGGGTCCGGGCGGGGTCAGGGACGGCGACGAAGGTCGTGCGGGCTGGCAGGCCGAACGCGCCCAGGGTCGAGGGCAGCCGCCGGCCGGAGGGCGCCACCAGCTCGATCTCGGCGGTGCGGTTGAACGCCGCCGGGGCCAGGGGGTGGCCCAGGCCGAAGGCACGCGCGTGCGCCTCGGGGTAGCCGGGCCTGGTGTCGAGGTCGCCGAGCTGCAGGTGGGGGAGGAGATCGGCGGCCCGCTCGAGCGCGTGGAGGTCGGCGCCGGTGGCGGGCCGGTCGAGGATCAGGGTGAGCAGGCTGCGCCCGTCGCGGTCGAAGGACACGGTGGCCGTCCGCCTGCCGTCGAGGTCGAGCGTGGCGGCCGGGAGCCAGGAGCCCGCGGGGGGGATGGGCCCCCAGCCGGTCGTCTCGGCGGCCGGGAGCCGCGTTACCATGCCGATCCTGCTTTCATTGAGTGAACCAGCTTCGCGGGGAGGAGAGTCGGCTGGCGACGGTCGCAGCGGTGCAGCCGGGGGGGCTCGGCGCAGCCCGCACGCGCGCGGTGTGGGTGCACCGCGCCGCCACGGTGGCCGTGTTCGCAGCCATCTATCTCGTCCTCGTCAAGGTGCTGCACCTGAACCTTATCTTCTCTCGCACCACCGCTGCGGGTGGGGACATGGGCTCCCACCACTACATCGATACGTTCCTGCGCGAGAACCTGCTGCCCCACGGCAAGGTGACCGGCTGGGCGACCGGCTGGTTCGCGGGCATCCCGATGCTCACCTTCTACTTCCCCCTGCCCTACGCGCTGATCTCGGCGCTCACCCCGCTGGCCGGCAACCAGATCGCGTTCAAGGTGGTGAGCGCGTCCGGGCTGTTCGCGCTCCCGCTGACCTGCTGGGGCGCGTTCCGGGTGCTGCGGCTGCCCGAGCCCGCCCCGCTGCTGGCTGCCGTGGCCAGCGTGCCGTTCCTGTTCATGACCTCCTACACGATCTACGGCGGCAACATCGCGAGCACGATGGCGGGGGAGTTCCCGTTCGCGCTGTCGTTCTCGCTGCTGCCGCTCACCCTGGCGGTGCTGTGGCGGCTGGTGGAGGAGGGGACCGGCTGGCGGCTGGCCACGCTGCTGGTGGTGGTCGTGGTGCTGTCGCACATCCTCACCACGATCGTGCTGGTGCTCGGGGTCGCCATCCTGGTGCTGCGGCCCGGGCTGCGGGCCACCGGCGTCGCGCTCGCCCGGCTCGCGCGGGTGTTCGCGGCCGCGTTCTGCCTGACGGCGTTCTGGGCGTTGCCGTTCATCCTGCGCATCCAGTACACCGCCCACTTCAGGTGGACCCAGCTGTCGTCGCTCGGGGTGCTGTTCCCGACCGAGATCCGGCCGTACCTGATCCTGACCGCGGTCGGTCTGGTGACGGCGGTGGCCCGCGGTGAGCGCCGCATCCTGCTGTACGCGTGGCCGGCCTCGGTCGCCGTCTGCGTGTTCGTGCTCCTGGCCCGCTTCGCGCCCAAGGCGGCGCTGTGGAACGCGCGCATGCTGCCCTTCATCTACCTGTTCGCACTGCTGGTGGCCGCCTACGGGGCGGCGGCGGTGGCCGCGCACCTGACCCGCCTGCTGCAGCGGGGCACCGGCATCCACGTCCGCGCCGCCTGGCTGGTGGTCGTCGCCGTGCTCGTCGCCGCTCCCCTGTACGCCTCGTGGGAGCGCCGCAACTTCACGCCCGGCTGGTCGCGCTACAACTACGAGGGGTTCGAGGTCAAGCCCGGCTGGCCGCAGGCCCAGGCGCTGTTCACGACCCTGCGGGGGCTTCCCAAGGGCCGGGTCATGTGGGAGTTCAACCGCGACTACGAGAGCTTCGGCACCACCAGGACGCTCGAGAACATCCCGGTGTTCGCCGGCCAGGACACCATGGAGGGGCTGCTCATCGAGTCGTCGCTGAACGCCCCGTTCCATTTCATCACCCAGGCCGAGACCTCCCAGACCCAGACGCAGGCGGTCCCCGGGATCGACTACCCGAGCTTCGACTTCGCGACGGGCCTGCGCCATCTGCGGATCTACGGCGTGCGCTGGTACGTCGCCTATACCGACCAGGCCAAGCAGGCCGCGCAGGCGGCCGGGCTGCCGGTGCAGGCCACCAGCGGCAAGTTCACCATCTACGAGGTGGGCGACGGGCACCTGGTCGAGGTGCCGCGGTTCCGGCCGGTGCTGCTCGACGACCCGGACTGGCGGGCCAACTCCCTCAAGTGGTATCGCAACCCGAGCTGGCTGGACACGCCGCTGGCCTACGCGTCGGGCGGGGACCGGGCTGCCCGGGCCGCGTTCGCGGAGGCCGGGCGGCTGCCGGTGGCCACCCTGCCGAGGGAGGCGCTGGCCCGGCCCGGCACCATCCCATCGCGTGGCGGCGGCGACACGGTGGAGTTCACCACCGACCGGATCGGCGAGCCGCACGTGGTCAAGGTGTCGTACTTCCCCAACTGGCGGGCGGAGGGCGCGAAGGGGCCATGGATGCTCTCGCCCGGGCTGATGGTGGTGGTGCCCACCCAGGCCGAGGTGCGCCTGGTCTACCGTGACACCAGCATCGAGACGGCCGGGAAGGCCCTCACCCTGCTCGGGATCGGGATCCTGGTGGTGCCGCCCCTGGCGGGCCGGGCCCGCAGGCGGGCCGGCGGGCCCGGCCCCCGGTCTCCCCGATAACGGTCCGGCGGTCGGGAGCTGGGGGAACGGGAAGGCCGCCATCGATCTGCCCAGTTTATGCAGCACGATCCGGCCGGGCAACCTGCCGGCCCTTCTGACCTGCACATCCGTATAATTGCGGAGCTGGTCTGCGCGACTTCCAGGAGCCTGTGCGGCTCGGGACCAGGTGGGTGAGAAGCGTCCATGTCGACCAATGGCCGGTCTGATAAGGTCATGCGTTGTCCGGCGCCCCTTCCCCCCCGCGGGGCCGGCGCGGCGTCGCGGTCCGGTCCGTCCGTAGCCGATGACAGCAGAAAGGTTTGTCTCGCCCTGTGATCACGCTCGAACATGTGACGAAGGTCTACGGCTCGGACGTGACCGCCCTGGATGACGTGTCGGTCGACATCGCCAAGGGCGAGTTCGTCTTCGTCGTGGGCCAGTCAGGCTCTGGCAAGTCGACCTTCCTGCGGATGCTCACCAAGGAGGAGCGCCCCAGCGGCGGCCGCATCTGGGTGGCTGGCAAGGAGCTCAACAAGCTCGCGTCCTGGAAGGTGCCGGCCCTGCGGCGCTCCATCGGCTGCGTGTTCCAGGACTTCAAGCTGCTGTCGAACAAGACCGTGCGCGAGAACATCGCGTTCGCGCTCGAGGTGATCGGGCAGCGCCGCCACTCCATCGAGCGGACCGTGCCCGAGGTGCTGAAGCTGGTCGGGCTGTCCGACAAGGCCGACCGCTTCCCCCACGAACTGTCCGGCGGTGAGCAGCAGCGCGTCTCGATCGCGCGGGCGTTCGTGAACCGCCCGCTGCTGATGCTGTGCGACGAGCCGACCGGGAACCTCGACCCGGGCACCTCCCAGGACATCATGAAGCTGCTGGAGCGCATCAACCGGACCGGGACGACCGTGGTGATGGCAACCCACGACCAGCGCATCGTCGACGACATGCGCAAGCGCGTGGTCGAGCTCGAGCACGGCAAGGTCATCCGCGACCAGGAGCGGGGGGTGTACGACCTTGGCGTTTAGGCTCTCCTACATCGCGGTGGAGGCCTACCGCGGGTTCCGGCGGAACCTGCTCCTGGCCCTGTCCATGGTCATCATCGTCGCCATCAGCCTCACCCTGTTCGGCATCGCGCTGCTCGCGGGCAGGCAGGTGGCGCTGTCGTTCGGCTACTGGTCGAACAAGATCGAGGTGTCGGTCTTCCTCACCTCGACCATCCGCCCGGAGCAGCGGGACGCGCTGTTCCGGGAGATCCGCTCCATCCCGGCGGTCGAGAACGTGCTGTACGAGTCCAAGGAGCAGGCCTACGAGCGCTTCAAGGACCAGTTCAAGGACTCCCCGGACATCGTGCGCAACGTGAACGCCAACGCGCTGCCTGAGAGCTTCCGCATCAAGCTGAAGGACCCCGAGCAGTTCGCGCAGGTCCACGACCGGTTCTGCAACGGCATCCTCAACGACCGGGGCAAGGAGCAGTGCTCGCCCGGGATCGACCAGATCGTCGACCAGAAGCGGCTCGTCGAGCGGCTGTTCGCCGTGCTCAACCTGCTCAAGAACTCCTTCCTGGTGCTCGCGGCGGTGCTCGGGATCGCCGCGGTCGTGCTCATCGCGGTCACGGTCCGGGTGGCGGCCTTCGCCCGCCGCAAGGAGACCCAGATCATGAAGCTGGTCGGGGCGAGCAACACCTACATCCGGCTGCCGTTCCTGGCCGAGGGCGTGTTCGCCGGGCTGCTCGGCGCCGGGGTGTCGTTCGTGCTGCTCCGCGTGGGCATGCTCTACCTGCAGCGGGTGCGCGACCAGGTGGCGATCTTCAAGGTCCTGCCGATCGTCGGGCTGAGCGACTTCTACTCGTCCTGGCTGCTGCTGCTGCTGCTCGGCGTGGCCGCCTCGGCCCTGGCCAGCCTGCTCGCCCTGCGCAAATACGTGCGGGTCTGACCGGGCGATGGCCGGCCTTCCCAGGCGGGCAGCGGCGCTCGCCCTGGGCGGGCTGCTGGTCGCGGCGGGGTTCGTGGCGGGGCTCGTAACCGGCCACCAGGCCGGGGGCCCGGCCGAGCCGGGCGACCCGGGCGCCTTCCAGATCGTGGCCGAGGCCAGGGACCGCATCCGCTCGGCGGCCGAGCGGGAGGTCTCCGACGCCGCCCTGGCCGACGGCGCCGTGCGTGGCATGCTCGCGGTCCTGGCCGACGGCTCCGCCCGCTTCTACACCGCGGACGGCTTCCGGGACCTCCGCGACGGGCTCGACGGGCAGTTCACCGGCATCGGCCTGTGGCTCCGCCAGCGGGGCCGGACGACCGAGGTGACCACCGTGCCGCCGGGCACGCCGGCCGCGCGGGCCGGCGTGCGCCCCGGGGACGTCCTGGAAGCCGTTGACGGCCGCGCCGTCGCCGACCGCCCCCTCGAGACGGTGGCCGGCTGGCTGAAGGGCGCCCCCGAGAGCGTGGCCACCCTGGCCGTGCGCCGGGACGGCCGGACCGTCGCCCTCCGGGTGCGCCGGATGGCGATCAGCGTGCCCAGCGTGGAGTCGCGCCTGCTCCAGGGCAGGGTCGGGTACGTGCGCCTGTACGAGTTCGGCCGGGGGACGGGGGAGGAGGTCCGCCGGGCGGTCGAAGCCCTGCGAGCCCGGGGCGCCGCCGGGGTCGTGCTCGACCTGCGCGACAACCCGGGCGGCCTGCTGCCCGAGGCGGTCGAGGTGGCCAGCGTGTTCCTGCCGCCCGGCCCGGTCACCAGCTACCAGGAGCGCGGCCGCGCGCCGGTGGTCTACTCGACCCGGCGCGCGCCCGTGCCAGGGCTGTCGCTCGCGGTGCTGGTCAACCAGGGGTCGGCGAGCGCCTCGGAGATCGTGGCCGCCGCGGTGGCCGACCGCGCCCGCGGGGTGGTGGTCGGCACCCCCACCCACGGCAAGGGCACCGTGCAGCAGGTGTTCGACCTCGGGCGCGGGCGCGGCATGACGGTCACGGTCGCCTCCTACCGGACGCCCAACGGGCGGCCGATCCCGCCCGGGGGTCTCGTCCCCGACGTGCTGGTCGAGGGGAGCCCGCCGCTGCAGCTGGCCCGTGCCGAGGGGCTCCTCCACGAGATCCTCGTCGACCTGCCCGGCAAGGCGGTGGGGTAGCGGTGCCACGGCGGGAGCCTCCCGGCACGGTCGCCACCAACCGCCGGGCCAGGCACGACTACGAGATCCTCGACCGCGTCGAGGCCGGCATCGTGCTGCGCGGCAGCGAGGTCAAGACCTTGCGCGAGGGCAAGGCATCCCTGCAGGACGCCTACGCGGTCATCGAGGGCGGCGACGTGGTCCTGCACATGCAGATCCCCACCTACTCCCACACCGGCTACGAGGGCCACGAGCCGACCCGCCCGCGCAAGCTGCTCCTGCACCGCAAGGAGATCGAGCAGCTCGCGCGGCGGGTGAACGAGCGCGGGCTGACCCTGGTGCCGCTCCGCCTGTACTTCAAGTCCCAGCTCGTCAAGGTCGAGCTCGGCGTGGCCCGGGGCCGCAGGGCCTACGACAAGCGCCAGGCGATGGCCAAGCGCGACGCCGCCCGCGAGATGGACCGGGCCCGCAAGGCCCGCACCCGGGGCGCCTAGGTCGCTCCGACTCGATGTGACGGCTGATCCTGGCGCTGGACCAGGCCACCTGGGGCAACGCTCCGGCTGCGGGCACGGGAGCGCGACCTGCGCTACAGGCGGAAGCGGAGTGCGGCGGGCCGGGAGTGCGGCGGGCCGGGCGCGCGGCTACACTGGTGACGTTGACAACAGCACATGGGGGTGCCTGGGTTCGACCGTGACGGTTCGACTCAGGGGAAGCGAGCCGGAGTTCGCGGGGCTTCGTACCAAACCGCGAAAACCACAAGCGCCAAGACTCACAACGCTTACGCGCTCGCTGCCTAATCTCGATTAGGTAGCCGTCCGCCGTTCCTCCGCCTGTGGGAGCGGGTCGGGCGTCGATAGCAGGCTTACCCGGGGCGGGGCGCCCGCCGTCGTCCCGGGGACATCTTGCGGGCTGGGACCGGGGAGCGGAGCCATCGGACAACCCCGGTCCGAGATCCAGCCGGTGGCTGCGCTCGGAGAATCCCTGGGACGTCGCCGCGGGACGGGAGTTCGAGTCTCCCCACCTCCACGAATGGGCCAGGTCATTGACCTGGCCTTTTGTGTAGCTGGACGACCTCGGCCGGCCCAGTAGGGCGCGTGGAGGGCGCGAGCCCGGCGGCCCGCGCCCGGTCCAGCCGTTCGGCGAGGCCTTCGAGCTCGTCGGGCCACAGGTGGCCGTAGCGGTCGAGCGTCATCACGGCCGAGCGGTGCCCGAGGGTCGCCTGGACGGCCTTGACGCTCGCGCCCTCGCGGATGAGCAGGCTCGCGGCCGTGTGCCGGAGGTCATGGGCCCGCAGCGTCGCGGGTAGGCCGGCCCGGCTGGCGGCCGGCTTGAGCACCCCGGCCAGGAACTTCCGCTCGCGCAGCGGCCCGCCCATCGGCGCGGTGAACACGAGCGCGTCCGGGCCGTGCGGCCGGCCGGCCGGGTGGGCGGCCAGGTCGGCGGCCAGGAACCGCGGCGGCCGGACCGTGCGCCGCTCGCCCCCCTTGGTCGTCCCCCACTCGAGCCGGCTGCCCACCTCGGTCCCCGACTCGACCACCTCGCAGGTGCCGCGGAGTAGGTCGAGCCGCTTGACCTTGAGCGCGACCGCCTCGCCGAACCGTAGCCCGGTGTAGGCGAGCAGGTCGACCAGCACCCGGTAGCGGCCGTCGATGGCGGTGGCGAGCGCCTCCACCTCGGCCGGGGTGAGCAGGCGCATCTCGCGGTCGACGCGCTTGGGCAGCCGCACCCTTCTCGAGGCGGTCGATATCCTCGGGGAGCGTCAGCGGCTTGACCCGGCCGTGCTCGTCGCGCTTGGGTCAAGAGCAACCTCGCCAAGACCGTGCCAGGCATCGGCTACCGGGTCGAGGAAGAGCCGCTGTACATGCCCGCTGATCGTCTGGCCGGGTCCAGTCCACATCGACGCCGACACCCTGCTCCGCGGCCGCGACTCCCGCCGCGACGCCGAGGTCCGGGACGAGGCGGCCGAGCTGCTGCGGGACCTGCTCGCCGACGGGCCGGTCCCGGTCGCAGACGCCAAGAAGCTCCTGACGGAGGCCGGGACCAGCGCGAGCACCATCCAGCGGGCCAAGAAGCATCTCGGCGTGCTGTCCGACCGGGACCGGGACCCGGAGACCGGGAAGACGCTCGGCTGGACGTGGCAGCTTCCGGCCGACGACGACCAGCCTGAAGGTAACGGGGAGGAGCCATGATGACGCGCCCAGCCAGATCCGCACCGTCTCTATCCGTGAACCCTGAGTATCTGGGAACACCTGGTAGCCACATGCTCCCAGATACTCACCGGGCTGGAATGAGCACCTGGCCGGGCTACAGGGCTGACTCCCGCCCACATCAGTTGTACGCTGAGCCCATGAGCGAGTCTTCCCCGACGCTGCACCTCACGGTCGTCATCTCCCAGGAGGGCGACTGGTACGTCGCCCGCTGCCTGGAGGTCGAGGCAGTCAGCCAAGGCGAGACGGTCGAGGAGGCACTCGCCAACCTCCGCGACGTCATCGAGGTCTACCTGGAGGAGGAGGGGCCACCGTCGGCCCTGGCTGCCCCTCTCATCACCTCGATCGACGTGCCGGTTCCGGCGTGACCGGCGGGTTGCCCCGCGGCGTCTCCGGCAAGCAGACCGTCGCCGCGCTCGAACGGGCCGGCTTCCAGCCGGTGCGAATGAAGGGCGATCACCAGATCCTCAAGCACCCGAGGCCACGCCCGGGCTTCTACGGGATGGTCGCCGTGCCGCTCCACCGCGAGCTTGCCGTCGGCACGCTGGCCGGGATTCTGCGGCGGATCGGGATGCCCGCTGAAGAGTTCCGGAAGCTGCTCCGCTAGTCTCAATGCCGGGTAGTTAAGGTCCGGGAACGGTTGTCAAGGGGGTCGGCGTGGCGAGGTGACATGACTACGGGGCTCCGGTAGTACGTGGTCGACCAAGATCCACGACCGCCCCGGGAGCCCCGTTGCCGTCTCATTCTGCCTGCTCGGATGCTGTTGTCACCATCACCGACACCAAGACGGTCGCCGCGGGCGCCTTCGCCCCCGGCCATCTGGGTGAGCTCACCCAGGTCGTGCCGTTCGAGATGGTCGACGAGGCCCTGGCCGCCACCGGCACCGGCCAGGTGCGGGTGCGGGACCTGCCGGCGCGGGTGGTGGTGTACCTGCTGCTGGCCGGGTGCCTGTTCGCCGAGGTGGGCTACCAGCAGGTGTGGTGCAAGCTGACCGCCGGCCTGGCGGGCATGCCTGTGGCCTGTCCGAGTGCGGGCGCGTTGTCGCAGGCGCGGCGCCGGCTGACCGTCAAACCTTTGCGGTGGCTGTCCGAGCTGCTACGCGGCCCGGCCGCGGTCGCTGCTGGGGCTGGTGTGCGCTGGCGTGGGCTGCTGGTGTGCGCGACCGGCGGCACCACCATGAGCGTGCCCGACACCGGGGCGAACCTGCGCATGCTCACCAAGCAGCCCGGCAACCACGGCGGGTCGGGGTATCCGCTGCTGCGGCTGCTGGCGTTGGTGGCCTGCGGCACCCGCGGCATCATCGACGCCGTGTTCGGCCCCACCAGCAGCGGGGAGACCACCTACGCCCAGCAGCTGACCCGCAGCCTGCACCAAGGCATGACCGTGTTGCTGGACCGCAACTTCGACACCGCTGCGCTGATCCAAGCGGCCGCCGCCACCCAGGCGCACCTGCTGGTGCGGCTCAAAAGCAACCGGAAGCTGCCGGTGCTGCGCCGCTGCCCAGACGGCTCCTGGCTGTCGCAGACCGGCGCGACCCAGGTCCGTGTGGTCCAGGCCGAGATCACCATCGCCACCAGCGCCGGGCGCCGCACCGGGGTCTACCGGCTGGCCACCACCCTGCTCGACCACCACCTGTATCCGGCGTTCGCGCTGGTCACGCTCTACCACCAGCGGTGGGAGACCGAAACCGCCTACCTGGAGATCAAGTCCAGCATCCTCGGCGGGCGGGTGCTCCGCGCCCGCACCCCCGCCGGGATCATCCAAGAGGTCTACGCCCTGCTGGTCACCTACCAGATCCTGCGCCTGGCCATGGCCGACGCCACCGGCACCCAACCCGAGGTGGACCCCGACCGGGCCAGCTTCACCATCGCCCTGCAGACCGCTCGTGACCAGCTCGTCAAGGCCGCGAACGTCATCGCCGGCACCGTCATCGACCTGGTGGGCACCATCGGCCGCCATGTGCTGGACAACCTCATGCCCGCCCGGCGGCTGCGGGTGGCACCCCGCATCGTCAAGCGAGCCATATCGAAGTACAACGCCAGAGGTCCCAACATCGACCGGCGCAGCTACAAAGCCACCCTCAACATCGACATCTTCACGCCCCCAGACCCCTTGACAACCAGCCCCGGACCTTAACTACCCGGCATTGCCGCTAGTCCTGTCCTCCGCACATGGTGATGGGTAGGTCCTGGCGGGGTTGGTTGTCGTTGTGTCGGTGGGTTGTGCGAGAGTCCGCCGATGCGACCACGTGCTCGACTTCGCGCACAGTTCGGCGCGCCCAGCGTGGACAAGGCGCTGGGCGCGTTGCCGGTGGTGGCTGAGCTCTGCCGGCGGCTGGACGTGGCCGGCATCGTGGACAGGCTCTGCCCGGTCCGTGAGGTCGCCCTGGCGACCCACGGGGAGGTCATCGAGGTGCTGGTCGCCAACCGGCTGACCGCGCCCGCGCCGCTGGTTCATGTCGAGGACTGGGCCCGAGGGTGGGCGGTGGAGGAGGTCTGGGGCATCCCGGCGGCGGTGCTCAACGACGACCGGGTCGGCCGGGCGTTGGACGCGGCCGCGCCCGAGCTGGACCGGATCGTGGGGTCGGTCGGCGCGCGCGCGGTCACCACGTTTGGGATCGACGTGGCCAGGCTGCATTGGGACATGACCTCGATCTCGTTGTATGGCGCCTACGACGACCCCGACGAGGGGTCCCCCCGCGCCCCGCTACGGCCACCCCAAGGACCGCCGCCCAGACCTCAAGCAGGTCCAGACCGGCCTGGCGGTGACCGGTGATGGCGGCATTCCGGTGTTCCACCGCGCCGACGACGGCGGCGCCGGGGAGGTCGCCCAGGTCGTCGGGGCGATGACCGCGCTCAAGCAGCTCGCCGGGCCACGCCGGTTCCTGCTGGTCGGCGACTCCAAGCTGATCTCCTACCCCAACCTGCGGGCGATGGTCGAGGCGGGCGTGGAGCTCATCGCCCCTGCGTCCAAGACCTACGTGCGCGCCGAGGTGCTCGGCAGCCTGGACTGGCAGGCGGCCAGCCCGGTCGACTACGTGGCCGAACGTGACGCCGACAAGCCGGCAGCCCGGCGGGGCAGCTACCGGGTGTGGGAGGACACCATGACCCTTGCCGGGCCCCGCAAGGCCGACCCCACCCTCACGCTGCGGCGGGTGTTCGCCTGGTCCAGCGCCCGCGCCCAGGCGGCCGCCAAGGCCCGCGCTGACAAGCTCGCCCGCGCCAGCGGCGACCTGCAACGGCTCACCCGCGGGCTGGGCGGCCGCCACGACCCCGACGCCGACGCGGCAACCGCCCGCGTCCGCCAGCTCGCCGCCGCCCGCCGCGTCAAGGCCTACCTGCGCGCCCAGGTCGGCACCGACCCGGCCAGCGGCAAGCCCACCCTCGCCTGGCACTTCGACCAGGCCGCGCTGGACGCCGAGGCCGCCACCGACGGCTGGTACGCCCTGCTGACCAACCTGGATCCCACCAAGGCCACCCCCGCGGAGGTCCTCGCCCGCTACAAGGGCCAGCAGGTCGTGGAGCGCCGCTACGGCGACTTCAAAGGCCCCCTGGCAGTCGCGCCCATGTTCTTGCAGCCCACCACGCGGACCGCCGCGCTGCTGACCGTGACCTGCCTGGCCTTGCTCGTCTTCTGCCTGGCCGAACGCCAGGTCCGCCGCGCCATCGCCCCCGCTGCCACCCTCGACGGGCTGTGGGCGCGCCGGCCGGCCAAGCCGACCGGGCGGCTGATCTTCGAGGCGCTGTCGCGCCTGCGGCTCATCCCAGCCACCGGCCCCGACCCGCCGATCGTGCCAACCCCCCCACCCCTACAAGCCCGCATCCTGGAACTGCTCAACGTCGACGCCACCCGCCCACGCTGACTGACCGGAAGCCCGATGACCCCAACACCCCCACCAACCCTCATGTGCGGAACACCCGGCTAGTCGCCTTCGCCGAAGGGCTCGGCGACCCCGCCGGATGCGATACTGGCAGCGTCCCGGCGACGGGCTACAGCAGGGGGTGACGGGCGAGTGAGCGACGAGCTGGCCGCCCGCCCCGTCGCCGGCCCGAGCTGGCTCACCGACCGCGAACGCAGCCTGCTCTGCTACCTGGCCGTGCTCACGGTGGCCGCCCAGATGGGCTGGGACGAGCAGCGCACCGCGGACGCGCTCGACGAGCTGGCCGGCCGCGGCGACGGCCATGAGGAAGGGCGGCCCGACCGGGCGCCCGTACCGGCGGGCCCGTGCCCTCGTCTTGGCCGCGTCCGATGTCTGCTACTGGTGCGGCCACCCTGGTGCCCGAGAGACCGACCACCTCATCCCACGCTCCATGGGCGGTGACCTCGCCGACCCGGCCAACCTGGTGCCGTCCCACGGCGCCTCCTGCCCCTGCCCCGCCCCCGGCTGCGGCCGGCGCTGCAACCAGGAGCGCGGGACACGGCCCACGCTGCCCGAGCGGCGCGGCAAGCCGACCGCGGTCTACACCCGCCAATGGTGAACGCGATCCTTTTACCAGGCGGGCCGGGCGCCCCCGCGCCCGTCGCCCGTTTGCTTTCTCCGCGCGACTGCCCGCCCCGGTACGCCACGGCCAGGGACCCGGCCAGGGCGACGCTCGGCGGCCAGGCTCGGGTGGGACCTCATGCCCTGGCAGCGTCAGGTTGCCGACGTCGCCCTGGAGGTCGACCCGGCCACCGGCCTGCTCGCCTACCGCGAGATGGTGCTGACCGTCCCCAGGCAGTCCGGGAAGACGCTGCTGGAGCTGGCGGTGATGGTGCACCGCGCCCGGTCGTGGCAGCGGCAGGGGATCGTCTACTCGGCGCAGACCCGCCACCACGCCCGGAGGAAGTGGGAGGACGAGCACGTGCCGGCGCTGGACCGGTCGCCGCTGGCCGGCTCCTACCGGGTGCGCCGCCAGCTCGGCGCCGAGGCCATCATCTGGGCCAACGGCAGCATGCACGGGATCACCGGGCCGACGGAGAAGGCCGGCCACGGCGACACCCTCGACCTGGTGATGCTGGACGAGGCGTGGGCGCTCGAGGACAACCGGGTCGAGCAAGACTTGAGTCCGACGACGATCACCCGGCCGCAGCCGCAGTGGTGGGTCACCTCGACGGCGGGCACGGCCAAGTCCCGGTACCTGCGCGGCAAGGTCGACCGCGGCCGGGCCCGGGTCGCCGCTGGGCAGTCGGGGCAGGTGGCCTACTTCGAGTGGTCGGCCGACCCTGACGCCGACCCGGCGGACCCGGCAACGTGGTGGTCGTGCATGCCGGCGCTGGGCCGCACCGTCACGGAGGCGGCGACCGCCGCGGAGCTGGAGCGCCTCGACCTCCCCGAGTTTCACCGATCGAGCCTTGCGGCTCTACGAGCAGCGGCGGCGCAGCCCCTAACACCACCCCCGCGGAGCCCGATCGTGACCGGCCCCCTGCAGACGGCGCGCCGCGGCCCTGAGTGCCTGCCGAGGAACGCCGTGATCGCCGAGCTGGACGCCGACCCCGCCCGGCGCCTGGTCGCCGCCTTCCTGCTCGCCGACCCCTCCGGAGGCGCCGGCGCGGCGGGTTCGCGGGCGCTTCGGGACCGTCGCACCGGGCACTCATAATGCCGCTTATGCGCGGGGCGAAGGACTCCGCACGATCTCGTCAGGAAGGATCTTGATGCCCGACCGCGACCCTGATCGGCTGCCGACCTCCACCGACCCGACCGGCCCGTGCCCACGCTGTGGCCGCACCTCGAACTTCACCAACCCGATCGGGCCGTTCCCGGTCACGTTCACCCAGCGCTACTCGGACCCTCCCGGCGCCGGCCGACCGTCCATGGAGCAGGTCGTGGTGCTGGAGTGTCCCGGCTGCAGGCAGTGCACGGTCGTCGTTGAGCGGGATGTCGGCCCGCCCGGGGCACCGGTCCGCAATCTTGAGGGCATCCACTGGTGGCCGGCGCCCGGCGCTGCCGACCTCGACCCGGACGTCCCCGAGCCGGTCGCATCAGCGTTCTCGGAGGGCATGCGGGCGCTGAGCGTCAACTGCCCACGGGCGGCCGCGGTGATGTTCCGGGGCGTGCTCACTGTCGTGGTCCGTGACCAGGGCGGCGAGGCCGCTCGGCAGGCATCCAACCTCTATCAGCAGCTCAAGGGCATGGAGCAGGAAGGCACGCTGCATCCCAGCCTGGTCGAGTGGGCCGCCGAGATCCGCCTGGTCGCCAACGCCGCCGCGCACCTCGATGAGCTGGAGCCGGTCGACCAGGCCGAGGCCGCCGACCTTTCCCGGCTATGCCGGCAGCTCATCAACCTGGTCTATGAGAGCCCCGCCCGTATCCGCCGAGCCAGGCGGCTGCGGGCGACCGGCGGGCTTGCCAGCGCCGCGGGCGAGCAGGGCCAGGAGTAGGCCGCCGATGGCATCGCTGACCCGGGAGCTGAAGAAGCCGGACAGCCCGATCGCCCGGTACATGCGCGACCGGTTCCCCAACGTCCGCGACCTCCAGCGCCGCTACGCCCAGGCTACGGCCGACTTGGCGCCGATCGAGCCGCGCCCGGGCGCCAGGATCGCCTACAGCACCCTGGGCACCGCCTTCGACTGGCAGGTGCGCTTCCTGGTCCACCCGGCGCCCGACCTGCACCTGGCGTTCGCCGGCGCCCGGCATGGCGGCGAGGAGCTGGTCGGCTTGTTCGGCAGGCTCATGGCCCAGGTCGGCGGCAGCCTCACCCCCGCCAGCCGGCCCGGCCCGGTCCCGTTGGGGCCGGCCGCAGCGGTGGGCGGGAGCCGGGCGGGCGCGCTCGACGCCGAGCGGCTGGCGCGGGCCTGCTGGACGCTGGCGCTGTTCACCGAGGTGTACCGCTCCGGCCTGGCCGACGGGTCGCCCCTGGACCTGCTCGCGCCGGCGGCAAACCTCGACGAGCTGCTCACGCTCGCCGGCGACGACGAGATCGCCGACATGCTCGCCCTCGCCGCCGCCGCCAGGCGGGTGCTGGTGGCGGCGCTGGCCGCCCGCGGCGGACCCGTGCATGTCGGGCCGACGTTCGCCGGCAGCGCCGACATCGCCGCCGACCTGATCGCCGGCGGGCTGCTGCTGGAGCTGAAGGTGAAGCTCGGCGACCGCGGGCCCGACGGGCGTCGACGCTGCTCGCTTGCGCGGCTCACCCTCTACGAGCTGCTCGGCTACCTCCTGCTCGACTACCACGACGCCTACCGGGTCGAGGCGCTCGGGGTCTACTCGGCCCGCTACGCCCACCTGGCCACCTGGCCGCTGGCGGAGCTGCTCGGCGCGCTCGCTGGCGGCCCGGTCGACCTGGCCTGGGCGCGGGCGGAGTTCCGCGAGGTCGTCCTGGCCACGCCCAACCCGCCCCGCGACCTGCGAGCACGCATGCAGGCGCAGCGGCCGAGGCCCGCCCGGTGAGCCCGCCGGCGGCGGCGAGCAGGACCGCGCCGTGGCGCTCGCGCTGGCGTTCCTGGCCGGCTACCACGGCCATACCCGGGCCGCCTACCGCCGCGACCTGGAGGGCTGGTGGTGCTGGTGCGCCGCCCACGACCTGGCCGTGCTGGAGGTCGCCCGGGTCCACGTGGAGCTGTACGCGCGGGAGCTTGAGGCGGCCGGCCGGGCCCGGTCCACGGTCGCCCGCCGCCTGGCGGCCCTGGCCGGCTTTTACCGCGACGCGGTCGACGAGGGCGCGCTTGCCCGCTCGCCGGTGGCGCATGTGCGCCGGCCCCGGGTCGACGACGACTCGCCGACCCTCGGGCTGGACCGCGGCGAGCTGGTCGCCCTGCTGCCCGAGGCTGAGCGCGCCGGCCCACGCGATCACGCGCTGGCCTGCTTGCTGGCCCTTAATGGCCTGCGGGTCAGCGAGGCGTGCGCCACCGACGCCGGCGACCTCGGCGCCGAGCGCGGCCACTGGGTCCTCGCCGTGGTCCGCAAGGGCGGCCGGCGGGCGCTCGTGCCGCTGGCCCCGCGCACAGTCGCGGCGATCCAGGCGCACCTTGCCGGACGGAGCGACGGGCCGCTGCTGCTCGCCAATGACGGCGGCCGGCTCAACCGCCACCAGGCAGCCCGGGTCGTGCGCCGCTTGGCACGCCGCGCCGGTATCACCAAGCGGGTCGGCCCGCATGCCCTGCGGCGCGGGTTTGTGACCGCAGCGCTGGACGCCGGCGTGCCGCTGCGCGACGTGCAGGACGCCGCCGGGCACCGCGACCCGCGCACCACCCGCTGCTACGATTCCGGCCGGCAGAGCCTGGACCGGCACGCCACCTACGCCGTGGCCGCCTACCTCGCCGGCGACGGCACCGCCAGCGCTGCGGTCGAGGATCACGGGAGGAGAAGAGCATGACCGAGCAGGAGCCGGGTGGCCTGGCCGCTGACTGCAACTGGCCGGGCTGCGAGACGCCCGAGCTGGTCGCCGGGAGCGTGGAGGTCCCGATCAGGGGAGGTCCGCAGACCGGCACGCGCTGGTTCTGCGCCAGCACCTTGAACGGGCCAGAGGCGGAGGGATCGAGATCCCGATCCCCTAGCGCCGGGCAAGAGTCCCAGGCGCGGCGCCGACCGCGAGGCTGGTCCCTCTCCCGCCGCGGCCCTTCGCCGCTGCTGGTGGCCAGCCGCGCGGTGGTCGGCTGGGGCCGTCGTCGGCGCGGGTGGTCACATCCGGCGCCCTGCCGGGTCGGGGAGCAGGTGGACCGCGGCCCAGGCGTCGGCGTCGTAGGCGCCGACGTAGCGTTCGGTGACCTCGAGCTGGGAGTGGCCGAGCAGCCGCGACACCGCCCGGATGTTGGTGCCCTCGCCGGCGGCCAGCAGTTCCGTCGCGAACGTGTGGCGGAGCTGCTGGCCGGTCGCGGCGACCCCGGCCGTGCGGAGCGCCTCGCCGAGGAGGTGGGAGACGGTCTTGGCGCTCAGGCCGCGGCCCTGGTCGCGGTGGGACTCCACCACCGGCCCGACGCTCGGGCGGCCCGCCAGCGCCGCCAACAGCACCGCGGCCACCCGCGGGTGCAGGGGCACCAGGCGCTGCTTGCGGCCCTTGCCGCGCACCCGCAGGTGCGGGCGGGCGCCGAGGTGGCAGTCCTCGATCCGCAGCGCGGCGATCTCGGCGGCGCGCAGCCCGCAGCCGTAGGCCAGCCACACCAGCAGCTCGGCGCGGCGGTCGCCGGCGACCTCGTCCAGGACCTGGGCGACGTCGCCGAGGGCCAGCGCGCGGGGCGGGCCGAGCCGGGGCGGGGGGACCTGGACGGCGGCCATGGGGTCGCGGGGAGCAGCTTGGCGGCGTCGGCCCAGCGGTAGAACGAGCGGACGACCGAGGCGTAGGTGTGGCGGGTGGTGTCGGCCAGGCCGGTGCCGCGGCTGGTGCCGCCCGGGGCGGTCCGGCGGTCCAGGAGCCGCTGGAGGTCGGCCGGGGTGGCCCGGCTTGGGGGCTTGCCGGCGTGGTCCCAGAACGCGACCAGGGTGCGCCGGGTCGTCGTGCCAGGTCCGGGCGCTGCGGTAGCGCTCGGCGAGCAGGTGCTCACGGTAGTGCTCGAGCAGCTCGTAGCGGTCAAGCACCGGCGACCCCGGCCGGGCTGTGGCTGGCCGGCCCACCCTGTCGCCGACGCGAGCGTGGAGCGGCCCCGGCGTCTGCAACCGCCGGGGGCCGCTCCTCCTGGTTCCCGGCCGCCCGCGGCGGTCCGGGCCAGGGTCCTACACCCACGCCCGCGGGCCGGCCAGCAGGCGGCCGGGCACCCGCCTGGCCCGCCGCGGCCAGGCGAGCGGGCGCGGGCTCACTCGGCGCGCAGGTCCAGCGCCCACCGGGACAGCTCACCCGTGGCGGCGAGCACCCCGTAGGGCGGGATGTGGCCGTGCCGCTCGGCCGCCAGGCGCAGCGCCACCAGCACCCCGGCGAGCTTGCCGGCGGCCACGGCCACCTCGGCCAGCGGCGCGTCGGCGCGCAGCTCGGCCGCGGCGCGGTCCAGGTGCTCGCCTACCATCGGCCGGGCCGCCCGGATCGTTCCAGGTAGCGACGCTCCCGCTGCCGGTCGCCCGCGGCGAGGTAGTCCGCGCAGACGAGGGCGCCGACGCAGATGATGGTGAGCACGACCCCGGCCACGATCCCGGCGACCTCTGCGCCGCTCAACCCGGGCATCAACTCGCCCCCCCTTTGCCGGTTCTGCAACGTCCAGCACCATCGAGGACTGTGCCCCGGTGCGTCGACCCCGCCCCGCGCCCCTCCTGGGAAGGGGTGGCCGAGGGGTGCTGGCTTCCGTCGCAAAGGCGTTGCGGGTAGCCTTCCGGGCAGGACGGTCACCCGCTGGGAGGATCAATGCGGGGCAAGGTGCCCAACCCGCGAGTCCGCGCGGCCCGGCGGGAGCACGGATGGACCCGCCAGCGGCTCGCGGACCAGATGAACGAGCTGCTCGCCCGGGACGGCAGGCACCGCACCGCGACGGCCAAGCTCGTCGGCAAGTGGGAGGACGGTGAGTCCCGCCCGAGCGGCTACTACGCGCCCTACCTGGCCGAGGCGCTCGGCAGGGCGCAGGGGCAGCTCGGCATCGGGGCCGGCCACAACGCCGAGGTGGCCGCGCTCGCCGCCGACCCGCGCCCGGTCGTGCTCGTCCAGCTCCCCGAGGGCGCCTGGCCGTCCTCGGGTGTGCCAGACCCGGCCGATTACGGCACACTGGTGGCCTCACTCGAAGCTGCGAGGAACGCCATGAAGCGCCGGGTGCTACTACGCTACTCGGCCACCCTGGGCGCTGCCGTGATCCTCGACCCGGTTCTGCCGAGCCCGGCAGAACGAGCCGCCGCCACGCAGCGCCCGTCGCGGGTGGACCCCGGCCTGCTCGACGAGCTGGCCTCCTTGAACGACACCTACAGCCGCCTGGACCGGCGCACCGGCGCACCGAGCGTCGTTGACTCGGTCCTCGCGCACCTGGACCGGGTCGCCGGGCTGCTCCACGCCGAGCAGCCGGGCGCGGTGCGCCCCAGGCTCGCCACGATCGCCGCCGATACCGGGCAGCTCGCCGCCTGGGTCGCGCTGGACCTCGGCGAGCACGGTTGCGCGGACGCCTACTACCGCTTCGCCGCCGGCGCGGCCGGGCAGGCGGGCGACGCGCCGCTGCACGCGTACGTCCTGGGGCAGATGGCGCTCGCGCGCATGGGCTACACCCCGAAGGCGCCCGACGATGCCCGCGGCGCGCTCGAACTGCTCGGCAGGGCAAACGGCCTCGCCGAGCGGGGACCGAGCGTGAGCACCCGGGCATGGCTGGCCGCGGCGACCGCTGAGGCGTACGCGGTCCTGGGCGATCGGCGCGTCACGCTGGCCACGCTGGAGGTGGCCGAGCGGGCGCTCGACGGGGCGCGGCCCGCCGAGGAGCCCGCCTGGATCGCGTTCTTCGACCATGCCGCGCTCGACCGGTGGCGGGGTGTGTGCCTGGTCCGCCTGGGCCAGTCGGACGCGGCCGAGGCTGCGCTCAGCAGCGCCCTGGGGCGCTACGGCGCGTCGTTCGTCCGCGCCAGGGCGGGCGCGCTCACCGAACTCGCTACCACGCACGTCCAACGGCAGGAGATCGACCAGGCGTGCGTCCTCGCCGGTCAGGCGCTCGACGTGGCCGAGGCGACCAAGTCCTACCGCAACGTGCGCCGGGTCGTCGACCTGCGCCGCCAGCTCGCCCCGTGGCGCGACAGCCCGGCTGTGCGCGACCTCGACGAGCGGCTGTTGGCCAGCGTGCTCTAGCCGCTCGAGGAGGCGTCTGCTCTCGCCCCGGCTGCAACCCGGAGTGCAACCCAACAGCGCGGGACTCGCCGGGATTCGTGCCCGATTCGCCGGCCCGGCCGAGGCCCTACATGCCCGATGAGCAGTGCAAAGAGGGACAGCGGGAGATGAGCAGGGACACGACTTTCCTCATAGGCGATCTGGTCCGCGACGGCGACCGCTCCCGCAGCGACCGCCTCGACCGCGGCGCGAACCTCGGCAGGCGCATCCAAGCCGGCGTAGCGGCCGAGCCGATGGCGTGGTCGAAGGTACGGGATCGAGGCTCGCGAGCATGGAGGGACGGGGCCACTCTGGGGCCACACTGGGGCCACACAACGGCGAGAAACACCCGCTGCGAACGCATGCCGTCAAGAGATATCGTTTGTGCAGCTCAGCGGCCAGGTTCGAGCATCGCCGCAGCGTGCGCCCGAAGGCCGGGAAGCATGAGACCGAGGAGTTCGAGTCTCCCCACCTCCACCACAGGAGCAGGTCACTGACCTGCTCCTCTGCGTATCTGGACGATCGTGGGGTCACGCGCCGGCGACGCTCAAGCGCCGACCAGCTCGCCTGCGCCGATGGACAGTTCGTCGAACAGTGGCCAGTCTGGCGTGGCCGCGCCGGCAGCGTGGAACGCTGCCCGGATGGCACTCATGCCGATGGCCGCGGCCCCCTCCGGTGAGGGCGCGTCGATGGTCACCATGATGGTGACTGTCTTCTTGGCCAGCGATGCTGAGATCGTGGAGTCCTCGACCGCGTCCAGCCGAAGCAGTTCTTCCATCACCCGGTCGAAGAAGCTCTCGAGGTCGCCGGTAGCATCAGGGCCGTCGTCTGCGACGTTGAAACGAACTGCCATCGTCAGCATCATGGCCGCGCCTCCCAGCATGTCTCTCGCCGAAGCAGCCCTCGGAGGTTGCGCTCGTAGTTCGGGTCCGAGGGCGTCAAGTGGACCGTTGTCCAGTGCTGCTCGGCGCATGGGCAGTACATCTTGAAGTACTTGCTTCCCTTGACCACTCGCCAGGCCTTGATCTCCGCTTCCTTGAGCAGGGTCTCAAGCTCCTTGCGGGGATGCTTGGGTCTGCCCACGAGCGTTTCGCTCCTCACAACCTAGCTTAACTGGACCAATCCGGCTGGTCGATCGGTATGTTCCGGATGCGTCGCCGGATCCTAGCCTGTCAACCCGGCCGGTAGGCCTTGGCTTCGGGGCTTGGTGGATAACAGGTGGCCATCGCGGTCCAGCGTCATCGACGCCGATCAGTGCCGGCTTAGGCGCAATGCCGCCCGGTTTGCTGGTTTGGCGTGGTAGTGTCCGCATCCTTTGTCGTTACCGAGCAGCGGAAGGAAGCGGATGGCACCGGCCGCACTGGTCGAGCCGGGGGTGGCGCCACCGAT